>JACCEC012464882.1_pt1 | contig 10607 bp, 10 predicted proteins | sample 7450121 | NCBI WGS metagenome assembly JACCEC01 (sample SAMN15323455, study PRJNA562643) | freshwater metagenome | isolation source: river surface water | place: USA:Blue River Watershed | collected 2017-08-18 | reverse complement strand
GGCAAGATTGGCGACGGAAAGATCTTCGTCTACGACCTGCAACAGGTCATTCGTATTCGGACCGGCGAGACCGGTCAGGACGCACTCTGATCTGTTGACCTATTTTTAAACGAGGCTCTTATGAAAAAATTCTCTTCCCTCTCTACAGTGGCCAAGACTGCGCTCGTCGCAGTGGGCACACTGGGTTTAGCGACTGCAGCCTGGGCTGCAGATGCCCCCGCGGCTGGCGCTGCGGCAGCCGCAGCGGCACCTCCTCCCGCACCGGTTCCCAATAAAGGGGATACGGCCTACATGATGTTGTCCACCGTATTAGTGCTATCGATGATCGTTCCTGGTCTTGCGCTGTTTTATGGCGGACTAGTTCGTGCAAAGAACATGCTGTCTGTCCTGATGCAGGTCATGGTGGGCGCATCATTGATCTTTGTACTCTGGGCGATTTACGGCTACACATTGGCATTTACTGGCGGTAGTCCTTACTTCGGTGGATTCGATAAGCTCTTCTTATCCGGCATTACGGGGGACTCTGTCGCTGCAACCTTCAGTAAAGGTGTTGTAATTCCTGAGCTCATGTTCGTGGCCTTCCAGGGGACCTTTGCGGCCATTACCTGTGCCCTGATCGTGGGTTCGGTCGCAGAACGAATGAAGTTCTCTGCTGTGCTGGCCTTCTTGGTGATCTGGTTTACCTTTGCCTACATTCCGACCGCCCACATGGTCTGGTACTGGGATGGTCCTGATGCGATTACCGATGCGAAATCTCTTGAGGCTGTTGTTGTTGCTGCAGGCGCACTCTGGGCGAAAGGGGCTCTCGATTTCGCCGGTGGTACTGTGGTGCACATCAACGCTGGTGTCGCCGGTCTTGTGGCGGCCTACATGTTGGGCAAGCGCACCGGTTATGGAAAAGAGCCGATGCCTCCCCACAACCTGACGCTAACTATGGTCGGTGCAGCAATGCTCTGGGTGGGCTGGTTTGGTTTTAATGCAGGCTCAAATCTTGAGGCTACAGGCACAGCAGCACTTGCGGTGACCAACACCTTGTTTGCAACGGCAGCCGCTGTTGTTGCCTGGACCATCGGTGAGTCCATATTCCGCGATAAACCGTCCATGCTTGGCGCCGCCTCTGGTGCTGTTGCTGGTCTCGTCGCAATTACGCCAGCAGCTGGGTTCGTCGGACTCGTCGGTGCACTGGTCATCGGTGTCGCTGCAGGTTTCGGCGGACTGTGGGGTGTTACAGGGCTGAAGCGACTCTTGAAGGCCGATGACTCCCTCGACGTCTTTGGCGTCCACGGCGTCTGTGGAATTATTGGGGCAATCCTGACCGGCGTCTTCGCGGCACCCTCCCTGGGGGGCACGGGGATTTATGACTATGTGGCCAACAAGGTCGGCGAAGAGTATTCGATCGGCGGGCAGGTCCTGATCCAGGCCGAGGCCGTGATCACGACCATCATCCTATCTGCGGTGGTCTCTGTCATTGCCTTGTTCATCGTGAAAATGGTGATTGGGCTGCGGGTCTCTGAAGAGGCTGAACGTGAAGGGCTAGATGTCAGCTCCCACGGCGAAAAAGCCTACTACCTCTGATGCTATCGCCGGGAGCCCTGTCTAAGTTCCCGGCGGATACGCCATGATGTCTCTGAAGTGGTTGTCTCCCTGGTGGTTGGTCTAGTAGTAGGTTGTTGGTTTTCTCCTTATCAGTAAGTCTTGGTGCCCGTCAGTTCGCTGACGGGCATTTTTTCTGTCACATCGGGGGAACCGGGCTTGGATACAATGCCCAGTTATGGTGCCTCGAATCCTTAATGCCGCAGACGGGGGAAGCCCGCTTCTCCACCTAGAGCGGCAGATCCTTGACGCAAGCGCCGAGATTGAACACTGGTTTCGGTCTCAATGGCTAAGTCACACGCCCCCGTTTTACGCGTCGGTCGACCTGCGCAATGCGGGGTTCAAGCTTTCTGTCGTCGACACCAATCTCTTCCCCGGGGGGTTTAACAATCTCTCTGAGGATGCGCTTCCCTTGGCCGTGCAGGCGATGAGCGCTGCCGTGGAGCGGCGGTGCCCGGACGTCCGACGGTTTCTCCTGATCCCTGAGAACCACACGCGCAACACCTTTTATCTGACTAACGTAGCGCGACTGGCCGAATTGCTGCAGCAATCGGGCCTTGAGATCCGCATCGGAACCCTGATCCCTGAGATCACTGAGGCCACCCCAGTGACGCTTCCGTCTGGAAAGACACTGACGCTTGAGCCCATTATTCGCTCGGGCAATCGCGTCGGGGTCAAAGGATTTGATCCCTGCGGGATCCTGCTCAACAACGATCTGTCAGGCGGGGTTCCCCAAATCCTGCAAGGTCTAGAAGGCCAACAACTGATTCCGCCCTTACATGCAGGATGGTCTGTTCGGCGCAAGTCTCAGCACTTCGCCTGTTATTCGAAAGTGGTGGCGGCTTTTGCCGATCGGCTTCAGATTGACCCGTGGGTGCTTGATCCGTATTTTGCGACCTGTAGTGAGGTGGATTTCCATGCGCGTTCGGGCGAAGCCTGTCTGGCTGACCAGGTCTCGACCATGCTCAAAAGAATTCGCGAGAAATACGACAGCCTAGGGATTACACAGACCCCGTATGTCGTGGTGAAAGCAGATGCAGGCACTTATGGCATGGGCGTGATGACGGTCAAAGACGCCAGTGAGGTCACGAACCTAAACCGGAAACAGCGCAACAAGATGGCGGTCGTCAAGGAAGGTATGCAGGTCACCGACGTTCTCATTCAAGAGGGTGTTCCGACGCTTGAGCTTGTCGATGATGCCGTCGCAGAGCCAGTGGTTTATATGGTCGATCGGTATGTTGTCGGCGGTTTTTATCGGGTTCATGCCGAGCGCGGACCCGATGAAAATCTCAATGCGCCCGGAATGAAATTTGCGCCTTTGGCATTTGATGAGAGCTGTATGCAGCCGGATTACGCAAGCCATCCCGATGCGGCTCCAAATCGCTTCTATGTCTATGGTGTTGTTGCACGGCTAGCACTTCTTGCTGCCTCTCTCGAACTCGAGCAAGGGCGCCCGTGAGCCATCGGATACTCTTTATCTGCGATCCCTTGGCCGGGTTTGCGATCTACAAAGACACAACCTACGCCATGATGACAGAGGCCCAGCGACAAGGCGCTGAGATCTTTGCCGCTATGCCTAACGGTCTGTCCGCTACGACGTCATCCGCAACAGCGGGGCTACAGGTCCTGGCAGAACGAATTCAGATTGAGCCGTCTGGTGTAAAGCCCTGGTGGAACACCCTGGAAACAGGATGGAGAGACATTCGAGACTTTGATGTCATTCTGATGCGAAAGGACCCTCCGTTCGATCAAGATTATTTTGTGGCGACTCAATTGCTCGACATTGCTGTTCGACTCGGTGTCCGCGTTGTCAATGCGCCGGGTGCCCTGCGCGATCATGGCGAAAAAATGGCCGCGCTCGAGTTTCCCGAGTTCACCCCTCCCACCCTTGTCTCGAGTGATATGCCGTCTCTCAAGGCATTTGCAGCAGAGCATCAGAAGATCGTCATCAAACCTCTTGATGCGATGGGCGGAACTGGAATCTTTGTCTTAACAGCGGATGACCCTAATCTGCCGTCGGCCCTTGAGGTTCTGACAGACTCGGGGCGGCGGGCGATTGTGGCGCAACGTTATCTGCCCGCAATTGTCGAAGGGGATAAGCGCATTATTGTCATCAATGGTGTTCCGGTAGACTTTGCGTTGGCCCGAATCCCTCAGCCCGGCCAGTCTCGCGGTAACCTTGCTGCGGGCGGAAAAGGTGTTGTAGTGCCGCTCTCGGACCGAGATCGAGAGATTGCAACGACAGTTGGACAACGACTTCTTCCGCGTGGATTGTTTTTACTGGGCCTTGATGTCATCGGCGACTCGCTTACTGAAATTAACGTGACAAGTCCGACCGGATTCCAAGAGATTAAGGCACAGTCAGGAACGGATGTTGCTGCCTTGTTTATCAACGCACTGCGTCAATCATCATGACGGCCCTTTTTCTAGTCTGTCACGCCCCGCTTGGCCAGGCCCTGCATGCAGTGGCCTGCCATGCCTTTGGGCGATACATCCCCGAGGTAATCGTGGCCGATATTGGTGCAAACTCGTCGTTAGATGAGGCGTCTGCCTTTATTGAGCGAGTCTGGGTTGCCGAGGGGCGACCCGATCAGGTTCTGCTGATGGCGGACATCCTGGGGGCAACGCCCTCGAACGCCGCCTCGGCCTGGCTATCGATTCATCCAGAACTCCATGCAAAGGGCTTGACGGGCGTTAGCGTTCCGATGATGCTCAAGGCACTGACTTATCGAGAACTCTCCCCAACAGATCTTGCGGCCAAACTTTCTGACTGTATTGCGCCAAGCTGTGCCGCGATTGATCCCGCTGGATAAGACGACCGACTGCTATGCCTAAAGAAACCGTCGATGTGATCAATGCCCTAGGTCTTCATCTACGGGCCTCGTCTAAGCTGAGCCAGCTGGCGACGCGCTACCCTTGTGAGGTCTGGCTGACCCGAAATAACAAACGAATTAACGCTAAAAGTGTCTTGGGCGTGACGATGCTGGCTGCGGGAAAAGGCACCCAGGTTGAGATTGAAACCATTGGCGAGCAGGCCGACGAGGCCTTAGCCGCGCTCAAAGAATTGTTTGCTAGTCGGTTTGGCGAGGATCAATAGCCATGGCGTTTTCTGTCTCAGGAATTGCTGTTGGTCGCGGTATCGCAATTGGCCGCGCCTGGGTCTTGGCACCAGCATCACTCGATGTGCCAAGACGCCTTCTGTCTCCTGAGCAGATTCCCTCTGAAGTAGAGCGGTTCTATGCCGCTGTATCTGCGGTCGATGAAGAGTTCGAGCGGATGCGACAAGATCTGGGACAAGAAGTCGCTGCAGAGCTTCGCGCATTCTTAGATCTTCAAGCCGTGGTGTTGCATGATCCGCTGCTGATCGAGGCTACACAAGAACGGATCGTTCAAGAAAAGTGCAACGCAGAGTGGGCTTTGGTGCAGCAATATGAGCTTGTCGCCGAGCAGTTTGACAGTATCGAAGACGCGTATCTTCGGGAGCGCCGACATGACGTTCGACAGATTGTGGAACGTATCTTGAAGGCGATGCGTCACCCAGAAGGCGGGCATCGTATCCCGCTCCCCAGCATCGAGCAGGATCCGAATCACGGAGAGCTTCCTTGGATTCTGGTCGCCCATGACATTGCCCCCGCAGACATGCTCCTGCTGAAACAACATTCGTTTGTGGGCTTTGCAACCGACACGGGCAGTCCGACCTCGCATACAGCAATTCTGGCAAGAAGCCTGGGCATGCCGGCTGTTGTGGGGCTGCAAAGTCTACATCGCCTTGTGCAACAAGGAGAGCCCCTGATTGTTGATGCCGAAGCGGGCATTGTGCTGGGCAGTATTGATGCGCCTATTCGCGATATCTATTCAGTCCGTCAGGCGGAACAAGCCCTTGCCCAGTCACGTCTGGTTCGACTCAAAAATGTTGCGGCCCAGACGCTTGACGGCACTCACGTGCAGCTTCATGCCAATCTCGATCTGCCAACCGATGCAGCCCGTGCGCTCGATGCAGGTTGTCATGGGGTGGGTCTTTTCCGCAGCGAGTTCTTATACATGAACCGCGAAGATCCTCCGTCCGAAGAAGAGCAGTATCAGGCATATAAGCAGGTGATTGTGGCGATGAAAGGGCGGCCTGTCACAATTCGAACCCTTGATTCAGGCGCGGACAAAGATGTTCCCAGTGTTTCCGCACACCGGCAGGCGCCTTCCAATCCTGCACTCGCCCTGCGGGCGATTCGACTCTGTCTGGCTGAACCCGAGCTCTTTCTGACCCAGCTGCGTGCCATTCTTCGCGCATCAGCCCATGGGCCAATCAAACTGTTGATTCCGCTCGTCAGCGGGCCACAAGAAATTGTTGCGGCAAGACGGATGATTGCCATAGCCATGGATCAGCTGCGTCAGCAGTCGATTGTCTTTGATGCGGAAATTCCTGTTGGGGCGATGATTGAAGTACCAGCTGCCGCACTAGCCATCGATGGGCTATTGCCCGTCATTGACTTTGCTTCTCTGGGTACTAACGACCTGATTCAATACACCTTGGCTATTGACCGAGCCGATGGCGAGGTCGCCCATCTCTATAACCCGCTGCATCCTGCGGTGTTGCGTCTAATTCGAGAGGTGATTCGTCGCTGTAACCAGGCCTCTGTTCCTGTTTCGGTCTGTGGTGAGATGGCCGGTGATCCCGATCTCACCCGTCTTCTTCTGGGCTTTGGCCTGACAGAGTTTTCCATGCATCCGGCACAGGTACTCGTCATCAAACAAGAGATCCTTCGGGCTCGAACGAGTGACTGTGTTCGGCACGCGACACGAATCATCCGGCAGGGCGACCCCATTAGACTCTCGGCCGCCCTGGCCAAGTGGAATCAGGATCGTGACCACATTTCAGGATAGATCCATCCCTCCTGAAGTGCCGCCAGAGTCGCCTGAGTTCGGTTTCTCACACGAAGGGCGCGAAAGATAGCCCCGATATGGACCTTTGCGGTTCCCTCTGACATCCCCAGCTCCTGACAGATTTTCTTCGTGGGTTTGCCCTCAATCAGGCAGTAGAGCACCTGTCGTTGTCGAGGCGTAATCGCAGAGCGTGGCTCCGGGGTCTGCTGCAGACTCAGTCGCCTCTCAGCTCGAAGCGATGGTGCAGGTGCCATCAGAGACGTGGGGGGAAGCAGGGCTGGGGTGCCCTGGGATTTCATTGGCATCATCAGAATCTCCCTTATTAAAATGTGACAGTGCCAGTGGATAAGAACATCCGGGTGACTGGCAAAAGGAGTATTTCGAATGACAGCCCCTCGCGCCCTTGCAGATTGAAACAGCTGGGGCCACATCACCGCAGCAATCGGGCTGATTTCTGACACTTTGTCACGGAATTGACAGTCCCGGGTCGGCTAGGTACTTTTCAGGGCTTGCCCCAAAATAAGCTATGTCTAACGTATCTGATCCCCGCTCTGTCGGTCCCGTCTCTCCACAGACACTGGTCTTTAACGAACCGCTGGTCTTAAAAAGTGGACAGTCGTTTGGTCCCTACAGCCTGGTCTATGAAACCTACGGCGCGCTCAATGCGGAGCGTTCGAATGCCGTTCTGATCTGTCATGCCCTGAACGCCTCGCATCATGTGGCTGGATACCCCGCCCATGATCCGAAACAGCTTGGCTGGTGGGACAACATGGTCGGCCCAGGGAAACCGGTCGATACCAATCATTTTTTCGTCATCGGAGTCAACAACCTGGGCTCGTGTTTCGGCTCAACAGGTCCTGCCTCGATCAACCCCGCCACTGGACAGCCCTACGGTGCGGACTTTCCTGTCGTGACGGTAGAAGACTGGGTTAACGCCCAGGCGCGACTCGCTGACGCGTTGGGCATCGATGCCTTTGCCGCGGTCATGGGCGGCAGTCTTGGTGGCATGCAGGCACTGCAATGGGCCATTGCCTACCCCAGACGCGTCCGCCATGCGATTGTCATCGCCTCGACTCCCAGACTCTCTGCCCAGAATATTGCCTTTAATGAGGTGGCACGCCGCGCCATCATTAACGATCCTGACTTTCATCAAGGCCACTACTACGCAAAAAATACGGTCCCGAAGCTCGGCCTATCTGTGGCGCGAATGATTGGCCATATCACTTATCTATCAGATGACGATATGGCCGAGAAATTTGGTCGTCAGTTGCGCGGAAGCAGCGACTATAAGTTTGGATTTGACGTGGAGTTCGAGATTGAATCTTATCTTCGGTATCAAGGAGAAAAGTTTTCAACTTACTTTGATGCCAACACCTATCTACTGATCACGCGTGCTTTAGATTATTTTGATCCTGCAAAAGAACACGGAAACGATCTGCGTGCAGCGCTTTCCGGCCTAGCGTGTGAAAGTCTTCTGGTGTCTTTTACCACCGACTGGCGCTTCCCGCCGGAACGTTCGCGGGAAATTGTTGAAGCCATGCTTGCCAAAAACAAACGCGTGACCTATGCCGAGATTGATGCACCCCATGGACACGATGCCTTTCTCATGGACGACCCGCGCTATCACCGATTAATTGCTGCCACATTTCGACGGATTGCCTCGGAGCATCGGTCATGACTAAAACGCTACCTGTTCTGAGAAGTGATCTCGCGCAGATCGCCCAGTGGATTGATCCACAGACGCGCGTACTTGATCTTGGCTGTGGCGACGGCGATCTGCTTGATTGGCTCATCCAGAAACAGCAATGCCAGGGGGTAGGCGTCGAGATTGCAGACGAGAAGGTCTTGGCCTGCGTCGAGCGAGGCGTGTCCGTGATTCAGGCCGACATCAACCAAGGGCTACAAATGTTTGGCAAGGACCGGTTTGATGTGGTGGTACTTGCCCAGGCGCTTCAGGCAACCAGCGAGACCGAGCGGGTGCTGCGTGAGATCGGAGAAATTGGCCGTGAGTGCATCGTTAGCATCCCTAACTTTGGTCACTGGTCCCATATTACATCGCTGATCCGGGGTCATATGCCCGTCAACAAACGCCTGCCGTATGCCTGGTACAACACCCCCAATCTGCACTTTGCAACGATCAAGGATTTTGAGGTCTTTCTCGATCAGCTCGGATTTGTAATTCTGAATCGTGCATATCTTGATGAAAATCAGCCGATTCAGCGGTTTCCACAGCTACGGTGCACGCTGGCCGTGTATCGTTTCAAAAAGAAATCTTCAAGAGGATAAAACTATTATGGCCATTCAAATGATCGGTGTTATCGGCGCCGGAACCATGGGAAACGGGATTGCCCAGGCGTTTGCAAGCAAAGGCTTTGACGTTATTTTGCAAGACATTTCAGCGCCCGCCCTTGAGAAGGCGTTGGCGACAGTCTCTGGATCGCTCGATCGATTGATTAAAAAGGGAACGCTGACCGAAGAAGCTAAGCAGGTCACACTCAAAAAAATCTGCACGACAACCAATGTCGCTGATCTTGCCAAAACAGATCTGGTGATTGAAGCCGCGACGGAGAATGAGACTGTCAAGATCAAAATCCTGCAGGGGCTAGAGGCAGTTGTCGGGCCGACAACCATTATCGCCAGCAATACCTCGTCACTGTCGATTACGAAACTTGCTGCATCGCTAAAACAGTCGGAACGATTCGTTGGCATGCACTTTTTTAATCCGGTGCCGATGATGGCCCTTGTCGAGATCATCCGGGGACTGCAGACCTCGCAGACCACTGTGGATCAGGTAACCGAACTGGCAAAAGCCGTGGGCAAGACTCCCATTGGGATCAAAAATAGTGCAGGTTTTGCGGTCAATCGCATTCTCTGTCCCATGATCAATGAGGCGATTTTTGTCTACGCGGAAGGCGTCGCTTCCCCCGCTGAAATCGACGAAGGAATGAAGCTGGGGTGTAATCACCCTATTGGTCCTTTAGCACTTGCCGATCTGATTGGCCTTGATGTGCTGCTCGCGGTCATGGATGTGCTCTACAAAACCTTCGAAGATCCAAAGTACCGAGCCGCGCCTCTGCTAAAAGAAATGGTCGATGCAGGCTATCTGGGACGTAAGACTGGAAAAGGTTTCTACAGCTATTAAGCCCACGATCGACGCCCTTCGCGCTGCGCCTCCGCCGCTCGCTCTGTCCCTGCTGATGTGGGGACTGGCTGCGGCGTTTTACCTCTTTGGCTTTTTCCAACGGGTTACGCCAGCCGCACTGGCGGATGCGCTCTCTCGTGAGCTCGCCCCCACAGCGACATCGCTCGGCTGGCTGTCGGCAACCTATTTCTATTGCTACGCCCTGATGCAGCTGCCCTCAGGCGTTCTCGCGGATCGATTCGGCCCGCAGCGTCTATTCATTGCTGCAACAGCCGCGGCGATCGTGGGTACCCTGCTCTTTGCCTTAGCAGAGTCCTTTACGACCGCCGCCATCGGGCGGGGCATCATTGGTGGTGCGGCAGCCGTCGGCTGGATCGGCATGCTGAAACTCGCTGCCCATTGGTTCTCCCCTCAGAAGTTTGCCTCCGTCTCGGGGCTCTCGCTAGCCGTTGGCACGCTCGGCGCGGTGTTGGCCGGCTATCCACTACGACTGCTATCAGAAGAATTTGGCTGGCGTCTGGTCGTCGGTGGGAGCGCGGGATTCGCAGCAGTACTCATGGTCGGCATGATCTTCGTCTTGCGTGATGATCCTGTTCAACGGGGCTATCGCAGCTGGTCCCCCGCGCCTCAGACTACGGACGCCCTGGCGCCCATGAGCTGGCGGCAATCGCTTGCGTCGCTGCCTCATCGCGATCTCGCGCTGCTCTGCCTCGCGCAGACTGCGGTCACAGGAAGCATGATCATGATGGCGGGACTCTGGGGTGTTCCGTTTCTCACTACAGTCTTTGAGATCAGTGCGCGTACCGCGACGGGATTTACCTCGCTGATGATGGTTGGGTTTGCCGTGGGAAGTCTCATCTTCGGCGCCTGGTCAGATCACTCCGGAAGAAAGACCCCCTTAATGGTCGGTACCGTGATCGTCACGATTGGCTTTATGGTTCTTGCAACTGGAGTCACCTTGTCTTCCTTTTGGCTGACCAATCTCGTCCTCTGG
>JACCEC011995374.1_pt1 | contig 10607 bp, 8 predicted proteins | sample 7450121 | NCBI WGS metagenome assembly JACCEC01 (sample SAMN15323455, study PRJNA562643) | freshwater metagenome | isolation source: river surface water | place: USA:Blue River Watershed | collected 2017-08-18 | reverse complement strand
GCCGCTCCACGAGGATCACCTCCGGCCCCGGCTCAGTCTTCCTGCGGCGCACGAAGCTGACACGGTAATGAAACGACGCCCAGTTCGGTCCGTGGTCTGTCTTCTCGGGCAGGTAGCGAATATCCAGATCCCATTCGCCCGACGTGCAGCGGATCAGGAAAGACGCGAAGATGCCGCGGGTGAATTCATGATGGTCCGGTTCTGCGAATGTGCTGGCGACGATCTCGAAATGCTGATCGCCCAGTGCCGTGCACCGTGCGCCAAACAGATGCTGATAGCGATCCACCATATAGGCGAAGTTGACGGTATAGGCCTCGCAGATCTTGTGAATTATGGTTTCCAGCGCACGGCTTTCTGCCGCCAGATCGCCAGCGGCCGCCCGGGTGGCGTTCAGGTAGTCGCGGTGCTCGGCCTGAAGCTGCGGTATCAGCGAATACTGCAGGTCGGAGGTGGTGAACCCGAACGAATAGAGCGCCTCAGGGCCGTAGCGGGCGAGCGCGGTCCGATGCATCGCGCGCCGCGCCTCGGCCGGATACCACTGATCGATATCGATGTCGTGGATGCCCAGCTCGGCCAGCGCCTGCACGCCCAGCGAACCGAGCGATGACATGCTGCGCACCGTCGCTGCCAGCATCCGGCCTTTGACCATCAGGTCGCCTTGGGTATCAATCGTCATAGTGGGCTGCCTCCCTGCCGCAGTGTGCCTGAATTTCGTAAAACAATTCGTCGCTTATTGAAATAATCCGTTCACGCCCCTGTACTGTTTTAAAAAACAGGCATCGAAGCGGGGCAAGATGGGCGATACAAAAAAGTCCGGAGTTTCAATTTTTTTATTGACGGCCATGCGGGTAAGAGAACTTACAATAATGCCCATCGACAGTTTCACGGCAGGGCATCCGCGGATGGAGCAGGTTTTCGAGAACGACGATTCACCGCCGCAGGCGCGGCAGCAAGCCGCCAGAAAGACGACGCTCGTCAGCGTGGTCGTCAATGTGCTGCTGTCGGCAATACAGGTGCTGGTCGGCATGCTGACCAGCTCGGCAGGGCTGATCGCCGACGGCATCCACTCGCTGACCGATCTCGCGGCCGATTTCGTCGTGCTGCTGGCTAATCGCCACAGCAGCAAGGATGCCGACGAAGATCATCAGTACGGCCATCAGCGCTATGAGACAGCGGCATCGCTCTTTCTTGGGTTGAGCCTGGTGGTGGTGGGCACAGGGCTCGCATGGCCAGCGGCGTTGAAAAGCATGCATCCGCAAACTACGCCGGTGCAGTTCGCCGCATTCTATGTCGCGCTGTTCGCGCTGGTCGCCAAAGAACTGCTGTTCCGCTACATGCTGATGGTGGCCGAGCGGGTGCGCTCATCGATGCTGATTGCGAATGCCTGGCATGCGCGCGCCGATGCGGCCTCGTCTCTGGTGGTGGCGCTCGGCATTCTGGGGTCCGCGCTCGGGCATCCGACACTGGATGCGGTGAGCGCGCTGATCGTCGGCCTGATGATCTGCAAGACCGGTGCAGGTTTTGCGTGGGATGCGCTGAATGATCTGATGGATCGCGCGGCGTCAGCCAGCGAATATCGGCGCATTACCGAGATCATCGCCGGCACGCCCGGCGTGCTTGGTGTGCATGATCTCAGGACGCGCAAGATGGGTGACCTGATCGTGGTCGATGTGCATATCGAGGTCGATGCGAATACCACCGTCAGGAAGGGCCATGACATCGGACTGGAGGCCGCGAACCGGGTGAAGGCCGAGCTGCCGGTGCTGAATGTGATGACCCATATCGACCCGGTCTGACGCTCAGCGGTCGGCCTGCCCGGAAAATCCCTTCAGCATTACACCGTACAGCTCGGCCGTGCCGACCTGTCCGCCTTTGAGCAGCACTTCCTTGCCGTGAATAAGCGGATCATCCGAGAACAGTGAGCAGACATGCGCATTCTGTCGAAAGTGGCTGGCCTTGGTCTCCAGCGCAATCGCGCCGAGCTGGCGCATCGTGAAGCTGGAAGAATCGCCGCCGGCCACGACGATGCGGGAGAGGCCGGCGTCAACGATCGCAGCGCGGGCGAGACGCGCGTACAAGAGGCCGATGCGATTCGCGACAAAGGCGGGCGCCGACACACCGGCAGGAAGCTTGTGCTGTACAGCCGCCACCTGATCGTCATCCGGGCCCTTCGCGGTGTACATCACGACGCTCTTGCCGGACGAGAGTGCGTCCAGCATCTGGCGCTGCAGCGCTTGCAGCATGGACTCATCCGAACTGATCAGCAGATCGGGCGTGATGCGTATGCCCGTGAAACCGGCAGCCACCGCCCAGTCGATCTGTGCCGCCGACAATGCAGAGCAACTGCCTGAGAGCACCAGCAAACGATCGACCGGCGCCAGCGTGTGCGAGGGTTCGGGTGCGTCGATCTGGCCTTGTTCACGCAGATGCGCTCCCAGCGCATGCGCCAGACCCTGGGCTGCCATCGCACACACAGTGCGCGAACGTGACAACTGCCACAGGCTGGCAGCGCCGGTGATCACTTGTCGCTGGGTATAGCCATCGAATACGGCGCTGTCGGCGCCGGCCAGTTGCGCTGCGAGTGACGCGGCGTCGTGCTCAACCGCATCCAGCTGGCGCAGGTCGATCCGCTGTTCTGGCTCGAAGCCTTGTTCGGTCAGTACATTGCCCAGATCCGATTCATGCATCGGCGTGACCGGATGGCGCGACATCACCGGATGCCGATCCAGCCGATACACCTGATCACCGGCGCGCGCATAGTGATGGCCGAACAGGGTGTAACGGCCGAACTCCGGTGTTGCAGCAAACACGGGGACGAAGCTTTGCGGCCACAGCTCGCGCATCAGGCGGATGGCTTTGCCCAGACTGCCAATCGAGGGCGAGGAATCAAAGGTCGAGCAGCATTTGTACTGGATGAAATTCACGCCCAGCTGCCGGAAATTTTCCAGCACCGGCATCAGTTCATCGCTCATCTCGGCCGCTGGCAGCGAGCGGGCCGTGCCGGCAACGCCGATGATGTCATACGATTGCGCCGCTTTTTTCAGTACGTCTGCATCAGGATTGGAAAAAAATAGCAGTGTGCGCAGGCCGTGCCGCGCATATTGTGCGGCATTGTCGGAAGCGCCGGTGAAATCATCACCGTAAAAGGCGAGCCGGATCATGGGGCGAGCGGATGAGTGACGGATTTATTTCAGAAAGCCGATGGAGATCCACGGCACGACAGCGACGATCACGATGCCGATGAACAGCGCGACCATATAGCCGATGATGGGGCGAATACCTTCGTCTGGATGCGTCTGGCTGACCGCGCAGGCACCGTAGTAACCGACGCCAAACGGCGGCGCGAACAGGCCCAGACCCATCGACAGGATCACCACCATCGCATACTGGACTTCATGGATGCCCATCTCGCGCGCGATCGGGAACAGCAACGGGCCGAACAGCACAATGGCCGGTATGCCTTCCAGCACGCTGCCCAGAATGATGAAGGCGACGATCGACACCGCCATGAACATGCCGGCGCCGCCGGGCAGGCTGGCCATCATTTCTGCCAGCGTCTGAGAAAAGCCCGACTGCACCAGCGCCCAGGCCATCGCAGTCGCTGTGCCAATGATGATCAGGATCGCACCGGACAGTGAGACCGTCTCGACCAGTATTTCACCCAGCCGGCGCACGTCGAACTGGCGATAAATCAGCAAGCCCACCAGCAGCGAATAGACAATGCCCACCGTCGATACTTCGGTGGCGGTCGCCACGCCCTCAATGACGGCGGCACGGATCACGAAGGGCAGCAGCAGCGCCGGCAGCGCGACGATGAAGCAGTGCAGAATGTCGCGCGGCGCGGCGCGCGGCGGCAGTTCAACGGCTTCACGACGCGCGCGCCAGCCGATCAGCAGACACAGCATCAGCGCCAGCACCAGCCCCGGCATCAGTCCGCCGGCAAACAGCGCGGCAATCGATACACCAGTCACTGAGCCAATGGTGATCAGCACGATACTGGGAGGGATGGTCTCGGTCTGCGCGCCGGTCGCGGCCAGCAGCGCGACCAGTTCGCCACGCTGTTGTCCGCGCTTGGTCATCTCCGGGAAGAGCACAGGGGCGACCGCTGCCATGTCGGCAGCCTTCGAGCCCGAGATGCCGGACACCAGATACATCGAACCCACCAGCACATACGACAATCCACCGCGCACATGACCGAGCAGCGAGGCAAGAAAGGCCACCATCGTGCGTGCCATGCCGGTCATCTCGATCACCAGTCCCAGAAAAACGAACATCGGCACAGCGAGCAGGATCAGGTGCGACACGCCTTCATCGACACGTCCGACCACCACATCCAGCGGCATCGAGGTCGACAGCGACAGATAGGAGAAGGTCGCCAGTCCGAAAGCAAATGCGATGGGCATGCCCAGCATCACGGCCGTGCCGACGATGCCGATGAAGAAGATCACCAGATTCAGGTTGCCCAATTCCGCCAGCAAGGGGCCGGCAGTCTGCAGCGCGACGGCGACGATGACAGCGATCAGCACGGCAGACACCGTTTCCCGCAGGCCGCGCATCAACAGCTTGACGATCGCGATGACGATCATCAGCAGCGTGGCGACCGGCATGGCCGCCGCACGCCAGCCATCCGAGATCGACAGGCCGGGCAGTTCGATTTCGCGCTGCTGCATCAGATAGCCGATGCTCGGCTCGGCGAGCAGTGCGAGAAAACACAGGCAGGCCGTCCATGCGGCCCAGTCCCAGCGGGTGCACCACGCATTGCTGCTGCCGTTCACCAGTGCGGTCATGCGCATGTGCGCGTTCCGGTGCAGTGCGACGGCGGCGCCCATCATCGCCAGCCACAGGAACAAGACGCTGGAGAGTTCGTCAGCGATGATCAGCGGCTTGTGAAATACATAGCGCGCGATCACGCCCGCAAACAGCAGCACGACTTCGATAGCGACCAGCGCTGCCGCTGGCAATGCGACCAGCCAGCCGAGCGCGGCGTCGATGCGCGCGAGCAGGCTGTCCGCAGACGTTTCGGGCGCTTCAGGTGCGCTGTCTGTGTGGGCACTCATGCAAGCCTGCCCGCGGCTTTTTCTAGCAGCGCCCAGGCGTCATCGCCGAATTCCTTGCGCCAGTTCGCGTAATAGCCGCTGCTGCGCAGTTTGTCGCGGAAAGAGATCGGGTCGGCCGTGTTGAACAGCATGCCTTTTTCCTCCAGCGATTTGCGCAGCTGGGAATTCATTTCTGCGATGTCTTTTCGCTGCAGGAGCGCGAATTCATTGAAATTCTTTGCTGCGATCTCCTGGATGCGGGCCGGCATTCTTTCCCACGCGCGTTTGTTGGCCAGCACCCAGAAACCGTCCCACATATGATTCGTGATCGAGCAGTATTTCTGCACTTCGTACAGTCGCGCGACCGAGGCGATCGCGAGCGGGTTTTCCTGTCCGTCGACCACCCGCGTCTGCAGCGCGGAATACACTTCATTGAAGCTGATGCCCGAGGGCGCTGAGCCCAGCGATTCGAACAGCGAGATCCACAGTTTGCCGATGGGTACGCGGATTTTCATGCCCGCCAGATCGCTGACATTGACGACCGGCTTGACGTTGTTGGTGATCTGGCGGAAGCCGTTGTCCCAGATGCGATCCATCACGACCAGCCCCGCGCCGGTGATCTGCGCGCGGATATGCTTGCCCAGATCGCCGTCCATGCCTTGCCAGACCTGATCGTAGTTCTTGAACGCGAAACCCACGCCGGACAAGGCAGCCTTTGGCACCAGCGACGACAGCGCATTCGCGCCAGACACGCTGAAAAATTCCAGCGCGCCGCTGCGCAGCTGGGTGAACATCGCCGGATCGCCGCCGAGCTGATTGTTCGGGAACACGCGAATGTTCAGCTTGCCATCGGTCTGCTCCTTGATGGCTTTGGCCGCTTCGATCAGGCGCGCCGACAGCGGATGGGTGGCGGGCAGGTTGGTGCCGAACTTGAACTCGAATTCGGCGGCATGCGCAGTGTGTACCCAGGGGCTGGCAATCGCAGCGGCACCGGTGGCGATCAGGAAGTCGCGGCGAGTGAATCGGTTCATGGTGCTCTCCTTGTTTTTATTGTTCATCGCCGGCCCGCCTGTCGATGGCGTCAGCCGGAAAATTTTTCCAGTGCTTCTCTGAGCTCGCGCTGGGTCGTTGCCGCCGTTTCCAGCGGGATGCCCTGCATCGCCGCTTCCCACGATTGCCGAAGTGCGGCGACTCCGGCAGCAATGCCGCCGGGATGCGCGAACAGTCCGCCGCCGGCAAGGAAGATCAGATCCGTCGACTGCAATGCCGCCCAGGTGCCCGGCGCCTGCCGCACTGTCTGTCCGGACGAGAACACCGGCATCACGGTGCACGGCTTGTGCGCGAACATCGGCGTCAGACAGGCACGCGCGGAGGCGATCACGCTGTCGTCGCTCTCCTGGAATTTGTTGGCCAGTCCGTTCACATGCATCTGATCCGCACCAGCGAGCCGCCAGAGCTTTTGCCAGGCGATGTAGGACCAGCCGCCCTGCAGATAACCCCAGCCATTGCGGTGCGCGTGAATCGGCAGCTGCGAATGCTTGCGGAACGCATTGAAGCCCGTCATGCCGACGGAATTCAGGCTGACCATCGCCAGCGTACCGCCCATGGACATCACCAGATCGTGCCGGCGTTTCATCTCGTCCAGCTCGCCCGTCAGGTTGAATGCATACATGGTTTTCTTGCCGGTGCGATCTGCATGGCGATTGATCACGTACATGACCTTGCGCACCCGCTCATCGAAAGGGCAGGCGGGGCCATCGGCCTGCAGCTCGTCATCTTTGATGAAATCCACACCGGCAGCGCAGAGCTGATCGACAAATTCTGCCGTGCCCTCTGCCGACAAGCCGACCGAGGGCTTGATGATGGTGCCTATCAGCGGACCTTCGGGCACGCCCGCGAGTTCTCGCGTGCCGGCGATGCCGAAGGCCGGGCCGGGGTAGGCCGCGGCAAATTCATCCGGCAGTTCGATATCCATCAGCCGCAAGCCGGCAACGGGTTTTAGCTCGTACAGATTGCCGGCAATGGTCGCCATCAGGTTGGGCAGCGATGCGCCGAGATTCTCCAGCGGCCAGGAGAGTTTCAGCTGATAGCGTTTGCATGCGCCGGTCGCTGGCTCATCCAGTGGTTTGATGTCCCAGGTAGCGGCCGCACGCGCTTTCAGCGCTTCGTCTTCGCCGGGAATGGGTACAAAGGTGCCGGACGATTGCTCGCCGGCGATGATGTCGGCGGCGCGCTCAGGTGCGACCGTGGTGTCGAGCTGATAGGTGGCGTGAATGCGAGCGGACATGATGCATGAGGCTGACAATACGGTGTGGGCAGACCGCGGACGTGATCAGATGCCGCGCGCGCCGGAGGCAAGAAAACCGCCATCGACCGGCATCGAGATACCGGTGATGTAAGACGCCTGCTCGGACGCCAGAAAGGCGACCACGGCGGCGATCTCGGACACGGTGCCATAGCGGTTCATGGGTATCGCGCTGGAATATTCTTTCTTGAATTTTTCGGTGTGCAGCACGCGCGTGAACGGTGTGTCGACCGGGCCGGGAGAGACGGCATTCGCGGTGATGCCATGCTCGGCGAGTTCGACGGCCATCTGGCGCGTCAGAGCGATCACCGCGCCCTTGGACGTGCCATACGCGGTGCGGCCGGTGCCGACTGCGCGCATGCCGGCGACAGACGCGATGTTGATGATCCTTCCCCATTTCTCTTTGACCATCATCCGCGCTGCGTGCTGGCTGCACAGCAGCGTGCCGGTGACATTGACGTTCATCGTGTACTCGAAATGATCGAGCGGATACTCGAGAAATGGATAGACCTTGGCCAGACCCGCGCTGTTGACCAGCACATCGCAGCGACCGAAATCTTTCTGGATGCTGGCGAAGGCCGCGGCGACTGAGTCTGCCTTGCCGACATCGATCTCGACGGTGCTGACGGAGCAGCCTTCCTGAGCGAGCTGATCGGCAGTCTGTTTCGCCGCTGCGGTATCGCGGTCTGCGATCACGACGTGATGGCCGGTTCTGGCGAGCTGTGCGACGGATTCTCCGCCTATGCCCATGGCACCGCCGGTGACGACGGCAACGCGTTGATTCTGCATCATGTCCCCTTTACGAACTGAGTCCGCTTATTGTTTTTTTTAGTACGTAGTTCGATGCAGGAAACCCGCCGCTCTCGCGTGCGAAGCTTGTGTTTCTTGCGAGATCAGAACATACCACAACGCGCGCACCGATCATAGCGTCTGTGCCGGCCTCAGTCCTCGCGCACTACGCGGAAACCGCCTCCTCGACTGCTGTAGCGAATTTCGGAAGAGAATTTCGTTCGCAGTGATGAACTGATGGAGCTTGGCTTGCTGTACCAGGTGCCGCCGCGAACCACTCGATGGGAGCAATCACCCGTGGTCCAGGCGCTGCCATCATCGGGGGCGCCTGCGTAGCTGGCGTTCCAGCAATCGTTTGTCCACTCCCACACGTTGCCATACATGTCGTGCAGGCCGAAGGCATTCGCTCGCCGCTCACCGACCGGGTGAGTGCTCTCGTCGGAGTTGTCGTCGAACCACGCATGGTCAGCCAGCGATCCCTCACCGAAGTAGAGCTCGCTGTCGGTGCCCGCGCGTGCTGCATACTCCCACTCAGCTTCGCTGGGCAGTCGATACTGTTTGCCGGTTTTTTCCGAGAGCTTGCGGGTGAACTCGCGGGCAAGTTTCCAGGTGACCTGCTCGACCGGGCGATTGCCACCTTTGAACTGGGCAGGACGTGATCCCATGACAGAGAACCACTCATCCTGAGTGACTTCAAACTTGCTGATTGCAAAAGCTTTGACTCTCACCGTATGTGCGGGCAGGGCTGCCTCGTCACTGTTTTTTCCGGTAGCGCCCATCGTGAAGCTGCCGGCGGGCAGTGAAATCATCTCGGGGCAATCAGGGCAGTCCCTGAAAGCCGGAGGCGGAGCAGCGTGGGCGGCAGCGGTCAGAATGAGCGAGGAAAGGCTGAATCGTATTATTGTTTTAATGGTGATGTTCATGAGGCAAGTGCGGGTGAAACGGCAGAAAAATAGCCACAGGCGGCACGATAACAGTTATTTGTCGGCGCATGATAATGTCTCGCGCCAGACTCAACCACCGAATTCAAGTTGGAGGAACCAATGAAAAGGACTTCTGCAGCGCTTCTTCTGGCAGCAGCGTGTGTGTCTGCGCAGGCAGCACCTTACCCGCTGGGCACGATGACTTGCGCGGACATGGGCCGTTTCGCGTCCGAGGCGCAGGGCTGGCGCGAGAGCGGCATGAAGCGCGACGAGGCTTTTGCGCAGCTGGAGAGCCGCAGCTTCAGTGATCCGGTCGAAAAGAAGAACCTGGAGCGAGTGCTGGCGATGGTGTTCGGCACGTATGGCAAGGCCTGGACCATCGAGAGCGCCGGCAATGCGATCCGCTCGGATTGCGAGACGGGACGCTGACCGATAACCCTTTAGATAGTGGGGCCAAGTGCGGCTGCCAGCCGGCGTGGCCTGCTTATTTTATTAAGACCCCTCTTTTAAATATAAAAAGACTGTGGCGCGCAGCAGCAGAACGCTGCGCTGCAAAACCGCACCATCGCTTTCCACCTTTCGACCGGGCCAGCGGGTTTTCGGGCGCCCGAAGTTTCCGCGCAAGTGCCCGATAAGAAGCAAAAACCTGCTCATTCGCAGCGATCTGGCAGTGCAAAAAAATTCAGTCTGCCGGCCACCATTTTTGCCGCCGATGCTGCGGCATATCGGGTGGGTGTCCGCCTCCGTTTATTCGCCCGGCTCTCCGTGATCAGAAAAATTGAAGCCCGGCTTGAAAGAATGGCTTGTTTGAATACAGATTGAATCGTATATTGCTTCGGTCACCGTAGTTTCACCAGTAGTAAAGGTTTGTTGCGGGGCAGTCCGATCGCAAGAGGCCAGGTGAGCGGGACTCACTATAACGATAAAAAGCGTACGACTTTATGGAGGAAACAACGATGAAGAATGGTGTCAACACCAAACTGAAGGTAGTAGCTGGCTCCCTGATGCTGGCAGGTGCAGCAGTGGCCGTCGCAGGCGACGTCACCTGGAACCGTCTCCTGAATGCGCATAACGACCCCAACAACTGGCTGATGTACCACCAGTCGTTCAATGGCTATCACCATAGCGGTCTGGATCAGATCAACACATCGAACGTGAAGAACCTGGGCGTTGCCTGGATCCACACGCCGAACGCGACCAAGCGCGGCATCCAGTCCTTCCCGCTGGCAGTCGATGGCGTGCTGTACTACACCTCGGCCTCGGGCAAGGTGTGGGCACTGGACGGCACCAACGGCAAGGCGATCTGGAGCTACCAGGCCAAGCTCGACAATGAGCGTGGCGAAGGCACGTTCTACAACCCCTACAACCGCGGTATCGCGATTGCTCACGGCAAGGTCTATCTGGGCACCGTTGACGGCCGCGTGATCGCACTCGATCAGAAGACCGGCAAGCCTGTGTGGGACAAGATGGTCATGACCGTCGAGAAGGGCAACAAGGGCTTCACCGGCGCACCGCTGGTCGTGAAGGACAAGGTCATCATCGGCTCGAACGGCG
>JACCEC010985429.1_pt1 | contig 10608 bp, 6 predicted proteins | sample 7450121 | NCBI WGS metagenome assembly JACCEC01 (sample SAMN15323455, study PRJNA562643) | freshwater metagenome | isolation source: river surface water | place: USA:Blue River Watershed | collected 2017-08-18 | reverse complement strand
TAAGAATACTTTAGGAGAACTTATTGAAAAAGATCCTGAAAAGTTCCTAGACGTAATGGGAGACGATAAATTCAAAGATAAAGTTTGGATTATTAAAACAATACGTGCAGGAATTATAAGAAAAGGAGTAATTGGAACAGGCTTTAATATGCCACTTTATTTTGGAGATATTTATTTAGGAAAAGGACTTGATGAAGCAATCAATTTCTTACTAGATAAAGAAAATCAAAATGTATTTATTGGTTTAAAAAAGGCTTACGAAGCTTATAAAAAAGAAAAAAGTTAAGATATGACAGTAGAAGAAATGCATAATGAGTTTGATATTACTTTAGATAAAATATCTTCATCTTCCTATCAGGAATTAGAACCTTGGGAAAAAGATTTTTATTTGAATGAAGCACAAATGCGTATAATCAAACAACGTTATAGCGGAAAAAATACATATCGAAAAGGATTTGAAGAAAATCAGAAACGTATAGATGACCTAAAGAACCTAGTTATTTCTAGGTTCTGTAAGGTTACTAAAGTAAATGATCCTACAAATCCACAACGGGGTTCTATATCTACAGAAAATACATATAGAGTAGACTTATCTACAATGTATGCTTTTGAAGTAGATTGGGATACTACTATTAAACCAAGGGTTGCTATACCTAGAGAAGAACCAGTATATGAAAATTCTCAAGGAGAATGGGAACCTGAAGTACCAAATAGAAATAAAGCTACGTATGAAAAATATATGTTTTTTGTACAGGCTACAGCAAATGTTAGTAATTCTTGCGGAGACAAATATCAATTTGTAAGACTTATTCAACAAAACAACTTTGAAATTATATTAAAAGATCCTTTTAATAAACCAAGAACAGATTATCCTGTTATGTATTTTGAAGAAGGGGATATATATATTTGTGCAGGTGATGGTAAAGTTAATGATTTTCTTCTTACCTTTATCAAGTTTCCAAAACAAATGAATTTAGGAACATATTCTGATAGTGATAAACAAGATTGTGAATTAAGCGAACATATGCATAAGGAAATAGTACAAGCTGCTGCGACTATAGCATTAGAAAATCTAAGTTCTCCTAGAGCACAATCTCAAGCAGTTTTGAATGAAAATAAATCTGAATAATAAAAGTAAATAAGTAATAATCAATAAAATCTACAACTATGTACAAAAATGTAAATAGAGTACTCGTAGGATCTGGTGCAAACACTGGAAGCGGTACTTTACAAACAATTAAAAAAGGAGACTTACTTTTGGTTGATGAATCAGGTAATGTACTTGCTAATGCAAACGCCTCAAAAGCAATTCCAAAATATGCGAAGGTTTATATCGCAATGGGTATCGCCGATGGCGAAGCGGTTCTTTCTTCTCCTATCCAAGGCAACACTGTCTCAAACTATGTGAAACATAATTATGTTGCACCTGTTCAGGCAGTGAGGCTGATAGGACCGAATATTGAAGCAACTGCAGATACTCAATATCACCTTCGTATCTTAATCAAAGATCAAAACCGTATCTTTGGAGAAAAACCAACTTTGATTGATTTCTTCTCTATTGCTAACGGTTCTCAAGAAGACTTAGCACTTGATTTTATGAAACAGTTCTATACAAAGAATTATGGTCATAATTTCCAAGGAACTCTATTACAATTAGATCGTACTAACGATGGTACAGTTACAACTTTTGGAACTGGTATTGACATTACAGTAGTTAAAGGCTCTACATTAGTATCTGCCGGTGCTGCTCATGGTTTAACTGCAGGTGACCATATTCGTATTCAAGGAATTGATTACGTAGTTGCAACAGTTCCTTCTTCTACTACATTTACTCTCGATATAGCTTATACTGGAGTATCTGAAACAATTACAGCTGGTGATGCAAATACTGGTACAGTAGCCACAATTACTAATTGGGGATTACGATTAACAGGACTTGCTCAAAATTCTCGATTATCTCGTGCAGCTAATGAACCTATTGATGAATATGAATGGGTAGTATTTGATGCTTCTTTCAGTTCTGTAGATGCTGTATTTGCTGCAGATGTTACTAAAACTGAAGCTAATCCGGGAAATGGTTACTGGAAACAAGTAGCACAAGCAGAGCATAATGCTAAAGGTTATTTAGGGGATATGTCTCGTAGACGTTATTTCGACATCCGTATTGATAACAATGTAGATCCTACTAAAACGTATGGTTCTATTGTAATCACTCATGCTGAAATTATGAATGGAGACTTCCAAGATACTTATCGTGCTCCTCTACAAACAGAAATATTTATACCTTCTAGTACAACTCAAGGTACTGTTGGTTCTAATCCTACAACTACTTCAACAAACTTCATTGATGTGTTGAACGGATACTTGTCAATCTCTGTTGGGTTCCCAGCTCTTACAACATTGACATAGTAAATTAAAAGTTAATTATAAAAAGGAACTAGAAATAGTTCCTTTTTTTATTTAATTTTATTTATATTTACAAAAAATTTATTCTTATGTTGCAATCGGAAATAATATATAACGTTAAGAATCTATTAGCAGGAGGTATTCTATCTGATGACCTAGACTTGTCTATATCACAAATGGCTTTTATAATCGACTATTATAGAGCCAGATTAGTTAAACAAGACCAAGATAAAGGAAGATTTAATACCGAACTATATATACAAAATTTAGGAAAAGTACAATTAATACAAGCAGATAAAAATGAATGTAGTTATTGTGATGGTTCAAAAGATGTATGTATATTAAGGACTAAGAACAAAATTCCTAAACCATTAGAGACTTTCCAAAAGATAAATATCACTTATGTAGGGCTATTAAATGGAAAATCTTTTCAAAGATATAGTGTAAACGCTATTCAATGGAAATATGCTGAAAAATGGACTGGAAAAGAGCCTGCGTGGTATTATCAGAATGGATACTTATATATTGTAAATCCTCCTACTATGATGTTAGAATGGATTAATATACAAGGAATATTTGAAAAACCATTAGAAGCAGTTAAATTTAGAACTTGTGATTGTAATTTAAACAATGAAACTTGTTTTGAAACATATGATTTTGAATATCCTATGCCTCAACATTATGTAGATACACTTGTTAAATTTATATTGCAGACTGAATTAAAAACTTTACTAGCATTAGCTCCTGATACATCTAACAACAGTATGAGTCAAATAGTAGATGCACATGATAACCAACAACCACAATAGTTATGCCTAAAGTATTAAAAGGATATAGTCTAATGCAAGCATATACTTTTTATAGAAAAAAGTATGAAAAAGATACAAATAGAGTTTTGAAAGAGACTTATATAGATATATGTCAAGACTTTAATAAAATGCTTATGCAAGAAGCTATGACAAAACCATCTGGGGTTAAATTACCTTTTAGTATGGGTACAATATGGGTAAAGAAGTTTAGAATAAATTGGAACACTCCTCCTATAGATTTAGGAGAAAGTAAAAAACAAAAAAAGAAAGTTTACCATATTAATCATGATTCTGAAGAATGGTGTTGTAGATGGAAATGGACTAAAAGAAATAACTTAATGACCAATTTAATATACTATTCATTTACTCCAACAAGAAAAAATTCTAGGACATTATCTGCTCATTTTAGAAAAGATAATAACCATAGAAAGTATTTCACTTATCAAACTGTTTAATATGATTTATAAATTAGATTCTATAGATAGAGTTATAGCCAGAATCATTAAAGATTTAGGATTAGGAGTAGACGAAATTCCTTATCAAGATTTTGTGGAATGGATTGCCGACGGATTAGAACATATAGGTTCATATTATCAATTCCAAGAAAAAGAATGTAACATAATTATAGAAAATTATGAAGGTATGTTGCCTTGCGATTTCTATAAATCTATTAGATTATTAAATAAGTGGGAAATACCGACTCCGAGTTCTGGAGGATTTTATGGAGGAAGTTTAGCTTTAGCTTTACAGAATCTGGGAATAGATTGGAGCAAAATACCTGCTTATGACAAGTTCCACATTATAGATGTTGCTGGATTATCTAGTAACGAAGCTGCTAATAACGGAGTAAGTAATTTATCCTTTAATAATAATTTAATTGGAAACTCACAAGCTAACAAATTTACAGATGTTGATTATAATATCAATTTTAATAAAGTTACTACTTCTTTTCAGTACGGAATTCTAAGTTTACAATACTTAGCTATGCCGGTAGATGAAAGAGGATTCCCAATGGTTCCTGATGACGTTTCTTTTAGAGATGCTTTATTTTGGAAAGTTGCTATGCAATTATGCATGAGGAACCCTACTTTATTAGCTAATCCTACACTTCAAAAATTTGATTATTGCCAAGCAATGTGGTATAGATACTGTGGACAGGCTAGAGCAAATGCAAATATGCCAGATTTAGAAGGTATGATCAGAATTAAAAATAACTGGTTAAGAATGGTAAATAATCCGGATTTTGACTTGCAATTATTTGGACCTTTAGGAAAACAAGATACTATTAAATTAGATAAGTAATGGGAGACAAAGTAGATATAAATAGATTTACAGGAGGAATGAATCAAGATTTCAATCCTATATCTCAACCTGATCAGTCAGTAAGATATATGTTGAACTTTGTACCTTTATCTAAGGATGGAAATATAACCTCAGTTATTAATGAAAATGGAACAGTACTACTTGATAATGTAATTTTTCCAACAGGATTTACTGTTAATGGATATACTATATTATATGATGAAATTATAGTAACCCTTGCTCATGAAGAAGGGTATTCTCAAGTAGGAATCATTAAACAAAATGGAAAAGGAGATGGTTATATTCCTATTGCTCCTTATGATTCTATTTTAGATTCTGTTCCGGAAAATAATTCTGAATTAGGTTTTAATATAAATTATCCTGTAGATTGTGTAGCTAGAAAGTTGATAAATGGAGATAGAATTCTTTATTTTACAGACAACTTAAATCCATTTGGATACATTAATTTAGACAATCCTCCTAAAGTAGGAAATGTTAAAAGTGCTATAAATTTAGTAGCCTCTCAATCTTTTCCTATTATTTCTATTTCGGAAATTAAAGAAAATTCCTCTAGTACAATTAAACCGGGAATAGTACAATTTATTACACGCTATGTAACAGATGGAGGAGGTTATACTGATTTTGGAATTCCTTGTGATCCAATTCCTATGGTTATTCCTAATAAAGGAGTAGGAGTAAATAATTATCACGGAAATTTCTATGAAGATGGAATAGTGCCAAAAAATATTATTTTAAAATTAGAAAACGTAGATACAAAATACAAAGAATTAGAAGTAATTTCTATATATTATCAAGGTTCTCAATCTGTATTTGGAGCAACTATGTGTGGAAGAATACCTATTACTTCTAATACTCTCTCATTTACTTATACCGGACCTACTACAGAATCTATAGAATTGTCAAGAGAACAATTAAGAAAACTTCCTATTACGTATAATAGAGCTAAATGTATCGAACAAAAGAATAACATATTGTTCTTATCTAATTTATCTTCAAGAGCCACTTTTGATTCTGAACTACAAAAAGTAGCTAACAATGTAAAAGTATCTTATCAAATAGAAGAACATATATTTAACGGTAGAGGAAGTAATTATATATCTGAAAATACAGGGTTTACAATTTTAGGAAACCCTTTTAGAATTCCTTATACAGGAAGTGGAGGTAAATATGCTTATGGAATAGGTATAAATATGAATAAATTAGTAGACACTGTTACTGGAGAAAATACAAGTAATTACACAGTTAAAACTTTAGGAAATAATGCTATTACTAAAATAACTATAACTGAAGATTTAATTCATAAGGTACAAGCTGGCGATACTATAAAAATTACGAGCTTTGATGCTTCTGAATATACTTTTACATTTATAACAGGAATACCGGTAGCGGGTTCATATGATGTACATATAGGAACTACTCAAACAGAAACAGCTATTAACTTAGTAAATACAATTAATGGTTTTTCAATTAGAGAGGGTAAAAATGATGTTCCGTTTTATGCTATAAAAAATGCCCATAATGTAATTGGAGATATTGAAACTACAGATATTATTTTTGCTTGGTCTGACAGAAATGTATCAGCAAATGATAGTTATATAACTTCTACTACTGTAGATAGCACAATTTCTAACGGAGATTTTTATGGAGCTTCTACATCTGTATCTACATTATCTTTAACTATAGCAGAAGTAGACGAGACTACTATAACTTTAGAAATTCCTGAACAACATTATATAATTCAAGATATAGATTCAATATCTATAACTTCTCCTATAAAAGATTCTACGCTAATAGAATCTTATTATACAGGTTCTTCTTATAAAATAATAAGATCCTCAAGTGCTAATAGTTCTTCTATCGAAGCAGATTATACAGACTATATAAATGAAAATATAGATTTTCAAAAGAAATCTTATAGAAGAGGAGAGGTATATTCTTTAGGGTTTTTCTTATTATTTAAAGATGGTACTACAAGTTATACTTATCATATCCCCGGAAATAAAGATTATGCTGTTGTATTAGGTAAAAACGAATCCTCTGAATGGGAGGATTATTTTGGAACAATTTCCCCCACTTCTTCTAAAACAGTAGGAACATATGTATCAGATCAACAATATCCTCAAGACCAAAACTATCCCGGAAATTTAGATGGAGACGATAAGGATTCTGAAGGTCCTACCGGACTATTTAGAAATATACGACACCATTATATGCCAGAATTGATTAATGAACCGCATTTCTATAATAGAGAGGGTATAACCTATATTAGGATGATGGGATTAAATTTTGATTTCCAAATAGATTTTCCCGAAGAATTAAAGACAGACATAGCAGAAGTTGTATTTGTAAGAGAAAGACGTACAGATGTTAATAGAAGTGTAGTAGCTCAAGGATGTATAAATAGATGTGTTATATCAGCAGATAAATTTACAAATAACGGAGAAGTTGATGGAGACTTAATAACAAATGGTTATAATGGAGAAGATATATTAGATGGTTATTTTGCTACAGAAATGCCCTTCTTTAACAACTTAGAAAAAATTGAATATACAGGGGATTTCTTTGATGTATCCGGAGCACATACTAATTCTGGAATAGCTTATCCCGGATTTGATACTGAATATCATGAACAAAATCCTCCTGAAGAAGGGGCTAATTATGCTAATGGATGGAGACATGCTACAGATATATTAAATAAAAGAGGATTTTTCCATTCTCCTGAAACTAATTTATTAACGGGATATAAACCTGATCCCAATTCATTATTAGAACAAAGTATTAAGCCGGTAATGAAATTATCTGGAAACTTCAAAAGAATAAATTTTGCCCAAGATCAATGGAGATACGAATCCACAGTCACTAAAGGTATAGATTATATGAAGCACTATATGTACGCTGACTATTATCAAGATTATACCACATTTATTCCTGAAGTATTACCAAACACTCCTACAGTAATTAAGAAAGCAAGGTTTGATCAAGCTAATAAATTAAGAATATCTGCATTAGAAGATAATAATTCAGGACTTAAAACCTCTACTAGGTGGACTCAAGGAGGACTAGAAATAGCATTAGATAACAATCTTCCTGAACAAGGAGGAAGTAAATTTAAAATCGTTAACGATGCTGATTTACTTATGGCAGGAGCCAATGGTCCTTCTGGATATAATTTATCCGGGAGAATAGAATTTATGGATGGTGGTGATGCTATTTCGGGAATTCTTAATAACTATTTATATAATATTGTAAGAAATATATCTGGACAATATGGAAATGTAGGAGCAAAAGAATATATTCCAATAGGAAGAAATCAGTATACTTCTCAAACAGTATTTAATAATGTATTTGGAGGAGATACTTTTATAACTAAATATTCTGTAAATACAGGAAATTTAATTAACTATTTTCCATTTGATAGAAAAGGACATGCTGCTGTAAATAGACCGTTTAAAACTACTTCTTATGAAGAAAGAGGATATGGTAATATAGATGGTATAGTAATAGGAGGAAAAGGAGATGGTAATGATCCGGGAAAAGCTTGCGGTTGGGATTTCAGATCTTGTTTTTATTTCTTTGTAGAATCAGATATAAATACTTATTATAGACATAAACCAATTACCCCAACTGAATACCCTACAGACGGAGATCCTGTAACAGATGAGAGACAAGACTTTTTTCCTAACACTCTTGATTTAGGAACTATGCTTATGAATTTCTTCCCTTATTTAGGAGAAGTTAATGCTTATAACACACAATATTCTTATGAGAATAATGTAAAAACATTCTTTACAAAGGATTCTGTAGCACAAGTAATAAGTAAGTTTGAAAATAGAACAATATGGTCTGAAAAAGCTTCTAATGATGATACATTAGATTCCTATAGAAGTATACTGCAAAGTAATTATTATGACTTACCTTCAAATACCGGACCTATATGGGATACATTTGTAGCTTACGATACGTTGTTTATGCATACACCTAAATCATTATGGGCTACTTATGCTGAACAAGCTGCTACTTTACAAGGAGGGAATATATCTGATGTAGTATTAGGAACAGGTAATTTATTTGCTAGACCTTCACAAGAAGTAATGACTACTAAAGGTGGTTACGGAGGAACAATATCTCAGTTTGGAGGGTCTCATACAGAAATAGGTTATGTTTTCCCTGATATATTACAAGGGAAAATATTTCTGTTAGCTTTAGATAAAAGTCCTTATTTAAAAGATTTATCTTTAGGTATGAGTACTTTCTTTCAAAATACTCTTCCTGAAGATATAATTAAGTTTGGAAATGAATTTAATTATTCTGGAATATTGAATTATGGAGAATCTAATATGGATAATCCGTTTATAGGAAAAGGAATTTGTACAGGATTTGATTATAGACTTCATAGAATATGGGTTACTAAACATGGATCATTCACATTGTCTTATTCTACTATATTAGATAAATGGTATAGTTTCCATTCATACCAACCTCAAGTATACATTGCTTTTGATAACAGAAGTTTATTTGTAAAAGACGGAAGTATATATGAAATGAATATAGGAGACAAAGGAATATATATGGACGATATAGAAAGAAAAGACTCCGTATTGGAAATTGTATGTTCAAAAGAAATGACAAATAAGGTATTTGAAAACATTATAATAAATTCTAGTTCTGATAATAGTAAGATTAGAATAAAAAATGATAACTTTGCCAAGTTGCAAGTATATACTGATAGAGCTAATAGTGGAGTTTATAATTTAACTTTTCCTACTCAATACTTACAATTTCCTGAAAATGGAGAAAAGTTTATTAAGTATAAAAATGAAGAATATAGAATAGCTGTTCCTAGAGATGCGGTATTAGATACTAATTTTGAGATAACAGATATTAATAATATTCAACAAGATAAAGTACCAGATAAGTTAATTAATGCTCCTAGAATTAAAGGTCAGTATGCACATTTTAGATTTACATATGATAATAGCTTGAATTATAATTTTGTATTAAAACTAATTAGTATTATCTTTAGCACAAATATCAGATAGTTATGTATAACTCAAATAATATATTCGGAATCCAAAAGACTGAGGAAGTTACTCCTAGAAGTAATTTGGATATGGTTTTAGGAGCTAGTGGAGCAGCTTCTCAGGGAGCACAATTAGGTTCTAGTTTCGGACCTTGGGGAACAGGAATTGGAGCAGGTGTTGGATTTGCTGCAGGTTTAGCTGGACAACAAGCCTCTAAAAATATTGAACGCAGACAATATGACGCTGCAAAATCTTATAATAGATTTGTTTATAATTTAGAAGAAAGACTTCCACAAAATGAAAATATGGTTCCTACACAAGCTAGAAACGGATATGTTTCTTCAAGTCAAGAAATAGCAGAAATTGAAGGAAATGAAAAAACTGGATATGGAGAAATTCATGTAGATAAAAACTATAACATTAAAAATGTAGCTAATGGGCAACCTAGTCATGAAAATGGAGGTATGAAAGTTGTTATGGATAAAAGTGATATAGTTTTTGATACTCAAAAAAATCCCAATAAATATAAACAAGTAATGGAAAATATCAAAAGATACAAACTTTCCGGAGATAAAAGAGCTAAAGAATGGTTAGATAAAGAAGCTGCAAGTAAACCTTCAGATTCAGATTATGGATATACTAATAAATATTTTAGAGGATTTAATGGTAAAAACAATCCTATAAAAAAAGCAAATGTTACAATATTAGATCCTAATAATTTAGTTACTCCGAAAGATTATAATAAACTAGAACAGACTACAGGAGGAAACGGACCTATACAAGGTATGAAAACTCAAAAAATAGTTAATCCTATTCAGGAGTCAATTACTCCTACAAAAGAAGTAGCTAAAACTACCGCAGAACAAGAATTAGAAGTTCCTACTATTGAGGAAAATCAAAATCCATTAAAATATGCAAATGTCCTAAATAATATTGTACAAGGAACTAAGACTGCAGAAAAGACAACTAGGAGGTATTTTACTCCTGAAAAACTTAATGCTGTAGATAGATCTTACGCTATTAGAAATGCTATTATAGAAGAACGAAAT
>JACCEC012243039.1_pt1 | contig 10609 bp, 8 predicted proteins | sample 7450121 | NCBI WGS metagenome assembly JACCEC01 (sample SAMN15323455, study PRJNA562643) | freshwater metagenome | isolation source: river surface water | place: USA:Blue River Watershed | collected 2017-08-18 | reverse complement strand
GTTCTGTCAGTGGCCATGATCTTTAACCCTACAGCGGTTTCGCAAATCGAAGCCTTCGTGGTGATCCCACAGGAGACCCAGACTACAACACAACAGGTTTTGGCAGAACTGCCAGCCGAAGTGAAGGGTATGTCTGAGGCAGGCAAGCAAGCCTACGCCACACTGATCCCAGCCCTCAAGGGCAAGATTGGCGACAAGTTCGTTACCATCGCTGACAAGCCAAGCGGTAGAATCTTTGTGTTCAAGGCCAATGGCGATCTGGTGCTCCAGAAAAAAGCCCTGTTTGGCTTGGCCAAGGGCGATCTGTACAAAGGCAATAACGACCTGCCACAGAACCGCGTGACTCCAGCCGGTCTGTTTGGTATCAACGTGGTGGACGCTGCCAAAGGTGGTGCTGCTGCTACGACTGCCGGTGACTATGACTTCGGCAAAGTGTTTGCTCTGGACGACCCAGATGCCACCGTCACGTTCATGCACTCTGTCTGGCTCAAAGAGTCGGATGCTGCCAAGCGTGCTGCTGCCCTGAAGAACGATTCCGCTGCTGACTCGCGCTACTCGTTTGGCTGCATCAACGTGGACAAAGAGACGTTCAAGGACATGGTTGGCAAATACAGCAACCAGATGGACGGCTCCAAGTTGTTCGTGGTTCCTGACGTGCAGAGCACAGTCAACGACTTCATTACTGGCAATGTGGCCAACGACCGACTCGTGCGCGAAGGTGTGCAGCCAGTCACCAAGACCACTACTACCCCAGTGAAGTCGGCCACCCAGACAGCTGGTGTGGAGCGCACTATGGCTGCCAAAGAGGAAGAGCAGTTCTTCCGTAAGTCGCGCCAATCTACACGCCTGTTCAGCACTGATTTGTACCTTGGTAAAGAGAACATGCCCGGCCAGCCACAGTACGGTCGAGAGCTTCGCAACCCTGTAACTTTGGCTGATGGCACCCGACTGGATGGATTTACAAGCCCAGACCAATCAGTTTTCAGCGGCTACGACCGTAATGGTCAGCGCGTGACTGTTTCGCAAAGCAGCATTGACCCAGCCGACATTAAGTCGAGCCGGGACTCCAACAGCACAGCTAACGCTCTGAAAGCCGCCCTCGGTACTACACGCAAATCCCGTCGTAGCGTCCGCACCGCCGACCAGAGTGGCGTTGAGTTTGAGTCCGTTGAGGCTTCGCTGGACGACTTGGCTGGCTACTCTGAGGGCATTGCTGCCGGTATCCGTGGGCTGCAGAACGCAGGCATGGGCAACGCTGTTGACGCTATTGACTCGTGGATGGTTACGTTTTCCCCAGTTTCGTGGGACGCCATCTACACAATGATCGACGGCAAGCGCACCATCATTTACAACGGTGTGATCCTCAAAGATAAGGTCTTGGCCACCACTGCCACTCTGCATGAAGTTGGCCATGGCATTGATGAGGTGCAGACCGGCGCTGGTAAATTCTCCAACGACAAAGAGTTCAAGCTGTCTCGCGTCAATGGTGAGCTGATGTCCATGCGCCCCGGCACCGTCGTGGACGAACTCTTGACCCACTGGGAAGATGCAAGCGAGACGTCAGCTTTGGGCGGTATGCTGAACTACCCGTTGGATATGACGGACCCTGAAAACCGCACACTGACCATGCAGGAACTGCGGGAAGAGCTCTTTGCTCAGGTGTGGGCGTTTTCCAACATGAATGGCGGCATGGACTACCTCCGTGATAACCTGCCAACGACCTACGCTTTTATGGAGAAGGCACATGAACAAGTCAAAGCCACAAACTACGCAGCCGCCAAAGGTGCCCAGCAAGGTGCTCAGTCAGGACAAGTTCAAGCTGGACAGCAAAACGCGCAGCCTGCTGGAACAATTCTTAGAGCCAGCCGTCAAGCCAAACAAGGGCTGATCGACCGCAACATTGCCAAGCTGCCCAAACAGTCCCAGCAGCCGGTCAAGAATCTGACTGCTGCTCTTGGTGATCTGGGTGGCAAGTACCTTGACTACGCCGTCTTTACAAACGATCTGGTCAAGCGTGCTCAGGCTCTGGGTCTGACCGCCGCCAAGACTTTCTCCGACCGCCTTGCTGCGCGCAACGCCAAGGTCAGTGAGGAAGAGCGCAAGATCGAAAAAATCGCTGATGGCTACGCTCTGATCGAAGACGCCAACAAGGGTGACGGCCCAGACTCGGTCAATCAGTTCTTGTTTGAATCTACCCGTACAGGCAAGTGGGGCTACGGCAAGTACCGTGATGCCAAGATGGGCGCTGCGTTCGACAAGTTGGGCCCCAAGGCTCAGCAGTTCGTCAAAGACGTGTTTGCCCATGGCGATGCCATGCTGTCCAACAAGAAGCGCATTGTGCTGAACGCCACCAACTCTGAGTACGACGCCATGATTAAGGCAGCTCAGGACGCTGGCGACACCCAGACAGAAGCTAAGCTCAAGGCCGAGAAAGCCGCTACGCTCAAGCGCTTCCAGACACTGTTCCGCATCCGCGAGGGCATCCCATACGCACCCATCAAGCGCACTGGTGCCTATGTGGTGATCGGTGAGTCTGATGCGTACAAAGCTGCCAAGGCCAAGAACGACACAGCGACCGTCAAGAAGCTGGAGTCTGACCCAGACCACTACCACGTGTCTTTTGTGGACACCAAGTGGCAAGCCCGTAACCTCAGCGACAAGCTGTCTGAGCAGGGTGTGTTCACTAGCCCGCAGATCGTCAAGCGCTCTGAGTCGTTCGACGAGGCCTTCAGTGGTGAGGCCATGCTGCCTGCCCTGACCAAGATGCGTGCCGCTGTGGACCGTCGTGCCCAAGACGCCAACGGCAAGAAAGACCCGTCTGCTGGCAAGCTGCTCAATATCATCAACCAGTTGTACTTGGAGGCGTTGGCTGAGGGTAGTGCCCGCAAGTCTGAAATGCGTCGCCGTGGTGTGGCCGGTGAAGTGGACATGCTCCAGTCGTTTACCCAGCAAGGCCGTGCCGATGCCAACTTCTTGGCCAGCGTTGAGTATGAGCCGAAGATTCAGGATGCCCTGCAGCAGATGCGTAACCAGTCTCGCACTGGCGACCGCGAGCGCAAGTCCGAAATCTTCGACGAGCTGACCAAGCGTTACGCTGACTCACTGGAGCCGAAGAACAATCCGTTCATCAACGGCCTGACCAACATGGCGTCCAAGTTCTTCTTGGCTTCCAGCCCCGGCTACTACCTGCAGAACTTGACCCAGCCATTCATGATGTCCCTGCCTGCCATGGCAGGTCGTCACGACTACACCAAAGCTGCTGCTGAGCTGGCCAAGGCGTACACCGAGCTGGGCCCCCTGTTCAAGGACGTGAAGCTGTTCGACCAGCAGTTTGACTTCTCCAAAGTGCCTGCTGACGTGCGTGCCGCTATCAACGACTTGGTCAACCAAGGCAAGATCGACATTGGTCTGGCCACTGAGATCAACGAGTACAAGGTGGATGCCGATGGCAAACTCAGCCAGTTTGCACAGCGCCTGAACAAGGGCATGCGTATGGCTGTCCAGAAGGTGGAAGCTACCAACCGCTTGTCTACTGCCATTGCTGCATACCGGCTTGAGTACGCTCGTACCAAGGACGCTGCCAAGGCTACTCAGTACGCCGCTGACATTCTGACTGACACACATGGCGACTACACAGCCTTCAACGCCCCTCGTGCGTTCAACACCCAGTGGGGCAAGGTGGCTTTGCAGTTCCGCAAGTTCCAGTTGATTCAGATCGCGTTTTACGCCAAGCTGATCCGTGATGCGTTCACTAAGCCTGAAGAGCGTGCTGCTGCGCTGCGCACACTGGCCTACTCACTCAGCCACACTGCTGTGTTCGCTGGCATGATGGGCTTGCCCGGCTACGCTGCCATCTCTGCTATCTTGGGCTTCTTCGGTGACGAGGATGAGCCATACGACCTGACCGCTGAAATGCGCAAGGCGCTTGGCCCAGAGTGGGCTGACATGATTATGCGCGGAGCCCCCACCGTTGTTGGTATGGACTTGTCCGGCAAGATTGGCTCCGGCAACATGCTGTCCATCATGCCATTCAGTGACGCTGACTTGAGCACCAACGCAGGCCGCGCCGAAGCGTTCGGTACATTGATGGGCGGTGCAGCTCTTGGCATGACATCGCGAATCATTGACGGCCTTGGCTTGATTGCCAGCGGTGACTACTACAAAGGCGTTGAACGCACTATGCCAAAGGGTGTATCTGACGCGCTCAAGGCTGGCCGCCAAGCTGCAGAAGGTATGACCCGCCGCAACGGTGATGTGATATTGCCTGACAACGAGATTGGTGCAATCGACACAGTGCTGACTGCATTGGGTGTGCCAGCCGTGAAGCAGGCTGTGACCTACGAGCGCCAGAACCGCATGCGGGATATCACTGAAAACTTCACCGACCGCACAACGCGCATTAAAAACGACTACGCCAAGGCTGTCCGTGAAAAAGACACCGAAGGTATGGCCGAAGCTCGTGCGGCATGGACAAAACTGCAGCAGGCTCGCCAGCGCAATGGCTTGAAGCCTCAACCAGTGTCCAACCTGCTGAAAGCTCCACAGGAGCAAAAGGCCCGGGAGCAGCGCACCGTTGGCGGCGTGGCATACCGCGAAGGCCAGAAGAAACTGGCAGAATCTGTAGCTGCAAACTAAGGAGAATCATCCATGGCGACCAAAGACCCTAGACTGGCACGCGCAGGCGTGTCGGGCTACAACAAGCCCAAGGCAACACCTAGCCACCCCACAAAGAGCCACGTCGTCGTGGCCAAGTCGGGCGATCAGGTCAAGACCATTCGCTTCGGTCAGCAGGGCGTGTCGGGCTCCCCCAAGAAAGCTGGTGAGTCTGAGGCATATCAGAACCGCCGCGAGTCGTTCAAGGCACGCCACGCCAGCAACATTGCCAAAGGCAAGATGTCTGCAGCGTACTGGGCTGACAAGGTGAAGTGGTAATGGCCACCAAAGGTAAGTCCACGGTGAACGCCGCTGGCAACTACACCAAGCCAGAGCTGCGTAAGCGGATCGTGTCACAGGTCAAAGCTGCTGCTACCCAAGGCACCGGCGCAGGCCAGTGGTCAGCCCGTAAAAGCCAGTTGGTAGCAAAAAAATATAAGGCCGCAGGCGGTGGCTATCGTGACTGAACCGACAAAAACATGCACGGATTGCGGCGAAACCAAGCCGCTGTCGGCGTTTCGTAGTCGCGGTGGGCAGATGGCACACCTCTACAAAAGCCACTGCAACACTTGCCTGTACATAAGACACAAAGACTGGGCTGAGAACAACCAGCACAGGGTTGCTGAATATCGAGAAAAAGACCCTTGGACACTAGCAAAGCGGTGTGCTCGTCGAGGTATTACTCCCGAACAGCTTGTTGATCGGTACGAACGACAAGAGGGGTGTTGCGCTATTTGCAAGGCTGAAGTAGCTTTGATGGAAAGCGCCATCGACCACAATCACGCTACGGGCGAGTTTAGGGGCGTTCTGTGTAAGCAATGCAACAGGGCGCTTGGTATGTTTGGCGACAGCCCTGCAACACTGAAAAATGCTGTAGAGTATCTTGAATCATTTGGGAGTTACGGCGATGACACTTAAAGCCCCTCAGAAATCTCTCAAAGACTGGACGGACCAGAAGTGGACGACCAAGAGTGGCAAGCGTTCTTCCGACACTGGTGAGCGGTACTTGCCTGCCGCCGCCATCAAGAGCCTAAGCCCTGCAGAGTACGCAGCTACGACGCGTGCTAAACGCGCTGGCAAAGCTGCAGGCAAACAGTTTGTAGCGCAACCTAAAAAGATCGCTGCGAAAACCGCGAAGTACCGTTAACCTAACTGGAGAACCCAATGAAAGCAATGCCAATGCGCGGTCAGCGCACCGCAACCAACAAAGCCAAAGCTAACCCCTTCGGCAAGGGCGAGTCTGCAAAGATGGAAGCCATGGAAAAGAAGATGGCCGGTGGCAAAAAAGCCTACGCCGCCATGGAGAAGAAGTACGAGGGTAAGAAGTCCACCTCGAAGATGAAGTGAGGTTAGCCATGATGTATGGAAAAATGATGATGGCCAAGGCCCCAGCAAAAGCTGGCAAGAAAGCTGCCCCCTTCAAGCCCTGCCCCGGCTGCAAGTCCCCTGCTAAATGCAAGGCTGCTGGCAAGTGCATGGCCAAAGGCAAGTGACAAAAAAACCCCCGGGCCTTTCGACTCGGGGGTGAAGTTCCTCAACACAAAGGAGCTGACATGACAATCAGCGGGGGAATCATACCTCGTTGGCAGCGTCACCGTCAAACTGGTTGCTGACCAAGGACAACACAGGGGTTGTTGATTCAGCGTTAAGGCGTCTGGTATCAACCACAATGCAGCGTGTTTGCTGCGATGTGCAGTCAGTGCCACGGGTAATGACAAACTTCTCGCCTTGAGATATGAGGGCACCATCGTCCTTCAAGCTTGCCACCATGGCGTGGTAGTCCATGCGGTTAGCCATGCACCAGTCGCGCACTTCCTTCTGAGACAAGATCAATCGACCAGCCAGCTCTTTGTTGTTGACCGTGCCAAGGATGTAGCGCCCAGCGATAGGACCGTTTACTCTGTTGCGCGGAGTCTCGGGACCACGACCGTCACGGCTGTCACGGCACTCGGTTGTTACGATGATGCGCTGGCTGAGCGTTCCGACCATGCGCTGGAATCCGTCCTCAGAAGACACGGTGTTGTTCTCGTTGACGGACTCGGCCAGCTCGCGCAGCAGGTTTACGGTGAACTTGTACAGCTCCTTGATGTCAAACTGCACAATGCCCAGCTTTTTGGCGATCTTGGCTATGACAATGGTACAGGCGCTGTGCGCCCGGTAGAAGCGGAACTTGGGGTTGGACAACACCTCAGTGAACTTGCCAAGCATGGTCTGCATGTCGCGGTATACCTCGGCTTCGTTGGCCAGAATGTACTTGACCATGGCGGCTCCTGCATGGCCGGAGTTGGCAGTCATCTTTTTGATGTTCTCAGCAGCCACCATGGCAGAGGCTGATCTCCAAGCGTCTTCGCCTTCCTCTGTATCAGGGTAGTCGGCTCTGTCTACCAGCATCAATGAGTCGTAGCGGTCAACGTTCAGCTGAATCAGACGTACGGCCTCAGCCTGTGAGTTGGCTTGGTTAGCGGCCAGCAGACCGTAGAAGTCACGGTTGCCAGTCACATAGACGTTGAGCCGCCACTCTGACGACTTGGCGAACACCACACCGCCACCTTTGGACGTCAAACGAACCTTGTCTTGGCCGTTGGATACGCCGTAGGCCACGTCGCTGAACACGCCAGCTTCCATGTTGGTCAGCTCATCAGCCAGCACCGGGATGTTGTTATACACGCCCAGCGTAGCCCACAGCGCGTTGGTGGTGAAGCCTTCCTTGGAGTTCAGGGTCATCTTCTCAGGGTTGCCAAACGCAGCCAGCGCAGCGTGGCACGCAGTGGTCTTGCCTCGACCAGACTTACCGCCCTGCAGCGCCAGAATCAAGCCTTTGTACAAGTCTTCGCAGTGGTGAGAGATCAGTGAGCCCCAGCCAGCGCAGATGGCGTACTGCCAGTGGACAGCCTCGGGACGGTTGTACATGAAGTTCAGAGCCTCGGCGTAGCCCTCCAGTGACCCACGGCCATTCTTGAACGTAGCTGCACGTTCCTTGGCGTTGCCGCCGACCAACACTTTGCGCTCGCTGCCATCTTCCAAATACAGGGTTTCGCCAATCAGGAACGACTTGTGGTCGTCCTTCCAGCCAAAGGCTGTCATGGTGTTGGTCTCGGTGATGCTGCGCTTTAAGGACTGCAGTTGGTCCAGCAGGTATGCCGCCATGTGCTCTCCAGCGTTTTTGTGGTTGCTCTTTGTGAGTTCGTACCGGGCCATGGCCCTCAGCAAATCAGTGGGGGATGCCACGGACTCACCTGAAATCTCAAAGTCACGGATGCGTTTATCAGGCAGGTGCAAACGGATGCCATAACGGAACGTGCCGTCTTCGCCACGGATGCGGGTTGTTGGGTAGAACAGGTTTTCACAGAACGGGAAAATCTGCAGCACACCCTCTTTGTCAGGGATGAGGCGGCTAAGCAGGCCGGAGTCCCACTGGTAACCCCTTGGCAGGGCCGGTATGGTTGCTTGCTCTACGACACCTTCCTCTGTAACAGTCTCTTCGATAGCTGATTCTGGCTCAGGGATTACCCTACCAAGCTGCAGTGGTGTGGTGACTTTGCCTTTGAACTGGCAGCCGTTGCAGCCGTCAGGATTGCAGCTCTCGAAGGACGCGCATGTCGTCGGACCAGCGTTCCACGAGTCATACTTGATGTCCCAGTCAAGGCTGTCATGGCCAGTAGCTTCGCGCTTGGAGGTCCATGCCTGAGCAATTTCCCGCCCATCCTCACAGAACGTAAGCAGTCCGATGACACGACGCCAGACCTCGTACTCTACGTCTCCCATGGTGTCGCGCATCTTGCCAGCTTGTTGGCACTTGTCGGCCATAGCATTGGCGTCTACAGGCACTTCGGGGTATTGGGTCAGGTGGGCAGTCAGGTCCGAATTAAGATCAGTCGGCTGATACTGTTTTTTGGGGGTCTCTTTGATCGGCTTGACGCCATGCTCTTTGGCGTAGGCAAACAGTGCCACAGCAAATTCTTTGGGGTCAATAGCAGCGCAGGCAGCCAGCAGTTTGACCGTCTTGGCGTCACCGTTCTTGCGGTTGGTCGAACCCACTGGGCGAAGGATCGAGCTGAAGTCAGCTGTACGAGTTGGGTCGGCAATGACTTTTTCGTGGGCCAGCGTAGCCTTCAGAACAGTAGCCACCTTGCGCCACAGTTCGTGGCCGATTTCGTGGGTCAGGGGCCAGTATGCGTGGACGCCATTACCAGAATCAACCAGCATGGGGCGGGGGATACCAACATCTTTGGCGAACTTGGCCATGGCCACACAAGCGTCTTTCTTGGTCAGGTAGCCCTGCCCCTTGTCGAACTTGTCTTGGCCGCAGTCAACATCCACCCAGAACGCCTTGGCCTTGTCCCAGTTCTCCGGGATGCGGTATTTGCGTTTGGGGTTGCCTTTGACGTCCAGCTCGTCCAACTCGATGACGGCTTTTTGATAGGACGCACAGGCGTGGTACACCGACAACTGTTTGCTGTCAGCCATACCTTCAATGGCTTCGGCCATAGTCTCAAGATCGGTGTAGACCTTGTGAGCTGGGAATTTGTAGCCCTCTTTGAACAGGGCTAGGTAATGTATGCCGAACTCCGGCAGTATTGTTTTGAGGAACTCAAGGGTGTTCATACTTCACCCGCTGTTGTTTTTCTGCAACTCATGTACCACTCCAGAAAGCGAAAAAGCCCGCTGGCGGGCTTGGAAGAGTAGGGCCAGTGTACTTCAACGTCACCGGCCCTACAAGTTGCTTAGTCGTCGAAGCTGATACCGTCGAGATCGAGGTCCATGTCGTCTTCAACTGGAGCTGGTTTAGGAGCTGGCTTGGCAGCAGCTTTGGGCTTGGCCACCGGAGCGGGGGCTTCCTCTTCCTCAACCACCGGCTTGGCTTTCTGCTTGACCACGGGAGCTGGTGCTTCTTCCTCGGTTTCGGCATCGGCAGCAGGGGCCTCAGCGGCAATGCCAGCAACAACAGACGCGCCAAGGATGTTGGCTACCACGTCAGACGCAGCGATCTCTTGTACCTCAGCGAAGCCATCGTCGTCCAGCAGGCCAACAGCGGAGAAGGTCAGCTTGGGAGATTCAGCTTGCAAGTCGAAGCCAACCTTGGTCACGACCATGTTGTAGCCAACACCGCGCTTGGCCAACATCTGACCATACTCACCCAGAGCCTTGATGGACGCAGGAGGAACACGCAGCAGCATGGCGTCGTTGATCTGACCAGCAGGAGCCACGGCCATACGGACGGCGTCGGCGCAAGCCTTGCCCTTGGTAGCACCCTTCTCGGAGACACGCGAGCCCCACTGGTTGTGTGGGCAGGTAGCGCACTTCTTGGCCTGCTTGTTCTGAGCGTCCGCAGCTGGCTCAACGCCATCGTTGGAGTAGCAGTCAGGCTTCTGGCCTTCGCTGGAGTCCTTGTCGTAGCCCTTGATGTAGAACACCTTGCTGGTGCCCTTGTTGGCTTTGAGCAACACCACGTTCAGGCTGGTAGCTGCGCTGTCAGGGTCTTTAGGGTTCATCTGAATTTCGCGCTCGCCGTCGCGGACGACTGCAAACACTTTGCCCTTGATAGAGATGACTGGGAAGCCACCACCAGCGTGAGCTGTCAGATCGGAGTTGAGCGCAGCGACGTCAACTTTTTTGAGGAAGGCTGGCAGGTTGCTGCCGGAGTCGAATGGAATGATGTTCATGGTTTTCTCTGTGAAGGGATGAGGAGTTTATGCCGAACGGCGGATATTGACAACGCGCTCTGAGCGAATATTTACGCCCGGTGGTAACTCGTTGTCGTTGGAGTCGCGGAACTGCTCGACGGCGGTCTTTGAGGCACGCACCTCAAGCAAGCTCCACTCTTCGTTGGCCTTCACGAATTCCATGAAGGCTTCACGATCTGCAACGCTGGCGGTTGTACGCACAGCGGTGTAAGCCGTACCATGCTCAGTCTTCACTGAGTCCATGCCGGTCTTGTTGAATACGTCCAACAGTT
>JACCEC010123904.1_pt1 | contig 10609 bp, 7 predicted proteins | sample 7450121 | NCBI WGS metagenome assembly JACCEC01 (sample SAMN15323455, study PRJNA562643) | freshwater metagenome | isolation source: river surface water | place: USA:Blue River Watershed | collected 2017-08-18 | reverse complement strand
TTGCCCCTCACCAATGCGTGCCGGCATTTGCAGTCGCAGGTAGCGGCCGCCTTCATGTGCGGGCCGACTTTGATGCCAACTCTCCAATGATGGCGTGGCCGATCCCAAAATTACTTTGGCGCCTTCAAGCCGTGCTCGGTAAATGGCTAAATCGCGCGCTGAGTACCGCGCGCCCTCTTGCTGTTTGTAGCTGGCGTCGTGTTCTTCATCGACCACAATCCATTTCAAATTGGGCATCGAGGCAAACACAGCCATGCGCGTGCCCAAGATAATTCGCGCACTGCCATTGTGTGCAGCCAGCCAACTTTTCATGCGCTGCGGCCCCGTCATGCCGCTGTGCATGGCAACAACGCCTTCAGCACCAAAACGGGCCTTGACGCGCTCTTCGAGCTGCGGTGTTAAATTGATTTCGGGCACCATCATGAGCGCCTGCGCATGCGGGTCTTGCGCCAAAGTGCGTGCAATCGCTTGTAAATAGACCTCGGTTTTGCCACTGCCTGTGGCGCCATGAATCAAAAACGGACCCGTTGATAGTTCTATTTGCGACAGCACTTGTTGCTGTTGTTCAGACAATGGCCAAGGTGATTGCAAAGCGTCAGTAGCCTGCTCGTTGCTGGCACTGCTTTTTTTCAAACGCCTGGCCAATTGCACGGGCGTCATGTCGCGAAGCTGAGGGGGCAGTGCAGCCAAGGCCACTTCACCAATGGCCCGTTGGTAATACTGCGCTGCAAATTGAACCAACTGCCGCCACTGCGCGCTCAAGGGCGGCACGCCTTCGAGGGTTGCGGCAATCTGCCTCACAGTATGCGAATTGGAAGACGCAGGCGGTGTGTCATGTACACCCCAAACCACCCCCAGAACTTCGCGTTTGCCAAATGGCACGCGCACCAACTGACCCACCACCAATTCCAAATCGGTGGTGTAGGTGAGCAAACCACCCACTTGGCTGTGGGCAGGTGCAGAAACAGCAATGTCAAGCCACTTTGGCATTCAGAACTTTGGCGGGTTTGGGTGAAACTTCGAAAACATCAATTCTGACAGCTTGTAGCTCATAAAAATTCTTGAAAACAGCGATAAGTTGTTGTTTTTCAAGCCCTTTAAAGACAGTCCCAAGAAACTGTGGATAACTTTGTTGAAAAGTCTGCCCGACGGCCCGCAAACCCTTGAAAAATAAGGCTTTGCTTGGATTGCTTGCGAACTGAGCAAAAAATAAAAACTGAACAAAATCAATAACTTAGAGAAATTAAGTGGCTCGCCTTGGCGGCAAAATGAGTAAGCTAATTTTAAAATCCAAGAAAAGAACTTTTGTGCATAAGTCAATAGAAAAAACCCAAAAATTTATATATTTTTGGGTTTTTTTTTGAAGGTTTTCTGTGCTTACAACCGAAGGGCCTTGGAATGGCTGTGAACCGCTTCGACCAAGGCCGAAACATGCTCTGGCGGGGTAAATTGGCTGATGCCGTGGCCCAAATTAAAGATGTGTGTGGGCCCAGTGCTGTTGGCATCGGTGTGCGGTTTGCCAAAGCTGTCCAAAACCCGAACGACCTCTTTTTGAATATTGGCGGGCGGTGCAAACAAGACATTGGGATCGATATTGCCTTGTAGCGCTTTGCCTGGGCCATTCACGGCACCCCCCACCATCTGACGGGCGCGTCCTAAGTTCATGGTCCAGTCAAGCCCCAACACCTCGCAGTCAAGGCCGCCCATTTCTTCCAGCCACAGACCGCCGCCCTTGGTAAACACAATGCGTGGAATTTTGACGCCCTGGTGTTCTTTCTTCAGGAGCGCCAAAACTTGCGCCGTGTAGGCCAAGCTAAATTCTTGAAAAGCTGAATCTGCCAACACGCCGCCCCAGCTGTCAAAAATCATGACCGCTTGAGCGCCCGCTTCAATTTGGGTGTTGAGGTAAGTGGCCACAGCTTGAGCATTGACATTCAGCATGCGGTGCATCAAATCGGGCCGGCTGTACAGCATGGACTTCACCAAACGATAGTCGTCCGAGCCTTTGCCTTCCACCATGTAGCAGGCCAAGGTCCATGGGCTGCCAGAAAAACCAATTAAAGGTACGCGGCCGTTCAGAGCTTTGCGAATAGATGTCACGGCATCGAACACATAGCGCAGCTTGGCCATGTCGGGTACTTGCAACTCGGCCACTGCCGCCTCATCGCGCACAGACTTGGCAAAGCGGGGCCCTTCACCTTGCTCAAAACTCAAGCCCAAACCCATGGCATCGGGCACGGTCAAGATGTCGCTGAACAAAATGGCGGCATCGAGGGGGTAGCGGTCCAAGGGTTGCAACGTGACTTCTGTGGCAAAGTCTACGTTGGTGGCCAGTCCCATGAAGCTGCCCGCTTTGGCCCGCGTAGCGCAGTATTCAGGCAAATAGCGGCCGGCTTGTCGCATCAGCCAAACGGGCGTGTGATCACTGGCTTGACGCCAGCAGGCGCGCAAAAAATTGTCGTTTTGAAGAGGCGCAAAAGAAGCAGAGCTCATGAAAATAATACTTTTCGATAGGACTTTTGCATTCTCGCAGACTGCACACGCGCAATTGCAAAATAGCCAGTCAAGCCTGCAAAATTAAGGTGCAGACTTAACCGAACGCAAGGCATTTTGCACTTCTTGAACCGAGGGCAGCTCCGACAAAATGAGCACCTCTTGCCCAGGGGCATACCAAGCATAAACAGGCAAACCATTGCGGCCTAAATTGTTCAAAGCTTTGGTGATGGCGGGGTCGTAGCGGGTCCAGTCGGCGCGCAACAGCAACACATTTTTTTGCGCAAAATCTTGCAGCAAATTGGCATCTGCAAAAGTGGTCTTCTTGTTAAATTGACAGGTCACACACCACGCAGCCGTAAAGTCGATAAAAACGGGTCGGCCTTCTTTTCGGGCTGTGCTTACTTTGTCTTCAGACCACGCCTCCCAAACAACGGCAGGCCGTGATGCGTCGCTTTGTGATGCAGAGATTGAGGTGGATGGTGTGGAGGGTGTTTCTGAACTGCTCCACCAGCCTGTTTGCAAGCCCAGCACCCACACCAACCAAATGGCCGTGGCATACATGGGCACAGCCATGACATGACGGAAGGTGTTCATCCAGGCGCCGGGTTTGGGTAAAAATTTCAACCAGGATGAACTGATAGACACCAACAAGAAGGGCAAAGCCATGCCTAAGCCCATGGCGCCAAAAATAGGCAAGGCTTGCCAAGCCGGAAAGCCAATGGCCAAGCCTAAAGAAGCCCCCATGAAGGGCGCAGTGCATGGCGAAGCAATGACCACCGCAAACACACCCGACCACAGAGAATTGGTGGCTGGGTTGGCAAATTGGAAGCTGGCCACCGAGCTAGGCACAAAATGGCCAAACTCAAACAGCCCCGACAAATTCAGTCCCATGATGACAAACAAAAGAGCGAGCGCGCCCACCACCCAAGGCGACTGCAGCTGAAAGCCCCAGCCCATTTGGGTGCCTGCCGCGCGCAAGGCCAACATCAAACCGCCCAACAACAAAAATGAAATTAAGACGCCTACGCTGAATGCCCAAGCAGACAGCCGCATGGCGCTCTGATTGCCAGAGTGCTGCGTGATGCCCAGCAACTTGATGGCCAACACCGGAAATACACAAGGCATGAAGTTCAAGAGCATGCCGCCCAAAAATGCGCCCAGCACCGCCAAGATCCATGTGGCCCAGGGTGCCGCAGAAATGCTTGCAGGTGGCAAAGAAAAATTGACTTTGCTGGCGTCATATACCGCTGGCGCTTCCGTCCACTCTTGCCACTTGCCTTGAACAGGGGTTTCAAAAACCCATTGCTTGCCGGTGGGCGCACTGTCTGTGCCTTGCACCAACAACCACGTCATGCGGGAGGGGCTGTCCATCCGCTCGCTAGAAATGGGCAATGTGACCTGGCTGTCTTGGATGCTTGGCGCGGCACTGTTGCGCATCACATTGGCCGTTTGCGGATAAACGGTCCATGCGCCTGCTTTCAATTCAGGGGGCAATGCGTCAATTTTCAAAGTCAGCGATCGGCCATCTTCCGCAATGACGGCCGCATGTTTGCCTTTTAGCACTTGAACTTGGTTTGAAAAGGCGGTCTGAAAAGCCTCAGGGGCCATGACCGTACTGCCCTTAACAGGCACTTTGACTAAAAAGTCACCTTCTTGTGGAATGCATTCTTGTTTGCAAACCAGCCAGGAGGCGTGAAGTTGCACGGTGATGTCAGTCTCGGCTGCTTTGACCTTGAAAGTTGGCCCTACTTGAACCGGCGTGACCAACAGCACGCTGCCTTCATAACCATAGTTGGCCATGGTGCCCACTGGAATTTTTTGCGGCGCAGGCCAAATTAAATTGCCAGTCTTCAGGCCTTCAGGCAATTGCCATTGAAGTTCTGTGGCCAAGCCCGAGTCACCCGGATTGCGCCAGTAGGTGTGCCATTTGGGTTCGTGATCAATTTGCAGGCCCAACCAAAAAGTCTCTCCAGCCACAAGTCCTTTGGGGGCATAAACCTGCAAAGTAGCTTTAACTTGCGCCGTGCTAACGACCTGACCCTTGACGCTGTTGCCAGCCGTACCGCCCAAAACTTGCGTTTGCGCTTGGACCATTCCCGCCAAAAGCATCAAAAAGCCGCAGACCAGCAAGGCCCGAAACTTTTTGGCGGCATGGATAAAAGGAAAAGCGCAAATCAAGGGCATGAAGAAAACTGACTAGAGAGAGATCACAGAAAGGGGTCGAGCAGCGGCATCAACTTGAGGTGGGTTTGCAACGCGGCCAGAATAATAACGACACTCTACACCCGAAATTCTTTTCCCCTGTCTTGCCAGTCTATTAAACTGACAACCTAGTCAACAGGCTTTCCATGTCACTCAACACCCATTTTTGGTCAGATTTAAACACCCAAGACTTTGCGCGCATGGACAAGTCGCGCGCCATTGCGGTGTTGCCATTGGCTGCCACGGAGCAACATGGCCCGCACCTGCCCTTGTCTGTCGACACCGACATTGTCAATGCCGTCATTGCCGGCAGTGTGCCCTTGCTGCAGACCTTAGCGCCCAACTTGCCTGTCTATTTTTTGCCCACCCAAGCTGTGGGCCTCAGCCCCGAGCATGCCGCTTTTGCGGGCACCCTGACCCTCAAGCCCGAAACACTTATTCGTATGTGGACCGACATTGCAGAATCGGTCAAGGCAGCAGGCATTCACAAATTGGTGATGTTCAACGCCCACGGCGGCCACGTTGGCGCTATGGATGTGGTGGCGCGCGATTTGCGAGCCCGATTGGGCATGTTGGTTTATTGTGTCAATTGGTATCAGTTGCCTCTGCTTGATGCCCAAGGCCAAGACCTGAATGCCCTGTTTTCCGACCACGAGCATCGCTTTGGTGTGCATGCTGGCGATGTTGAAACCTCTGTCATGTTGGCCTTAAAACCTCAGGCTGTGCGCATGGACGAAGCACAAAATTTCAAATCGACTTCAGAAGCGCGGGCTGCCAAGTTTCCAATCTTGGGCAATGGCAAAAGTGCCAAGCTGGCTTGGCAAATGCAAGATTACAACCCCATGGGAGCGGCTGGCAATGCGGCCGCTGCTACTCCCGAAAAAGGTCAAGCCTTGCTGGCGGCTGCTGGCCAATCATTGGCCCAGTTGTTCATAGAAATAGACCAGCTGCCTGCAGACACCCTAAAGTCACCGGCCTAAAACTCAATAACGTGGCAGGCTCAGTTCGCTGCTACCCGGGAAAATTTGTTTGGGATGTTCGCGGGTTGAGTCAAGACAGCCCCCATCTTCATAGACACCTTTGGGGTCGCGCATCTTCATCATGCGATCGAGCACCCATTTCAGTTTGGTGGGGTTGCGCAGGGTGTCTGCCATACAGGCCTCAACAACCGTTTCGTCCATCCACAGCTCACCATCAGAATTGATTTTGAGCCCATCACGCCAGTGATAAATCTCAACACACTTGGACATCAAGCTGTAGGGTTGATCGCGTTTCCAGAAATTACTGAACAGACCGCTGCCCATGTAAATGACCCAGGAGCCTTCATAGCCCGTGATGTCTGAGGAAGCTTCGTCGGGGTTGCGAAACCAAAGTCGATCGCCAGGCACAAAGAAATGGCTGGGCAAAGGATTTTCAGCTGTGCCGTACTCATGCAAATAGACATCGTGAAATTGGCCAGACCGCACGGCATGAATTTCATTCAGATTCTGCAAGTCATTCAGCAGAGGGCTGTTGTGCAGTGCCGCTTCTTGGGCCAAGCCCAACAAAATAACGTATTCGCTGGCGCGGTAGCAAGAAAAATCGTACAGCTTGCCTGTGGCCTCAGGCTGGGTGGCGCTGATCAAAGCATTGATTAAACATTGACCAGGCTGCAAAATAAATCCAGCCTCTTCCTCGTAGTGCCAATAATCTGCGGGCCGTTCTGCCGCTTCAGTCTTAAAAGCCAATGCAGTTTTGCGGGCGGCTAACGCAATGTTTTTGCGAACTCGCACACTGCTGGCCAAAGCTTCGAGCGATTTGAACTCAAAGCCTACGGGGCTCACCAACAAGGCCCACAATATTTCTTGGGAGATTTGGGTGGCAATGGCATGGAAAGACAAGGTGTTGCTGTCTGGCGCAAACACTGCCATCCAAGCATCGCTCATTCGGCAATGTTGTGAACCCAATTCAGATCGAATTTGAATTTCATCTTCAATGCCGTAAGAGGCAAAAAAACTTCGGCAATCTTCAGCGCTGCACCCGCCTACCTTCACGCCCTCCACTTGGAAGCGTTGCAAAAAAGACAAGGGTGCGACTTGCATGAAAGTCATTCTTACAAGAATTTGTAAGCGACTCTATCGGTGAAAACACTACAAAAAATAAGGCTATTTGCAAGTTTCGTGTCAAGAATATGTCGTCCAACCCTGATAGGCAGCGCCGTCTAAGTGCGGTAAGTTGTTGTACGACAGCAGCATGTGGCGTTTGGGTGTGTAGGCAAATTCGGTCACAGCAGTGTTGCGAATTCTTAAATTCAATTCGATGGCTGTTTCTGCGGGTGCGGCCAAAACTTGGCTGACTGCTGTGGCAATAGGGCCGCCACTCGACACAATCAACACACGTCCGGAATGCGTTGCTCTGACATGCTGCAGCACCGCCTGAATGCCATTTGAAAATTCTGCAAAGCTGGGCATGCCCTTTGGCTGTGTTTCGCCCGCCATCCATTTTTGCAATGCAGTACGCAGCAAGCGAAAGTGGTGCTTGTACATCTCAGGTGTGTCGGGTTTTGACAAGGGGGCTGGATGCACCGTTTCAATCAGGGCATGGCTGTCATACTCATTCAACCCAGGCCAAATTTCGGGTGTCATTTGCAGCTTTGCGCCTTCCGCGATGGCTTCCCAGGTTTGTCGATGGCGTTTAAGGCTGCCCATCAAGACCGCATCAAACTGAAGCTCATCCGAGCGCGCAGGCGCTTGACTGGCTTCTCGCCAATATTCACCTAGGCGCTGCCCTTGACGCATGCCCAAATCGCTCAGCTGGTCGTAGTCTTCAGCGCCAAAAGAAGCTTGACCATGGCGCACGAGTATCAGTTGTCCCATTTAGACTCCACTTCGAAACATCCACAAAGCTGTTAAGACCAAGGCCAGTGCCATGCCGCGGTTAAAAATTAGCAAACGACGGCCTTGTGACAGCCAATCGCGCAACAAACTGCCAACCAAGGCATAGGCCAAGTTGCTGCACAAGCCAAAGCCCATCATGATGGGCAGTAAAAACAGACAACGCTCAAAGGTGTTGTCCTTGCCCACCACCCAGCCTGCCACCACCGACAAAGCCAACATCCAGGCCTTGATGTTTAAAAACTGGACAGCCACCCCTTGAAGAAACGTGATGTTCAATCTTTGGTTGTCGGCTTGCGCCAATTGTTGGGTGCCCCACAATTTGAAGGCGAGCCACAACAAATAACTGGTGCCGCCCAACATAATGACCCACCTCAAAGCAGGCACAGCCAAAACCAATTGGCCCACGCCCACCATGCACAGCGTCAAGAGCATGCCCCATCCAACAGGGACGGACACAATGAATGTCAAGGCGGCGCGCAAGCCATGATTGGCGGCGATGGCGGTCGACAAAGCTGTGTTGGGCCCAGGTGTGAAACTGGCCGCGGTGGACAACACCAAAAGCGCTGTCAACTCTTGAGTGCTGAGAATGCTCATGCGGCTGACAATTTTTCCCAGCGTTCGAGGGCGACCAACAACGCCTCGTCAATTTGCGCATCGCGCGTGAACATGGCCGTTGCCTTGGCTGGGTCTTTGGCAAACAAGCTGCTGTCTGCCAACGCGTCACGAATCTCTTGCTGTTCTTTTTCCAGAGATTCGATCAAAGCGGGCAAGCCTTCGAGTTCTCTTTGTTCTTTGTAGCTCAACTTCACGCTGGGCTTGGCCTTGGCAGTTGGCGGCGCGCTTTCTATAGCTGCAGGTGCAGGTGTGGGAGTTGAAGCTGATTTCTGTGCACTGCTAGCGGCCAATTTATTTTGCGCTTGTTGAATGGCCTGGCTGCGCTGTGATTGGGTCAGCCAATCTTGAACAGAGCCTTCGTACTCACGCCAGAAGCCGGGTTGGTCGTCGGTGGCTTCGCAGGCAATGATGCTGGTCACAACATTGTCCATAAATGCGCGGTCGTGGCTCACCAAAAACACGGTGCCTTCGTAATCTTGCAGCAACTCTTCCAACAGCTCCAAGGTGTCAATGTCCAAGTCATTGGTGGGCTCGTCTAGCACCAGCACATTGGCTGGTCTTGCAAACAAGCGGGCCAACAACAAGCGGTTGCGCTCGCCACCCGATAAGGACTTCACAGGAGATGTTGCGCGAGCAGGTGAGAATAAAAAGTCGCCCAAATAACTTTTGACGTGCTGGCGCTTGTTGCCAATTTCAATCCATTCGCTGCCCGGACTGATAAAGTCTTCGAGCGAAGCCTCTAGATCTAAAGCGTTTCGCATTTGATCAAAATAAGCCACTTGCAAATTGGCGCCTTGACGAATGCTGCCGCTGTCGGCTGCCAGTTCGCCCAAGATCATTTTCAGCAGGGTGGTTTTGCCTGCGCCGTTCGGGCCAAGCAAACCAATCTTGTCGCCACGCAACAAGGTTGCAGTGAAGTCTTTCACAATGACTTTCTGCAAGCCCTCTGGTGAAGTAAAGCTTTTGCAAACATCTGTTAGTTCCGCCACCAACTTGCCGCTTGGTGCGCCCGAGGCCACTTCCATCCGCACGCGGCCCACTTGCTCGCGGCGCGCGCTCCGGGTGGCGCGCAAATTTTCAAGTCGCACAATGCGGCTTTGGCTGCGAGTACGTCTGGCCTCTACGCCTTTGCGAATCCAGACTTCTTCTTGCGCCAACAACTTGTCTGCTTTGGCGCTGATGACGGCCTCTTGCGCAAGCTGTTCTTCCTTGTTAATTTGATACTGCGCAAAATTGCCTGGGTAGCTTCGCAAGCGACCGCGGTCCAGTTCCAAAATGCAGGTGGCGATTCTGTCTAAGAATGCCCGGTCGTGCGTGATGGCCACCACGCTGCCTTTGAAGTCAATCAAGAGTTGTTCAAGCCAAGCGATGGAATCCAAATCCAAGTGGTTGGTGGGCTCATCTAACAACAACACATCGGGGTGCGTTACCAATGCTTGGGCAAGCGCAACACGTTTTCTGTTGCCGCCCGACAAGGTGCCCACCTTGGCGCTGGGATCTAAATGCAGACGGTGCAAAGTTTCATCGACGCGCTGTTCCCACCCCCAGCCATCAAGCGATTCAATTTGACTTTGCAGCTGATCTAAGTCGCCCACACAATTGCTGTAATCCTCAATGAGCTGCAATACAGGTGCCAGACCTCTTTGGACCGATTCAAAAATGCTGTCTTCAGAATTCAGTGAAGGTTCTTGCGCCACATAGGCGATGCGAATGCCTTGCTGAATGTGCAGCGTGCCGTCATCGGCATGCTCCATGCCTGCGAGGATCTTTAAGAAAGAAGATTTGCCTGTACCGTTGCGACCAATTAAGCCAATGCGCTCTGAAGTTTCGAGTGCAAAGTCTGCGTGATCAAGGAGGGCCACGTGGCCATAAGCCAGTGACGCGTCTAGTAGTGTGATGAGAGCCATGCCTTGATTATCAATGCCAACAGAAAATTATTTGAGAAGACTTGCGCAGTCCAAAAAATCTATGCTATAGTCGCGGTCTTCGCTAAAAAACACATGTTGATTAGCAAAGCAGTGAAGGCCAAAAGGTACTGTTAATACAGCACACCCGCTGGCAACACTGAAAGAGTCTGCAGAGACTTTTTAAAAGCAACGCAAAGCTCAGGCCAAGCAAGCTTTTAAAAAAAAGTGAAAAAAGTTAAAATTTTTTTCACCCAGCACAAAAAACCGTGCTAGACTGCAAGGCTTCGCTGAAATGAATTGAAATTAATTTTCAAACAGTTCAGCAAATCGGAATAAGCCCCGAGCAGTTTGAAGAAATTAAAAAACTTTAAAAATTTTTTAAAAAACTTCAAAAGCACTGAAAAACAGTGCTACACTGCAAGGCTTCGCTGATCGCAGCGCAGTGCAACAAAACGACACACAGTGTTGGCCTGTTGCGCAAAAGATCTTTAAAAATATACAGCCGATAAGCGT
>JACCEC012064586.1_pt1 | contig 10611 bp, 1 predicted proteins | sample 7450121 | NCBI WGS metagenome assembly JACCEC01 (sample SAMN15323455, study PRJNA562643) | freshwater metagenome | isolation source: river surface water | place: USA:Blue River Watershed | collected 2017-08-18 | reverse complement strand
GAAGAAATTAAGATTAATACTCGCGGTAGAGGATATGTAAATCCTCCATTTGTTTTAATTAATGGAAAACCAAATAAAGCAAGAGCATTTTTGTCTGGTCAAGTTCTTGATAGAATAGAAGTTCAAACATCTGAAGTATTTCTCAGAGAACCTGATATTGTTGTCACATCTGGTTATGGAGCAAAGATTGAAGCAGTCGTTACTCGTGGAGAAATAACCAGCTTAATTATTGAAGATCCAGGCAAGTTTTATTCATCTCCCCCATTAATTCAAATAAGAGATAATGCTGGCAAGGGAAGATTTGCAAATTATACTTCCGTTGTTGATACAGATGGAAGAATAGTAGATTTCATCAAAGTTTCTGGTGGCAATTTTTACACACAAGAAAATGTTATCGTCGATGTTGTACCAGTTGGTAGAGATGCAACAGCATTTCCAGTTTTAAAAGAATGGAACTTCAACAGATTTACAAAGTATAAGAATAAACTAGATGATCAAAATGGTTATCTTTTCCAAAATTATAACAATCTTCTGGACTATGGATACGCACATTTGGGTAATCCAAAAGAGTTAAGAGTTATTCTGAATGATAATTTATCTTCCAGTTATGTAGAATCGCAAGTTTTAGAGCACTCTCCTATTATTGGATTTGCCTATGACGGCAATCCAATCTATGGTCCATATGGTTATGAAGATCCATTAGACTCACAATCATCAATAGCTAGAATGACTTCTAGTTATACTTTAGATGGATCTAGAGCAAAGGGACCATCTACTTCAAAATATCCCCTTGGATCTTTTGTTAATGACTATATCTACAGACATAATAGTGGATCTCTGGATAAAAATAATGGAAGATTCTGCGTAACACCAGATTATCCAAATGGCGTATATGCATACTTCTTAACGATCGATGCATCTCAAAATCCAGTTTTCCCATATTTTATTGGAGAGAATTTTTATTCATTACCAGTAGATAGTAATTACAATTCTAATATCAACCAAAATGATATTCCAAAAAGCGCCAGAAGATATTATATTCCTGGAATGCCTGGAAACGGCGATGGATTGATTGCTAAGGTATCTGATGTTAGATCTGGTACTATAGATCGTGTCGTAATTGATGGATCTTCGGATAATTTTTCCATCAACTCGAAGGTATATTTTGACAACAAAGGCACGGAAGGATTTGATGTAGAGTCAATTGTTTCTTCTGTTAAAGGAAAGAATGTAAATTACTTAGAAAGCAAGGAAGATAAGGTAGTAAAATTAACAACTATCCAAAGTGCATATTTGTTTTCTGATGATATTCTAAGACAACCAGCTTCAGGTGCCTCTGGTCAAATTGTTGGAACAGTTCAGAATGATAACGAAATCGTTTTAAGAAATGTTGTTGGAACATTTAATAATACAGGAACATTTTCTGCAGATATTAAAACTTTCATATTACTGATCGATCAAGACAGTTCATATACACAGGGAGCAATTTTAAGTCTTACTGATGGATTAAACCCACCAATTGCTACTGCCGAAGTTCTAGAAAGCACCGATAAGCAGAATACTGTTACTATCAAAGTTCTATCTGGAACCTGGATCGTTGATGATGATTATTTCTTACAATCCAGTAATTTGTTTAATACAGCTGGATCTAAGATCATTACACTTACATCATTAAGTGATAATCTAGAGCCATTCGATGTCAATCAAAATGTTGCTTTGATTGAAACTGATTCTCCTCATGGATTGGGAATTGGTGATAAGGTAACTATTAATATATCACCAGATGATGTTACAAAAACTAAAGAGTATTATGTAAGAAAGAGATTATATCAATCTGTAACTTTTAAAACACCAAAAGTATCCACTACGATTGATTATACTGGCGTCGGAAGATTTCAAATTTTAAATGGTGGCGCAGATTATACTCCAGGCGTTTACAATAATGTTCCTCTTACTGGTGGATCTGGTACTGGTGCCACAGCATCGATTACGGTATCTTCATCTGGTGTGGTTTCATCTGTTGTCATTCAATCTGGTGGATCTAAGTATAGAAAAGCAGATTATCTAACAGTAGATGATCAAGATCTAGCTAGATCTGGTGGTTCATTAAGTTCTTCCAGATTGACAATTTACGTTGACCATGTTGGTGTATCTTTAGAATCATCCGTAGTTCCACTAAAAACAACTGTTGGTCTTTCGGATGGCAATCTACTGAAGATCGGAAATGAAATTGTAGAGATTACATCTATTGACGGCAATAGAGTTACTGTATTAAGAGGAATTGAAGATAGCAGTATTGTTGATCACTACGATGGTCAAACTGTATCTCTATACAAAGCAAGATATAATTTCACACCAAATTATAGAATTTCCACAAATAATGGTTCTGGGTATGTTCAATCATATGACCCAGAAACACAGAATGCAGTAATTGTATATGATTATTCCATACAAAAATTAACTGCAGAAAAGATTGAACTAAGCACAACATTCTTTGATGTAAGTCAACCAATCAGACAGGTAAGAATTCAGAGTATAGAAAATCTCGAATATAAATTTGAATTTTCTGAGGACAATATTAACTTTGTTCCGAATCCAAATATTAATATTCAAGAGTTCTATAGATACGTTTTTGACACATCTCACTCATCTCTCACAGGTGTTTATTTTGATTTAAGTCCAAGCAGAAACTATAATATTGAAACTGTAGAAAAAATAGAATCTGATATTCAACCAGGAAATTCTGGTTCTTATACGGACATTAAATTTGGTTTTGGAGCTAGACTCGCAACTAATACATATGAAAATAGAGTGGGTACGGACTTCTCTAATTTCTATTATTTTGATAGAAATGGAGTAGTTGATTCTGATGGTGCATATTTTAGAATTATTCAGGATCCATTACAAGGAGTAAAGACAGTTACATATGTAACTCCTACAAGATTTGTTTATTCTTTAGATTCAATTCCTCTGTGGGATGGATCTGGTAGTATCACATACACAACTACTGGTCAGTTTGCTGTTGGACAAATTAACTCAGTTGACATTATAAATTCTGGATTAAATTACAAAAAAGTTCCAGTTATTGTTGGATGTGCTCCAAACGCATCTTTCAAAGCATCTGCTACTGTTCTCTTTGATGAAAAACTCAATAAAATATCTGGAGTAAAAATAAATGAACTTGGATCAAACTATGTAAATCCAAAGATCGTTATTGTAGATGGTGATGGGGTTGATGCAGCATTTAAGGTAGTAGCAAGAGAAGGAAAACTCTTTTCAATCACGGTCGAAAATCCTGGAAAGGGATATACATATGCTCCCGTAATTGAAATTATTGAAGGTGAAGTTGAAGCATATGCAGAAAGTGATACAATTGGTTCTCCTCTAAGTGTATCGATTATTAGAAATGGTGGATCTTTCCACTTGGATAAGACAGTATCTCCAAAATATACAACAAACTACACAGTATCCCTAAAGAATTTTACGGGAGATTTTCAGAGCGGCGAAACTGTAACTCAGACTATTGATGGAGTTGAAGTTTTAAGAGCAAAAGTTTCTGAGTGGAGATTCGGATCAAACCTCCTTAAACTTCAAGATATTATTGGAACAATTCGCCAGGGTGTGACACTTAAAGGTGAGGTATCGAGAACAGAAGGAATTGTAAAGGCGATTTACACTACAGAATTTAATGCTAATATTACCAGTTTTTATGATAATCTTGGATATTACACATCCGACAAAGGAAGACTTGGTGTATCAAATCAAAGATTAACAGATAGTTTCTTCTATCAAGATTATTCATATGTCGTTAAGTCAAAAACCTCCATCGAAGAATGGAGAGACTTAATTAAATCAACTACTCATCCAGCTGGATTCAAATTATTCGGGCAAGTTGATGTTGAGTCTTCTGGCGATACCAAAATGCCAGAGGCAAGACCAGATCAAGCTGCAAGTACTTTCTCTATAATTCAATTATGGGATCCAGAAACCAATAAAATAACTGTAGAAAATACAAGAAGAACTGTTACTCAAACAATTCAAAAAGTTGAAAATACCAGAATAAGAAAGGGTGTTGGATCTGCTGCTACGTCAGAATTTAATTTTAATGAAACCCGTGCATTTACTTTCACTTTGGCAGCACCATTTGATGGTTATTATGATAACGACGGAAGACTACAGGGAACTACAGTATTCCAAGTATTAAATGACAAAGGAATTCCATTTACTCCTATCAGCGAAGAAAGTCTTGTAGTAACTTTAGATGGAATTTTACAGGAACCAAGAGTTGCATATACGGTAGAAGATGATAAAATTATTTTCTCTCAACCACCTTTAGGTCCTGGAGGAGAACTGACAGGAAATACTTCTAGTGATGTTACCACATATAATGGTGTTACTTTCTACGGTAAGTGTTTCTACTTTAGAGAAAGCGAATATAACAATAGATATCTAAGAAAGATACGAAATATCTTCCAAAGAAATGGAAGATGGTTGGATGCATCTAATCAAATAGAAAGAAATAAGCAATTTATTGTAGAAGAATCTATTGGTTATGGAAGAGACACTTATCCAGATCTCCCATGGAATACCAGACTGGAAGGTTACAAAGAAGCAGTTGGATATTTTATCGATGCTTACAACCATGATATAAGATTTGGAGGAAACTCTAAGACTGTAGATTATGCAAATAGTTTCAAAAATAGCAAAAAATATAAATTTGCAATAAAAACAAAATCAGAAACTTTAGACATTATCAAATATGCAACTAAGCTATCTTCGCTTTCTATTAGAAATTGGGATATTATTGAGAGTAATGTTTCATATACTCAAGGTTCAAATATTATAACTGTCGAAGATACCGATAGGTTAGCAATTGGAATGTATGTAAGTTCTGGACGTGCTTTCTCTTCGGATACAAAAATTGTATCTATAGAAAGTGACACAGAAGTTATGGTTTCTAATGATGCCCTAGAAGATTCTGTATATAATGTTGCCACTTTTTACATGAGTGGAATTAATAGTGGAACATTTTACGATGCTTCTAATCTCATTATTAACAATAAAGAATATTTACAAGAAGAGATTAGTGAGTACATTTATGACAATTATAACTTACCATCTGGGGATAAGGCAAAGTGTGCAAGAGATCTGGGATATCTAATTGATGCCGTTGCTTACCATTTAAGATTTGGTGGCAATAGAAAAGTTGTCGAATTTGCTCAGCTTTACTACACTAATGCTGGATATCCTTACGGAGAAGAGTTAACATATATCAATAGAACTCAGGAAGAAACTGATGCTGCTTTAGATGCATGGTCAAAACTAGAAGAGAAAATGGTTTTGGCGATGAGAAATCAACTTGGAGCAGGAACCTATACATCGATTGTTCCATTTGTGGATAATACAGTATCTGTAGATACTCAATCGCCATATTGTGCTGAGGTTGAATCTGCTATTTCCGAAATGATATCTACCGTAGAAGAAATAATTTCTAACGGTACTGGTATTGTAGAGATAACAGAAGTAAATGAAAACAAAGCAGGTTTCTGGACAAATACCCTAAGCTATTCAAATTACAACTTAATTGATGATCCTCTACTGCCAGATCAGGAATGTGATGATGTTGTATCATCTGTAAACTACCTATATCAAAACTTACAGAATGTAATCAATTCTTCTCCAGTAACTAGAACTACACCAGATTATATTGATGGACAGACTAAGGTATTTGATCTATACTGGGAGAATGGAGACCCCGCTATTACGGAAGAAGATGAAGATCTATTCTTAACAATTAATGCCGTATTACAGAAACCAAAATATAATGAATTCTATCCAGGTCCAGATGCATACTATATCGATAGAACTGTTATTCCTAACCAAATTGTGTTTGATGTAGCTCCAATATGGGATCAAGATTTTGGAGCAAAAAATATTGGAGAACCAACTGCAGTAGAAAAAGTTGTTGGTGTTGGAATCGGTAATTATAAGCGTTTGACTATTGATTACGACTTAGTTGATGGAATAAGAAGTGGTCCATTCTTAATTCTTGATCTAGAAGATTTGACAGTAGAAAACATCGAAGAACCAGACTATATGTTTGTGTTTGTAGACGGTGTTCTGCAGAGAGAAAATTATTCTTATACTGTTTCTGGTCCAAACATTTACTTTACAGTTCCATTAGTAGAACAGAATAAAGTGGATATTAGATATCTCTATGGAAGAGATATCGGTCAGATATTAAGAATCTATGATTTCGATGTTGATGGTTTCTATGCAAAATCTAAAGTTACTGTTGAAGTAACTTCTGGTTTAGAAGATTTAATGAGATTTAATTGGACTGGAGGAGACTTCCGAGGAGCAATTCAAGCATTCCAATTTAATCCAGATGGAACATTTAATATGATTGGTAATGCCACTGGGTTTGAAACCGATGAAAACATATTGACATTTAATTGTGTAGGTAATAAGAGTGAAATACTACCTGGAGTAGATATGCATTTTGCTCTATCTGGAAAGTATACAACTATTAATACTTCTATTTCTATTACCGATGGATTTATTGAATATGAAAAAGATGAAGATGATAGAACAATCCTAGAAGATAATAATTCTTGGAAAGGAACTTTCTTCAAGTGGTGGTATAAAAATCCATTTGTGAATATTTCGAATGGAGATCTGATTAAAGTAGAAGGTCAAGATAAATTCAGAAGAATTAAAGAAATATCAAGAAAGGCAACTACCAAAGAAGAAAGACCACAGCATCAAGTATCGAATAGTTTCTATTCAACAGTAGAAATTGAAAGATATAATGGAATCAGTAGAGGAGAAGGTCTCAGCGTCGTAGCTATTATTGAAAATGGTGTTGTTGTTGGATTGGAGTGGAATCAGCGTAATTATAATCCAATTACACAACCAACTGCATATCAATATTTCACGCCACCAGTACTACACTTCATACCAAAAGATGGTAATGGTGGTGGAGCCAGAGCAAATGTTCTTGTAAGTAAAGGACAAGTTATTAGTGTCGATCTTTTAGATGGTGGATCTGGATATACAGAAGCGCCTCAAGTTATTGTTGCCAGAAGATACGATGTAATTGATGACAGAGATATTGGTGTTTCTGTTATTAATGCTGGATTGAACTTGGAAATCAATCAATTTAGTATGGTTTCCAGTTCAACTATTTCTGTTTTAGGAAGTCAAGTTCCGCAAATTAATACATTTACATCAATTATATTTGATAGTCCTGTTGATTCTGATAGAGTAATTACATCCATAGTTCAACTAGTTCGTGAAAATAATAATCTTGAACTAGTCGAAAGAGAATTTATCGGAACGACAAGACCAGAGTTAGATGAGATACAAGTACTCGATGTTTTCCCACAAACATCAGAATATCTAAGTATTATTTCTGGAAGAGTTGAAGATGTAATTTCTAATTCTATTGTAACAACTGGAAGACAAATTACTACAACTATAAGTCATGAAATTGATAATACCGCATTAAGTAATATTAATTACTATGGTATTGGTGCATATCTTGATGTCAATCTGGATATTCTTGACAATATCGTATACATTCCAGACACCAGCAAGTTCAAAACAAATGGTTATTTACTGATTGGAAACGAAGTTGTAAGATATTACAGAAAGCTTTCTGATCGTTTCTTGAACGTTCAGAGAGGACAAAATAATACAACTGCCCAATTCTGGCCAGCAGGAACGTTCTTACGTCAACTTCCAGATCCAATATCATCCGTATTTGGTGGTGTCAGCATCATCGAATCTGAAAGTCAAACTGTTTCTATGACTGTTGGAGCAGCGGATATTGTAGTTTCTGAAAAGCAAAAGAAAATACAAATCCTAACAAATGCTTCTATAACAACGGTTTCCAAAGATATTGTATCAGTTGTTCAGAATTTATTAAATATAGATTCTATATCTAATGTTAATACTAAAATTAACCATAAGATAGAAGTTCCATTTGATATCACACCATCTGTAACTTTAACTACTTCTATTTCTGAAGTATTATCTCAGATACAAATAATAGAATCTGATATTACAATCAGAAAAGAATCACTAGAATTGTTATTAATTCCACCTGGATCTGGTGCTGTTGATGGATATCAAGAAAGCGTCTATATTACAGACCCTGTAACTACAAGATTAAATGGTCAAGTAGATTTGAATAATGATTATGGAGTTGTTAAGAGAAACTTATCTGTTATTTACGTTTCCAACAGAGTATTTGGAAATGATATTGAATATGTTGGAACGTATGAAAGAACTAGTGTTGGTCCAACGATAGAAAACTTTAAGTTCCTACCAAACGATGATGGATCGGCAAATGTTTCTGGTCTTTCTCTGCAAGATTTCTCATTCTACTATCCTTCCTTTACATTCAGAGATCTTGAAGAAAGAGGAAAATCTAGTTATACTCTTTCTGGTGATTATTTTAATCTTGCAAATTGTTCCATTCAAGATCCAGTAGCAATTAGTTCTTCTTCTGGTAATATTAGTTCTACTATTAGTGTTCAAAACACCACATATTTCCCAAGTTCTGGATACTTATTTACTTCTGGCGGAACTGTAATTCAATACACAGGAAAAACATCAACTTCCTTTACAGGATGTACTCTCTACAGAGGGTCAGATTCGATTAACGTCGGTGATGAAATCATTCCATACTCAATCAACTAAATAACTGCATAAATATAAATAACTCAGGCACAAATTACGTCGGAACGAGAAACAAATGGCTGCTATTATCTCTGATAAATTTAGAATTTTTAATGCGAAGCAATTCCTGGAATCGCTAACTGAGGGTGCTACCGATACTAGCGCCGAACGTTCAAGAATGTATTTCTTCGTGGGTCGTCCACAAGCATGGAAAGCATACTTAGAAGTATATTCAAAAGGAGCAACTGACTTTACAGTTGGCAACGAAGTATTTGTTGGAACTTATGGTTCTACAGCATTCCGCGCTACTGTTGCCGAAGTTTATGATGGTGCCCTCCTCCTAACCGACGTTTTTGGAAGCAACGGAATTAATTCAGTTCCTCCAACTGGAAGTACACTTTTAGAAACAGCAAACGGTGGTTCAACTACAACTGCCGCTACTGCAAAAACTGGAGTATATCGTTACGCTACTGAGGACATTCCACCACTTCCTCTAGATAATCAAACAGAAAAACTAAGCGTTTACGACGAAATTATTGCTGCTAAGAGAATTACCGATTCTTATGCAAGAACAGTTATTCGTCGTTACAACTGGGATCTAGTTGCAAATCCCAAGTTCGACATGTGGAAGCCCGACTACTCTGCCACTCCAGGTGGCGGTGGTCAAATTGGCAAGCAAACAGCAACTGGTCAAGAAAGCATCGCTAATGCTAAGTTCTATGTTATGAACTCAGATTACGAAGTTTTCAAGTGCCTCTATAACGGACAAACTCCTTCAAATGCTTCTGGTCAGAATGCTACCGAAGAACCAAGAACTCAGGGTGGTAACTTTGATAATGCAACTGGTCTCTATACAGAAACAACTGGAGCTGGTTACATTTGGAAATATATGTACACCATCCCAACCGATGATGTTCTGAAGTTCCTTTCTTCTGACTTCATGCCTATTGTTCTTCCTTCTAACCTGTCAAGAACAAACGTTGAGGCACTTGCGGTTTCAGGAGCAATCGATGTAGTTCTAATTGAAGATGCTGGCGAAGATCTGCCTGCTTCACAAACTCTCTACACATCCATCAAAGGTGATGGAACTGGTGGTAAGATTAAGTTTACTACAGATGCAAACGGATCTATTACTTCTGCAGAAATTGTTGCTCGTGGATCTGGTTACACCTATGCCAACGTTCTTCTAGGAAATGGTAACCTCTTCAGCAACGTTGGTCTAACAACTGGTGTTGCAACTCCTGCTGGTGCTACTGGAGCACTTGAAGTAGTTCTTCCTCCAGAAGGAGGACATGGTTCCGATCACGAACTAGAGCTTAATGGCAAGCGTATTATGACGAATATTCGTCTAACATATGCAGAAGGTTCTGGTGATTTCCCTGTTGACAACGACTTCCGTAGAATTGGCATCATTAAGGATCCATACAACTATGGCACAACCACATTTGCTACTGCAGATACGTTAACTGGACTAAAAGCAGTAAAGATCAGCGGTGCTACTGCTGACTTTATTCCAGATGAAACTATTTCACAAACAGTAACTGGTGGTACAGCATATGGTACTGTTGTTTCATGGACTCTAGATTCAGGTTCAACCACAAACGGAGTACTTAAGTATATCCAAACTACAGATCTACACACCGATAATGGTGTTGTAAGAGCATTTGAAAGCAACGGATCTAATGCTATTTCGGGTGGTCTATCGTTTGCTTCAGGAAATGTTGCAACTTCATATGCAGGTCAACTTCTAGGTTCAACCTTTGTTGCTGGTTTAGCAAATACAGAAATTGCAAATAATTCTGGCGATATCATTTACCTAGAAAACCGTCGTCTAATTACTCGCGCACCAGACCAGATTGAAGATATCAAACTCGTAATTGAGTTCTGATTCAAACTCAATATTTTGCAAAATCCCCTCAGATATCT
>JACCEC010571588.1_pt1 | contig 10613 bp, 8 predicted proteins | sample 7450121 | NCBI WGS metagenome assembly JACCEC01 (sample SAMN15323455, study PRJNA562643) | freshwater metagenome | isolation source: river surface water | place: USA:Blue River Watershed | collected 2017-08-18 | reverse complement strand
GGCGGCAACACCAAGAGCATGGGCGAGTCCTTCGGCTATGCGGTGTCGGCCCTGGCCCTGGCGGTGATCTTCATCTACATGATCCTGGCCAGCCAGTTCAAGAGCTTCCTGCAGCCGCTGGCGCTCATGACCTCGCTGCCGCTGACCCTGATCGGGGTGGTGCTGGCGCTGATGATGTTCCGCTCGGCGATGTCCATGTTCTCGGTGATCGGCGTGGTCATGCTGATGGGCCTGGTCACCAAGAACGCCATCCTGCTGGTCGACTTCGCCATCCGCGCCCGCGAGGAGGGCCTGGAGCGCACCGAGGCCCTGCTGCTGGCGGCCAAGGTGCGGCTGCGCCCCATCCTCATGACCACCCTGGCCATGATCTTCGGCATGGTGCCCCTGGCCTTCGCCCTGTCCGAGGGCTCGGAGCAGCGCGCGCCCATGGGCCAGGCGGTGATCGGCGGGGTGATCACCTCCTCGCTCCTGACCCTGGTGGTGGTGCCGGTGGCCTACTGCTACATGGACGACCTCGCCCGCTGGGCCCGCCGGCTGATGGGCAAGGCCCCTGCGGAACCTAAAATGACCGCTTCGGCCGCCGGGGACTGACCCCGCCGTCCCCACCCAAGACCCGAACTCCCAGAGGAATGTGATGACCCTGCCCGCATCCATCGAAAAAGCCCGCTTCAACATGATCGAACAGCAGATCCGCCCCTGGGACGTGCTCGATCCCCAGGTGCTGGAGCTCTTGTCCGTGCTGCACCGTGAGGACTTCGTCCCTGAGGCGCACAAGGCCCTGGCCTTCGTCGACATGGAGATTCCGCTGGTCGAGGGGGCCGAGGAAGCCCGCCAGAGCGGCCGCTGCATGCTGGCACCGCGCGTCGAGGCCCGCATGCTGCAGGACGTGGCGCCGCAGCCGCACGAGAAGGTGCTGGAGATCGGCGCCGGCTCCGGCTACATGGCCGCCCTGCTCGGCGCCCGCGCCGGCAGCGTGATCTCGCTCGAGCTCGACCCGCAGCTGGCCGCCCAGGCCCGCGCCAACCTGCAGGCCGCCGGCGTGAAGAACGTCGAGGTCCGCCAGGCCGACGGCGCCAAGGGCCTGGACAAGGAAGGCCCCTTCGACGTGATCGTGCTCAGTGGCTCGGTGGCCGAGATTCCCGAGGTGCTGAAGGACCAGCTGAAAGTCGGCGGCCGCCTGATGGCGATCGTCGGTGACGAGCCGGTGATGCGCGCCACCCTGGTGACCCGCACCGCCGTCGCCACCTGGACCGAGGTGCAGCGCTGGGACACCGTGGCCCCGCGCCTGGCCCACTTCCCGCAACCGGCCCGATTCAAGTTCTGAGGCCCGCGGGCGCAAGCCCGCCCGCGCCGAGCCCACCCCAAACGACACCAGCCCTCCAAGGACGGACCATGAATTCCAAGTCGCCCCAGCTGCGAACCGCCCAGCGCCTGCTGCCCGTGGCCCTCGCCGCCGCACTCGCCGCCATGTTCGCCGCGCCGGCCCAGGCCCAGAGCCTCACGGCGCTGTATGACGCGGCCCGCGCGCAGGACGCGGCCTGGAAGTCGGCCAATGCCAACTTCGAGGCGGTGAAGGCCCGCGCCGAGCAGGCCCGCGCGGGCCTGCTGCCCACGGTGTCCGCAAGCGCCGGCGCAACGACATCGCAGTTCGACAGCGTGGCCAAGCCGGCAACCTCCTCGTACGGGCGCAACTTCGACGCCACCAACGGCGCGCTCTCGGTGAGCCAGCCCGTCTTCCGCCCGGCGAACTGGTACACCTACGACCAGGGACAGAAGCAGGTCGAGGCGGCGCAGGCCGCGCTCAAGGCTGCGGGGCAGGACCTGATCCTGCGCGTGAGCCAGGCCTACTTCGACGTGCTGTCCTCGCAGGACACGCTGACCTTCGTGCGCGCCCAGAAGACCGCGGTGAGCGAGCAGCTCGCCTCGGCCCGCCGCAATTTCGAGGTGGGCACCGCCACCATCACTGACACCCGCGAGGCCCAGGCCCGCTTCGACCTGGTCTCCGCCCAGGAGCTGGCCGCCGAGAACGACCTGCGGGTGAAGAAACTGGCCCTGGACACGGTGACCGGCGTGAAGGACGCCAAGCCGCTGCCGCTTGCGCTGCCGGCGGCGATGCCGATGCCGCAGCCGGCCGACCCCGAGGTCTGGGTACGCCAGGCCGAGGACGCCAGCCCCTCGATCGCGCAGCTGCGCAAGGCGCTCGAAGTCGCGAAGCTGGAGACCCAGAAGGCCTCCACCGGCCACCTGCCGACCGTGGACCTCTCCGCCTCGCGAAGCCTGAGCCGCAGCTACGGCGGCTCGGCCTCCTCCAGCACTTCCAGCACGTCTTACAACAGCCAGCTGGGCGTGAGCGTGAGCATTCCGCTCTTCGCCGGCTTCTCTGTGCAGAACAAGGTCCGCGAGACCCTGTCCCTCGAGGACAAGGCCCAGGCCGACCTGGAAAAGGCCCGCCGCGACACCGCACAGGGCGTGCGCGCGGCCTACTTCGGCGTGGTCTCCGGCGGCAGCCAGGTCAAGGCGCTGGAAGCGGCCGAGGCCTCCAGCCAGAGCGCGCTGGACGCCAACCGCCTGGGCTACCAGGTGGGCGTGCGCATCAACATCGACGTGCTGAACTCGCAAAGCCAGCTTTTTCAGACCAAGCGTGACCTGTCCGTGGCCCGCTACAACCTCCTGATGGGGAACCTGAAGCTGCGCCAGGCCGCCGGCACCCTGGCGGCCGAGGACCTGGGGCAGATCAACGCGCTGCTGGCGAAGCAGCCTTGAGGGTTCAGGTTGCTCCCTGAAAAGGCCGGCGAAGAAGCCGGCCTTTTTTTTCGGGGTGATGTTTGGTTTGGCGGTCTTGGGCCTTTGGCTTCTTGCCTGCAACGCGCCGGTCAGGCGGCAGGGGCCCGGCGGCTTCGATGCGGGGGCCCTTCGGGCTCCCTTCGGTGCTCGGTCGCCAGGGGCACGCGAGGCAAACTCGCCCCTGCGGGGCTCAAACATGCCTCGCTCTCCGGCCCCCGCCGACCTGCGCGCCTCAGCCCCGCATAGGCGCCGCCGAACCCCTGCCACCCGCCCAGCGCGTCTCTCTTGCGAGTGACTTCATCCGGCTTGCAAGGCGGCGATCGCGTCGGCTGTTCGCTGTGCGGCGCCCCGGTGGGCCTGCGCGAATTGCAGGCCGGCTTGGGCCATCACCTCTCGGCGCGCTGCCTCCGCGAACAGGGTGCGCGCTGCCTCCAGCGCCTGCGGCAGGCCCTCGAGACGCATCGCGGCACCGGCCGCCTGCGCGAGCTCGGCCGCCTCGGCGAAGTTGAAGGTGTGCGGGCCCATGAGGACCGGGCAACCGCAGGCGCAGGCTTCGATGAGGTTCTGCCCGCCCAGGGGCGCGAAGCTGCCCCCGAGCAGGGCAGCGTCGGCCAGGCCGTAGTAGAGGGCCATCTCGCCCAGGGAGTCGCCGAGCCAGACGTCGGCTGTGCGGGCCTCATCGTCAGGGCCGGTGTCGCCCCAGACGCTGCGGCGCGAGACGGTGAGGCCGGCGGCCTGCAGCATCGCGACCACTTCGTCGAAGCGTTGCGGGTGGCGCGGCACGATCAGCAGGCGGGGCTGCGGGTGGCCTGAGACAGCTTGGAACCCCGGCGCGACGCCGGCGCCCTGTGCCGACTGTCCGCCCTGTCCGCCCTGTCCGCCCTGTCCGCCCTGTGCGGGCTGTGCGGGCTGTGCGGGCTGTGCGGGCTGTGCGGGCTGTGCGGGCTGTGCCCCCAGGGACTGCAGCAGCATCGCCTCCTCGCCCTCGCGCGAGCTGGCGAACATGACCACCGGGCGGTCGGCGGTGGCCCGCCAGGCGCGGCCACGTTCCAGCAGCGCGGGATCGGGCCGGGCGTCGAACTTGAGGTTGCCGAAGACGCCGTCAACCTTCGCGCCGGCGGCACGCAGGCGACGAGCGTCGTCCTCGGTCTGCGCCCACACCGCGGCCAGCGCGCCATAGGCGGGCCGCGAGAGCCAAGACAGGCGCTGCGCGCCGCGCAGCGATTTGTCCGACAGGCGGGCATTGGCCAGCGCCAGCGGCAAGCCCCGGCGCGCGCAAGCGGCGACGAGGTTGGGCCAGACCTCGGTTTCCATCAGCACGCCGGCACGCGGGCGGAAGTGGTTCAGGAAGGCCTCGACCGCCTGCGGCGTGTCCCAGGGCAGCCAGGCCTGCGCATCGCCCTCGCGCAGCAGGCGCGCGCCCTCGGCGCGGCCGGTGGCGGTGCCGTGTGTGAGCAGCACCCGCAGCCCCGGCTCGCGTGCGCGCAGGGCCTGGAGCAAGGTGGCGGCGGCGCGGGTTTCGCCCAGCGACACCGCATGAATCCAGAGGGCGCCGTGGCCGCAGGCGGGCGTGGTGTTGTCATAGCGCCCGAAGCGCTCGCCCACCGCCTCGAGGTAGCCGGGCTCGGCCTCGCCGCGCCGGCGCAGCTTGCGCACCAGCAAGGGCTGGGCGGCGCGCAGCGCGAGCGAGTACAGGGACATCCACAGGCCGCCGGCGGCCTGGCGCAGAGCGCCCGGGGTGGTGCTGTCCATGGCCGAATCACGCGTCACGGTCACAGGGCGACACCTTTGGCGCTGACGCGGTCCCATGCGATCAGCACCGCATCCAGCGCGGGATGCGGCTTGGCGAACACGCTCACCTGCCGCGTGCGGTTCACCGGGCCGGTGCGCCAGGCGGTGTCGTGGTTGTAGATCTGCACGTGGGGCAGGTCCAGCGCGGTGGCGATGTGCGAGAGGCCGCTGTCGACGCCGATCACGCCGGCGCAGGCGGACAGGCGGTCGGCGAGTTCACCCAGGGGCAGCCGGGGCCAGAGGCGGGCCTGCGGGCCCAGGGCCTGCGCGAGGCGCTCGGCACGGACACGCTCCTCCTCGCTGCCATGCGGCAGGCCGATGACGAGGCCGCGAGCGATCAGCGCGCGTCCGAGTTCGATCCATCGTGCTTCCGGCCAGAGCTTGTCGGCGCGCGAGGGGCCGTGGACGAAGGCCACTTCACCCGAGACCGCGTCACCCGGCGTAAGCGTCGCCACCGGGGCCATGGAGCCAGTGGACCTGGCGAGGCCGGCGGCGCCATCGCCCTCCGCTGCGTTCGCGGCATTGGCCGAGGCCCGCAGCCCGAAGCGCTCCTCGCCCTGCGGCGCGTAGTCAAGCGCATGCGCGCACAGCACCCGCGCCCGGTCGACCGCGTGGATGCGCGGCGGGATGTAGACCGCCTGCTGCGCCACCCAACGGGTGGGCGCCTCGTAGCCGGAGCCGGCGGTGCGGTTGCCCAGGGCCACCTTGCGGCCGCCGGGCGCGAGGCGCGCGAGCCAGGCGACCAGGGCGGACTTGGTCAGGCCCTGCAGGTCGATGACGCGGTCATAGGCCTCGGACTGCAGCTCGGCGCGGAAGGCGGCAAAGGCCGCGCGGGTTTCGGGCGCGAAGGGCGCGCGCCGCCAGCGGCGCTGGTCACAGGCGATGACCTTCGTCACGCCCTCGCAGCGGCGCACCAGGTCGGCGAAGGCGGGCTCGACGACCCAGTCGATGCGCGCCTCGGGCAGGGCCCGCCGAATGTCCTGCACCGCGGGCATGGCGTGCACCACATCACCCAGGGAGGAGAGCTTGACGAGAAGAACCTTCAATCCGGCTCCGGTACTGCTTGGCCTCGAGACGCTCAATGCGCCGCGGCGCCGACTTCGGCGCCGGGCTTGACCTCGCGCAGGAGCGCGAGCATGTCGGCTTCGATGCGATGCAGGGCCTCGGGGGTCTGCCCCTCGAAGCGCAGCACCAGCACCGGCGTGGTGTTGGAGGCACGGATCAGGCCGAAGCCGTCCGGCCAGTCGATGCGCAGGCCGTCGATGGTGCACACCTGCGCCGGCGCGCCGAACTGCGGCCGCGACGCAGCGCGCGTGATCAGCTGGTCGACGAGGCCATGCGGCTCGCCCTCGGCGCAGGCGACGTTGAGCTCCGGCGTCGAGTGGCTGGTGGGCAGGGCCTCGAGCGCGGCGCCGGGGTCGGCCTCGCGCGAGACGATCTCCAGCAGGCGCGCGCCGGCATAGGTGCCGTCGTCGAAGCCGTACCAGCGCTCCTTGAAGAAGATGTGGCCGCTCATCTCGCCGCCCAGAGGCGAGTCGATCTCCTTCATGCGCGCCTTGATCAGGGAGTGGCCGGTGCGGAACATCTCGGGCTGGCCGCCGTCGGCGGTGATGGCGGGCGCGAGGCGCTGGCTGCACTTGACGTCGAAGACGATGGGCGCGCCGGGCACGCGCGAGAGCACGTCGCGGGCGAACAGCATCATCTGCCGGTCGGGGTAGATGTTCTGGCCCGAGGGGGTGACGATGCCGAGGCGGTCGCCGTCGCCGTCGAAGGCCAGGCCCAGGTCGGCGCCGGTGCGGGCCAGGGTCTCAATCAGGTCGCGCAGGTTCTCGGGCTTGCTCGGGTCGGGGTGGTGGTTGGGAAAGTTGCCGTCCACCTCGGAAAACAGCTCGATCACCTCGCAGCCCAGGGCGCGGAAGATGGCAGGGGCCGAGGCGCCCGCGATGCCGTTGCCGCAGTCGACCACCAGTTTCAGCGGGCGGGCCAACTTCACGTCGGAGACGATGCGCGCTCGGTACGCATCACCGATATCGGTCTGCCGCAGCGTGCCGGACCGGGCCGCATCGGGCACGCCGGACTCCATCGCCCGACGCAGGGCCTGGATCTCGTCACCGTAAATGGCGCGGCCGGCCATCACCATCTTGAAGCCGTTGTAGTCGCGCGGGTTGTGGCTGCCGGTGACCTGGATGCCGCTGGTGCACAGGGTGCTGGCAGCGAAATAGAGCATGGGGTGGTGACCATGCCGACGTCGACGACGTCGACGCCCGCGGCGAGCAGGCCGCGCACCAGGGCCTGCGAGAGCGCAGGGCCGGAGAGCCGGCCGTCGCGGCCCACCGCCACGGTGCCCTCGCCGGCCGCGCGGGCGGCGGCGCCGAAGGCGCGGCCCAGCGCCTCGGCCACGCGCTCGTCCAGCGTGGACGGGACGACGCCACGGATGTCGTAGGCCTTGAAGATCGTCGGCGAGAAGGTGGTCATGGTCTCGGAGGTACGAGCGGTGCGAGAAGTCGGAAGCGCCTTCGCGAGGCCTGGCCCCGCGGCAACAGGGCATTGTCGCCCAGATGGCGCCCCACCCGGCGCACCGGCGGACCGGCGCGTATCATGGACTCATGCGTCACGTCGCCCTGACCACCCTGCTCATGCGCCGCCGACAGACCGGCATCCCGGAGAGCGCCGCGCGGCTGGCCGTCAGCACGGCGGCCCCGCATGCCGGGGCCAGCACCTCGGTCGCGCTATGGGTCACGCCCCTGCAGCGCCACGTGTTCGCCACCCCGATCGGGCCGGTCCTCCTGGCGGCCAGCGACGCCGGCCTGGCTGGCCTGTGGTTCGAGGGCCAGAAGCACGACCCGGCGGCCGCCTGGCGCGGCCTGGGCCACCAGGCGCCGCGCCCGTCGCACCCGGTGCTGCAGGCCGCCGAGGACCAGCTGCAGGCGTACTTCGAGGGCCGGCTCGACCGCTTCGACCTGCCCCTGGACCTGAGCCACGGCACGCCTTTCCAGCGCCAGGTCTGGCAGGCGCTCACCGGCATCGCCCGCGGCCAGACCACCACCTATTCCGAACTCGCCGCCCGCATCGGCGCGCCCCAGGCCGCCCGCGCGGTCGGCGCCGCGGTGGGCCGCAACCCGATCAGCGTCATCGTCCCCTGCCACCGGGTGCTGGGCGCCCATGGCGCCCTCACCGGCTATGCCGGTGGCCTCGAGCGCAAACGCGCCCTGCTGCGGCTCGAGGGCCTGCCCGCCTGAGGCCGAAGCACCCGCACTCCACCGCCTGAAGCCGGCCCCGGCGCCCACCGCGGCCCCTGCGCCGGTCTCCCCAGAAGAAGTTTCGCCTCATGCCCCTGCGCCCCCTGTTCGACTACATGCTGCTGGCCTCGCTCTGGGGCGCGGCCTTCATGTTCATGCAGCTGGCCGTGGGCGACTTCGGCGCCCTGCCCACCGCCGCGGTGCGCCTGGGCCTGGCCGCCCTGTGCCTGATGCCGCTGGCGCTGCTGCGCGGGCAGTGGCTGCAGATGCGACGGCACGCGTGGCAGCTGGTGGTGGTGGGCCTGCTCAGTTCCGGCGTGCCGGCGGTGCTTTACAGCTTCGCCTTGCAGTACCTGCCCTCGGGCGTGTCCGCCATCATCAACGCCACCACGCCCATGTTCGGCGGCCTGGTGGCCTGGGTCTGGCTCAAGGACCGGCCCGATGCCTCGCGCATGCTGGGCTTGGCCGTGGGCTTCGCGGGGGTGGCCCTGCTGGCCAGCGCCAGGGCCTCGGGCCCGGTCGAGGCCAGCGCCTGGGTGCAGGCCGGCGCGGTGCTGGCCTGCCTGCTGGCGTGCCTGTGCTATGGCATCGCCGCCTCCTTCAGCAAGGTCTTCCTGTCCGAGGTGCCGCCCCTGGCCACGGCTGCGGGCAGCCAGTTCGGCGCGGCCCTGGTACTGGCCGGCCCCGCCCTCACCCAGCTGCCGGCGCAGATGCCCTCCGCCAAGGCCTGGGGCGCGGCGGTGGCGGTGGGCGTGCTGTGCACCGCCGTCGCCTATGTGCTGTATTTCCGCATCATCCAGTCGCTGGGGCCGTCACGCGCGATCACCGTGCCCTATGTGATCCCGGTCTTCGCCGTCTTCTACGGCAGCGTGTTCCTGGGCGAATCGCTCACCCTGCGCACGCTGCTGTGCGGCCTGGTGATCGCGGTGGGCACGGCGCTGGCGACCGGGCTGCTGCGGCTGCCGCTGCGGCGGTCAGCGCCGCGCGCCTCGTAAGCACCCCGGCCCGAACGGGCGACTGCCCCACTGGCCCGTCCGGGCCAGGACCTCGCGCCTTTCTCCGACGGCCCCCGCCAAGGCGCCGTCCGAACAATCCGCTCCCTGCCCGCCACGGGCGTCACGACCTCCAGGGACGGAGCCATGAAGAACTGCCTCGCCACCCTCCTCGGCGGCCTGCTGTGCCAGGCCGCGTCGGCGCAATGCGTCCCGGCCGACGCCGCGGCCACCAGCCGGATCGACGGCTGGCTGGGCGCCGCGGCCGACCCCGGCACCGGCCTGTGGCTGGCGACGCTGGCGCTGATGGCAGGCATCGCCTGGCGGCGCCAGGACCATTGAACGCGCGCCGGCCAGGACCTCCCTCGACCTCCCGCGGATTCCACTCATGTCGACGCTGTCCGCACGGGCCGGCCAGGCCCTGCGCTGGGGAACGCTGACCCTGCTGGCGCGCATGGGCCTGCAACTGGTGGCGCAGGTGCTGCTCGCGCGCATGCTCGGGCCAGGCGCCTACGGCGTCTATGCGCTGGGGCTGGCCCTCCTCACCTTCACCGGCTTCCTCGCGGGCAACGGCTTCGCCTACGGGCTGGTGCTGCGGCCGCATATCGGCGAGGCGGACATTCGCCTCGCCTTCACCTGGCAGGTGCTCGCAGGGCTCGCGGGCGCGGCCCTGCTGGCCGCCAGTGCGCCCGCGCTGGCCGGCTTCTTCCACGCGCCGGCGCTGGCGCCCACGCTGCGCTGGATGGCCCTGGCCTGCGCCCTCAACGCGGGCGCGGGCACCGCGCTGGCCCTGATGCAGCGCGCGCTCGACCAGCGCCGCCAGGGCCTGCTGCAGCTCGCAGCCTATGCGCTGGGTTACCTGGGCGCGGGGCTGCCGCTGGCCCTGGCCGGCTTCGGCGCCGAGGCGCTCGCCGCCGCCTGCGCGGTGCAGGCGGCGGCCACCCTGGCGCTGGCGCTTTGGCTGCAGCCGCATCCGCTGCGCCCGCTGTGGCGCGGCCCGGCGCGTGCGGCGACGCTGGGCACCGGCGGGCGTGTCTTTCTGACCAACATGGTCAACTGGCTCTCGGCCAACCTCGACCGGCTGGTGATCGGCCGCTGCCTGCCCGCGCCGGCGGTGGGCCTGTTCGCGCTGGCCTGGAACCTGTCCCAGGTGCCGGTGGCCTTGCTGGTGGGCGCGACGCAGCCGGCGCTGATGGCGGCAGGGACCCATTTGCGCGCCGGCGGGCGAAGGGAAGCATGCCGGGCGAACGAAGGCCCCACGCCGGCGCAGGCCGCGACCGGCGAGGAAGGCCACACCGCCCCGGACACCAGCGCCCGGCACCTGCGCCGCCTCGCCGGTGCCTGGGAGATGGCCAATGCCGGCGCCGCCTCGCTGCTGCCGACCGCCGCCCTGTGCGGCGCCCTGCTCGCGCCCGACCTGATCGCGCTGCTCTATGGCCCGGCCTGGCAGGCCTCGGGGCCCCTGCTCGCGCTCATGCTGCTGTGCCTGCCGGCCTGGACCGCCTGGGCCCTGGCCACGCCGGTGCTGTGGCACACCGGCCGGCCGCAGCAGGAGGCGACGCTGCAGCTGCCCCTGCTGCTGCTGGCGCTGCCGCTGTGGGCCTGGGCCGCGCTGGGCATGTCCGAAATCACGTCGGCCGACGCCGAGTCTCACACCGGCCGACTGCTCGCCGTGGCGGCGGTGACGGCGTTGCTGCTGCATGCGCGGGCCTGGCTCACGGTGCGCGCCGCGCTGGTGCGGCTGGGCCGCTCGCCGGCGCGGCTCGCGTCGCCGACCTGGCGGGGACTGGCCCTGGCCGGCTGCTGC
>JACCEC011435690.1_pt1 | contig 10614 bp, 9 predicted proteins | sample 7450121 | NCBI WGS metagenome assembly JACCEC01 (sample SAMN15323455, study PRJNA562643) | freshwater metagenome | isolation source: river surface water | place: USA:Blue River Watershed | collected 2017-08-18 | reverse complement strand
TATTCGTGCGTTATGTGATGGTCTTAGTCACGAAATTAACCCACTTCTTGTTGCCCAAAAAGTGGTAACACAAATCTATGATGGTGTGAAAACAACTGAACTTGATGAACTCGCTGCTCAAGTTTGTATTGCGCTAGAAACAACCCATCTTGATTACGGTAAGCTTGCCAGCAGAATTATTATTTCAAATAATCATAAAAATACAAGTCCTAGTTTTTCGGAAACCATTTACATTCTTTATCATAATAAAGATAGTAATGGTGTTCATTGTCCCCTTATTGCTGATGATGTTTATCAAATTATTATGAATAACAAATCAAAGTTAAATGATGTTCTCGATTATCAACGCGATTATCTATTTGACTATTTCGGTTTTAAAACTCTTGAAAAAGCGTACTTAATGAAATCCGGAGGAAAAGTGATTGAGCGCATTCAACATTTAATTATGCGTGTTTCAATTGGCATTCACAAAGAAGATATTAAATCCGCTATTCAATCTTATCAATATATGAGTCAAAAGTATTTTACTCACGCGACTCCAACTCTTTATAACGCCGGAACGCCTCGGATGCAATTATCAAGCTGCTTTCTTTTACACGTTGGTGATAGTGTAGATGGTCTTTACAAAGCAACTAGTGATATGGCAAAGATTTCCGCAAATGCCGGTGGTATCGGTATCTGTCTTTCCGATATTCGCTCCAAAGGTTCCTATATTCGCGGTGTAAATGGAACGTCTAACGGAATTATTCCTTATTGTCGTGTACTGAATGAAATGTCTCGTCACATTAATCAAGCAGGAAAACGTCCTGGATCCATTGCTTGTTATCTTGAACCCCATCATCCTGAAGTACTTCAATTCCTGGAACTTCGCAAAAATACAGGTGCTGAACACGAACGTTGTCGTGATCTCTTCACCGCAATGTGGATCTCTGATCTCTTTATGAAACGCGTTGAAGCTAATGAAATGTGGTCATTCTTTGATCCCGATGAATGTCCTGGACTTTCTGATGCTTATGGTGATGCTTATGAAGAGTTATATATGAAATATGAAGCGCAAGGAAAAGCAAAAGGAAAACAGATGGAAGCACGCAAAGTATGGAATGCGATGTTGGCAAGTCAAATTGAAACAGGTACTCCTTATATTGGTTATAAAGATCACGTCAATCGCAAATCAAATCAAAAGAATGTTGGAACTATTAAAAATTCCAACCTTTGTATTGAAATTACTGAAGTATCCACTGACGATGAGTATGCTGTATGTAATCTTGCTTCTCTTTCTCTTCCCCAATTCGTTGTTGAAAAAGATGGAAATCCCGTATTTGATTATGAAAAACTCGTTGAAGTGACAAAAGTTGCCATTCGCAATCTTAACAAAGTGATTGATGTTAACTATTATCCAGTACCCGAAACAAAGAAATCAAATTCCCGCATGAGACCCGTTGGTCTCGGGATTCAGGGACTCGCAGACGTTTTCGCAATGATGCGATTACCATTCGACAGTAGTGAAGCACGTGAAGTAAATAAGAAGATTGCGGAAGCAATGTATTATGGCGCAGTCTACTCTTCTTGGGAAATTGCTTGTGACGAAGGTCCCTACTCAGAGTTCAAAGGAAGTCCTATGAGTCAAGGACAATTTCAATTTGATATGTGGGGAGTAAAACCATCTTCAACATATGATTGGGATTCATTGCGAGAAAAGGTGATGAAAGATGGTGTACGCAATTCGCTATTGATCGCACTTATGCCTACTGCATCAACTTCACAAATTCTTGGAAATAATGAATGTTTTGAACCATATACATCCAATATTTATACTCGTCGTACCATTGCGGGTGATTTCGTCGTCATTAATAAACATTTAGTAAAAGATTTAATGAAACTTGGTATTTGGAATGTAAATATGAAAAATAAGATTATTGTTGAAAATGGTTCCGTTCAAAAGATTGATGAAATTCCGATTCATATTCGCAATCTTTATAAAACAGTTTGGGAAATTAAACAACGTGTCGTAATGGATCTCGCGATTGATCGCAGTCCGTTTGTTTGTCAAACATCGTCGATGAATCTCTTTTTTGAAGAACCAACTCCTAGCATTCTTACATCGGCATTTATGTATGGATGGAAAAACGGCCTGAAGACAGGAATTTATTATTTGCGCACAAGGCCCAAGGTACAGGCTCAACAGTTTACGATTGATCCTGGTAAGGTTCCTGGAAAAAAAGAAGACAAAAATCAACAAGTTGAGGAAGAAGGTTGTGTAATGTGTTCTGCTTAAAAATATTAAGAATTTATTTGTTAAAAAGTTTGTATTTTTTTGTGTAAAAAAATGCGTTAAAAATAGCAAAAATATGTCTATATAAAGAATATATAAATATATAAAATATTATATAAATAAAAATGGAAGAAAATATTACATTTGATATAGTAAATTTTATTGAAAAAAATCCACTATCACGTTTATCAAAAGAATATGAAAGTCAATTAATTAATAAAATAAAAAATTCTTTTACAATATCTCAACAACAATTTTTTTTAACTAATTTTTATAATTTTTTAAATTACAATGATACTACTGATTTTATTATTGATTTAGATAATATATGGAAATGGATTGGATTTTCTCGTAAAGATCCTGCTAAAAGATTATTAGATAAATTTTTTGTAAAAGATATAGATTATAAAATAATGACTCATCCAACTGTGGAGCAAAATCAACACGGTGGTCAAAATAAAGAGCAAATTTTATTAACAATAAATTGTTTCAAAAAATTTTGCTTAAAAGCTGATACCAAAAAAGCGGATGAAATACATGACTATTATGTTAAATTAGAAAGATTATTACAAGAAACAATTATGGAAGAAACTGATGAATTAAAAAAACAATTACAAATAAAAAATAGTGAAATTATTAAAATAAAAAAAGAATTTAAAAATGAATTAAAAATAAATAGACACGAAATTTTATTAGAAACTTATAAAGATAAAAGATGTTTATATATTGGCGAGATTGAAGAGAATAAATTTATTAAAATAGGTTCATCTAAAGAAATAAATGGTCGATATATACAACTAAAAAATAAATATGATCATTTTTATTTTTTAGATATTTTTGAATGTAATAATTTTAGAGAAGTTGAAGAAAATATATTAACTGATCCAATTATAAAAAAAAATTTATATCGAAAATCAATTAAAAATAGTATTTCAAAAGAAATTGTATTATTAAATGATGAGTTTACTTTTAATCATTTAATTACTATTGTAAAAAAATATATTAATGAATCTTTTTTTTTAACACCTCAACAAATAATTGAAAAAAAAAAACTTGATATTGAAGAAAAAAAACTTAATATTGAAGAAAAAAAAATAGAACAAAATAAATTATTTATAAATTTAATACATAATAACATTGATAATGGTAATTTAAATTTAGTTCTTAATAATTTATTACAAAATATATCAACTAATATAAATAATGATAATATAAATAATGATAATATAAATGATGATAATATAAATGATGATAATATAAACGATGATAATATAAACGATGATAATATAAACGATGATAATATAAACGATAATAATATAAATGATGATAATATAAATGATGATAATATAAATGATGATAATATTATAGATAATATTAACTTTATTAAATATAAAAATCCAAATGCTAAAAAAATTCAAAAAATAGATCCTCATAATATTAAAAATATTATTAAAGTTTATGATAGTATGACTTACCTTATAAGGTCTCCTGAAAATAAAGGTTTTACAAAATCTTCAATATTAAATGCGATTCATACAAAAAAAATATATAAAAATTTTAGATGGGTGTTTGTTAATCATGGTGATGATGAAAATATATCTCATGCAAAACCAACTGTTGAAAAAAAATTCCATTCAACATCAGTATATACAATATTAAAATTAAATTCTACAAAAACAGAAATTATAAATTCATATGAAACAAAAGAAAAACTTAAATCAGAATTATTAATATCTCATAGAACATTAAATAAAATAATTAATAATAAATTATTATATAATAATTGTTATTATGTTGAAGAACATAATTGTCCCATAGATTTAATAAATAATTATAAAAACGAAATTAAAAAAAATATTTCGTGTCATTCAGTTAGAATAAAACAAATAAATTTATATAATAAAAATGAAACAATATTTAATTCTTTAAGTGAAATATATACAAAAGTTGGCATTACACCAGGTTCAGTTAGAAATGCAATTAAAAATAATAATGTTTTGGCAGGTTGTAAATGGGAATATATTTAATATATATATTTATTAACAAATTGCTCCCGAACATTATTAAAAATATATAGTATTCAAGAATTGAAATCATTTTTTTTATAACATTGTCCGGGGAAATAATTATTTATAAAATATAATTTTTTATAAAAATATTTATTTATAATATATATTATAAATAAATGAGTATAGAATTATCATCTTATCGTTTAGGTGATTTAGTTTTATTACAATTAAATGATTTAGAAAAAGATGAAATTTTACATGATCATCCAAATTCTATTGCGAGTGAATATATAATTGAAACTCGAAAAATAAAAAATAAATTAAATATGAATCAAAAAATAGATTTAATTACAAAAATTGCCTTAAAACACTCCGAAAAATATAAAGATTTATATCCCGAAGATATCAAAAATTCCGTTTTATTACATTTGCGTTTAGGTGATGTTGTTTCTGGAACACATACTTATGAAAAATCAAAACGACCACTATCCGTAGATTATCTAAAAAAAATAGTACCTAAAAATATGAAATTATACATTATTGGTAAACCTTTTTTCGCAAAGCCAAGTTCTACCAATTATGAAGAGTGTATTATCAATTCACAAAAATATTTAGAAGAAGCTTTAACATCATTAAATGGTACACATTTTATTGGAAGTAATGCGGATGTTGATTTATGTTGCGCGTTAAAATCAAAATATTTTATTCAAGGAAAAGGATATTTTAGTAAATTGATTGTTGAAATACGAAAAAAACTTAAATTATTTAATGTTGAAACAAATGTTCACTCTTAATGATATATATTTAATCGTTTTTTTACAGGATTGTATTGAATACCTTTATAAGATTGTGATATATATAAATTTGTTTTTATATTTTTATTTTGTAAACATTCTTGAAATTCTTTATATTGAATACAATTTTCTAAATTATATTGATCTTGATCAAATTTACCTTCTACAAGACCTCGATACTCTTTATTTCCATATGAAATTATTTTTTTTATATGATTTAGTATATTTTCACAATCTTTATTTTCCATTTTTAATATAATCATTATAATTATATTAAATATAATTTCTTCAAAAAAAAATCTATTGATTTTTTTGAATAATATTTAATAATTTTATTTTCGCATTTTCCGGCGTAAATTGATATACAAACGCTTCAAATGGTACACCAAACATCATACATATTTTTGATAATAATATAAAATCCTTCGAATATACATATGCTTCAAATGGAGCTTTATTTTGAATTAATACATTCATCATATTTACTTCTTTTATACAAAAAAATTCCTCAATAATCGGTATTGTTACTTCATTATATTTCACTAATGTTGCTAAAAACAAATATAATAAATCCGAACAAAAAGCATATTTTGAAGAATATAACTCTGTAAATCGCAAATAATGATTTTTCTGATTTTCAAACATATCATAATTTTCATCAAATATAAATGACTCTTGTCCATATATATGATATACTTCATTTTGATCCACTTTTTTTAAATAACTAAATTCAAAATCAATGAATATAACTCTTGTTTTATCCAACATTACATTACTACCTTTCAAATCACCATGAACATAAGATAACTCTTTTTGTAATACAATTAATACATTACATAATTCAATAAATATATTACATAAATTTATAATTCGACTCTTAACAGGTACATTGATTTCATTCATTTTCTTTTGAATATGTCGATCTAAACTAATGATTCCTACTTTTTCCATTTCAATATAAATATTTCCATTAATATTTTTACTATTATCTTCTGGATTTAAATCTGTAGTAAAATCACTATATAAATAGAAAGAATCAATATAAGGAATTGGATTATATTTTAATATTTTTTTCGTTTTTAATAATTGACACTCTTCATATAATATATTTTGAATAAAGATTTCCATACATTTATCAAAAATATCAAAATCAACAGTATAATTTTGTTCATTTATATAATAAGTTCGATTATAAGTAATTTTTTTACAATAAATGTGGGGTTTATGGTTTACAAAATAGGTTTCATTCCGATTATGATAAACATGTTTATCTTTTATTAAATTTTGGGGTTTTTTACTATTTTTTGAAAATAAATCATCTAATAAAAATGAAAAATTATTTTGAATTTCTTCAATTTCTTTATTATATTTATACTTTTTATTTTCCATTAATGTATTATGATACATTTGATATCGATAAAAATAAGATAATACATCACCTTTTAAATTTGTATAATTAAATTTATAATAAAATAAATGATTTAAATAATAATAAAATAGATTATATTTTTCAAAAATGGGATGAATAAGTTTCTCTTTGGTTTCTAAAAAAATCTTTTTTCTCTCTTTTTTTAACTCTTCCACTTCTATATTTTTTATAATTTCATTCTCCATTATTTTTGTAAAATATATATATTTATGAAAAAGATATATACTCATACTATTTTTATATCTTTATATTTTTATATTTTTATATCTTTATATGATTTCTTTTATTATCATTTCTTATAAATAATAATAAAAATTATTTTTATATATTTTAATTATTTTCTTCATGAATATTTTTTAGTAATGATGATAAATAAATAGTTAACATCGAATAATTTTTTTTACTCAAATGTTTATTTTGAATAATATCTTTATTCCATCTTAATGAATCTATATATTCATTCTTTTTTACACTATATGTTTTACTATAAAAAATATCTATTTTTTCAAATATAAATTTTAACTCATCTTCTATCATATCAATATTCATTAAATAATAACGATGTACATAATTTCGCTCTTTATTTACATAATAATCAAAATAATGTGTACAATCTTTATATAAAAGATCATATAAAATATGTATCATCTCTTTTTCATAATCTATATTATCATTATTTAAATGACGATTTTGAATATATTTTTTATAATCTTCATTTTTGATAATACCCGTTTCTTCCACAAATTCACGCGCCGCTGTTTTTTCAATATTTTGATCATATTTTTCATATTTGCCACCAATGGGATGAAATACTAAATGATGGTCTCTATGTTCTTTACATAATAAAAATCCGCGATTTTTGCTAAAAAATGTAATGGAAGCACTTTTAAATATTTTTTGAATTTCATGTACACTCATTTTTAATAAAAACAAACTACCTTTTTTGTTTATTATATTTATATATACTTTTTTTTCTATATTCATTTATTTTTTAATTTTTTAACTTATTATTTTTTTTAATTAAAATAATTATTTACGTTCTATATAAAAAAAAATTGACTATAATAAATAATAGATTATATAGGTTTGTTAGATAAATATATTATACTATTTTATTCTAAAATGAAGTTGATTCGAAAGCCTTTGTTTTCCAGTTTGATTAACACTATGCGTGAAGTTGCTATGGCATCCCCATCATCTTTTAAACATGTTGCTACAATTGTACGCGGAAATTCTATTATATCGATGGCAGATAATTGCTTACGCGGTTGTTGTCCTCGAACTTGTGGTGGTAAAAGTACTCGGTGTAGTCTTCATGCTGAAGCAAACGCTATACGTAAAGCCGCTTCAAATCGCAGTATTAAAGATACAGCGTCTGTAGATATTATTGTCATTCGCGTCAGTCCTACTGGTGTGATTGGTCAATCCAAACCGTGTTTTCAGTGTATGCAACAAATATCAAAAGCACGATTCCGAATTTCAAAGGTATATTATTCAAATGCCGCAGGTGATATTGTATGTGAAAATATAAATCAATTGTTGCGTACAAATATTATACATATTGGATTTGGACTTCGTGATAAGTTAGGAAAATATGCGAGTGGAGATATTCCAATGGAAGAATTCCTTCAAAGTAAATCACTAATGCGTTTTTTAATTACAAAATACTGAGATCTATTTGATCGATCTTTTTTAAAGATTGATCGCTATAAACCTCATCTTTTTTATCTTAAAAAACAAAAAAATATAAAAAAAATAATTAGAATAAATAGTAATTTGTGTATATATTTGTACATACCTCATAAATGACACCATCTTTCCCCAATCAAAACGTTTATAATAACCGTTTTTTAATCAATCATTATCAACTTTCTGTTAATTATCATCGTAAACAAACTTATCAACAAATTATTAATTTAAAATATAATGTTGTTTATCCATCGGTTGTAACACCATATACGCTATATGATTCTATCTATAAACCCGTTAAAATAGAATCACCAAGTGGAGAATAATATTTGGGCAATAACTTGTAATACCAAGTAAATTGTCACTTTTTATTTACGTTCATTGTTATTAAATATATATTTTTTTGTATTTTTAGGTATTATATGATTTACGTTATTATTATTTTTTTTTTATAAAAAAATGATTTATTTTTTTTGAAAATAAAAGATAAATCTTAAAATGGATTATACAAATTATTTTGTTTAACTAAGAATATTACTAACAATGTACGCTACTCAACCTTCTACTACTATTTTATCAGCTCATTCTCGACTTGATGGATTTTCAGTTGGAATTTATCATATTTATTCTGATAATAGATATCAGAATACTATGCCTTTTTCAAGAAGTCCTATGATTATTACTAAAAATCAATATAGTTGTGATGTGATTGAAGCGCAAATTCTACGCGATCTTGATTTTTCATTTGTTCTTCGGAGCAAGTGTACTTTTCAAATCGGTTTATTTGCCTTTCATCCAAAGTATATGAATTATGATTCAATTAAGCAACATTATGCTCAACATCGTGCTCTTCCTCAAAATAGTGAAAACTTTTATGATATGGGAATTCATGATTTAGAGTTTAATGTAATGAATCTAGTAAGTAGTGATGCTACACATTTTATTGTGAAGTCAAATCATCTAAAGTTCGTATTTTATTATATGAAACTTGATAGAAATGAGCATCCTGACATTTATCGAAAGGAAGGAATTATGAATAATTCTCATGAAACTCTATATTATGTGTCAAATCCTCATATTTATATTGATCTAAATGATTATTAAATCATATATAATAGATAAAATATAAAAATAAAAAAACAAAATTATTATAAAATAAAAAATAAAAATAAATATAATCATACAATAGAAAGAAATATGATATCATTTTGTAAATTTAAAGAATTTTTGGGACTCTTTTTATTAATTTGTTTACTTTATTTAGCCTATTTAATTTATAAATATAGATCTCGCACTGAAGAGATTATGGAAAGTTATGAAAATTATGACGAAAATATTGATAAACAAAAAGCTGCAGCAGTACCTTTAACTGAAACTCAAAAAACAGAAGTACAATCTATTTTTTCAAATATGATCCCTAAAGTAGTAAGTGAATATGTAAACTCAAATAAAAATACATTAAAAGGTCCCACCGGTCCTATGGGTCCTATGGGTCAAAGTGGTGGAAATTTCATTGAATCCGGTTATTTAGTAAATAAAAAGTCATCTTATGATAGTACAAATAAAGTTTTTGGTAATCCTAATCGTGCTTTAACACGTGCTTCGGGGAATGATCCTAAAACATCATTACTCTTTTTTGATGACTTTTCTCCATTTGCTTCATATGAAAAATGGACATTAAATACAACCAATAATTTAGTAAGTCAATTTGATCAAAGTTGTGTTGCTTTTAATCCAGCAACCGGTGATAAAGAGAAAACATATATGACAACTTGTAATGATACTTCCGTATTAAAATTACAAAAAGATAAATATAATCGTCTTATGCTTACTGACTCTCTTGGAACACCCAATCCTAAATGTTTAGTATTAGGTAAAGCGGAAGAACAGGTTTTAACGACAGGTTTACCAGATTGTACGAAAGGAAATGATTGTTTTAAAGTTGGTTTTGGAAAACAATTTTTAAAAGTAGATAATTGTGATTTAAATGTTCCAAAAGATGAACAAATTTGGACATTCTTATAAATAAAATAATCAATTATACTTTTTTCCTATTTTTGTTAATAAATTATTATTTTTTAACAAAATTAATTAAAATATTCCTAGGAATTTTCTAGGAATTTCTAGGAATTCCTAGGAAACATAAAATATAAAATAGGTAATTTATTTTTTAATATAAATAATATATATTAAAATGGTAATAAAAAATAAACTTTAAATAAAAATATTTTTAGGATTTTTTAATCATCTAATTCATTTTTATCATGATTTATCAACTAAATCTGCGATTTCATCAAACTAGGAAATTTAGAGTTTTCATCTTTGCAAGTTCGCCAAAACTTTTGACTTCAAACAAGATGATCGGACTCATTTATTTTCCCGGACTTGCAAAGATGAAAACTCTAAATTTCCTAGTTTGAT
>JACCEC011072991.1_pt1 | contig 10614 bp, 13 predicted proteins | sample 7450121 | NCBI WGS metagenome assembly JACCEC01 (sample SAMN15323455, study PRJNA562643) | freshwater metagenome | isolation source: river surface water | place: USA:Blue River Watershed | collected 2017-08-18 | reverse complement strand
CGTTTGGTTCATTTCCAGTTATGTTTATAGGAGTTGTAGATAAGTCTTTAGGACCAAATGCTGTGGTAATTTCAACGACAGGGCCTAATGTTTCTTGAACGGTAAATTGATCTCTATTTATCGACCCTATTTGATACTTGTAAGTTTTTCCTGAAACAACATTAGTATCTATGTAATACTGTGACCAAAGACCAGAGCAAACCTTAATGCCATCTCTGTAAACATTATATGCATTCGGAGCATCTTGTCCCCAAACTTGTTGATCTTGCCATTTGATGAAGTTCCTCGGTCTACCTCTGTTCCATTCAGGACTTGTAACATATTTACCAGGAGTTGATGGTGGTTTAGTTCTCCAGCCAAAATTATAATTTGGTGGATATTCCCCTCTTGCCATACCTAAATTTGAAGGTAAAGACTCCAACCCGTATTTATCAACGGCAGTAACAGAATAAGTCCATTGATCTTGGAAAATTAACTTATTTACAGTAAAAGAATTAGTATTAGATGAACCAATTTTGTAATCGTATCTGTAAATATTATAAGATGTAGCCCCAGGACTTGGCTCCCATTGAAGTACATCGTATGGACCACCATCCCAAAAACCAAATGTTCTTAAATTGGTTGGAGCTTCTGGATTTTTTAAGTCTAATAAAGGAATGACTGCTGTAGATTTGTTGGACATTTGAAGATATCCACTAGGGACAACTCCAGCCACATAATAGTCCCATTTGTCTTGATACTTGACTGCTCTATCAATGAACATACTTTCATTGTTAGTGAGTTTTGCATAAGGTTTGTTATAGTTTGGCGTAATACCCTGTCCAACTCTATACACAAAATATCTAGTAACTTTAGGAATTAAATTCCAACGCATTTTTACATGATAATTACTGGGAGTACCAACGCAATAACATAATTCTACTTGTGAAGTAAAATTCTTCACTTGTGGTGGTCTTTGAGCGTTAACCCCAGAAATTATGATGTACAAGAGACACCATAAAACAATAGCTTTCTTCATAATGCACCTCCCCAGGTTTTATTTTTTGAGAGCTATTGTTTTATTCTATTTTCAAAGGTATACTTCTTCTAGAGGACTTTATATGAATACTAGCAGCAACCATATTCTTTGGTATTTTACATTCCGCTGTATGAATGAAAATGTAATATTTACAGATAACGATTTTTACAATTTTTCAAAGGCATGCAATCTTAAAGTTGATGAAGATTATGCTAGAAAAAACTTTTTCTTTAATAATCTACCAAAAACTACTCCTCATTCAAAGAAAACTTTTATTGCAACAAAGTCTCTTCTAGGACCTTGTTATATTCATAGTTCAGACACTAATCCAAAGAATGTCAAATATAACTTGTCAAAAATTATCAATGATTTAAAGCTTTCTAAACAAAATCTTACACCTATGGAAAAACTTCAAAAAGTTATAGATTATGTAAAGCTTTCAAGCTAATAAAAAACCCTCCTTTTGGAGGGTTTTTTTTATTTATAAGCTATAAAACCATAATGATCTAAATCCTCATAAAGGCTGTAACCTTTGTCTTTAAATCTTTGAGTAATTTCATAAAAGTTTGTTTCCATCAACTTTCCGTTTATATGAGCAGTGTGATGAACTTCAACCCAAAACTTTGCTACTTTTCCATCAAGTGTATCAATAAATTCATTTGAGAAAATATTTACTTCTTCACCCTCAATATCAACCTTACAAACATCTACATAGTCAATGCTGTGTTTTTGCATAAATGTAGGAATCGTATAGGCGTTCACACTTAACTTGATTGCCTCTGCATTCTTTGCTTTTGCTCTGTTATGTATAGTTGATTGACCAGTACAATCAGGAAAGAAAAAGAAATTTATCATGCCGTTTTCATTCGAAATTGCATTATTGCAAACTTGTATGTTGCTATACGGTGCTGAAAATTCTCTAATCGTTCTACATAACACTGCGCTTGGCTCTATAGCATAGACTTTATTACATATTGGTGCACAGTAAAGAGAAAACAATCCTCCGTTAGCACCAATATCAAGAACATTTATTTTTTTATCGCCAAATCCACTGAACAGAAAATCATACAATGATTGTGTTTCAGATATGAAGGTGACATTTTCTCCAGATTTAGGCTTGTATTCATCTAAAATTCTTTTGGTATTGTCATTATAATTTAAAACTACATCTTCACCAATAATATTTTTTAATATATATTTTTCCATAAATATTTTATACCTTCAATCATCCATAGAACTGTAAGAAATACAAATTACTGGTTGCTTAAAACCTTGTAAATATCTCACTTTAACAGAATTGACATATCTAGTTGTATCATCGGGAATAATACAAGCTCTTTTCAGTAAGTCTACAATTGGCTTTATAAGATTGTCACTATCGTTTTTATATTTCCAATTCCAATCTGCCATAATTAAAATATCAACATCTATTGGAAAAGAATTAGCTGGCTCCATTGTTTCTTTTAAAATTGGAGTATGTTTTTCAATCCAATCCTTATATTTCTTGCTTTTAACCATTTGACCACGAGCTATTGGTGCATACATTTTATTTGCTGAAAATGGTTCTTCAATCACGCATGACTTTTTGAGCATAGTTAACTTTTACAGGATAAAAAGCCTCAAAACGGTAAAAGATAAACTATGTGGTATCGATATTCTCAACTTGAACCAGAATCTAATGAAGAATGGTTAATAAGACATAAAGTAGAAAAAGAAGGCGATAAATATGTCTTTTATCATGGTACTAGAATAGATTTAAATTATTTACGAGCTGGATCTTTATTAGCTACATCACCTCAAGAAGCGATAGATTTTGGAGATACAAATTATTGGAATGACAGAAGATTTTCATTCAAAGTTTATAAAGTTAAAGTTTCACCTGAAGAAATACATCCTGGATATTGGGCAAGTTTAGTATCTGACCATCCAGTTGAATTACATTACAAAGTATCAAGGAAAAAAGGTAGTTAATATGTGGTACAGAAAAGCAATGGATTTAAATGATCTTAATGGAGAATTTGCTCTTGAAAAAGAAAATGCTGTTGAAGATTATGATGAACAAGCAATGAAAGAGGGTGTTGAAGATTTATTTGAAAAAGTTAGAGCAGGCGAATCTTACACATCTCCATCCGGTGCAATTAAACTTATGCCACCAAGAGAAGAACCACCATTTACAGATGAAGAAGTGGACGGAAGATTTGATAGCGAAAGTACTGATGCATATGATGTTTACGAAGGAATAAAAGAGTTTCCATCTACCATCACTGCACTTAAAAATACAGCTCAAGTTATATCCAGATATGTCGATAGCGGTGTGTTACAAGAGTTCTATAGAAAAGTTGATTCATTATCCCCTATGCTTGAAAAGATAATTCAATCTGCCTATGACAAAGTGCAAATGATTGAATCTTCTTTTAATGACCCAGAACTGTCAAGAAAATTTAGCAAAGAAGGCTATCCAACGTTAACTGAAGCAGAAGTAGCTCAATCTAATATTCTAACTCTTCAAATTACTAAAGCTATTAATGAATTATATAATTCTATAAGAAATGAAGATGCTAGACAAGAATGGCTTAATGTAATGGCAAGAAAAGGTGTGGCTGCTAACTTCTTAAGACCTGCTGATAAGACAAGATATAAACAAACAATGAATGATGTCTGGGGTCTATAGATATGTGGTATAGAACAGCAATACTAGGCAATCTATTTAAAAGAAAACCTGAAGCGCCACCAACACCTGAATCTGTTGAAAAACCAGATGTTCCAGAAGATGTTTTTAGAGAGCACGTATTAGCAAACATACCAAGACCACCCATGAACATAGAAACTGGACTTGGAGATCAACATTTAATTCTAACTGGCACTGGCGATATCCATCAAGGCGTAAGTCATGGAATGTTTCTTGATAGAGTTTTAGATGAAGCTAGAAAAAGCATAAGTAGCAATCCAGAGTTACGAGAAAAATACAATACATCAAGATTTCCACAATATGCTTACGGACCTGATGATTTAGTTCAAAGACGAAATGAAAGTTTAGCTCCTGGGCAAGAAAAAATGTATCAAGAAGATGCAGTTACTGAAATTCTTCACGAGTACTTTGATCAAGGTATTAGAATCAGTAATATGGCTGGATATATGGCTGTTAATGCAATTCATCTTCCTTCTCTGATGCAAATAAATAAGCTCTTTGAAATTATTCATTTATTACAACCAAAACAAGTAGCAGTCAAGATTGTAACTGATAAAGGAACTTTTCAAGAAATTTATGACATTGATGAAGTTGCTGATTTTAAAGGTGATGTTTTGCAATTTAAAATACACGGCCCCAAAAAAGAATCTACTATGAGTGAGTGGAGAAGATACTAATGTGGTATTCAAGAGTTAAAACTGCTATATCAAAACAAACAGCAGAAGATATTATTCAAAGAGAGCTAAGTTCAGGTACTTATGTAGATCCTGCTACTGATGATGCAAATACAATTAAGTCTAAATTAATTGAAAAATATGGCACCGAAGAAGCAATGGTAGATGCAATTAATGACACAATAAGAATTTTATCTACAAAGCTTACTGGATCAAGTATGGCCGATCCATCTTCAGAAACATCATCATACTTCCAAGATAGAACTGGTATCGATGCATTTTATGTGTTACCTGATGGAACTCAAACCCCAAACTTAAGATCTCACGTTATGTTTGATAAGTTTTTAGTTCACAACCTTGGTATAGACCCTTCTGCACTCAAAGATAGATCAGATAGACATATTTTATCAGAACTTACAGGAGCTATGAGAGTTAATGTATCTGGAGGAAATGTCAACGTAACAATCTATACTCCTCCAACTCCAGCTCAACAAAAGTGGTTAAAATCAAATGACATCTCTACAAGCGAAATGGATATCAGAAGAGATTCATTTCAAGCGCCAGCTCAAGATGCAAGTCAGATAACAGGTCAACTTATTGAGCATGGAAAAGAACTTGATGATGTTGCTTACAAAATGGAAGAAATAATCAATAGTTTGGTGGTGACAAGAATAAATCCTAAATTTTCACCTTCTACTGTTGGAACTGAACCTTATTATATTACAGAAAATCCACAAAATATTAATGAAGAGTTGTTTGAAAAACTTAAAGATATCAAATCTCAACTTGAGAGTGTTAAAAGTTTATCATATGACCTTAAACAGTTAGGAGAAAACTAATGCCTATCGGGGTTACAGTTAATTACACAATTGAAGATATTGATTCTTATGATCCTAAAGTACAGATCAAATATTTATTAAGCAACTCTGAGGCTCCACTTTCAAGAAGATATTTAGAAGTTTATGATTTGACTGCTATGTATTCTGGAATTGGTGAGACAAGCCTAACTGCTGATAGGGAAGAATTAGTTAGAACTAATTTTTTGTCACTAACATCAACTACTATGACTGCTTTTGCAGATGAAGCTAGAAATATAATTTTGAGTGGTATTGGTACATCTGTTGGAATAGGTTTAACAGGTGCAGCAAGTTTCAGTTTTGTACAATTAAAATATAATGGCGAAGATAAGTTACAAACTTTTTCTTGGCTTGATAATAAATCTGGAATCTAGTTTGAATGAAGAATTATTATGATGATTTCGATGGATTTAATAATAGAAGACATCGAGAAATAGTTTCTAAAAAGAATAAATATCAAGAAGAAGATGAAGAAGATTTAGATGATCTTCATGTTACTGCAGACGATATTTCTGAAAAATATTTAAGCACATATGGTATTCATAATGTAACTGCAAGTGTTCCAAAGAATGCAGTGGTCATTTATGTAGATGAGATGTCAGATATTTCAAATGAGATACAAAAAGAAATTAAAGATATGGCTAAACCTTACAATGCAATCTTTAAAGAATCAAAGTTGAAGTCTGATAAACAACATTTAGAAGATATTATCAAAAACTAGAGTTTATCATTTGATTTCTAAGGTGAGGTGGTAATGTTGCTATTAGCTCCTCATCAAAGTTGTCTTGTAAACTTTCTTTCTTTTCAGTTACGACTTGTTGCTGAGCTGCCAATCCAAATGCGTCAGCTCTTGCAGTCATTATAAGTTGAAGTTTTTCTAATTCATTATTTGAAAGCTTTTTGAATTCATCTCTTGACATTGAAATGATTCCCTTCAACATATAGTCCACTTCAACAATCATCGGAAGAACTGGATAGCCATTTTGTGATTCGCCCTTAAAATATTTAAGTGCAGAATTATAAATAATGTTTGCTTCTTTTGCATCGAGCCCAATGTATTTGAAATATTGAACCCATAGTTCATCTACAAATGGTTGTGTGATTTTAGTTATTATTTCACCGTTTTCATTCTTGAGAACTTTTTCTGCATTTAAATCATATACCCAAACTATGGCTTTTTTAAGTATTTCTCTTCTTTCATATTCACCAGAAAAATACAAATCTTCTTCATCAACTTTAAATGCGCTCGATTCAATATTCAGTGCTTCTTCCCAAGTTAAATCACGACAACAAAATATTGCTATGTCATCATTTATTTTAACTTTGAATATATATTGGTCTTTGTCAACTTGTGGTAGCTGATCTTTTTCTTCTTGTTGATTCATGATTTGAGCATCTTCTTGTTGTTGCCCGAACATATTCAACATATGACCTAATGCTTCTTCGTGTGTCATTAAAGCTCCAAAATACTCTTGTAATCCATATTGAACTCTGATATAGCAACTTTATTTCCGCCCCAAAATCCAGCATCTTGTGGAAGTCTGCCAGTAAAGCTCCATGTGTGGATTCTGCTGCCTGATGGAGACATGCTTACTCGTGGATTAGACCAGTCAACATCTTTTAAATAAAACAAGAAATTTCCACCAAAATACATAGTTAAAGAAGAAGTTGGATAAGTATCTAAGTAATCTTCAATCTTCGCATTAAAAATAGAGATAGAACCCTTTACCAATCTTGAATCTAAACTTGCAAACTTTGGACCAACAACATCTGTATAGTTGCCGTCATCAAGTACTGGATTTGTGTGAGTTAATCCAATATTTTGGGTGATGTTTAAACTCATACCAACTATCTTATTAGTATTAGTCTGAGTTGTAAAAACATAGTTTGTTTTATTAGGATCTTTAGATTGTGAAACTTTTAAGTTATTGAATAGTTCACTTTTTAAATCAGCATGAGTTCTACTTTCAGGTTCAAAAAAAGATACTAAACAATCAGATAAATTTGCTGTTCTGTAATTTTTGTAGTCTTGAATTTCGTATGTAGCAAAACCATCAAAAGTAATTTCTCTTTCATTTTCTTCGATGTCTGGCTTCACTATATTTATAGTTTCAGGACTGATTAAAGTTTTTCCGCCAATAAAGTTACATTTAATTTCAACATCTGATAAAGAATTCATTCCATTTACATCAATAGAAAACGAACTCATGAACACAGGACCGTATGACAAGTGTGCTGTATTAGATGTTGCAAAAAATAATGGAAATAAAGGAACAATAGCTGCTTTATAAATTGTGTTTTCACCAGCTTGTTGCTCATTCTTACCATCTTCTGATACTAATGGACTAAAACTCATATTATTGATAGCATACTGTTGTTTTTCAAATGAAAGTTTATTGTCTAAAGCCATTGGATAAAATGAGTTTAATGGTGAAAATAAATCACTTCCAGGGTCATCATCAAAAGCACTGACCCATAGGCGATTGTAAATATTCTCATCATATTCTATTGTGTGTCTTAAAAAATAAATATTATCAAGTTCTACAGTCCTAGTTGTTGATGGTATTTTTTTTGCTAAAGTGTACATATCCCATACAAAACCTGGGATTCTATATTTATTAATATTGAAAGTAAAACCAGAGCCCAAAGAATTAGTTAAATCTCTATAAATCTCTGTGTTCAAATCATTAAGGGCAACTACAAAAACATTGTATCCTTTTGTAGGAACGCCATTAATAACTGTTTGCTCATAATTCAACATTTTATTTACCGTTTGTTAACTTTAGCCATTCCTGTGCCAAAGCTCTTACTATTTCATGTCTTGTTTTGCCAATATTTTCAGTTGTAATCGGGACTATATTTCCAGTTTCAGCATCTTTTAAGTTCCATGATGTGAAGAAACTTAACACAATTAATTTACATAAAACAAATGTTCTTACCATAGGATTTCCAGTAACAGCGTTAATAATTGTTGCTTCTTCTAAAATATTTGACATTGTTTCAAAATCTCTTCCTTTTGCATCACAAATAAGAGAAATTGTGTCATCATCAGATTCATCATTTGATTTTAAAATCTTGACTGAAGTAACAACATCATTTACAACATTCTTAATTTTAAATCTTATAATAACTGGAAACGTTTCTTCTGGATTTACAAAAATACTCATAAAAACCCTTTAGAAAGAAGTTGAATTGTCTAAGGTTGGAATCTTATTCAATTTTTCAGTAACTACACTAAACTTAATTTCTTTTGTTTGATTGTCAGAGAGAGGAGACGATGCTTTTGACCCTGACCAAACTACTTCATCAAAAATTATCTTAAATACACCAAAATCAACTTCTATACCACCATTATTTATACTTGAAGGTCCAGCAAGTTTTTCAGCTAATGTATATGGAGATATAGGAGATATATACTTAATTACTCCTTCAATCTTTCTTCCATTAGATACTAGGGCATAAGGTTTTAAATTTTCTCTAAATCTTACATATTTATCGGGGTGTATAGAATGCATTGAATAAACTGGCTCTAGCTGATTATCTAAAGTTAAAGTGACTTCTTGAACCAAAAAACTTGTAGTTGCTATGCCTTGAAATCCTTGAAAAAATGGGTTGCCAAAAGCATTTGTTGTTAAACCAAATCCGCCAGATGTATAGGATGTATTATTAATCCTAACCTCATTTCCCATCAAACTTCTATACACTTTATATTTTGAAACATTTGAAGCTAAAGTATCAAAGTTATTATTTACATTGATCTGATACTGCCTGTTGACATTGAGAAACCTCAAATCAACATTTGCCTCTATTTCTTGACCCGGTCTTGCAGTAATACTTATTTTATTGACTAAGCATCCACTTAATAAACCTTGAAATAATGAAACTAAATTAAATGCTGGATTGCGTGTGGTAGTAGCTAAACCTGCTTGAACGTAAGTGTTAGATACAGAGTGAGTGTATGCAGTACCAGATGAAAAATACAAAGCTCTTGTTGTTTTATTGACTGAAGTTACTGTTTTTGTTTCTGTTGTTGCTGTTCCACTAAACTTTTTCAATGTGACGTTAAATGGTGTAGTTAAGCATTTGAAATCGCTTATATTATCAACAACTAAAAAAGTAGTACCTATACCAACAGTTGAATTTGTTGAAATAATTTTGCCTACTAAAGCATTTCCAGTTCCTTGATAAGCTAATGTTGCTGCATCCCATAAACTGGCAAAGCCAAAATCAATATAACCAGTTGATGATGCCTTTACCAGCATGTTAAATGATGCAGAAAAGTCCGACTTAAACAATGCAAAGTTATTAGGATCTGCACCTTCACCAGCTAACCTCTGATAGTTTAATGCATCTTGAGCAAAGCTAAATTCTAAATTTTCTACATTTAAAAGGAAGTTTGTGTCTATTCCGCTAAAGTCAAACTCAAATCCAGGCTCAGTAGAATTGTCTTTATCCAGGATAAGTAAATCGTAATATCCTGGATTAAAACCTAAAGCTGAGTACTGACTTGAAAGATCATTCATTATGGGACTGTCTCAACTGTAAAGAAGTCATAAACGCTCCATTTTATTGGACCATTATTGGTTCTTTGTAAGTTTGTTCCTGGTGTAACGTTCACATCATCAACACGATCAAAAAGATCATTTGCTGTACCTAAAACAAAACGTGTGCCTCTTACTGTTCCTTGCGGAATCGTTTGGGTAAAAGTGATAGGAATTCCATTAGCTCCTTTTCGAGCTGTAACTGTCACTATCATTTCATTTTTTGTTTCTGTAGTTTCTGTAGATAAGCCGTCATAAGCAGCTGCAAAACTTTCTGATACTACTTCATAAATATTTTCGACAGGTGGTACAAAAACGGATAGCCTTCTTGGAGTAAATGAGGTTATGTTATAAAATTTTAATCCTCTTCTTACAGGATATTTAACTCCAAGTCCATTATCCAAAAAGCCTCGCAGCTTATAGTAAGGAGTATATAAATTGTAAACACTTGAAGGAACGTTATCGTAAGTTGTCCAGTTGTCAAAATCTGTAGCTAATGTTGATGATTTCCAGAGAGTTATTTCTCCAAATGGATCAAGTGGATCTTTTTCTAATCCTCTAAGATATATTGTTCCAGTACTTGATGCATTGGTTGCTGGGTCAATAATTTCAATCAATGAAGTTCTGTCGATAATCGCCCAATATATATGACCGGCTGTTAAGTTAACACCTTTTTTAAACTTAAAAGTGTATTCATCACTTTGGTCAGTTAGATCATTAAAGTAAAGTTTAACTTCGTCAGTTAAGGGCTTATCAATATCTGGAACATACAGAGTGTTTGTGTCATCAAGAGTTGCATCAGTGTCACCTGAAGTAACATAGTCACCAAATGAAT
>JACCEC012303896.1_pt1 | contig 10616 bp, 7 predicted proteins | sample 7450121 | NCBI WGS metagenome assembly JACCEC01 (sample SAMN15323455, study PRJNA562643) | freshwater metagenome | isolation source: river surface water | place: USA:Blue River Watershed | collected 2017-08-18 | reverse complement strand
TTCCTTTTCTGTGACCCCCGAAGTTACCAGAAGCCCTATATTGAGATCTTTACGGGGAGGAATTCCTTTAAGTAAAGGGAACCCTCCCTCAAGAATTGGATGAGATTGAGTAAACTCAATCTCATCCAATTCTCTCGCGGTTCCCTTTAGATCCCTCCCTCCGATAAGATAATCTCTTTAAATCCCCATTACGACTTGGGGATTTGTCCAGATCGGTTCAAAGTACTTCCTGTCGAGGTTATAGGTCTCGACAAGTTTCTCAAATAGTTGATCATTATATTCGGGACGAAGGGGACGGATCGCAGTGCGGTTCATACCGCGGGCAGCCAAATCGAACTTTGGAATCTCTGCGGTCCGTTGGGATCGGAGGAGTTTAAACTTCTGGAGTTGGCTGGCATAGTTGTACTTTCCGCTCTTAACCAATCCGATTAGCTTGGCGCGTTGATTCATATCCGACTTTCCGGTATACTTGTTGGTCATAATCTTGATCACATTATTCTTGAAGGATCTGCAATGGAAGTGGATCATAAAGGAGATATTTTGGAAGTTGACTGCACGATACTCATTGGGGAGGTGTGTTAAGAAGGAGTTCGAGCGAACATAGCGGGTTTGGAGGAAGGTGTATCCATTCACAACCGTTCCGTGAGTGTCGAGGCGGAATGAGGGATTTCCCATTGGGCCGCTCACGTGATAGCCAACAATCGCCTCTTTCCGGAAGAGTGCTTTGACGCGATCGGACTTGTACCACGGATTCTTGTCTAAATTATCCATAATCGATGTACTGTCTGCGGAGAGTTGATTGACGGTCACCCAGGGGAAGATGATCTGGTTGACTCCAAGGACTTGGCGAAGTCCTGGATTGGTGCTCTGGCTCGTTCCTTGGCCCTGGCCCATCGTATTTGCCACGTGAATTACATACTCACCAATTTTGGAGAAGCCGTTAAGGAAGAGGAATTCATCCAAGTCACAAAGCATAATCCATTCGTAGGGGATTGCACGGATCATTCGCCGAAGATAGGTCCGTTGGATCTCTTCAAACTGACCTGCATCCGAGTCTCTATACATCATTGGGAGAAAGTGTACTTTCACTCCCAATGCCTTGTATTCATCCATCGAGACCCACGATGTGTATTCGGGTTGGTGTTTGTCACAAAGGATATAGATCGCTTCAAATCCGAGATTGGCATAGTGAGAGATGAAGGCGTCCATATAGGCGTGTTCGTGGAGGGCCGATGTTAAGACCGCAAACTTGCCTTCATATGCGATCTTGGGTGGAGTAGAATGAGGGGTAAGGCTAAAAGTCGATGATGGTAATCCGCGTCCGGGTGGAATGCTTCTCACGCTCGAGTTTCTGGTATGGCCTTGAACCACTGGTTGTCGAGGAGGTGGTGGAAGCCACTTTTTGGAAGTTGCGGCAGTCGCTTTCCGAGCCAATGCTGCGTGGAAGCTCTGAAGGTGATAGATACGATGCATCCTGTATATGATAGAATAGAATCCTAATCTATCATTGGTTATTTTTCGCGATAAATAAGCATAAACTCCTATTTATGCCAAGAACTGAGCACGAAGTACAACATCGATCTCATAGGATTGATGGATCATAAAGCACTCCAGATCACTCGGTAACGCAAAGTCCGCACTCGGCTTCTTGATCTGGTACCGAATCATTCCGTCCCTGCTATCGATTACCTTCATAACGCGGTGTCCCGATCGCCGGAAGAGAGATCCCGAATCATCCGACTGTCTCCCTTGGAAGTTCTTCTTGATAAAGCCAAATTGTTCCGTATTGAGGTAATTCTCCACAATCGCATTTCCTTCACGATGGCTCAAGACGATGTGTCCCAGTTCATCGATATACTCAATGTTGCAATAGTAGATCACTTGGCGATTTCCCACTTGCTGTTGGATCACAAAGTAGAAGAGTTGCGATATGTCGATATGTTGATCCTCTTCCATCGATTTGAGCGCTTGGTTGAACATCTCTCGGAAGTGGATCCGATAGTGATTCTCCTCATTTGGATCTTCCGTATTTCGCCCAATCAACTTAAAGAGAGTAACCCCGCCATCTCCACCATCCCGATCCATAATCTTATCGATGCTCTCCACTAAGACATTCTCACTCATCTCGACGTATCGCTTCTCCTCTTCCGGAAGTATTGAATAGAGATAGATCCTCTTCCCTTCCATATCCCGATTTCCAATCGAATCCTCTATTAATAAATCAATCATTCCATCCCCATCCCCGTCTCCATCCTCCATCCAAATTCTCTTTACCTTGCGATGATCCTGATCATAATGGATATATTGATGATAGAGATCATAGAGATTTACCTGGAGATATCCCTGTTGGATCACACTCTTGATGTCGATAAAAGGATCGCCTCCCTCCGCTCGTGCAAAAGGTCTGTACATCTCCTCTCTTCTGTTATATGTAAGAAGAGAGCACTTTTGATGAGACTTGTTGTGGTAATAGGGAGCGATCTCACCCTCTTGCCGCTCCGATATGTCTCTTCCATCCTCTCCATCCCCTCTCTTTCGGGGTCCCAATTCGACATAGATCTTTGGGTTCTCTTCAACAAATCCGCGATGATAGATCTTGACGGACTCCACCGAGATCGTCTGAAGTTTCTTTAGATAGGGAATGTGGATATGGTGTTGCATATCCCAGGGATATTCAAAGGTATCATAGATCTGATTACCGAACTTGTCGATATATTCAGGGAGTTTGAAGGCGACATAGGGGTCATCCATATCGTGGAAGCGGGTGAGGTAGAGGCGAATCGAGGAGGGTGACTTTTGGTATTCGAGGTTGCGATAGTTCGAGGAGAGATGGATAAAGGTACTCTTGTATTCAGGACCACTCTTTGGAATTACCATTGTATTCATCTGAGGTTGGGGGAAGGTGAGAAGTTCTCGGTGTTTCTCCTCCATCTTTTCCAGTTCCTCCAAGGGCGTCGAATCGGGTGAGGTCTGCTTTGTTTTGCGCAGGAAGATCTTGCGACGGGCAAATGGATTTTGGATTTCCGGTTCTTGGTCACGATCCCCATCCCGATGATCGATCTTGGGATGACGACTCCCTGCAACCTTCTGTAGATCTCCGATCATCTCGGACCTCTGATCCTGGACCCAAGAAGGTTGATTCCCAATCTCCATATTTTCGGCATTCTCTCCAGCCTTCACCTTCTCCTCTTGATATCGACTCACCAGTTGATTATACATCGCCAGCGTCTCTGCAGGTCGCTTCTCGGGAACTTCCTCTTGAAACTTCGGCATTGTAGAGGGAGGTCCACTTTGGAACTGGTTATAAATCCCCCTCTCCCCCTCCATACGCTGGAGCATCCTCTCTCCTGGGCCTCCTCCGCCGCCATTTGGCCGTGGGTGATCTGGGACCATCCGGTTGCTCATATCCTCTAAGGGAAGATTGAATTGTTCACGGGCACCTGGGCCTTTCAGGAGATCAAGGGGATCATCAATCATTGGTGCTCGGGGCTTCCCTTGAGATCCATTCCCCATACCAACTCCTCCGGTGCCGCCCCGTCCCTTCTCTTTGATCGCATTTGCACGAATGGTAGGAAGAATCATCGAGATCAACTTTTTATTCATCATCAAGATATACTCTTTTTTGGACTTTCCCTCGGGTACTTTCTCGGGAACTTTGGAGATCAATGCACGCATATTACTCTCAATGAGAGTGTCATATCGGTGACCAATCTTTTGGCCATATTCAGTTTCGATCGTTTGGGAAACATTCTCGCGGATGATTCCCGCATTCTCTTTCGACTGGAAGATCTCGAAGACGCCTCCACTCCCTGACATTTTTCACTATTGATAAAAGAAGCTATATTATAATATGATCGAAAAAACCTTTATCCTGAACGCGTACCATAGGATGATAAAAATATAGGAGGTAAGTGTAGTATAGTATTATCAGAAAGATCCCAAAAATGGCTGGAAGATTCAGTAGTTTTCCCAAAGCGATTACCGAGCAGTTGAATGACGTAAAGAATGACTATGAGCAGAACATTATTAAGCCGCCGGATCGTAATATTACGCACGGTCGTATCTCCAAGTATTTTGTCTTGGATAGCCGTGATCGTGATATGAACAAGTATCCGGATGCGAACAAGTATCGTCTCAATGTCCCTCAGGAGTGGCGTGATGTGGTGAGTGCGGAGTTGATCTATGGATCAATCCCCAATACCTATTATAACATCACTGCTGCGAACAACGTTTTTATTATTAGCGAGAATAGCATCGATCTCAATTCGATCAACATCCCGATTGGACAGTATGATGATGCGAAGCTGCTCAACACCTTAAACGGTACGTATGGGAATCTCTTTAGCACCCTCGTCAACAAGTATAATTTTGTGAAGAACCCAGTGGATCAGACGCTGCGTATTCAGAGTAACAGGAAGACGGGTGTGGATTTTGTCTATAATATCAATTATTTGATCAATGACAAGTGCACTCCGTGCCCGTATCGATCGATTGATATGACGATTGGTTTCAAGAATTCGCAGTATAATTCGACGATGGTCGATCTTTCGGCGCTCAACATCACCAGTATCGTCGATCTGGGAACAGAGAGTGAGAATGGATATCCTCTATTTGAGCTCCGGGTATCCAATGGAAACTTCCGTGCGACTTTCCAGCCGGGCGATTACCTGCTTTTGACGGGTTTCCAGTATTCGATCCGAATCTATAAGGTGAAGAATGATGGTACATTCACCTTTGAGGTCTTAGATGGAACCTCATCACTTGCACTCACCTCGATCTCGGGAGCAGGGCAGATTGGCAATATGTCGATTCTCACTTCACCCAATATCTTCTATATCGAGTGCACCCCCTATGTGGTGATTAAGATCCGCGACTTCTGGAACTACAATAGTAACAATGCTGCGGAGAACTCGTACACGATTATTCAGCTCAATTCAAATCCTTGCACGATTATCAATCAGGGAACGATCCCAGTAGATGGCGTGACAAAGAACTTCAATCCTCCCCTTGGGCGCCTTCCGTATATCGATATTGAGTTTGTCAACCCGGATGGCACACCATTTGACTTCAGGGGCGAGGACCACTTCCTCGTCTTCCGCTTCAATATGCTCAACCAACCGAGTAAGTATAATAACTATATATCTGTGGACAAGTAGGTAGGAACCTAAGGTTCCTACCCTTCCTCTTCTTTTAATCCAATCATAGTATGAATACTCACACTATGATTCTTGGGGGGAAATCCCCCGTAAAATCTCTTTATATCAATAATACCATAAAGTTCGCATCGATTATAGCTTTACTTTGTTAAAGAGTTCGTAGAATCCCTTTTGGAGATCGTAACTCTTGATGGGGTGATAGAGTTGGTTCTTGACAATATTACCATATTTCCAGTCCATCCGATACTGAATGGTCAAGAGCTCGGGGATCACTTTGCAATTGAACCCGCTATGCATACAGATCGTATTGATTATAATCTCAAGGAAGAAGAGAGTATTCTTTGTATTTCCCTTCTCATCAGTAATGGTTTGACCTGGAGCAGTGATCATAATCGGTTTTGCGATTTTCTGGGTAGGAATCACGCTCTCGAACTTTCCGGCAACATAATCGCGGATCTTGAAGAGGAGACGGCGGGAGAGACGGCACGCGGGAAGGAAGCCTTGATACCAAGGAAGATCGATCTTTCCATTAGCCATATACCAATGCCATTTAGTATTATTTGGATCATCATTCCGATTGTTCATTCTCACCAAAAGATCGATAGCACTCTCTTCGACACAATCACCATCAGCTCCTACATACTTCTGGTCGATATTCCAGATTGCATCTGGGTTAGGAACAAAGACGTCATCTTCGATAAACCAGACAAAGTTGTATTCCGGCTTGACAAATGTAAAGAAATAGAAGGACTTATCCCAGGCGGTTGGAGTCTTCTTGATAGAATAGTTCATATGGATATATCCAGTGGTGGCGCAGACGGAATCCTTTATTTGCACAAAGCGAATGCGGGGATAACGAGATGCAAAGCTGTTGATATCTTGGTTATTATCATCACTGACGACATAGAAGTCATAGTTGGCGTAGATCGGAAGATCAATCATCTGGGAGAGGAGCTTGAGGGGTGTCTCGTGAATTGCCCGGATCATTAGGGCATAGGCATATTTTGCGCTTGGAGTGGTCATTCCAGCAACCGGTTCCAAGTTGGAAACGAGTTGAGACATAATGATGGATGATAGATGATAGATGATATATCTTATTGATTCATAAAAAAATCGTAAATCAATCGCGTTTTGAAGGATCGATTCTTATCCAAGTATAGATAGATCTTCCGCAAAACAGCAGCTATTCGTAGCTAATAGAAACCAGCAACCAACATCCAATACCTAACAGAATGTTCGGAGCTTTCAACGTGGATCACTTTCCTTTTGTCTATATCCGGATCAAGTCCGATGATCATACAGATGAGACGTTTGAGTACTACAAGTCCTCGATTATCCAGGTCCTCTATAAGGCGAAGATGATGAAGGAGAAGGTGATCATCCTCCTTGACCTCTTCCAGTGCGATGGATCGAACTTCAATGTGGACAATCTCTTTAAGCAGGCGAACTTCTATAAGAGGATTATGGAGTATTCGACGAAGTATGTGCAGCATCTCTATATCCTGAGTCATCGTAATGACCTACCGATCTATGTGAAGATCTTTAAGACCTTCTGTAAGGCGGTGGTTCCCTTTAAGATTGTGAAGACGTTGGAGAAGGTGGAGAAGAACATTTTGAAAAAGTATGGGGAGAAAGTGAGTCTCTCGATGTTTGAGAATCCGGAAAATTTGAGGTATACAGAGCTCTATGTATCGGATGTGGGTGGGGGTGCGGGTGAAGGGGTAGGAGATGAACTTCTGAAGATGGCCCAGGTTCCACCCTCACCCTCTTCGGCAGCGAAGCCATTGACTCTGGAGGAGTATCAGAAGATGATCCAGGAGGAATCAGGGAAGGTAATTGCAGAGGGGGAGGAGAGTGATTCTGAAGAGCCAGAGAGATCTGCATAAATCCAATTAATCTTGTTTATATATAGTATTTATTCAATAATGAGTAACATAAGAAGACCCGCAGTAATACGTCTTTCAAATCTATTGGGAAATCGTGAATTAGGATCTTCGACAGTTGACGACTCTCTGCAACCTTCTGGTAATCTTCGATTGCCCAATAAGGTTAATCCGCGCAACTCAACACATTTTAGGTTTACGTGTGGTCAGGTAAATCAGAATCTTTTGAAGAAGTTGCGAACAAACTCTCATAACTTTTTGAACAGTGCATACTATGAGGAGTTAAAGAGTCATCCATCTCTAAGCATTCCCCTAAAGATTCTGATCATCTACTATCTCTCACATGGTGGTTGTGGTAAGGAGTCACGTGCAGTTGAAGGAGATATTAGTAGAAACCGAATTAGATTTATGAAGGGATCAACAAGTCGTACACTCTTACCTCTTAACTTGATGGAGGAGATGGCTCAAATCTCACCTTTTTATTCATATAATCAATTGAGTGTATTACCAGGAATCATCGATTTACAGAATGAGAATCGGAGTAATCGATCAGTATTGCCCCAAATTACGATTGATCAAATCATTGATCAAATGATGGTAAAGATCACTGCAAATGGTAGGAATGGACAACAATATGGTTCACAAGCTCGCGCGAATCTTCCGGATTTTGGTACATTTGATCCAAAGACAGGTATCAATGCTTTGAATGAAGGATTAAAGGCGAATATGGTAGTCTCTACACTTGGATACTTGTATATACAGAGTGTAGCATTTGCGAAGTATGTAGAGCAGAATCGATACAATACAATGATGATCATCTACAACTATCTGATCACTCCTATACCGAATATCCGTTACCAAAAGATTGCGTTCATACTCTCCTTTGTACACGCATTTCCGACAACAGATACGTTCTACTATTCAGGTGCATATACCTCATTTATGGATATGATTCGTAATGGGGATTCATCGAAGATTACCAACAGATATCTCTATGCGCTCTTGATGGACTATAACAAATCACAGCGTACATTGGGAATTCCTGAGGAGTATCTTCGAGGGGTGATTGGCTTTAAGAAACTCTCAGATGTCTATCAGGCGAATCATCTGAATATGCCTTTTACCCTTGTAGCAGAGACCTATAATCATCAGGGAAGAGATTCGAAGAATCTCAACTTTGAATCGGAGATTGAAGCACGGACTCGTGAAGCCTATCCAAACAACAGGAATATGAATAATGCATCCTACGAGCCTCCCGCAAATTATCGTAATAACTTGATAAATCGTAATTCTCAAAAAATCCCACCTCTATTACGAAAGATCAACAATAGTGGTCGTCAATCCCAATCATATCAAACGGGTGTTCTTGATATGCTTGGTAGTCTCAATCCATCATTGAGAACTCTTGTGGAATATTACGTAGGACATTCAAAGATAGGTACGGGTATCTTTGCAAAGGCGATCTCTCAAGTGAGAACAGCAGTTCGAGGTGAATCGGGGCGAGAGGTACTTATCTATGGTTGGGCTCTTGACAAGATTAAGTACATACAATTCCGAAAAGGAAAGGAGATTATTACGTTTGATATGAAGGATATGATTACCATTTGTAATATTACGGTTTTCCTCTCATTCCATCAACTCTACCATATTCATCGATTGTTGAAAGAGTATAAAGAGATGATGGGTTACGGAAATAACCGTAATATCAGGAATAGTAGAAACAATCGCAACAATCGAAATAATGGTAAACAATCTGATATTCGAAACTTTATCAAGAGTTTAGTACTATTTATGGTAGTCTTAGTACCCAATTCAGATTTGAAAGCGAGGATTAAGGATGCTCGACAGGCAATCTATCCATTCTTCGACAAGAGGGCGATTCCTCAGTTCGATCAAGTGATAGCCTTTCATTCTGCATCGATTCAGGGATGTAATGGACATGAAGATAATCGAAATGCGATATTAGCTCTTTATGCAAAGGCAATGTCCAAGAGGGCATCTTCTGCAGAGATGGGAGAGTGGGTATGTAATGCCCAAGAGATGTTGAATATCACCGCCTTGAGTAATCAAGAGAGAATACGTTGTCAGAATCTCTCTGAGGGACGTCGTTGTGGAATCTATCCAGGAAACTCCCTGTAAAATCTCTTTATATTGACGATACCATAAAATATAATCATCCTATATAGTAGTCTATATAGGATTTATCCATATCCACATCCCATTCAAAATGAACGGGTTAAATCAATACCAACCGCCCCAGCGTCCCAATAACAGACGTCCCAATAATCGTCGTCCAAATGCCGCCCCATATCCAGGTTTGAATCGGTATCCTCCCGAGCAGACTCCATCGCCTTCTGATGGTAGTCAAAGTGGAAGTGGAAGTGGTTTTGGAACGATGATGTTGGTTCTCGTAGTAGGTGCTTTCATTGCATTCCTCTTATACGCCATCTACACATATGGTAGTGATTTATATACAAAATTCTCAGATTCAAACTTCTACATCCTCAATTGGGATAGTATTAGTGAAGAGGAGAAGAGTGCGGTGAAGTGCAAGAAGGGATGTGATAAGGGGAAGTGTGTGAAGGGGGATGGTACAGAGTGTGAGAGTGATGCGGATTGTACCCTATGTGCGGATAACAATGGTGGGTTCTATGGTACTGTTCCAGCATCATCCACTACTACATCCGGATCGGGGTCCGGTTCCGATCTGGAGAAGCGTCTCAAGGCATTGGAAGAGGATGAAGCGGCAAAGCGCCGAAAGATCGAGGATCTTGAGAAGATCATTGAGCGCCGTAATGAAGAGGTCGATAAACTCAATCGTTATATCGACTATGTCAATAAGACACGCACCAGTGGAACCCTCTCCAAACAAGAATCATAGAGCTCCTTATCATACCAATTAAACGATTATATTGAAAATTCTATTACCAACACCCGTAATAGAATATGAATGAAAAGTATATGTTATGACGGTGACTATGATTATGACCTGGGTTTGCTGAGAATGTCGTGAAGGCCCTTCAATGCGACGATATCAATATCGGACTCTTGGAGTTCCTGTAGGGTCATAATATAACGAACAAGATCGGTATATCCGCCAATCTGAGCATACTTCGCAGGATCATCACAATTCTTGATGTAGATCATTGGGAATGTATCGAGCTCTGTCATCTCCTTATAACGATTCTTGGTCTCATAATCGTCCGACTTTGCCACAAAGTCACTAAAAGGGATCTTGAAATTGGTAAGAAGCTTACGAGCCTTGTCACAATAAGGACACCCCTCTAATGCATACATAATCACCACTTTGAGGGGTTGTCCCTCGTGATCATTCATACTACTATTCTGGCCATTTGGTAGAGTAGATGATCCAGGAGGTGGGCTCACTCTTCCATCTGCCTTGGAAGATCCAGTTGATGATGATGGTGATGACGACTGCATCTTACTCTTCTTCTTGTTCAACAAGCTTTTTTTGATCTGGTTTATAGTTAAGTATCGAGATTCTTTTATATCCCTTGTACCCTTCTGACTACTTCTCTTTTTATTTTGATTTAGAATCTCTTTAAGACCATTGGGT
>JACCEC010827976.1_pt1 | contig 10616 bp, 12 predicted proteins | sample 7450121 | NCBI WGS metagenome assembly JACCEC01 (sample SAMN15323455, study PRJNA562643) | freshwater metagenome | isolation source: river surface water | place: USA:Blue River Watershed | collected 2017-08-18 | reverse complement strand
TAAAGCATTTAACAATACGAGTCTCTCAACAGACTCGTAGATTAAGTGTTTTCTTTATTCAATCCTTTTTACTCTATAGGAGTTTATTATGCACACACGTATTTACTTGATCACTACAATCATTCTCTTCTTTGCTGCTGTCATTGCACCCATCTTTGGGGGTACATGGATTAGTTGGATTTTGTTTTCCATCGGATTTGGTTCTGCCTGTGCATATATCGGGCGAGTTGAAGATACAATTCACTCACACGGTCGTGCAGTCTTCTGGTAATTCAAAATCTACAGCATACTCCCCTAGGATCTTAAATGATCCTAGGGGAGGTTATGCAATCTTTATTTTTTTGTACTCAGACCTAAATTGTTAATGGCGTTAGCCTCAGAAGCCATACGCCTTTCAACATATTCAATAACGTCAGTGATTTCACTAGAGGTCATCTCCATGAATTCAGAGTACGTAATGCCTGTGTGCTTGTGAACATCTTTTTCTAAGAAGAGTTTACGTATGTCGCTCTCTCCTCTTAAAGATTTTAAATCTTCACTAGGGTGCTTACCAATAGAAGCAAAAGGTCTATTGATTTTAACTTCAGGTGAGAGGTGGTCACAAATACCGTAGTGAACCTCATAGATGTCTTTCAAAAGAGATGAAGGATCATCCCCTTTGAGCTTTGGAAGCGTCTCTAACAAGTCTGTAATATAAGTATTACTTTGTACATCCTTGCCAAAGTCAAGATCACTCACATGAGGTTTTCTCGGTATGTTTCTCTCTATCGCGTAGAGATCCTCTGCACTCTCTGCGCGAGTAGGGCGAAAAAAGTTTGATAGACATCCAATGGAATGACACTACGAATAGTGGGATGTTTCTTATCAGACTCATTTACCTTGCCACACGATGGACACACATAAGAAGGCACACCTACTACAGTGATACAACTATAAGAGATGTAGTCTGTAATCTTCTCAAGCAGTTCACTGCGGACATAGTCGTCAGAGCTCATGCTATCGAGCAAACCTTCAATGGATTCTTTATCAGTAACTTCATGATCATCACCCCACTGTACTGAATCAATCCAGTGTGTATATTGACGCAAGTTAGTAGCCTTTGCGTTTTCAATCATAAAGGCATTGCGAGAATCATTGTCTTTTTCTTTAGTCAAAGACTTCTCTACCAGTGCACCCATCTCACCAATCCAGCGTTGACCAGACTCAATGTATTGCAAAAGAGTAGGGATCTTAAACTTCACACTGACAGGATTGCCGGAAGCTTCATCAATGAGCACCTTGCGTGGTTGAGCATTGAGCATCTCATCTTGGTAACGCGTTACGTCTTCCACAGTCACTGAGTTAGGGGCAGTCTTGCACATGTGTGCAATTTGCCATTGGGTAAGAGCTGTACGATCCACGTAAAGGGTCTTAGAGATATCAATCACATCCTTCATGAGGTGTGTGCACTTTTCAGGCTCAGCTGTACAAGAGCGACTATAGTTAAAGCCATTAGGCCAAAACGCAGACACAATACCTACAGCAATAGCGTACGCATCAATACCCTTGATATAATCACGGATATCACCACCTTGAGGCACCTTCAAATTAGTGCAGTACAGATACTCAAGAGCAAAAGCTGTGACACGATCAACAAAGATGGATGTCAGGTTGCTATAAGACAAACCATAGGACTCACGACCCAGGGAGATCTTGTCTTGTGTGATGACATTGTGCAAGTTCAGCATCGCTGTCTCTGGAGGAGCCTTGAAAGTCAACCAAATACCAGAGTTCCACAATGGCACGCGATAAAGCGAGCCAAGTTTACGGTAAGCACGAAAACGCTGCACTGCTGGCTCACCAGACAACTCAGTAGTCGATGGTTTAAAAGCTGGATAAGAGCCTGTCAAGCGACCACTAGGCGTAGTGATGTGTTGAGTCCACTCAGAGCCAGGGCGTGTCAGTGACTTATAAGCTACATCGTCATAAGGGTAGAAATCTGTAGACTGATTAAGGTTATAAGCCCATGCACGTTTAGCTCGGTCACTACCGTAGTCAATGTTTGGAATATTGCGAACCAACTCATTGATGTTTTCAGTAGTGTCCGATGGAATAGAGATAGTCTCACCAGAGCTACGTTCATTGGCAGGCTTAAAAGGGGAAGCACTGATATCCACTTTCATTTTTGGATCAGTGTTTTCTTCCACTGCAGCTTCAGCGGCTACTTCCTTTTCAACAACCACATGCTTATCTTCCACACGAGCTGTTGCATTGACTGCTGTTTCATCAATGACATCGTCAATGACTTTAAGTGTCTCGGAAGTTTCTTTTTCGTTAGTCATTTAAATATCCTTGGTTTTCTTGAGGTATGGTTTAAACTGTTTGCTGTTTTTGTTTAGCAATAGATTCTTGGATCATTGCTGCGGACATGCGGTTTGCAGCATCAGAAGCAAAACCAAGCAGCATGTTGGTGACAGGTGTCAAAATCAATTCCATCTTGGTCTTGATAGCGTCATAGTTTTCAGCTACTTGGATTGCTAGGCGATGTTCCTCAATAGAGAAGTCATCTTCATCAACCGCATCGCCTCCGATGATACCTTTCTTGTCAGCATAGCTTTGCTTGATCTCGCGCAGCTCTTTATCGAAAACCTTACGATCTCGTGCCAGACCATAAATGCTGATACGAACTTCGTTCTTGTCACCACGAATAAAAGATGCTAATCCTTTTGTAGAATACACACCCATCATGTTTGTGCTGCTTTCTTTCAAAGCGTTGACGATGCTATCGTGCACGTCATGCAGCGCTTCCCATGTTGCGTGTTCTTGTTTTTTCTGTTTATCAGTCATTGAAAATACTCCTTGAACTTTAGTGTGAAAGACAAATTATTTGTTAATGGAAAGAAATATTACCTAGACACATAGGTATAGTCCTACATGATAACCCTAGTAAAGTATTTTTATACTTTAAGCTAGCTTCATTAAAAACCAAATTCTTTATCGAAAGAGAGTATTCAATGCTGCCAGAAATTGAGAGCTATCTCAAAGATACATTTACTCCTGAGACCACTCAGCTGTTTTCAAGAAGCTTTTCTTTGTTTGAAGACTTTCTAACAGAAGACTACTTGGGTGTTTATATGAAAGCCATGATGGACGAAGAAGCCATCGATAAGCCTAGTGTGGAAGACCGCTTTATTGCTACGCTGTTTGGTCAGATCACTGACATCTTAGATATGCATGAAGTAAAGATGAATGAGGAAGCTAGTCTTTGTGACTATGTTGATACCTTGGACTTTTTGCATCAGCTCCAAACATGGGAAGATAAAGAGCAAATTAATCAAACCATACAAGCTGCAGTATCGCCCGTTGATGCTTTCTGTGATCTGTTTGAATACATTCGCCCAGACCTCAATGACAGGACGCATTTGTTTGTAGACTCAGTCAGTGAGTCACTGATCTCTAAACTGCAAAAGTACGTCACTGAAGAACAAAGCTTGGTCGGTGAGCCAGAGCAAGAACCAGAGCAAGTCAGTGAAGAGTTCATTAAACGTCTGAAGGTACTTGTTAACTTCCTAGATGACAAAGGCTTATTCTCTTACAAACTTATCTCTAACGGTACGTTCATTGGGGGTAAGTTCAAATTGTACTATGAACAAATTAAAAACGAAATGCAAACTGTAGACCAAGACAAGTTTGTAAAAGAGTGGCTACTACTTTCATACATGTCTAGTGATGCAAGCCATAACCCTATTCTTTACTATCGTGAAAACTCACAAGAGTTCATTGGCGATATTTTAGCTATTACTGCAATTGACATTAAGCTGTCTAAGATCATCGACCAATTCAACACGGTTTATAGTGCATATGTGCGAGGTACAATAAATGCATAAACTAGAGCTATTTAAAAAAGCAATGAAATCCAACACCATCAGAAAGATGAAATGGATTTTCTCAGCTTTTGCATTGATCCAAGAAGATCCCGATAAATGGAAGTCAGATAAATATCCTTATCGGATCGTTCAAACACCTAGTGGGTTTTTCTACTATGACCCAGATATAGATGACATCGCTCCTGTCGAAGGAGCAAGCATTAACAACCCTCTGTTTACAGCAAAAGACAAAATTGTACTGTATCCAGAAGACCTTGAAAATGTCAAACAAGAAACACTCACGACAGTGGGTAATGCCATGTTTAACAAGTTATGCCTAGTAGATTGCTTAGGCAAGAAGATAGAGTACATGGATGGTAAGATCAAGCCTGGTGACTTAATGGACATCATCGCAAAAAGACTGATCGATGATCCTGCACCTACTACCGATATGGATGGCAAACCAATGTATGTGTTTGATCCAAACACTACAGACATTTATTGCAGCGAATACATTAAGTTTTCTGATGCAGTATTTCACATGACACAACTCACACAGCTCTTTACATGGGCTTTGACTGAGAAAGCTATTTTGCCTCCTCCCGGTATTGAAGAATTGGTGCGTGATTTGACTGAAAAGAATAAAGACACAATGTCTGATCCAGTCACACTCGCAGCTATTGACAAACAACTCATCGCCTATGATGCTGAATACTTAAAAGGTGATCCTTCTGAGAACTTCTTGATCAGTAAGAAAGCAAGAAGTATGGCTCGCAAGAAAAAGTACTTAGCTTTCGGTGGTGAGCGAGGACTTGAAGGTGGCAACAAAATTGTTTACATCACTAAGTCATTGACCCAAGGATGGGATATTAGTAAGTTCCCAGAGATGAACAATGCCTCTCGTTCGGGCTCGTTTGATCGAGGCTCTGAAACTCAGCTCGGCGGCGTGTCGTTTAAGGAAATCTTGCGAGCTACCTCTAACTTGGCTGTGACAGTAGATGATTGCGGCAGTACCATAGGTAGACCACGTCTCATCACAAAGAACAACCTTGAGAGACAAGTCGGCAGATATGTTATCACCGACACAGGTACGGAGTTTATCAAGGATGAGAAGGATGCAGAGAAGTATTTGGGTAAAGTGATCAAACGTCGCTCACCTATGTACTGTAAGCTCACTGACGGCAACCAAATCTGTAAGGTATGTATTGGCTTTAACCTTGCAAGCAATCCTACAGCTGTGTCTATGGCTGCGTCTGACTATGGTTCAGAATTCTTGAACATTAAGATGAGTGCTATGCACGGTAAGGAACTGAGAACCAGGGAGATGGATTTGAACATCTTGCTGACCTGAGTGCAAATTTCATTAATTAGGTAGGTGTAATAATTACTGAGACATTAAAACTCTATGAGTTTAGTCTCAGTAATTTACCTTGTTTGTTTTTTATTTTAAAGAAGGTATTTTGCTATGTCCAGCAACAAGAATCGTCGAGGAAATCAAATGACCCAACAATCTACCCAAGAGACCAGTCAAGCTCCAGTCGTAGAACAGCAAGGCACTGTGGATGAAACCCAGGCCGTGCAAGAAGAAACACAAACTCAGCAAGAACAAGTGCAAGCTGAGACCCAAGAGACGGCTGAGCAACAGCCTGCTAAAGAACAGCAAGAATCTCAAGCTGCAGAGCCTGTGCAAGATGTCAAGCTCTCTAGCGCAACCATTGCTCCTAAGTATGACGCACAAGTGGGCACTGCTGCAACAGAAAAAGAAGCTGCTGCAGTGACAACGGAGCGCATTGATACAGCTACTGATACCCGTAGTGAGTTTGATCGGCATATTGACAAACTGCTCGAAAGCGGTAGCACTCGTGAAAAGTACGTGATTACCTTCATGAGCAAGTACGTCAACGCTATGGCTCCAGGCAAGCAAATGTCTGTGGACGAAGGTGTGCGTAACCAAACCGAACTGTGGCGTACCATCAAGAACGTCGTGGAAAACCAAGACGGCTTTGATGCTGCTTGGCGCCTCATGATTGCATATGTGCGCAACTATCGCACCACAGTTTTCCATGAGTCGTATGTGTTCCGCTTTATGGAAAACACTGTGCTGGCTGCTCCTGAAGCCCGTACATTCGAACGCATGCTCAACGTCCTTCTGACTGCTTCTGGTGTGCAAAACCGCCGTGAAGTCACCAAGCTGGTGGACTTGAACAACCGCCTGACAGCTGGTCTGTCTGAAGAAGCTCGTGCTCGTCTGATCCGCTATTTCACTAGCTGATTCTTATAGCTAAACTATGATGCCTGTGGATTAATTTCCACAGGCATCATATGCTGCATATTTTCACTATAGAAAGGTAATCAAGATGGCAATGTTAGATTTACAACTAAAGTATGGTGACTCCGGGGAAGAGGTCACTCTTTTGCAAAGAGCCCTGAACATGAAAGCGGGAGCCAGAATCAAAGTAGATGGTGATTTTGGTAAACTCACTGAAACATCCTTGCGTTCATTTCAAGCTAGCAAAAACCTAGAAGTAAATGGACTATACGGAGAAAAAGAACAAGAGCTGTTAGCTCCCTTTATTGCTTCAAAGTTCATTACCAGTGATGTAATCATTGAAGAAGCTAAAAAGCACAATCTTCCAGAGTCTATGCTTTTAGCAATCAAAGACGTAGAGGCTAAAAGCTCAGGATACTTAGATGATGGTCGTGTCATCATCTTGTTTGAACGCCACAAAATGTATAGCGAGGTAAGAAAGCTCAAGGGCGTCGATTTTGCCAATGCAATGGTCAAGGTACATCCTGACATTATTAACCCAGCTACGGGTGGTTATATTGGATATGAGCGTGAGTATGACAGACTCAATAAAGCAAAATCCATAGATACTGATTGTGCATTGAAATCAGCGAGCTGGGGATTGTTCCAAATCATGGGTTTCAACCATAATGTCTGTAAGGTCCCTACAGTCAGAGAGTTTGTAAGGCTCAACGAACAATCTGAGATTGATCAGTTTAGATTGTTCATGAATTTCTTGACGACCCAACCAGAACTCTTATCAGCTGTGCGTCAAAGAAATCACTTACGGTTTGCCCAGTTGTATAATGGCCCTGCTCAAAGAGGGTATGACCAAAAGATCAGAGAAGCTGAAGCTAAGTACCTGATGTGTAGAAGGTAAAAAATACAGGCTAACAAACTAATATGTCTAGTTAGCCTCAAAAAGCTTTACCTCACTCTTTATCAAACCTCAGGAAATAACCATGTCTAAAAAAGCTCTGTCTGTGTCTCTGTCTAACTTGGATAAATACTTCAATGCCAATCCAAAGACAGTCAAGCATCCACATATGCGCACAGTGAAGCTGTCTGGGCCAGACGATATCTTTTTCACCATCCCAAGCTTTTTGGCTGACCGCTCTACTTGTGAAACAGATCCTTCTATTGTTCAGCTGCTACCATACATCACCATCGGTGTGATTGATGAGTCTCTGAACATTAATGTGTCGGTTTACAAGCGTGCCAGCAAAGGTGGGGAGCAACGCTTGCGTGATTCATCAATTGGCTATGGCGGTCACGTAGAGGAAGAAGTCACAGCTGAAAAGAATTTGCTTCAGGTGCTTACTGATTGTGCAGTGCGTGAAGTAGAAGAAGAAACAGGTATTAAACTGGAAGACTGGCAAATTAAAGAAAGCCTGTCTTACGCCACTATCTTTCATGAAACAAGTGAAGAATCTGGTGGTGTTGGTAAATACCACTTGGCTATTACTTTCAATGCTATGCTCAAGAAGATCCCTACTATCGTAGAGGAAGAGGGATGTATTGAAGATACACGTTTCATGAACATCAACACTGTCGTGGAACAACACCGCAGTGGTCAGATTAAACTAGAGCCATGGTCACGTGTGGTGGCTGGTATCCTTGATCACGTTAAATAAATAAAGACTTCAGCATAGCCTCATTGAGCTTTAATTAGCTCAATGAGGCTTATGTTGTGAACCATGGAGTTAGCATTAAAATGAAATCTTTAAAAAGCAAAATAGCATTAGAGCTATCTAAACGTATTGAAATGCCGGTCAGTGAAACTGATTTTGATATCTTGCAACCTGTGATAAAGATGCCTGATGGTAGCGATAGAAACTCTAGGGTGTTTTTACAGTTTGTGCCTAGTTTTCCACATTTGACTAAAACCGTCAGCATTGATTATGACAGAATTCATGTCTCTGATCTTGGCATTATTAAAACAGCTAAGCTAACGGCAGTGAATGTACATGATGTATTGGAACAAATAAACACTGATTACAAGCTTGATCTAAAACCTGTTGACGTAGTAAACGAACCACTAGGCCTACCCGATGGCGTGGGGTTAGTTACAGTCAACTTTGAATTTACTCCTGAATGTCTTAACTTTTATTCAGGAGTAAAGATAGAGACTATTTCTTCCTTAGCAGTAGGGGAGCAAAACAAATCTGAAGTAGTCTATGCGACTATTGACACACTGAGAAGCAGTGGTGCTGCAGTCATTAGTAACTTAAGCTACGATGTAGCTACTAGACAAAACAGTGTGGCTCGTGCTAATATGCCTGCCACTGAGGGATCTTACCAATATGAGGTAACTATCTTATCTGGTGGTCTGTTGATAGGATTTGTAACATCTGGTGCCGCAGTAGACATGCCTGAAAACAAAAGACCAGGACATGATAAACAAGGCTGGATGTTCGATACCTCTACTGGGGAGTTTTACACCAATGGCGTAACTTCACCACTGGCTCGTTCGTTTAGATTTGGTGAGACAGTAGCTGTGATAGTAAATAAACAAACAGGTGTTGTGACTATCATGGATGAGCAAAACAATGAGTACAGTACAGCACCTACTGACATTTCGCTAGTGTCGGCTGTTTATCCTGCCTTTGCTTCTAGCACGCAATTTGTCTCTAGAATGCACATCAACTTTGGACAAGAACCTTTCTTGATCAGTACAGACGATACTGTTAAAAAGGGATACTATACAACAAAATGATTGTTTAAAAAATGAATAAAATTACTATTTTAACAAGAAGCAAAGAACCTTTTGATAGAGTGGTTCCTGAGGGTATGTCTTATCTTAACTATGTTAGTACTTTCACAACAGCTTCAGAAGCTAACACAAATATAAGGAAAGCTCTGGACTTAATTGAAACACCATATATGGCGATAGTCGACAGCGATGATGATATACCTGGGTTTTTCCCAGAACCACAAAAGGGGATCATCTATGGTGACAACCGCGTCAGACAAAATGGCATCATTGAAATAAGAAAGAATCCTGAATTTAGCACAGATGAGTTTTATAAAAACCCATTTATGTTTCACAAAGCCATAGTTAATGTGGCTGAATTAAAAGTAGTGATGGACGCAATCGGTCCCCAAATGCCTCACAGCTTCTATTCTTTCCATTACTACTTTGTTGCTATTACAATGGGTGCGGTTTATGATCCGCTCTTTCAGCCCGTGTGGAATAAGAATCCTGGAAGTCTTTGGTCAAAATTAGACAATGGTATCATGCCTGGGGTCAAAGGCATAAAGGCTCAACAAGGTGAATACCTCAAGAAGATAGTGAGATACAAGAAAGAGATAGGATACGTCAATGAAACCTGAAATCTTTACTTCTAGGCAAGCTTTAGTAAATCTCTACAACAAGAGAATGAAGCTTGATCTAAAACCTGATGACGTTGACTTCTCCACACCTATCAGAGCACAGCCAGGTCAGCCATATAACACACTGGTGACTATCTCTCCAAAGACACACGTGATGGCTATAGGTAACTGTAAAGTTGCATACAATCGTGTTCATGTCTCGCGTCTAGGGGTTATTTCTGTAGACAGAGGCGATGCTGTTACGATGCATGATTTGCTACAGAAAATACAGGACAAATATGACTTGGTGCTTACCCAAGAGGATGTTGAAGATACTGTAATAGATCCTTCTCTTCAAGGCACTATTGTTTTAAGTATTCAATTTAAGCCAACATCTGTGATGTATTATGGTGGCGCTGAGATATTTACGCCTACATATCCCGCACCTGTACCTGCTTCTGTTTGGGAGAGTATCGCGCCTGCAGGAACAGTGATATCTGAATATTGTTACGGTGAAGACCGTATGGTCAGCAAACATGATGGTTTAGGTGGTTTCTACACGGAACTAGTCTTAGGAAATAGCCCGTTATGTGGTTACGATACCAACAGGATCTACGTCTTTATCGATGGCTCCAATGCAGATGCCGTTTTCTCGTTAGAAGATCAAATAGGTGGAGGTGGAGCAGAAGTTCCTATTTGATCTATGAATACATTGCAACTTCTACTCCTTTGACAAAATAACAAACATAAACCCACTCTAGTTCAAAAGCTAGAGTGGGTATGAATTTTATGGTTTGAATTTAACTAAAAGGAAAATACATGACTACGCCTACGCTTTATACGGGCAAGCAGATGTTGCTTGACTACTATAACAAGCAAAAGAACACACAGCTCACGCTCGATGATGTGGTATTTGGCACCCCTCAGCGCAGAGATGAAGAAGGCGCACTTACGAACTCATGGGTGCGTATTTATCCAGCCAAGGGTAGTGGTCTTACAGGGGCTCCAAAGATCTATTATGATCGCGTACACATGTCTTATGTGGGTAACATCGTCGTAGAAAAAGGCACTGCAATTCGCACGCATGACTTGCTTAACAAAATCAATGAAAAGTACAACACTGTATTTTCTGAAGATGATGTTGAAAATGAGATTCTAGACCCAGTAGCTGT
>JACCEC012513928.1_pt1 | contig 10617 bp, 11 predicted proteins | sample 7450121 | NCBI WGS metagenome assembly JACCEC01 (sample SAMN15323455, study PRJNA562643) | freshwater metagenome | isolation source: river surface water | place: USA:Blue River Watershed | collected 2017-08-18 | reverse complement strand
TGATAGATTAGAATCTATTAAAACTAATATAGAAAAAGAAATTGATAATAATTTAGAAAAAGAAATTGATAATAATTTAGAACAAAATTTTCGTGAATCATTAAAATTTTGTAAGTTTAGAAACGATGATAAAAAATGTGCCAAGCTAGCTAATATTAATAGCGATTATTGTAATATTCACAAATCCTTTGCCAAGAAAGGAGAGGAAGATGATTTGTTAAAGATGATCGGAATTGCATTAGAAGATGATATCGACGAAGATGATATCGACGAAGATGATATCGACGAAGATGATATCGACGAAGATGATATCGACGAAGATGATATCGATGAAGATGATATCGATGAAGATGATATCGATGAAGATAAATCTGTATATTATATTAAATATTTAGAATCTATGATTGGATTTGTTAAAAGAGAATTAAAACTTAATTATTATTTAAAAAATACATTAATTAAGTTTACAAATGGTGATAAATCGTCTTGTAATAAATATATCGATTCTGCTAAATATATATTAACAGAAGAACTAAATATTATTCCAGTAATCAGTGCAAGGAGATATATTTCATTTAATAATGTTGGTATCTTTTTAAATAGTAATAAAAAAGATTATACAGGAAATAAACAAGAACTTCTTAAGTTAATACAAGAAAAGGAAAATGATAAAATTATTGATGACGAAAGTGAAGAAGAACATGATAATAGAATATTAATACAAAGACAATTAGTATTAAAATTTGAACATCCAATTGGATATATAAATGAATTTGGTGATTATAACTATGATAAATTTAGCATTATTGATGGATTATATAATCATTATATAACTGCTTATATTGAAATTCTAGCTAGATCATTTATGTTTAGATCTAAAACAAGAAGACACTTTGAATATTTAAATAGAGCTATTCCTTATGAATATACTGAAATGAAAGAATCAAGAAAATTACTACATTCGGAATTAAGATCCTTATATAAAATATTTCGGAGACGTATGGTAGATATTCCTTTAGCTATCGCTATTAAGAATGAATAGATGATATAATTATTTTTTTATTGATTGATTAAAAAAAATATATTATGTTAGTTTAGTTTTTGTTGATAGACTTGTAGAAATCAATAACCTTAGTATCACATAAAAATGATGCTCTGGATAATTTAGTGATATTTAAATCTTCAATTTTTTTAATTCTTGAAATTGCTGTGTATGCCTGACCACATGAGAAGATGCTAGAACCAAGATCAACTTCTAAATAATCGATAGTCTGTCCCTGGATTTTGTGGATTGTTGTTGCGTATGCTAGCTTTAGTGGAATATACATAAATAATGTTTTAGTAGTTATTCTGTCTCCACTGATAGTAGATTCATTATATGGAATGTAGTTGATATCAAACTCTAATCCAGTTTTGTAAACAAATATGGTTACTCTATCTCTAGCAACATATGTAACTTTTCCAATAGTACCATTAACAACATTATCAACAAGAGATACATTATAAGTTACCATTACTTGTGATCCAATACATAAAGTTAGATTATTATCTATGTTTGCTTTCTTGATAATATCATTGGCTTTGGCTTCACTGATATTGAGTTGATTAATCTTATATTTGATACTTACTGATTGTTCAATAAGTTTATTAATCTCTTCATCATTACATTTATCAACAGCCTTATTGGTTGAAAATAGTTTCATTGGAACAACACCATTATCATATGTTCTGTTCTTGTATTTTTTTAATATTTCATAAGTTGAGTTTGAGCAATCACCAAACCGTAGCTCATTTAGAATATTGACGAAGTTTTCATCTTCTTGGCGAAATGATTTAATTAGTTGTACTATCTTCATATCGATTTTCTTCCATAGTTCAGATTCAAAACAATACATATCCGATTTTACAGGAGATAATTGACAGAAATCACCAGTTAGTAAAAGTTGTACCCCACCAAATGGTTCATCACAATCTCTAATAATACTTAAATATTCACTAATCTTATCAAATAATTCCATACTCATCATAGATATTTCATCAATGATTAGTAGTTCTAATCTTTTGAGTGTTGTGTAGATCTTACTTTTTTTAATTTTAGTTTCTCTAGCAAGTAATTGTGCGCTTCCCAATCCCAAACCAATTCCTAAAAAGGAATGGATAGTTGTGCCTCCGATCAGAATTGCAGAGCAGCCTGTGGTAGATGTTAGACCAAGCCGACTTCTTGGTCTTGTCTCTAAAAATTTCTTAATTACAAACTCGATACAAAAACTTTTTCCCGTACCGGCTAAACCAGTCATAAAAATGGATTTACCATTTTTAATATAATAGTAAGCAAGCTTCTGTTCATCGCTTAATTTGATATTTGTCTCTGTTTCTTCTCTATCCATTTCAACCAAATATTTATCATAATCTTCCAAATTAATATCTTGTTTCAATTTCTTGTTTTGAATATCATTTTCAGATGAATTAATTTTATCTTGGATAGATCCTTTAATCTCGACATTATCTTGCACCAATTGTTTTGTTTCCTCAAAAATATTTGGTGTCGACTTTTTGGTTTCGATAATATTTTGTACTGATTTTTTAGTCTCTTCGATAATATTTTCAGAATTATCTAAAGATTGTTGTATCAGTAATAAATCAGAATGGTGAGATTTAGTAGATACCGATGTATTTTTAATATCCTCTGATTTTACTAAATTGTAAAATTGTGTTAATATGTATCTGGTATACTCTTCTTTATTATGTAATTGAACATATTTTGTATAATACTTTAAATCAGTATCTTCAACCGAATTAATAAATTCATCAAAAGATAATCCATTATTAATAGAATCTACAATAGTCTTCTTATTAAACATTCTACAGCTTATATAATACTATAGATTATTCAAATTTGAATAAAATGACTGTGCTAGATAATAAATGGATTTCACATCATTTTGGTATTACTAATTTGGGTAATGTGTGTTTCATAAACTCTATAGTACAATTTTTATTTAGTTCACCTTATTTTAACCAAATAATATTTAAGGATGAGTCTGATAACTTAATGAGAAAGATATTAAGAATTATAAGTAAACATGTTATTGATAAACCCGATATAGTTATATCTTATAAGACGGCCCAAATTGTTTGTCAGATATTAAAAATAGATTACAATATGCAAAATGATATGATGGAATTTTTTGCTAAAATGCTTGAATTAATAAATGATAAAAATATAACAAATCTATACAAAAATGTTTACGACTGCTTTCTTATTTGTAAATACTGTGGTTTCAAAAAAAAGATAGCCGACGAAGAGAATTTATTTATACAGCTTAATAATTCAGAAATAGATGAGGAAGATATTTTAAAACAGTCTATTGATGTAGATGGTATTAAGTGTGACAAATGCAAATCTGATAAGATGATTAAAAAAAATATTTTATCCTTTCTTCCAGCTAATATGATTTTTGTTCATGATATGAACATTAACCATATTATTAAAAATAGATTATGCTTTAATCTTTCAAGTGGAAAGTATTGTTATGTTTTGGTTTCTATTACTGAATTCTTTGGTAAAAATAACTATGGTCATTACACAACTATAAACCAAAGGAAAATGGGAATATTTAAAATAAATGATCAAATGATTCATAAAGTAGAATCATTCGATTCTAACAATATTTATGCATCTTTATATGTATTAGATACGATTGAGGTATATTAATCCACAACTACTTTTGTTTTTGATTTAGATCTTTTACGAGTCTTAACGATCTCAATATCATATTCATATTTTGTAAATATATCAGAAAAATATTCTTTATACTTGATTAATACGGAATAGTAGTTTTTGATAGTAGTTAGACTAATATCAAACTCTTCTGAAATTGTTTTATCTAATAGATTTACTTTATCTTCAACCATAGACAATAAATAAACTAAAGTCGCAGCCTTTGTGCTTAACCGCACTGCCATGTTTCCTATTTTGTTTTTATATATAGCAGTAAGAATGTCATAGATGAAGTCTACATACTTTTTTTTATCTGTTAGATCAACATTCATTCTTTGAAGATATGACTTCAAGTAATCGTATTCAACGTTACCTTCTACAGTTAAATCTACAATATTATATTCTTGTAACTCTTTTAATATCTTATCACTCTTCGAAATTTTGGTTGTTGATATATCGATCCAATCTGCAATCTCCTTAGGTTTAACCGCTATACCATTCTTTAAACATTCATAATAAATAAGAGATCCAAGCACTCCATCTAAAATGGTTGCGCGATATCTTAACTTGTGTTCCTTAATCTTAATATATTTATCAATTGCGCTACATATAATATCTTTTGGAATAGAAATTTTTTTACTGTGGAAGAATTTGTTGTGCAATTTCTTCACAATTAGATTCTTGTGTATATTTTCATAATTAGAAGTGTAGTTACGGATGTAACACTGATACTTAAATGAATCCTTACCAACACAACGGATTGGTGAATGGAATGTACTGTTAGTTGTATAATTCTGAGTTATAGATGTTTCGTATTCATTATTGTCCGTAATAACATTATTTATAATACCACAATTGGGACATATATATTGATTTGTGATACTTGTGTCCATTTCACAATTGCATTGTTCACAAACTTTGTAATTTATATCATTTGAGATAGAAACTTTGAATAAATCATCTGCTATTAAATCAAACTCACTGTCATCAAATGCTTCCATTACTGATTATAATATATATTATAATTCAAATTTGATAAATTTAAAAAAAAATGCATAAAATTAATTAATTATTATAATAAACACAATTTTATAAATATATACACGCTAATAAATTAACAAAACCCCAAACATGACGTATTAATGTGTTATGTTTATAATAATTATTTGTAATATAACTTTCGCCAGATCTATAAAAATATGATGGTTGTGTTAATCTCAATAACATATTAATCATTAATGCATATGTACGAATAGCCAACCATGTCTGTTCATTATTAAATATAATAATACTAATAAATAGAGATGTTAATAACATTAATCTTGTTGATGGAGAATAATTAAATCCATATGAAAATGCTGAATTCCAGGTTGTATATAATATTATCCATTTTGTAGAAATTGGAAATAAAAACATATTATAAACATTATTATATGTTTTTATTTCTTCTAATTCATATATAATTCTATTGATTAATATATAACCAGACATAGCGTTAAAGTAACCATGTTTTGATAAATCTGATATAATTGCTTCTAACATATTAATAGATAATAACAATACTGTTACATAAAACATATTTATTTGATAAAACCGACAATACGATATAAATATTATACTTATTAATCCACTAAGAAATTTAATTATTTCAAACCAATTGTTCCAAGATTTATATAAATATTTTTTATACTGGAATACTAATCCAACCAAAAATACTATATTCAATAATATTAAAATATTATTATACAAAGATAATGCAATAATGAATGGTATTATAGAAATATTAAAATGTGTAATATCTATCAGTGTAGACATATTTATATACACTAATAGTTATGTATCTTAAATATGTCATATAATAGCTTGTTTGTGTATAAATCATCTTAATTTTTAAATTTGATAAATATTATATGAATAATAAAATGGTTATCCAGTTTAAGTTGTCATCAGAAAGATATGGATTTTTATCTAATTTCTATAAAAAACAATTTAAGGATGAAGCCAATACTGGACAAATTAAATGGAAGACATCGGAACATTATTATCAATGGCTCAAATTAAAATATTTGCAAGATATTGGTGAACCTGTAGATGAATCGGATTTACAAGAAATTATTGATGCGACTACTCCAATGAAAGCAAAAAAATTAGGTCACAAGAAAAGAAATGGTATTGAACAATGGGACGAAATAAAAGTAGAAATGATGATGCAAGTATTGAGAGCAAAATTTAAATATGTACTGTTTCGTGATGCATTGATTGCAACTGATAATAATATTATTGAAGAAAATAGTTATTATGATTTATATTGGGGTAATGGGGGAACAAAAGGAAACGGATTGAACATGTTGGGTAAATGCTTAATGCAATTACGTGAAGAGCTTAAAAATAATTAAGCGTATCCTAACAGACAAATCAATATAAAGTAATTTTATTTTTTTTTTTGACGAGGCCGGACCGATTATAAGTTTTTTTAAAAAAAAATATGAGTGTTGGAACCGTTCTTTGTATATTTAGTATTGATTAATAAGATCTTATTTATTATAATCTTTCTTGTCGGGCAAGTCTATCTCCCAAGTTATTTTGGAAATTATTTTTTCGAGGCCGGACCGATTATAAGTTTTTTTAAAAAAAAATATGAGTGTTGGAACCGTTCTTTGTATATTTGGTATTGATTAAAATAATGATTTAATCATAGGCAAATCTGGAAACAATATTATATTTATTTAATAGTTTGACTGGGTTTACAGCATATTCATCATCTTCATAATAATCTGGTTCTTCAGAGAAAATTATATCACTGACTTTTTTTAGTTGATCTTGATATAAATCAAGATTCAATCCAACTAGATTATCCAATTTTAATTTTTTTAGAGAAGTTGGTAATCCTTTAAAATATTTATGATTAGTCTCTGAAGCAAATCGACTAGTACAATAAAATTTCTCTATATTTGTATTAGGTAAAGCTTTAAATATTTCTGGTAATACTTTTAATGATAGATAATAAAAATCATCATCAATATTTTCATCAGCATAAATTAAATATTTGATTTTGTCAATAGTTACATAGTAGCCGTCATAGTATTCATATATTTTAAATGATTTAGCATTCTGTAGTTTAATTAAAGTATCCTCCAAGCTAATATGTGGTTGATTTTCTACCATCTTGTTTATTAATTATTATTTATCAAATTTAATTCAACTATTCTTTTAGACAGGGTCTTACTCATAAGTTATTTTTGAAATTATTTTTGGCAAGTCGGGTCCGATTATAAGTTTTTAAAAAAAAAATATGAGTGTTGGATCCGTTCTATGTCTTTTTAGTATTAATTAAAATAATTATTTATTGTAATTTATTCAAAAACAATTTCTATTGATTTATTTGAATTGAAATTTTTAATTTCTTTAATTTTGTCGTTACTGGTACTATTGTTAAATTTTGTCATACATATATTTAAAACGTTGGTAACCAATTTAATACTATCTTTAGATAGATTATGTTGAAATATAAGTGTATTGTTAAGCATACATCTGAGAACATATACATCATCCGTAATTAAGAAGTTAACTTTAGTCCAATCACTATATTCTTCTTCAATCAACTCTACAGCATCGTCCCAAAGATAATCAATGAAATGTATTTCGCCATCGTACCATTTACCTTGATTTTCTAGATAATATAATTCTACAGTATCTATCTTTTCTTTTTTACAAATAGAAATAAGTTCTTTTTTAATCAATTTTATAAATTGATTAATTGATTTGAGCTCTATATTAATATCTACTAAATCATTCTTTATATTGTATGAATTCCAAAATTTAAAAGCTGTAATTGCGTTTTCCATCTTTTCTATCTGATTTTCATTAATACTTTTCCATTTCCATTTATCTTCTCCTATCTTGATAGAAGCATAACTACCTTCTTTAAACTCTACAATTTCATTATGTCTATCTTTGGCTGGTACTTCCTTAAAGCTTAGTAAAGAAGACATTTTATATATTATATTAATAAAATTCAAATTTGATTATTTCTATTATTTCTATTATTTCTATTATTTCTATTAAAATATCTATATGCTATATTAAATTCTTTATGAAGTTTCTTTTTTGATGATAACATTTGTCCATAGTCGTATTTATTATCACAATATAACATTTTGCGTTCTCTTTTTATTTTTTTAATTGGAGTATTATGTAATATGTCTAATTTTGTTAATAATATTCGTGTAAGAACTGATTCCTTTAAATAAATTGGTACAGATATAGGTAAATAATTTGTATCAAAAGAAAAATTTAAAGGAGTTCTAAATTTTCCATACCTATTAATTAAAACAAAATCATCAAGAATTAAATCTGTACCAAATAATTCATTATACCTTTCTACAACTAAACTTACATTAGTTGTGACTGATGCATAACATCTGATTCTGATTACATTCTTCAATAATTCGATATTATCAATATCTGTTCTTTCTAATAATCGATAAGGATGAAAATGAAATATGATATATATAGTTTCATAATCTATATACTGAAATGAAAGTTTAGCTTTTTCAAAAAGTGATAAAATATAATTATTTCTATTAGTCTCCTCTAATGTCCAATTATTAAATACTTCCTCAATATTATCCAATAGTAAATTTTCAACAGTATTAATATGATCACAATAATATTCCCAAGGATTTTTAGTTATTGATATCTTTTTATACTGTTTTAGAATAGAATTATTCTTTTTACTATTATTTATAATTTGTTCATCAGAACTACTGTTAAAACAAAAATAATGAAAGAAACTCATTATTACCAATTATATAATGTATATTTAATTAATAATAAATACCACATAAATCTAGAGAATATGATGTTGTACTTGCAGTATTTGATAAATATGCTTGTATCAATTGATTTGAGTCGTGTATAGGTATTTTAATAGTTAACCGGCCTTGTCAAAAAAAATATAAATATAAATTATAAACTGGCTGGCTGACAAGACTGATAAAGATAAATACTATTTATAATAATCTTAATCAACAATACTAACACAAAGAACGGATCCAACACTCATATTTTTTTAAAAAAAACTTATAATCGGTCCGGCCTTGTCAAAAAAAAATATAAAAATAATTTATAAACTGGCTGGCTGACAAGACTGATAAAGATAAATACTATTTATAATAATCTTAATCAACAATACTAACACAAAGAACGGTTCCAACACTCATATTTTTTTTAAAAAAACTTATAATCGGTCCGGCCTTGTCAAAAAAAATTATGAATGAAATAATTTGGGAGACATGCTTGATCGAAATGATTTATGTACTCTTGCCAACATTATCTAATTCTTGTTGAGTCCATTCTAATTTTTTTTCTCCACCGTATACTCGAACATAATTATATTTGAGTAGGTATTCGTTGACACATACCAATCCATCTTTTATTGGTTCTATTGTATTTACTATTCCCAAGATTCTACCATATTTATCATACTTGTCTAGTTCAACAAACACAATTTTATCTAATAATAAATCATTCATTAACTTAATTCCTTTTTTACAAGCATCTGATTCTTCCTTTATCTTAGACTTTAATTCTGGTGCATCTATACCATCTAATCTCATACTCAATTTAAGCATTTGACCGAAATATTCAAATACAATAGTTATAGTATCAGGATCATACACCTTAGCGACCTTCGCATATGTCTTAATACCTTCAAACGAAAACCGTTTCACCTTACTACAATCAACCTCTTTCAATTTATTTATCAATTTTTCGTCCATAATTATATTAGTATAGTTAAAAAAAATATTATATATTAACTAATTACTTTAGATTTTTAATAAGAACTGCTTGTGGAATATAATACTTGTCAATACTCTTTTTGAAGTATTTATAACCAATATAAAATTCATTATGGAGTTCTTTTTTTGATTCTTTAATATGTTCATAATCGTAAATAAATTCACTTGTATACGAATATACTAATTTTTTATTTCTTATCTCTTTTGTAAAATCATTAACATCAATAGTTTCTGAATTATTATTTTTTTCAACTTTATTATCTTGATATGAATGAATAATATTAATTAAATTGTGATTGTTTATAATATAAATATAATTCACAATATAACGATTATTATTGATTGTAATATTTGGGATACTAATAGTATCATTAGAAGGTACATACCGAATATAACAGTCTTCAATACCAAATAAATTTTTTATTTCCATATTAATATCATTGATCGATAATGATGTTAAAGCAAAACATCTAAATTTAATAATTTTTTCTAATGTGAAATGATCAGGATTAAAAGAATCAAATACAATAATTTCATTATATTTATTGTACAAATGAGTAATTGGACATCGTGGATCTAGATCTAATGATTCTCTATCTAAGTTATTTTCAATTAAAAGTCTTTGAAAGAAAATATCTCTATCTTTAACCGAGTTTGGCCAATATAATGAAACTGTTTTAATATTATTCAATAATACTGTTTCAACATTTTTAATATAAGCACAGTATTTTTCCCAGGGGTTCACCATTTTATTATCTAAATAATATTCAAATTTAAGAAATGATAAAGGTTTCATCTACGTTTACGAATCCGTATAATACTGATATGTATGTTCCTGTTTCGTAAACCATTTCGGTGACCTTCGCATATGTCTTAATACCTTCAAACGAAAACCGTTTTACCTTACTACAATCAACCTCTTTCAATTTATTTATCAATTTTTCATCCATGATTATATTAGTATAGTTAAAAAAAAATATTATAATTTGATTAATTACTTTAGATTTTTAATAAGAACTGCTTGAGGGATATAATACTTGTCAATACTCTTTTTGAAGTATTTATAACCAATATAAAATTCATTATGGAGTTCTT
>JACCEC011185451.1_pt1 | contig 10617 bp, 5 predicted proteins | sample 7450121 | NCBI WGS metagenome assembly JACCEC01 (sample SAMN15323455, study PRJNA562643) | freshwater metagenome | isolation source: river surface water | place: USA:Blue River Watershed | collected 2017-08-18 | reverse complement strand
TGTGCAAACCTGATTCGGTGGAATGCTTGCCGGAAACACCAAACTTCCAACGTTCGGTGGTATTCAACAGCGAAGTAGGGGAGGCCATAAACGGATTAATTTTACTCCATTGAGCGTAAGTATTCCATTTCAACCCGCTATTGAAAAAAAGATGGGTTTGGGTGTTTTCATCAATGCGATATCCGATGTTAAAGCGGGGAAACAAATGTAATTTGGTAGAATCGGTTAAGCCAGAATAACGTTCCGTTACCAAACCCAAACTTGCGTCTAATTGAGCTTTCTCTGTTTTTTTCTGAATCGATGGGTTGATTTCTACCACATTTCGGCTAAACTGAGGAATGACTATTGAATTGGGATTGAGGCCAACGGTTTGAAAACTTACATCAATTTTAGTAGAAAAGGCCGAAATAATCACCGGAGAAACCGAGCCGTAAATTTGAAGAAGTCCCTCAGAAGCACCTTGTTGATCAACGAGGTTTTGGTAACGAACTCCCGAATTCCATGGAAGGGATTCAGATTTTCCGGCAACCTCTCCGTCGAAACCGATCTGACGATAGGAATTGCTCAAAGAATCGAGGATAAGACTATCGGTGGCCCAACCATAACGGCGGTTCCACTGGTGGTTAAAATCAATGCCTAAGTGTCCGCCGAACGCACTGGAACGGAACTGGTCTTCCAAACGAATTCGAGAATCGGAATAATGAGGATTCAAGGTAGAATCGGCCAAATTCATAGTGCCAAACGCACTTTGGTGACCAACGTGTGCTAAAAGCAAGTTATTCTTCGCTGAGAATCCGCCATCGTACCCAAAAACTGGATTTAAGGTAGATCCAAATCCGGCCATCAAGGTGTTTTTGGGTGACTTTAATTCAGTTACTCCACGAAATGAGGCCGGTGCTTTGAACTCGGGCCGGAATTTGGGAGATAGAGGACGATCTACTCGGCTGTATTTAAAGATAGGCTTTTCCTTTTCAATCTCAGGTAAGCTCGGTTTAAAAATCATTTTTGTTGGGTCCAATAAATTGGGTTTGTAGGTATTTACTACCATCACAGAATCTACCTTAAGGCCGGTTCGTGGCTGAGCAATAGCAAACACGCCCATTATTGCGAAAGTGGATAATAACAGTCCTTTTTTCATGATTATTGTCCTCCCTCCATTTTTTTATACACCTCTAATTTTTTCTTAGCCTCTTCCAACAAATCAGGTTGATCTTCATTTTCAATCAATCCCTCTAAGGTGGCAATGGCCTGGAAGATGTTTTTCTGTGCCACGTAGCTATCGGCCAACAGCATGAATCCTTTTGAAATCCAGGTGCCGTAAAAGGGTAATTTTTCGGTGAGATCAAAAATGGCGTTTTGGCATTTTTCCTGTTTTCCTTGTTTAAAGTAAATCATGGCTTGTAGATAACGAGCTTCGGCGGCTTTTTCATCCTTCACCAAACTCAATACCTTGTCTAAGGCGGTAAATGCCGCGCCTAAATTATTGTTTTCAATCTCTGCTTTTCCCAAATACAAATTGGCCAATGCTTGCATTTCGATGGGCACAGAACGGCTATTTAACAATCGTTCAGCGGCTTTTTTACAATCGCCATAATTTCCAAGTGCGAACAAACATTGGGTCTCTCCGGCCTTGGCATCCAACAAATTCCCTTCTGCCAAAGCGAATTTTTGCAGTTCTTGAAAGAATTGCAATGCCTTCGAATAATTCTTCAATTGAAAGGCCAAACGTGCGGCGTTGATGTAAGCAGCCTCGGAATAAGAATTCCGTTTTTGGGCAATAATGTACTCGTAATCTTCCAAAGCTTGGGTACGGAAATTCATACGGTTGTAGCACTCTGCTCTCAAAAAGTGGGCTTTGTCAACAAACAATCCTTGTGGGAATTTCTTCAGGTAATTGGAATAATCATCAACGGCTTCCTTGCAAATGTTTTTCTTTCTAAACTGATTCTCGGCAGCAAGGAAGGTTAATGAATCTTGCTTGGCCTCGGAAGGCTGAATGTTGGAATGAACACTGGCATATTTCAAATAATCATCTACCCTGTTCAACGTACTGTAAATGTTTTCCAACGTTTCCATGGCATCTTCGGCCTCATTGGTGCGTGGATAATTCTCCACTACTTGTTTTAGGGTAACAATCGCGTCTTCGTATTTCTCCAAATTGTATTCAATGAGGCCTTTGGTTAAGTACGCCTTTTTCAAATAAGCACTTTCTTTTCGCTCCGAAATCAATTGTTGAAGAACCACCAAGGCCTCATCAAACTTTACTTGAGTAAAATACATGCTAGCAATTTCCAATAAAACTTGGTCTTTATAGGCCGAATTGGGATATTTGACTAAAAGTGTTTTTAATTGTTCTAGTTTGTCAGATGTTTTCCCTTCCAATCCGGTAAGAATGGCTATTTGCAACTCAGCGTACTCGGCACCGGGCCATTGATTTTTGCTGATTTCTCCATATGCATTTTTTGCACTGGCATAATTCCCAGCCAAGAATTGGAGGTCGCCCAAACGGCCATATAGATCGGCTGCAAATCCTTGCCCTAAAACTTTCAAGGCCGTAATACGATTCTGCTCAAAATCATTCGCAGATTTGGAAAATTCGGATTGGGCTTGGGCGTTTTTTCCGGTTTTGTAATAGCTGTAACCCAAGGAATAATGGGCCACCATGGGAGATGATTCGACCGGCAATTTGAATGATTCTTCGAATTGATTGAGGAACTTTTGGTGGGAGAAATTACAACCGGCATAATCACCTTGTTTGAAAAGTGCTTCTGCACGCCAAAAATGCGATAATATTTCAATTTTCTTATCCACCAAATGCTGTTGTGACTTGTAGAAGCAATTGATGGCCTCTTTAAAATCTCCAGCATTGTACAATTCAACACCTCGGTAATAAGCTGCTCGTTGGTAGGTTTTCTTGGTGATGAAGTCGAACTCAGGAATTTTCTCCAAAATTTCAAGTGCCGATTTGAAGTCGTTGGCCTCCAACAACATGGTCGAAAGTAATTCTCGTGCTTTGGTGTTGTATTTGCTCTTGGGGTAATCTTTGATGAAATTTTGAAGTGCGGGCAATGCACCCACCAACTGTCCCAATTCGTAGGAAAGCTGTGCATAGTGAAATGAACACTCTTCTTTAATAGTCAAGTCGAAATTCATCTTCGATGCAGTTTGAAACGCCAATCGCGCCTGGTCTTTATTTCCATTTTCCAACAGCGAATGTGCGAGATAGTAAGTCGCATTTTGACCTAACGAATCTTTTTGAACACCTACTTTTCCCAAAGGATCTAAGGCTTCTTTGTAATCTTTAATGGAGAATGAAGCTAGGCCTAGAAAATAATTCTCCGTTGAACCTAACTTTTCAGTTTGGCTGGCCTTCTTTAAAAAGGATTGACATTTGTAAAATTCTTTGGTATGATAATAGGCTAATCCCAACAAACGGAAAAGTGAAACTTCTTCACTTCCGGTGATATTTCCCACTTTATTTTGAGCATAGGAAATCAATTCTTGGTATTGTTTTAATTCGTACAACAACTCCGCCACTTTTACGATGACTTCCTTGGAATAAACGGGGTCAGAATCGATTTTTTTGTATTGTTCGATGGCTCTCTGGTAATCTTTTTCAGAAATTAGAATGTAAGCCAAAAGGTAATTCACCTGGCCTTTGTAAGGAGATGAAAGATCTTTAATATCATTGAACAGGTTTTTTGCCGCTTTGTAATTTCCTTTTTGGAACTGACAAACGCCAGCCATGTAATTGATTTGAATCAACTCGTCGACCTGAAATTGGTCCTTGTTTAGAATGGATTGAAGCTGATTTAATGCTTTGGAATAATCTTTTTTCTGAAATGATGCCGTCCCGATTATCCACCAACCTAAATCTTGGTAAGTACTATTTCCTTCTTGAAGGTAATTTTCCAGTTGCCCTATTTTCTCGGGATTGTTTTTTGCATCGCAAATCAATCGAAGGGTTTTCCAGTCGCGCTGTTCAAAAAGATGTGGAGCCACTTTTTCCAATTCTAAGAGAGATGACAAACATGGCAACCATGCACGTTGTTCCAATTGGTATTGAACATCTCGTTGGATGACCCATTCCGATTGCATTCCAACATTTCTCTGGCCGATGGCCACTAATGTTGAACTCCCCAAAAGAATGACGAAAAGTAGTTTTTTCATATTAGAATGTTAAGCTCATGGCCAAACTTGGTAGAACCGGTAGCTGATTTACTCGACGGTAGTTAACACGGTCGAAGTAAAAAATATTGGCGCGGTTATAGGCGTTTGATACTGAGAAAGTAACGTCGAAGTCAGCATCTTTGAATACAGGCATTGATTTTTTAACACTTAAATCCATGCGGTGATAATCGGGGAGTCGACCTGCGTTGAAATCAGCATACAAAATCCCCAAACTGCCATTCGATCCCAAAAAGTTAGTCCCAATTCCGTTGTCATCCAAAGGGGTTTTCTCATAAAATGCTTGAGTTTGGGTGAATGGAAATCCAGAACCGTAGTTAAAGCGGGCGCTAGCTTCCCACAATTTTCCTTTGCCAAACATGTAGGTGGCCACGAGGTTAACATTGTGCCTGCGATCGAACACCGGAGCATATTTGCGAATTCCGTCGTAGCGATTGACGTAGGTAAGAGAGTAAACTGCCCATAAATAAAGTTGTTTTTTCTCGTATTTGGCACGAAAATCCCAACCGTAGGCGTTTCCATTTTCAACAATAAAATCTTTGGTATACAAATCAGGGGTGTTGCCTCCACTTTCAAAAATTTTATTTCGATTGATGTTGATGATTTGTCCAAATCGTTTGATGAATGCTTCGGAATTGATTTCCAAATGAGGCATAGGATCCCATTCAATCCCAGCCACCAAGTGGGCTGCTTTCTGCAATTTGGAATTTACCGGAGAACCATTGAAGTTTTTGGGCAAATCCTCAAACGATGGACTTGAAAGAAATCCATAAAATAAATTAACCACGTCTTTATCGCTACTTGCCGAGAATAAATTCTGAGAATAAATTCCGCTAGCAGCTTTGAATCGAACCTTTTGGGAAATGTTCCATTTCATTCCAATTCGAGGCTCAACGGAAGTTTCTCGGATGGATGCATAATATTGAATTCGCATCCCGGGCTCAACGACCAATTTGGGCTTCACGATTCGGTATTTAGCGAATCCGCTTAATTCTGTTGAATATTTTGTGTCGTAGATGGTTCGATTGGCTTGATTGGTAAATCGGAAATCGGTTTGCATGTTCAAGATGTCGAAACCATAATTCAATTCATCTTTTCCTATGAAATAGCTAAAATTCAATCCAGAATTGAAGGATGAAATTTTCGAACTGCGAGGTAATCCATCAGCTTCGTTTTGACTAATTAAATAATCAGAAAAAGCGGCATTTCCTCGAATAATGGTGGGAGAACCATCAGGAACCAAAATAAAGTTGGCCCCGGCACCTCTATTTTTCCAACCGATGTTGGTTGCGTTAGGATACTGTACTCGGTCATCGAAATTGAATCCAAACAAATTGAGTTTAGAACCAGATTTTGAGTTAAAAGATAATTTCCCGTAAATATCGTTGAATGAAAAGGGAAGTCCCAAGCCATTGGTATCGGCATAAGAATAAAGAATGGGCGATGTTTTGTCCAAATACGAAGTTTTCCCACTTACTAAGTAGGTGGGAGCCAATTTTGTATCGGTAGATTTTCCCAGTGGGCCTTCCATAATGAGTTTGGAAGCAAATGGAGAAACAGAAATTTTCTGTTTGTGGAATTTCTGATTCCCATCTCGGGTGTTAACATCCATTACAGCGGAAACACGACCGCCGTATTGGGCATTAAATCCGGCAGAGAGTACATCTGCGGTTCGAATAATATCAGTTTCAAAAACAGAAAATAAGCCGATGGAGTGGAACGGATTGTAAATTACCATGCCATCCAACAGAACCTTATTTTGAATGGGAGCACCTCCACGGATGTAAAGCTGGCCGCCCTGATCTCCTGTGAAAACTACCCCAGGAAGAATTTGAAGGTATTGAGCGATGTCGGGCTCACCTCCAACGGAAGCAATTTTAGAAATTTGGCGTGACGTGATGGTTTCAATAGAAATATTTACGCGTTCAGACTTCTTTTCAGCATCAGCGTTGATCGATACTCCGCCCATTTCTACACCTTTGGGTGCAATTTCGAGTCGAAGTGTTTTTATTTCACCAGCACGTATGTTCAGGGTTTGTTCCAAGGTGTCGAATCCAAGATTGGAAGCTACAAGGGTATAAGAGCCAGGTGTGATCTTTGAAAGGACAAATAAACCAGTGGCATCGGTATTCGTCCCAAATTTGGTGCCTTTTAAAGCAACTGTCCCGAATAAGATGGGTTCACCTGTTTTCTTGTCGTACAAAAAACCTCGAATTGTTCCTGTTGTTTGAGCAAGAACTGTTGTTGCGAAAAGTAAAAATGCGAGAAATAATAAATTACGCTTCATGAAAAACCCCCATTTTAACAAATTTGGCCATTCGCTCCTGAATACGCTCTTCGGCATCCATCGGAATCAATTCTTTGAGGCATTCTACAATTTTCTTTTGAAGGTTTTTTGCTGCTTCTTCCGGATTAACGTGAGCGCCTCCGAGAGGTTCTTTGATGATTCCATCGATTAATCCATTTCCGAGCATGTCCTTAGCGGTCAATTTGAGGGCTTCGGCTGCTCGTTCTTTGTGTTCCCAGCTTCTCCACAAAATGGAGGAGCAAGATTCGGGTGAAATGACAGAGTACCAAGTGTTTTCCATCATGAATACACGATCCCCAACACCAATTCCAATGGCTCCACCGGAAGCGCCTTCGCCGATGATCACGCAAATAACGGGAACGGTAAGAAGAAACATTTCTTGGATATTGCGCGCAATCGCTTCAGCTTGTCCGCGCTCTTCGCCTTCGATTCCAGGAAATGCTCCCGGGGTATCGATCAAACAAACAATGGGTTTGTTAAATTTTTCAGCCATTTTCATCAATCGAAGTGCTTTTCTGTACCCTTCAGGGTTGGCCATGCCAAAGTTTCGGTATTGACGTTGTTTGGTTGAGTTCCCCTTTTGATGTCCGACAAACATGACCGTTTGACCTTGGATTTGAGCGAATCCACCCACCATGGCTTTGTCGTCTTTTACATTTCGATCCCCGAAAAGTTCCACGAAACCGTCGGAGATTTTTTCAATATAATCCAAGGTATAGGGGCGTTCTGGGTGACGGGAAAGTTGCACACGCTGCCATCCAGAGAGGTTTTTGTACAAACTTTTTTTCGATTCTTCAATTTTCTTTTCGATATCAGCAACGGAGGCACTGAGATCTACCTTGCTTTTTTTAGAAACTTCGCGAATGCGATCGAGTTCTTCGTAAAGGTCTTGAATGGGTTTTTCGAAGTCGAGAAACTGCATGATTGGTTATTTTTAACGGGTAAAGATACGAAGTGACGCGGGTTGAGCAAGGGTAAAGAAATCCACATTTTAACCAACTACAATAGAGATTTGATGATGTTCATCCACGATCGAAAAACAACGGTAGGAAGGAAGGGAAATGGATTCAAAGATGGAAAATTGTGGGATGTGCCACTCCACTTCCCGCATCCCTAAAAAACGATTCGTGAGTGGCCATTGAAATTTGTAAAAGGCCTCTTTCAAACTGAAGATTTCCGTTGCCTTTTCTGCATGAAGTTCTTTTGAAAATTGAAGTAGGGTTTCTTTTTCATTTTTCGTGAAAACGCGGTCCCAAACCGTGGGCTGAACTCTGTTTTTCTTTTCAATGTCCAATCCAACACTTTGAAAATCCGATTTCCAACCTACGATGGCTCCAGCAAACCCTTCGGTGTGCGAAATGGATCCTACAACGCCCTCCGGCCAGGAAACCTGTCCGTCGGGAAGCCTAAGTAACTCTAAATCATCCATCCTAAACCCCATGCTTTCCAGCGCTCTCTTTGCACAACTCCTTCCCCTGATGAAATTTTGCTGGTAACTTGCATGCCTATTTAAAATCAACTCCGCTTCCTGGTCTGTCAGTAAAGAAAGGTCAACATCTTCCTTCGAAAAATGTAGAAACAATCCCAACTCCTTCAGCTCGTTCAATTCCATAATGCGAAGTTAATTCGATTTTTTTATGCTGAATGGAATTCTGAAGTTGGAACGAAAAGACAACCTTTTTCGAAAATAAATTACAATCAAATGGGCATTAAGGCTTGATTTCGGATTTTTATTCACAAGAATCCCCGGAATTGGAGGATAAACATTAACATTATTTTATCCGTTTCATTTACGGATAATCGGCTTGTGTCCTCCTACTTTTGTGTTGGTTTGGGAATGCGCCCAGCCAAATGTATCTTGGATTTATGAATCGATTTGTTATTTTAATGTTGTTTCTTTTTGCCATTTCAAACGGTTATGCACAACAATCAATCCAATGGGGAATGGGTAATCAGAAACAATTCGGATCGAACTATTCCCGTTCATTTTCTAATCCTACCCTTCGTTCTGATTCGGGAATTCAATATGGCTTTTCTTTTTTAAACAAGTACGGAATTCAACAGTTAAATGATTTCAATGCCGGCCTGTTTATTCAAAAAGAAACGCAGCAAGGAGGAATTTTTGGATGGAATTCGGGAAATGCGAATTTCTCTCAACGTGGAATTCAAACAGCATATTCAAGGAAATTGGATGCTAATTTTTGGGCTGGAGTAGGAGTGTCGGCCTATCAAATCGTTATTCCCGGATACGTATCTCAAAGCTATGTTTCGGGTAGTTTATTCGCTTCGGGAAAAACGGGGAAAAATACCGATTGGGCTGTATCGCTGCGTTCCCTCGAAGGGTGGGTTGATACCGCCCAGCCCATACAACCGTCCATCGATGTGGCCGTTTCACATCACTTTGGGCCTTTTTGCCGTTCGGTGCTTGAAGTATCGATCGATCCCGTTTATTCCATTCAAACACGACTAGGTTTGGCGTATCAAATTCAAAAGAAATGGTCGCTACAACTCGGTTTTCAATCCAAGCCGCAAACCATTTCTTTGGGTATTTCGTACACCCCCGGAAAGTTTAGTCTAGGCTGGGGAGCGTTGAATCAGAACCCTTTAGGAAGTCAAATCGGATTAACTGTTGAAAAGAGATGAGAAAATTAATCCTGTTTTCTTTCCTCCTTTTCGGTTCATTGATAGTTCAATCCCAAACCAAAACGCAAAATGCTACCGAAGACTTAATTCAAGCCATCATTGAAAATGCCGGATCTGATTTCGATTTTACCGATTTGTTCGCCAAGTTGGATTATTGGCAGCGGCATCCTTTAGATCTTCAATCGGTAGGGCGCGATGAACTGAAGCAAATTCCTTTACTTTCTGAAATTCAAATTGAACAATTTTTAGCCCATCGGAATCGATATGGTGCATTTTTATCGGTGTACGAATTGCAAGCCGTCGACGGTTGGGATTTGAAAACAGCTCAACTTCTCGCTCCATTCCTAACCGTTCTTGGAGCCCCCTTGGCCCAAAATTCCGACGATAAACACGACCTTATGATTCGTTCACGTACGAATTTGCCCCTCGCCTTTGGATATTCCGATACCTCCGAGAAACGGTATCTCGGTTCTCCGATCGGGAATTTTATTCGGTACAAATATTCCTACGGAAATCGACTTACGCTGGGTTTTGTAGCCGAAAACGATCCAGGCGAAGCTTTTCGATTTGATTCCGCTCAATTGGGATTTGATTTCACCTCAGGCCATGTTCAATGGATGGGTAGGAAATGGGTGAAAAAGGTAATTGTTGGTGATTATAACGTTCAATTCGGACAAGGTTTAACCGCTTGGTCGGGATTAGCTTTTGGGAAATCGCCTTTTGTTTTGAATATCTTGCGGCAAGGGAGAGGGATTGTTCCCTACACCAGCGCGAACGAGGCCCAATATTTCCGAGGCGGAGCCATGGTTCTTGCTCATCCAAGAATTCCGATGGAGCTGTCTCTTTTTACCTCGTTAAAAAATTCCGATGCGAATTTGAGAACCAATAACGATTCGGTGTTCATTGGTGAAGATTTGGTGATCAGTGGTTTGAATTTAACGGGGTATCATCGAACCCTTTCAGAACTTGCGGATCGCAAATCGGTAAAAACTACGCAAATGGGCGGCAATCTCAAGTGGAAATTTTCGTCTGGGAATATAGGATTCACCGTTTTGCACAGTACTTTTTCCAAGCCATTTGTTAGAAGTGCGGCCCTATACGATCGTTTTGATTTTCAAGGGAATCAAATTTTAAATGTTGGTTTTGATCACCAATTTACGGTGAAGAACTTACTGGTTTGGGGGGAAGTTTCCCATGGCGATTCGGGCTGGGCCGTTACGGAGGGAATTCTCATTCCCCTTGATGCCCGACTTACCCTTGCGGCCATGTACCGAAATTTCTCTCCGAAGTTCCATTCGTTGTTTGGAAGTGCCATAGCAGAAAATACATTAGCTACCAATGAGCAAGGTTTTTACTTCGGATTTCAAGCAAGTCCGAGAAAGAAATGGACCGTTTCATCCTACATCGATCGATTTGTATTTCCTTGGTTGCGTTTTGGAGTTGATGCGCCAAGCTCCGGTTGGGAAACTTTGGTTAAT
>JACCEC010226121.1_pt1 | contig 10617 bp, 9 predicted proteins | sample 7450121 | NCBI WGS metagenome assembly JACCEC01 (sample SAMN15323455, study PRJNA562643) | freshwater metagenome | isolation source: river surface water | place: USA:Blue River Watershed | collected 2017-08-18 | reverse complement strand
CGTTTTTTTTAATAAATCGTGTTTTTATAAAAAAAATTCAAAAATTCCGTTTATTTGGTGGAACCCATAAAAATAACAAATATTAATGTTATAATATTTAAAATTATAATTTTAAAAAATATTTTATTGGTATATTTGCTATTTCAAAAATTCCGTGCAAAATGTGGAACCTAAAAACACGGTTTATTAAAAATTGTGGAAAATTGCGTTTTTTTTAATAAATCGTGTTTTTATAAAAAAAATTCAAAAATTCCGTTTATTTGGTGGAACCCATAAAAATAACAAATAGTATTGTTATAATATTTAAAATTATAATTTAAAAAAATATTTTATTGCTACATTTACTATTAAAAAAATTCCGCGCAAAATGTGGAATCCAAAAACACGACTTATTAAAAATTGTGGAAAATTCCGTTTTTAGAAAAAAATCAAAATTGATCAATAATTTTAAAATTTTCTATTAAATTTTTATTATTTTTAATATAATTTATAAATTTATCATTATTTTCATATACTTTTATAGACCATTCATTTAAACAAATAATTTTTTTATTATCATCTTGTAAATAAGAATTAAATTCATTTAATAAAATATTATATTTATTTTTTAATGTTTTCCATTCAATAAATTTACTCATTTCTTCAAATATTGATTCAAAATCTTCAATAGTATTATTTAACCATTTTATAAAATATTCTAATTTATTTATTTTTTTAAAATTTTTATCTTGAATTACAATTATATAATTATCATCAACATGTTCAATAAAAAATAAATTGCATTTTATATCTTCTTTTTCCAATTTATATTTAATATAATTTAAATATCCTTTTTCTAATTCATTAAAAATTAAATTTATACTATTTTTATTAGAAATATCATAAATAGAATTGTTATCACTATTTTCATAAATATCAATATTTTTAATATTATTATTATTTTCTATAAAAAGATTTTTTATAAAACATCTATTATTTTTTTCATGTCTTAAAACATTAGATTTGTTATCAAAATAAAAACCACAATCATAACATAAATGATATTTTTTTTTTATTTTATTTTCTATTCTTTTATTTTCTAATAATTCATAATTTATTTTAATACTTTTTTGATAAAAATTAATAAAATCTTTTATATTTTCAATACCATTATTTAAAGAAAAATTTAGATATTCTAAATAACTTTTTATGTGTTCTTTATTATTGTATATAGAAATAGATGATAATTTAATCAGATCATTTTGATTTAATAATGAAAAATATATCATTTTACATTTTTTCTTTCTATTTAAATGATTTTCCATATAATTTATATGGTCAGTTTGATGATAACATTTGATACATATAAATACCATACTAATTATTGTATAATATCTTTATTATTTTTTAAATATAAAATTTTTATTAAAATAATTTAAAATAAAAATAAATATAAAAAAAAGGAAATTTATTAAAAAAAACATAAAATAATTAAGAAAAAAATATAAAATGAATGTATTAACATTTAACAAAGCTATTTTATTAACATCTTTTTTATCTTCAATTTATCCAACTTATTATTATTTGAAATATAATTTAATACCTTTTCAAAATATTTATAATAATTATTATTTTAAAAGTAATCAAAATATATTAAAAGAATATAAACCTTATAATTATTATGTTTATTCTATACAAAAATGGTGTGGAAAAGATTATCAAATACATGGCTTATGGCCCCAATATGATTCAAATTCATACCCAACATATTGTGATGCACCAACCTATACAAATGTAGAAGGAGATTTATATGATGAAATGAATCAATATTGGAATAATTGCGGAGATGAACAAAGTTTTTGGAATCATGAATATACTAAACATTTATCATGTGTATATGAACAATATGGATTAAAAGAAACAGAGAGTTTTCAATTAACTTTAAATTTGTTTAAAGAATTCACAGAAGAAGATTTTAAAAAATGCAATAATCAGAGTGATTGTATAATAGGATGTTTTGATTTAGATTTAAATAAAATAACATGTCCTTAAAAAAATTATAACGTAAACAAAAATATTAAAAAAATGAAAAAATTTTTTATTAGTTTTAAATAATTATTTAAATAAATAATTATACTCAATGAAAAAAATGGAAAACATAAGTATTGAACGTAAAGAAGATTTATTTGAATCTATTCAAAATAATGAAGTTGAGAAGACTTCTAATTCAAATATACAAAATATAGGAGATTTTGAAGATTTTTATGAGGATAATACTCCTAATTATGAAAATGAAAGTATTCATTCAGATATAGATGTTGAAATAGACAATGAAATCGAAAATGAAATACAAAACAAAATTTTAAACTCAACAAACCAACAAGATTTTATTATGAAGAATAATGAAAATGAAAATGAAAAAGAAGATGATTTTTTTAATTTTTCTCATACTTTTATAGAAGAACCAAGAAAACAAAGTTATTTTGATAAATATTTTAATATGTTTCATAATAACTCTGATGAAAATCAAAATAAAAGAAGAAATATAAGTTCTTCTTTTAAAACTTTTACAGAAGAGGAAAAAAATGAGATTTTTAACAAAACTGAATTAAAATTAGATTTAAAACCTGATGATGATGAAGTATTTAATATATTTTTAAATGATTATCAATATAAAAAAAATATTGTTAAAGAATTTGAAATAATAAAAATTAATAATAATGAATTATCAACAGTAAATCAAGTATCTAATGAAAATTTAATAGTATTTGAAGATTTAAAAAATGATATTGACAATTTTAAAATTGATGATTTTTATGTTAAACAAAGATTTACATCTTATATGACATCAATAACATCAAATTATTCATCAAATAGAAATAATAAATCAGGATTTTCATCTTCATCTTCATATAATTTTAACTTTAATACAAATCAAAATACTAAGATAAAAGAAACTAAATTTGATTTTTTTAAGTGTTATGAAAATGATGATGAAAATGAAGGAAGTGATGAAAACAATCCATTTGATGATTGTATAAAATATGTACCAAGAAAAGAAGAATACTCTGATAATGAATCATTAAATAATATGTGCGAAAATTATTCGGTTAATTCTGAATTTAGTAATACAAAAGATAAGATACAAGGTGAAATTTCAAAAATTTACTATAAAACAGAAGAATATTTTGATAAAAATTGTTTTTCTGAACATGAATTAATTAAAAATTATGATGTAATTTATGAAAAATGTAAACCAGGAGAAGAATATAATAATATTTTTAAAAGATGTGTTGAAAATGTCTATTTTGATAGTTATTTTAATGCATATTTTAGTAAAATATTTTTTAAAAATATATGCAAATTTAATAATGATTCAAAAGAATCTGATGAATATATAATTGATGAAAATTTATTCAATATTTGTTTAATGGATATAGTGACAAAAAATATTCATCCAGAACATTTATTAACAAGAGATTTACTAAAATGCTATATCTATCTTTTTTCATTTATTGAAGATATAATTTGTCATTATTATTTTAACTGTGAATACGATGTATCTGATGCAGGTTCAAAATCTTTTGAGGAACTTCAAAAAATGATTAATGATGAAAAAAGACATAAATATTTAACAACTAAACCTATTCCTGGTAAATATTTAATGTATTTATCAATGTGGTTATATTCTTTAACAAGAAAAGATATTTATCTTTGTAAAGAATCAGTTATTACAAACATTTATTTTTTAGAATTTATTTTTAATGAGCTTAATTTAAAGACTGATTATGATTCTGATATTGAAAATGACTCAGATGAAGAAAGTATAAAATCAATTTCTGAACCAGATTTTGATGAATTAAAAATGGTAAATAATAATTATGAAGTGGAATATGATTCATTTTGTTTGTAAATATTTAATTAAAAAATTAAATATAAAATTATAAAAAAATTAAATTATAAAAAAAATAAATTATAAAAAATATTATGATAAAAAAATATAAAAATATTAATTATTTTCTTCTTTTTCTTTATTTTCATTATTAAAATTATTACTTGAACGAATATTTTTATGAGCCTGAATTAAATGTTTAATATGATACATTTCTTTATCAACTTCTTTAATAGGTAAATGTCTTCTTAAATATTGTCTAACTTTTAGAATATTTATATCATTTTCATCAATTTTAGAAGAAGATAATAAATTAATTTCATTTTCATTTAATGCTGGTTTAACTTGAGAATATTCAATTCCATTATTGAGTATTTCGTGTTCATAATATAACTCTAATTCTTTTTCATTTCCAATATAAGAACCTTCAACAAAAATCCAAGGGGATTTTTCTTCTAATATTTTAATAAATTCTGAATAATCTGAAACATTCAAAAAAATATCATTAATATGTTTAAAATCAACATCATATTTATGATATTTATCTCTAATTTCAACATGTTCAGAAGTATCAGAAATAATCAAAATATGACTAGATTCAGCTAAACATTGAATATATTTTGATATATTTTCAAATTCATTTCTGTTGCAATTATTTATTTTGTCTTCTTTTAATTTGCGTTCAATTAAAAAATCAGATTTAGTTGATTCTTTATTAGATTTTGAAAAAATATCTACGTAAAAACCAAAAATTAATACAAATACTGTAAATGATATAAAACATTTTACAAAAAAATCATATTTTTTATTAATATTAATATTTGGTTGATTATTTTTGGTATTTCCTAAATAATCACCAGATTCTTGATCATATTCTTCAATTATATTTTCCTGTTCATTTTTATTAGGTCTTTTATGTAAATTAAGCGAATTACCATCACGACCTATAAAATTATTATTTCCAGTTGAGTATGATTGATAACTCATTTCAAAGTTCTATTTTAGTTAATTATCGTTAAAATAATTTTTGTTATACAATTATTTTTCATTTTTTTTTATATTTAAATAAATGAAAAAAAAAATGAAAATTTAAATTTAAACTAATTAAAAAATAAATATAAAGAAAAAACACTAAATATATATAGATTATATAATACGTAAAGAGAATTAAAAATGTCTTCATTGATTGAATCAAATGGTAATGAAAGATGTTTCAATAAAACATCATCACGTTATGAAGATAAAGTTTTTTGTGATAAAACAGATAAATTAGAATTACTTATTAAAAATAATTTATTTATCAATATAGGTTTTATTTCATTTTTAAATAGATGTATGAAAGGATTTGATAGAATTATTATTAATCATACAAAAAAAACAACATTAAAAGAATATATTTCAAGAGTTTTTCCAGTTAAAAATTTAGATAATATTATGTTAAAAATTAAAAATAAAAAAATAAATGATGAGGATTATTTTCATATTGAAAGTATGTTAAATACTTATATGATTGAAAATAAAATCAAAAAAATTAGAGAAGAATGTAAACTTAGTTATTTATTAAGTAATCAAAAAAAAATATTTTACAATGATCATGGTCATTTTATGAGAATGATGATTGCAATGTCTTTTATTAAACGTTTTACAGTAAATGAAATTTTACAAATGGCTCATATATATTTTGATTATATTCATGCAAATATTTCTCATTTGAATAATTTTAACAAAAAGTTTAATCTAAAATGTGATTTTAATATTTTTAAGGATTATATAGAATATCATAAAAATTTTGATTTTTTCTTTAATCCATATGACCCTAATGTTATTGAAAATACAAATAATACAAATAATACAAATAAAGTTAAAGAAGATATAATAATTATAGATTTTAGAGAAATTGAAAATCAAATTAAAATTCAAATGGAAAATAATAATTTAGTTAATGATAATAACAATCAACAAAATATTACTAACCTAAATAATAATATGGATATTGAAAAAAATATAGAAGAGGAAAATGAATACGAATTGAATAATTTAGATGATTTAAATATTTCTGATAATTTAATAAATATAATTGAACAACCTTCTATTTTTGAAAATAATAATTCAATTTCTCAACAATTGAATAGATTATCTGTTAAATTTGATTTAAATGAAAATATACCTATTAGAACAGGTAGAAAATCACCTATATGTACTAATTTTGATATATATAGTTTAGAATATCTTCGTAGTAGATTGAATAGATATTCGACATTATATAATTAATAATAATACAATTATAATAAAATAAAAAAATAAAATTAAAAATAGAATTTAAATTTAAATAATAATTAATAATAATTTTTATAATTTCTAAATAAAAGACATTTATCTTTTATTTTTTTTAAGTTTTGTAAAACATATGTTTCATTTTTATTTTCATCAATTATTTGTTTCCATTTTTGATAAATATTTTCTTTTTTTTCAAAAATTATATTAAAATCTTTATATTCATTTTCTTCTTTTTCATTTATATTTTCACATAATATAAAACCATAATTACTTAAAATTGGTATATTTCTAAATGATTCAAAACATATACAATTTTTATTTCTATGAATATTTAAAAAATAAGTATAATTTTCAAATAAATCTTTAAATTCATCAAAAGACCATACATTATTTTTTACAATCAAGTTCTCACCAAACATATTTAATATTTTTTTTCTTTCTTCATTAATATTACCTAAAAAAATTATTTTATTAATATTTTTTTTTCTTTTTTCTAATATAAATTCATTGTTTATATCAAAATCTTTTATAAAATTTATTATATTATTAAATAAAATAGGTTTAACATAAAAATTAATATTATATATAGGTTTATAATAAATTATGTTACCATAAGAATATGTCCATAATTCATTAATATGAAAGTTTTTAATAATATTAGAATATGTTTTTTTATAAATCAAAAAAGTTAATGGTTCGGTAATATATAATATTTTTTTTATATTAATTTTATTTAGATAATCTTTAATTGATAAAATATTTATATCATTAATCATATTTATTGGATGTGTAATATATAAAAAAATATGATTTAAATTATTATCTGATTTTTTTAAATTTAAAAAAAAACTACAATTTATATCATTTTTATCTGTGTTTTCATATTCAATATTATTTTCTTTTAAATAATAAATAAATGAATTAATCCATATTTTATGTAAATCGTCAAATGGATGAAAAATATAATATTTTCTTGTTTTTTCTAAGACTTTCAACTGAGATAGTGGTTGATAATCATTTCCTTTATGTAAAAATGAATTCATAAAGTTAATAATCTTAATGTATATTTATAACTATAATTATTTAATTTAACGTAAATAATTTATAAAAAATGAAAAATATTTTAATATAATATAAAAAAAGTATATTTTTCTTAAATTTAATCAATGGAATATAAAAAAACAAATAAATTTGTATTAGAACTGAAAAATTTTAATACTTTTAATAATGATTTTAATCATATTAAGTATTTAAAAAAAATAATAGAAAAAAAAGAAAAAACAGAAATTGACAATCAGATTATTTTTTCAGCAAGTAAGACATTTGTTTCATTAAAAAAATTTTTGAATGATAAACGTCTTTCAAAATCACAAATTTTAGGAAAATCTTTTAATGAATTAAATAATGCATTTTTTGAAGAATCTTATTGGATTGATAATAATAATACTGAAAAAATAGTATATTTAAAAAGAGAAATTGATGAAAATATAATTAATAAAATAGAAAGTAATAATGAAGATTTAATCAAAATATTTAATACTTTATTAACATTTTTTTATTTTAGAATCAATTTAGCTTCCGAATCTAAAATAGGTGTTAAAGTATATAATAATCTTTTTTTAATGTCAATATTACATTTTTCGTTTGAATTATATGATGACAAAATACCATCAAACGAAGAAATTTATTATATTACATTAGTATTAGGTATTTTATCATATCAACAAAAAAATTTTTCAATAGAAAATATTAATAGTTTGTTAAATAAAATTTATCCAAGAATACATTTTCAATTTAAAGCAAATTCTATTTTAAGATTTTATTCAACACGTTTTTATGGTTAATAAAATAATTGCGTTTATAAAAATTATTATTATTAAAAATTATTAAAATTAATTAATTAAAAAAAATTTGTTTAAAAATAAAAAAAAAATTAAATAAATTATATAGTTAAAAATGTTAAATAATATAAAAAATGTTAAGAAAACAGTGATGTCAACACATTTAATAGTTTGTATTCTTATTTATATATTTAAATTAAAAAATATTATAAATAATAAAAACAGTAATATATCATCAACAAATGAAAATAAATCTTCAAAACTTTTAAATATAAAAAAAATAACAAATATGGGTGTAGATTTAGTTTCAAAAAATTATTTAGGTTTTTTATTTCATTTAATACCATATTCAAATAATATTATTACTAAAATAAAAAATTTAAAAAATAATAAAAATGAAGAAAAATGAAGAAAACATTTAATATTAAATAAATTATAAAATTATAAAAAATATTAAATAAAGAAAATAAATTTAATTTAAAAATTAAATATTTATTTCATTTAAAATTTCATTATAGTGAAAACCTCCTTTATTTAATAAAATAGTAGGAATATTATTGAAAATAAACATTTCATTACTAGTTTGATTTTTATCGTTTTCTGGAGGCATATAAGATATTTTTTCAATATTTTCCAAAATTAAATTATTTTTAATTTTATGTGATAATTTAAATATTTTTTTCATTTGAGTTCTTTTTTGAAATTTACGGATAAAACGAATTAAAGGTAATATTTTATCTGTAAAATAGTTTTCCATTCTACTATTAAAAATATAAGAATTCGATTCATCTTGTACTTCACCATATAAATTATTTAATTCATCTAATTGTTCGTTTTCAATTTCTAATTCATCCATAAATTCTTCATAATCAAATGAATTGTGATCATTCCCTGAAAGGTCAATATCTTTAATTATATTTTTTACAATATTTGTTTCAAATAATATTTGAATACTTCTTTTATATTTATCTTCAAACCCATATTCATCCCAATAATGAGATTCTAATGAATTTTGATATTCACTTGTAAGCTTGCCTTCATCAAATTCAACCATAACAATAAAATCACAACCAGGTTCTTCACTTTTCATAGAGAAAGTTAATTTATTATATTTTTCAGCAGTTTTAGTTAACCATGGTAATGGTGGACCCCATGGAGTAGAAAATGTATAATTAATAACATCGTCTCCATCTTCAAAATTAGCGTCTACATCAGAAGCATCCCATTTACATCCCCAAAATTCAACTGATCTATCATAATCCCAATTTCCAAGGGGTACTGATTTTTCAAATGATAACAAAGAATTTTCATTTTCATCTTCATTGTTAATATTTTTATTTTCTTCAAAGAATTTTTTAATTAATTCAGAATCACCTGATACTTGAAGTTCATTTATACACCAATTAGGCATTTTATTTTGTTTTTACGTTTAATAGAATACTAATATAAAAATTTTAATAAATATAAATGTAGTTAAATTTAAATAATAAATTAAATCATTTTTTTCATAAATTCAATAAACGTAAAAAAAAAATATAAAAAAAAAATGAATAATTTAATTTATAATTTATTGTATTTTCATTATATAATATTAGAAATAAAAATAAGAAATGAGCAATAACTATTATTATTCTGATGATGAAAATGATAACTATGAAGATAGTTATCAATATGAAGAAAATAAAGAGATTGAATCAGAGAGTACAAATATAGCATTTAAATTAATGAATGATATAAAATATAATGATGGAACTAATTATTTTAGTGTTCAGGATATTAATATATATAATATTATGATAGAATATATTTCAAAAATTGCATATACATTGGATATATCAATAAATAGTGCTACTTTATTATTAATTGATTTTAGATGGAATGAAGAAAAAATCTATCAAAAACTAGGAGAAGAACCTAATTTTTTAGAAACTTATACTAATTTTAAATCAATTGAATACCAAAGACTTAATTTATTGAAAAATGATTTTAAATGTGTTATATGTGATACAGAAACAACTAATATTGTTGGTATGTCATGTGAACATGTATTTTGTGAAGATTGTTACAAAACATATTTAGAAACTAATATTAATGAAGGTATGAGTGTATTAAATTTGAAATGTCCATCTTACAAATGTTCTCATCGTATTCTACCTAATTTCTATGAATTATACTGTGAAGAAGATTTATATAATAAATATAAAAGATTCTTAACAAAAAATTATATGGAATGTAAAAAAGGTATGCAATATTGTAGAGGCAATTGTTGTCAATCTGTATTTATTCGTCAAGATATGATTCATTTAATGGGTACAATTCAAGGTGATATTAAAAAATGTAAAAATACATGTGAAGATATTTTTGTTGAATGTACTGATTGTAAAAATAGACAATGTTTTAAATGCGGAAATGATGAACATTATCCAGTGTCATGTGAACAATTAAATTCATGGTTAGAAAGAGATAGAAATGAAGGTCAGACTATGAATTGGATAGTTGTTAACACTAAAAAATGTCCTAATTGTAGAAATCCTATTGAAAAAAATCAAGGTTGTAGACATATGAAATGTAAAAATTGTAATCATGATTTTTGTTGGGATTGTATGCATAAATGGGATACAAATTGTG
>JACCEC011204762.1_pt1 | contig 10620 bp, 16 predicted proteins | sample 7450121 | NCBI WGS metagenome assembly JACCEC01 (sample SAMN15323455, study PRJNA562643) | freshwater metagenome | isolation source: river surface water | place: USA:Blue River Watershed | collected 2017-08-18 | reverse complement strand
AGCACCGTCGGCAGCGGCTAATAAAATTTCTTCTTCGAGGTCACGAATTTCACGCAACACAATAATGTCTTGTAGTGCTTTTGCACGAGCCTCAGAAGCAGTTAACATTACACGACTCATAGTCCCAATTCCTGTCTGGCTTTATTGATAGCCATTGATTTTACTTTTTCTGCATTGTCTTCGCTGTTTTCTGCGTCAGTGGGAATGGTTGTTAGAGTGATTTCTTTGTCGCTTACGTCTGAAACCAGATCGGAATTTTTGTTTTTTAACGAAACAACAAAATCTCTAATGCCTTGTTCTTGTCCCTGAGCAGAATACCCTAGTCTTGACAACATTGATACCAAATTGGCCATTGGTAATTTTGCCTGACCATCCATGTGAGCCTTTACAACTAACATCTTGACAGCGTTGGCAAAGTCGTTGTCTATTTGACTAAGTTCACTGAGCGTCACTCTTGATCTCCCGTCCGGTAGGCTCTGATTCAGGGCCTGAACTACTAGGGAACACAGGAGCAGTTTCTTCGCTGTCACTGCCTAGATCAGCACCTAAGTCTGTGGCCGGTGCGGCAGTTGGATTAGTCAATGCACTGATAGCAGTATCAACGCTGGTTTTGGTTTGATTCAATGTTTCCATTGCAGTTTCAATGGCAGTTTTGATTGCTGTGCCAAACTGCTCACCTTCGCCATCACCAAACTTGGCTTTGATTTGATCTACCAATGTGATAAGATCGCTACCTAGCATATCTGCCACAGTTTCAATCATATCTTGGAATTCTTTACTCATACTTTGAGCAGCCAATACAACTTGTGCTTGCTCTAGATCAGCGTCATCTAACTCGGCTTCATGTAGAACAACATCAACATTGGCTAGATCTTCATAGATCTCTCTGTGCAAAATTGCACGAGTATATGCTTCGCCGCCGCGGCTGGCCAAATGGTCAACTTCACGACGAACAATTTCTAATTGCTCACGCAATCTATAACCACCAATGTTTTCGTCAACAACAATACTCTGCTTACGCAAAGCATCGCGGGCGGCATCAGCGGGTGTTTTAATGGTTGAAATATCTTGGAATTTCATGTTATCTCCGATCTGGATTTATTTAGCGTCGCTTTTTATTAAGCCTAGTCACTCTTCTGGACAATGGGTTAAACTTCTTGGTCCTCTTAGACTTAATTTTGATCCTAGCACCCATACGGGCTTTGGTTCTACGCAATACTAATCTTTTTTTAATGTCAACTTTTTTGCTACAACTACTGGCGCCGCTGACTACTCGACCTTTTCTGCGCCCAGTGGTGCAACGAACCTTTCTGGCTATTTTTTTACCCCGACGGGCCCAAACGATTTTTGCTTCAACAATAATTTGCATTGATTTAATTATTTGGGTATGTGGGTAAGAATGTAGCCCATCATTGCTATCAGTGCAACAATGATAGTTCCAGTTGTGGTAACCAAAACATTGAAACGCTTTTCTTTTGATTCGCCGATCAATGCTTTGACTTCTTTGAAATTAGATTCTGAGTGGTGCTTGAAATTGTCAAAATCTTTGTGTAAATGCTCTAAACGTTGTTCAACTGCTGTGAACTTTTCCTCTAATCTGGAATAACGCTCAGAACACAATTCCACGTGAAGATTTAGATCTTTGTGTTCGCCCTCAGCAACAGGATGTCTGGCCATCTTTCTCTATTCCATGCAAAAAGCAGGCTCTTGCCTACTGTTTTGTTGTCAATAATGGAGCCTAAATGAGCCAGGGTGAGTCGTAATGTTACGTTGGGTTATTTGGCTTTATTTAGCCAAATTACAGCGACTCATGGCGGATAAAAAAGGTGTTGGTATCGGGCCCAGTGGTAATGATTCTGGGCTCTAGGTTGGCAGTCTCATTGAGACCAATGGTCATAACTGCACCGTGTGCTTCTTTTAATAGGGTTTCTTCACTCATCAATCCTATTTTGTCAACAATCCATTTATAAGACCATACTGTGTGCTTTCCAGTGTGATTTTCTCCAAAGAATCCATCAGTGATGTCTTGATCAGTGACCATGTCTACGCCTGACAAAATTGGCTGTCCTCTCAGGCTGATCAGATCCATCAACACATGTAGGTTATCTCTGCTGGCGTTGGAATCAAGCCCAATGTCAAACAATGTCCAGGCCGTAAAGAACTCTGGATCCCCTCCAAAATGTGCGCCAGGGATAGTCCAACTTTTCTTTTCTGACATTAGGGTATAATTTTGGTTGGTCTGGTAATTGCTTTGCCTAGTGCCCAACCTGCGGCACCTGCGGCAGCAACCTTGGCCACAGAACTTAGGAAGCCGTTGCTGGAACTGGTTCCTGCTACAGCGGCACCTGCTCCTACCAATGCTATTTCTGCGTTGGCAACATCATCGATTTCCCAGCCTTTGTTTTTGGCCAGTGTTTCCAACATGGGATACAAATCACTGCGTCTTGCTCGTGTGCGATAGTATTGTAAAAGTCTAGTGACACAGATTTGTTTCTGGAAAGTGGTTAGGTTTTCCCAGTCAGTGATCAGTCGACGCATGCTCTTGTAGTTAGAAACATCAATGCCCATCTGTGGTTCTAATCTAAACATGAGTCTGATGGCTGTGGCACGATCCAGTGTGCCATTGGCTAGGCCTTTGAGAAAATCTTTGGCCATCTTTTCTTTGATGTGCAGTCTAGTTGACAGCACAGCATTTTGTTCTGTGCCATTGAGTTTCTGGGCAGTTTTGCCAGAGGGATTGGTGGCAATGTGCAGAGCCTGATAAAGGTCTGTGCCAACCACACGTGGCTCTCTGAAGCCACCAAACATCATTGTCTTGCGAGCATAGGTCTGTGCAAATGGCGCAGTTTCAAATTCTTTGTTGAACACATACAAGGTCAACAAACTTAAAAATGCACTATCAACAGCATCACGCAAGGTCATGCTGGACAAGTAATTGTTTCTGAACATGCGACTTTCGTTGCAGTTCTCTCTGATGAAACTGTAGTCTTCTTGGTTTTCCATTATATTCCCTTGCCCATGAATGCTGGTCTATTTACAAATTTAATCTTGCCGTGTGGGGTGGCTGAAACGTAACCTTCGTGCCCACCAGTGGTTCTGATACCTTCGGGATGATCAGCCACATGCTTGTCTAACTGTTCTTTGATATCATGCTTGAGTTCTGTCATGAGGGTGACAATTTTCCAAGCAGTATCGTAGGCTTTCTTGTATTTCTGTAGATGTGCAAGAATGTTTTCTTGCTTTTTGGCTGTAAGCCCTGCTGGTCCTTTGATCCAGTCTATGAACTCACGGCCTGCACTGGAATCAATGTCCTGGCCTGCACGGGCTTTGAATGTGATAAAACTCTTGAACAGATCAGGTAAGTTTGCAATTTTCAATGCACCAATGTTGAAAGGATCCAGCATGTCATCAATTTGCTGTGCTGGCGCACTGGCCAATAAATTACGCACACTTTGAATTTCTGCTTTGGGCTTTTTCAACTTGACTGTGTCGTCGAGTTTGGTTTCTGGTCCAAACATCACCAACTTAGAACTGCTTGACATGTTGTTGAGTGCAGGTGTTGTGGGTGTTGGTTCTGCAAAAGGATCTGCGGCCGAATCTGCTGAATCGTAGACACCGTGAACAGCAATGCCGGCTTGACTGCGTTTGATTTTGGCGCCAATGTCTTGAGCCAACTCAAACTCATAGTTGATCTTGTTGGGTTTGAAACTGACTGTGCTGTCAGTGGTTTTTAATTCCGCTGGTGTCATCCAAAGCATGTCGCCTTGAAACATTTTGCCAACACTACGTTTTGGTGTCACAGCCTTTAGCAAATCAAAGATGCCGGCAAACTTGGCAGCATATTCAGCACGACCCTGTTGATCAGGTTTGCGATTATAGATCATTGCGCTGAGTGCATCTGCTGTGGCAGGACGTCCGTCATATTTTTTAGCACCAATACCGGCCTTGTCAGTGACAATGAATGTGCTTTTATCTAGCCAGCCAAAGATAACTGCTGGCGAACCGTCCCACTTGACTGTGGTAGTCACTGAGTGATTGTCAATGGCATGCTCAATGGCATTGATACCGCGAACAGCACCTTGCAGACCATTCTCATCAAAGATGATTTCCTCAGGATGGTCAATCCTTGCTTTGGCTTCTGTCAGCACCGGCTTGGTGTTGCTGATTACTTCTGTGATCTTCATGCTGATGGGTGACTGTCAAAATAGGCCTTCATGGCGTTTTCATATTCTTTGGCACGGCGAACGGAATAGTCTTCATCGCTTTCGCCGGAGTTGCGTGGTAACTTGGCGCTGGCGGCAGCGGCCGCATTGTGAGCGTTTTGATGACGCTGTTCTTCTGTTGATCCTGGTGTTTCGCCAGGACCTGGCTTGGGTTTATCCTTGGGGTTTGGCTTTGCTGGTTTAAATGCATCCAACAATCCCATGGCTTCCTTGGCCCAGTTGTGCAAATGACCAAAGGCCACATTGCTGTCTTCTTTGCCAGCGGCACGTTCACCAGCGGCCATGGCAATCCATTGGCCTAGAAAGGCGTTAATACTTTTGGTATTCTTCTTGATAAAGTCTGATACAACAGTTTTAAATTCTGGTGGTTGTTTAGCAAAGTCCAAGTGACCCACTAGGCTGGCCTGCATCTTGTTTGCATCAATGAGTGCAAAAGGTTTTCCAACCAAGGCCTGCAACTGTGGTGTAGGCATCATTACATATTTGGATTGAATGCCTTTGACGATGTCAACAACCAGACCCTGCATGTTTTCTTTGAAGTCGTTGTTGGCCTGTAGGGCAACATGTAGTTCACTGCCAGGAGTAAACAATGCTTTATTGATTTTGTTGCCATCAGTGACAAATTTCTCAACAGAAGCATCATCAACTTTGAATTCATCGGGCGCATCTAGACCTTTGCCCATGCCAACCATCTCACGGAATTCCCAGTCCAATAATGTAACTGCGACCACAGTTGATACAGCATCAACATGCCCTTCTTGGCTAAGACCTTTGATTTGCTCGGGTGCTGTTTTGCTGGTAATATAGGTCATGATTAACTTGACTACATCGCCGGCACGCCACTGCTGTTTTGCATGAACGTTTACGCCTGCAAGAATGTCACGTTGATGAGTTTTCAAGTGGTTGATCAGTTCATCTCTGCTGACTTCGCCAATTTCAGATCCAGTTTTGCTCAAGTTAGCGGCCACTGTAAAAGCAGCCATGATGATTTTGTTTAGTGGAATTTGTTCTAGGATTTCTTCACCAGGAGCAACTTTGTCGCCGTCGGTTCTGCCTGTGCCCAAGTTGGTTTGACCACCAGACTTGATCAGGCGGTTTACTTGGTTAGCAATAGTATCAACAACTAGGTCTAGTCGAGAATTACTGCCCTGTAGGCTACGGATAAAGCCAGTGATGCCGTCGCCGCCAGCCATGGTGCCAATTTTGGCCATGATGTTGTCGAGGAACCCTTCTTCTAATTCTTTTACTTTCATTTTTCTTCGTTCTCTTTAATGGATCTGACACCACGAGTGAATTTGGCTGGATCATTATTTTTAATGGCCAACTGTAGTCGACGAACTAGATCGTCGGCTTGATGTTTTGGGTAACTGGTTTCGATGATTTTGACCAAGTTAATAACCCTGGCAATAGCCTGTGTAGCCAGGCTTTCAACCAATAGGTGCTTGTCACGCTCTGGAACAAGCGTGGTAATTTCATCTAGAATACTGCGGGTCTGTTTCTGCATGGTTGAGTCTATTTATGGTAAATAGCCCTATAAGGAGATTGTAAAAAAATGCAATTATCGCCAACTGCACAACAAATTCGCGAATTAGCAGACAAATTATCTGCAATTAACGTCGAGATCGCTGAGAGAAACGATCCCACTACCGGTGAACCTGAGCATGAAATTGATGCTACAGAACTCAACCGTTTGAAGGTTGCTCTTAAGCCATTGGTCAGCGACGAAATGCAAGGACGCTTTGTCCAGGTTTTGAACAAAATGCGCTCTGGGACGCCCGTAACCACAGGTGAAGCAAAATTGATCACTGTGGCTTTTATGAGCATGGCTGACATCATTGCTGGAGATAATATGTTGATCCAAAGATTACGCAAAGATATCTCAGATTTTAACACATCGCACGATGACACTGACATTGCCGCTGATGTTAACCCTAACCTAGAAATCAACAAACCCTAAACATCTCTTGTCAACCCCAAAGCCCTAAGTTTGTCTCTGTTGATTGATGACGTTACAGGAACAGACTGGGGCTTTTCTTTGATCTCTCCAGTGGAACTGTCAATTACGCTGGTGCCTTTGCGAATCTTGTTAAACACTTCCGTGGCATTTGATGTGCTGGATTCTTCACCCTCAGCCAAATCTGTGATACGCAAAGTTGAAGCATTGAATTCCAAATCTAGTTTTTGACCCACTGCACTAGAACTGCGTGTTTTCATAAACTGCAATTGCACTCGTCCGCGTTCTCGCATCGTGGGTGTTGAATAGATACCAAACACATTGTCAGCAGTTTGAATCTTGCTCAAACCACCAGCAATCATTGAGTGGTCAAATTCCACGCTTTCAACTGCACTACGATTCAACTGCGAAGCAGTGGCCAGCAACAACTGTTCTGCCACAACCATGTTACGCAACTCTTCAGATACTACCTTGTCTTTGATAAACAAATCGGCCACGCTGATCTTTTGACCAGCGGGCATCATCAAATCCAAGTAGTCTACCAAGATAGCATCAACCTTGACCTTGCGTTGAGTCTGAAACTCCCTAATCCAAGCCAAGATGTCATTGGCAGTAATGCCATTGGGTAACTGAACAATCTGTAGCACACCAGCCTTCTTGCCAGCCATTTTGACTTTTAAGTCTACATCATCTAACTTCTTGAACACTTCCCTGGTGGCTGTGTCTGTGAGCATGGCATCCATACGCATACTACACAAGCCTTCACTGAGTTCAAGACTAAAGTAAACTGTGTTTAATCCTTTGGTTGCCCAGTTCAGTGCAAGGTTCTGTAAGAACAAACTTTTACCAGTGCCCGACGCACCTGCAAAGATGTTGAGTTCGCCTCTGTTGAATCCACCATAGAGTTTGTCGTCTAGGGTGCGCCAACCTGTGCTCAATTGTCCATTGCTGTCTTTGAGTTTTTCTAAACGTTCTCTAGGGTTTTCAAAATAGTCTGTGCCAAAAGTTTTTGGCAAACCAACTTGAACTGCTTCCTTGATCAATTTCTCCACAGATCCATACTGGTGCTTTTCCAACATGTCTGCACTACTGAGAATGGCCTTTTCCAAAGCCTTGTGTCTAGCAAAGCCTTCAAACTCTTCCAAGAACCATGTGGCATGTTCTTGAGCACGATCTGACAAGTCCAAAAGTTCAAGACTGCAAACTGCTTGAACTTGGGCAATGTCTGGAATGTTGCCTTGCTCGTTGATGTAGTTCTTGATGAACTCTGCTCCAGAACGCAATCGCCTATCAAAGTGTTCAGGGTCCAGCACGTTCTGACAGCGAGCCGCCAGTTCTCTATTACTGACCAAAAACTCTAAAAATAGTTTTTGCAATTCATAGCCATACTCTTTGGTCTCATTGGCCATTTAATCTTTCCCCCACCGCAACAGCATCACTGCGGCATCTTCTTTGTTGTCAAAATCAAAAATCATATAATTTTCTGTCAATTCTGTTCGATAGCAACTGCCAGGTAGACCGAATTCTTCTACAACCCATGCACAGGTATTGTTCCACCATTCTGTGGAGTCTTGACCCAGTTTCCAATCAACTTTGACTTTATACACACCACCGCCTTGCTAGTAATTTAATCTTCAATGGGTTGGACTCAATTGCCGTTAGTATGCTTTGCAAGGTGGCAATTCTGCCAAACCGCTGAACTGCGTCATTGGCATCCTTGACATCATCTGGCCAGTCTGGAAAACTGGCCGACCAACCCAAGATGGCAGACTGTTCCAGTAGTTCCCTGCCAGCACGATCTCGGTCAGCAACTACCACTGGTTCTGTGTCCAAATCTTCAATGACTTTGGCCTGCTCAGGATTGATGGAATTGGTCATAAGTGCAACGCCACCAATGCTGAGAGCATCATACTCACCTTCAACTACCACTGTGTATTTTCTTTTTCTATTTTGTGTATCAAGGTTAAACACATATCCAGGAGGCCTATGACTGATCATCTTGGGCGTTTTACGATCTGGTGGAGTGCCAATCCAACGTGCTTGATAGCCCACAATCTTATCACCATAGGTATAAGGCAAGATTACCCTGTTCTCCATGCCCAGGACTTTGGACTCAGTTTGCAAGAATGTTGCAAGACCCAACACATGTCTACTGTCAAGATACTGCTTGGCTTGATCGCTGATGTCCATGCTGACAGGCCAAGGAAACTCAACAGAGGGCCAATCAACTTTAAAGACTGCGGGTTCGGCATCTATGTCTTCTTCTACTTGATCCCATAGTTGGATTTTTAAACGCTGAATTTCTCCTTCATCAATGCCCAGTATTCGCATCAATTTGATGAGTTTGAAACCCAGTCTAGACCCGGGACGCCACCCAGTGGTGTAGTTGCAGTTAAAGCAATGATAGCCAATGCGCTCGCCATCAAACTTAAAGCCACCGCGGTGTCTAGTGTCGGCTCGAGGCTGTCCGTTGTGAACACACATGGGACAATTCATGGTCAACCAGCCCTGCGGATTTGACCGCAATGGTGGTAGGTGTGTTCTTAATAGGCTTTCAACCAGACTCATAGAGTGTATATTACACTCTAATTAGGATTTTGTCAAGAGTTCCTGCGTTGCTTAGGCTGTCAATACGAACGGTTCTTAGCCAACGAACACCGCCGTAATAGTTGTATGGATCAATGCCGGTATAGCCAGCAAGGTCAAGGTTGGCTGTGGTATAGTCCTGTGGTTTTAGGTTAGCCCAAAGTGTTGCACCTGTGACTACTTCGTCCAGTGTGCCCTGAATAATGACGCGACCAGAATAATTGCTGGCATAAAGGGCCGCGGTAAACAAACTGGTGTCTTTACGATAAAAATTTGGACCGTTTACAGCAGAACTCACCCACAGTCCATCAACTTGTGTCCAGGTATCAACTTCAATGGTAGATCTTGAAGTAGGCACAACAGCATCTTTGACTTCGGCATCAAACACAGCCTGTTGAGCACGATTCCAAGTCAGAGCAGTTTCCAGTCCGTTGCCATCAACAAATGTAGCACCCAACTGATAAATGCCTGACGGTAGTGTCATTAGATCCCTTGCAAATACTGTGAGCCTTGCTTGACCATTCTCTGCTACAACAGGTATAGCACGTCGGCGAAAAATTGTAGCACCTGTGACACGGTCCCACATGGTTATTGTCAATTCTCGATTAAGCAAACTCACTGGTCTACGGTCGGCGCCAGATACAGTAATGTCCAATAAATTGTCAACACCTTTGAACCAAATGACTCTACGATCAGTGTAGGATGCTACATGTCTAGTGAGACTTGGACCTGTGCCTGCACCGGCATAGTTTAGGTTTGCTGTGGGGATACTAGAATTCAAATTTGCCATGGTCGTTTATTTAGCGCGAAACCCGAGTCATCATTGAGACTAAATATCCTTGTATTATGGATAGCAAAGCAAAAGAATTCCTGGAAAAATTCCCTTTTATGTGCCTGGTTCGCTACAGCGATCGTGAATTGGTTGGTATTGTCCAAAACAGCGATCAACATGTAGTGACCATGTATGTCTACAACTATCTGCGAGATGAAGCAGATAAGTTGGCATTCATTGCGGCCGGAGAAGAATGGTGGTGGGGATCAAATCGTTTATTGCCCATCAACATTGTGCTGAAAGAAAGCATGCGACGCTTTGCCTATGCATTGCATACCTATTCAACCAAAGACTTTGAAATGGTGTATGGTCAAATGACCAGCCTGACCAATGTCATTACCAAACGCACTAAAAGGCGTCAAATCAGTCTTATTAGAAAAATGGATTAACTGTAGCCGTAACTGATCTGCTCGCAGATCAAGTTCATCTGTGCCACAATGGCCACAGCATAGGCAGTTCCGTGGCTCTTTTTAAAGTAGTAGTCGTCACCGTCGGGTTTGATCCAAACTTCGCGCATGACACGATTCCAACTCTGTCCCACTAGGTATCGTTTGGCTGGCCTGATCATAGCCAACACAGCGGCCAACTGTTCAACACTTTGTGGCTTCATTGTTTTTCATATATCACTGTGATTGCCCACGTGAAACAGTAACCTAGTAAATTCTTCTTGCTCCAACAAATCCCAAAGCGGCTCTTGTGCGGCCAATTGCTCTAGGTGTTCTTTGTTTTTGACCTGTTGGTAGAGTCCAACATTGAGCAAGTCAACTTTGAAAAATCCTGTATGCTCTGCTTGTTGATAGTCAACATCGCACCATCCTGTGAATGGATTCACGGGAACAGGATGAAAATAAACTCCAGTCTTGTGCTTCTGCATCTCGTTGCCAACACCGATTTGCATTGCAGGAACGTGAGGGATCAACTTCAGTAGTTGTTCCCTGTCAGCAAAATCAATGTCAACGTCAGGTCGTTTGATCACTTTTCAAACCTATCTTTGATGCTTTGTATTAGATCTATATGCTTTGATT
>JACCEC012237762.1_pt1 | contig 10623 bp, 8 predicted proteins | sample 7450121 | NCBI WGS metagenome assembly JACCEC01 (sample SAMN15323455, study PRJNA562643) | freshwater metagenome | isolation source: river surface water | place: USA:Blue River Watershed | collected 2017-08-18 | reverse complement strand
TTTCGGCGTGCGTGAGGTAGCCACGCGTTTTGCCCAGCTTGATCAGGGTCTTCAGGCGCTGGCGGCGCTTGTTCATTTCCTCTTCGGTCAGGACGGTTTCGTCCAGGCCGAATTCCTTCATCAAGGCCCGTTCCTTGGCCTTGCTGATCTTCATGCGCAGCGGCTTGACCTTCTCGGTCGTCTCGGCGGCCGGTTCTTCGGCGAACTCGGCCTCGATGTCGGACAGGTCGTCCTCCTCGGACCCGGCACCCTTGGCGGCGGCCTTGGGCTTGCGGCCGCGCTTGGCAGGGGCCTTGGGCGGGGCGTCGGATTCGGCGGCGGCGGCCTTGGGCGGACGGCCCGGCTTCTTCTTGACCACCACTTCCTCGGCGGTGACGGCGGCAGCGGCCTTGGCGGCCTTCTTGGGCTCGGCGGCGGCCTTGCTCACCTTGGCGGTGGCCTTTTCAGCGGCGGGAGCGGACTTGGGACTGGCTTTCGTAGCGGACACGGGTTGGGCTTTCGTTGCGGACTTGGCCGCGGCCTGGGCCTTGGGCACCGCCTTCAGGTTGGCCTTGGGAGCGGCCTTGGCGGCGGCTTTGGGCTCAACCTTCGTAGAGGCTTTGGCGGGTGCCTTGACAGCAGGCTTGGCGGCGGAAGCGGGTTTGATCGCTTTCTTCGCAACGGGTTTCACGGCAGTCTTGCTGGGCTTGGCTGGCTTCTTCTGTGCGGGCATACGAGACACTCCGGAACTTCAAGATCGGCGGGACACAAGGGATACAAACAAGCGCGCCACGAAACCCGGCGCGGGGAGACAAGCTGGCGCGGAACCCGGCGAGGCCCTGTGAGAGGGCTCCCCGGGCGGGGCGGCAGCTCAGTGGCAAGGGGGGAGGGCGAACATTTGGTGTGCAGTCCTTGCGGTGAGGTGGCGGGTCGTGCGCTGAATGGCACAGTTGGCCGGGCCCGGAGGTGCTGCTGTCGCTCTTGCCGGTAGCAAACCTTACATTATACCGATGCCGCTTGCATCCGGCATCAGAAGGCCAGGAGGAGTCAGGCGCCTCGGCACCGCTTCTCAGCCCCGCTGGCGGGTCTGGGCGACCAGTTCCTTGAGTCTTTCGTATGCGCCCGGGTCAGTGCCGGCCCGCTGCGACAGGGCCTGCATCTCCTCGGCCAGCCGGGCCTGGCGCTCGCGCGAGAGGATGTGCTCAAGCTCCAGCGGGTCGGGCTCGACGCCGGCGGGCAGCCGGGCCATCAGGGCCATCGCGAAGTCGGCCTGCGCATGGCCCTGCAGCTGCTGGCGCAACGTGTCCCAGGACTGGGGCCCCTCGTCATGCAGGCGGGCGTCCAGCCAGGCGAAGAGGGGGCCATGCGGCTCGGCCAGATCGCACAGCAGATGGTGGTCTTCGTGGGACAGGCGCTCCCAGCTGGCAGCGTCGGCCAGCAGGATCTGCAACGCCCGATCGGCCCGGCCCGGCGGCAGCCGGCGCCCCGGGGTGCGGCGCGGGCGCTGGCTCAAGTTGCCACGGCTGCCGGCACCGGCTCCGCCACTTGAATACGAAGTGCTGGGAGCCCACTCCTCCATCGACGCCAGCTCGGCCGGGTCGAAGGGCTCGTCGGCAAAGCCCGCGCTGGTGGTGCGAGACCTTGGACCCGAAGTACCTGATCCGCCACTCGCGCCCCGGCCACCGCGGCCTCCCCGGCCCTGGCCGGCCCCGCCACGTCCACCACCTGCGCGACCGCCTGCAGCCGCCGGCGTCCACAGGCCGGACAGTTCCCGTGCGTCCAGCTGGCCCAGGTCGGCCAGCTCGCCCAGGAGCTGGCGCTTGAGCGCCCCTTCGGGCAGCAGGTGCCACAGCGGCTGGGCGTGGGCCAGCATGCGGGCGCGGCCCTCGGCGGTGGAGAGGTCGCAGCCCTCGCGGGCGCTGTCGATGAGAAAACGCGAGAGCGGGGTGGCCTCGCCCACGTAGCGGGAGAAGGCGTCGCCGCCGTGCTCGCGGATGTAGCTGTCCGGGTCGTGCTCGGGCGGCAGGAAGAGGAACTTCACCGTGCGCAGGTCGGTGGCGTAGGGCAGGGCGCCCTCGAGCGCCTTGCGCGCCGCGCGGCGGCCGGCGGCGTCGCCGTCGAAGCTGAAGACCACGCTGTCGGTGAAGCGGAACAGCTTTTGCACATGGTCGGTGGTGCAGGCGGTGCCCAGGGTGGCGACCGCATTGGGAAAGCCCAGCTGCGCCAGCGCCACGACGTCCATGTAGCCTTCGGTCACCAGCACGAAGCCCTTGTCGCGCAGCGCCTGGCGCGCCTCGAACAGTCCGTAGAGCTCGCGGCCCTTGCTGAAGACCGGCGTCTCGGGGGAGTTGAGGTACTTCGGTTTTTCGTCGCCCAGCACCCGTCCGCCAAAGCCGATGCACTCGCCCTTGACGTTGCGGATGGGGAACATGATCCGGTCGCGGAAGCGGTCGTAGCGTTTGGCTTCCTGCCCGCCTTCTTCGCCGTGGACGATGACCAGGCCGCTCTCTTCGAGCAGCGGGCTGTCGTAGTCGGGGAAGACGCTGGCCAGGCTGCGCCAGCCCTCGGGCGCGTAGCCCAGGCCGAAGCGCTTGGCGATCTCGCCCGAGAGGCCGCGGCCCTTCAGGTAGGCAATGGCCCGGGGCGCGGACTTGAGCTGCTTGCGATAGGCCTCGCCAGCCTTCTCGAGCACGTCGCTCAGGCTGTCCTGCTTCTTGCGTTGCTCGGCGGCGCGGGCCCGGTCCTGGGGCGAGCGCTCGTCTTCGGGCACCTGCATGCCGAACTGGCCGGCCAGGTCTTTCACCGCCTCGACGAAGCCCATGCCGGCGTGCTCCATGAGGAAGCCGATGGCGTTGCCGTGCTTGCCGCAGCCGAAGCAGTGGAAGAACTGCTTGGTGGGCGAGACGGTGAAGGAAGGCGACTTCTCCGCGTGGAAAGGGCAGAGCCCGGAGAAGTTGGCCCCCGTCTTTTTGAGCTGCACATAGCGGCCGACGATCTCGACGACGTCGGCGCGTGCCAGCAGTTCCTGGATGAATGAGTCGGGGATGGCCATGCCGGGGGCTATTGTGCCCCGGGCGGTCGGGGCGGCTGGTCGGCGAGGTGCCCGACCTGGGGACTTGCCCCGCAGCCGCAGCACTTCGGCGCCACTGGCCCGGTGTCCGTGTCGGGCCGGACCTCGGGCTCGCCTACCAGCCCCCGCTCAGTCGCCCATGACCACCCCTTCGCGCCGCGGATCGGCCCCGCCGAACCAGCCGCCCGGAATGCGGGTGATGGCCTGCAGGCCGCTGGTCATGGGCTGCTCGCGAACCTCGCCGCCGCGGGCGCGCAGGGCCTCCACCGTGGGGGCCGGGAAGCGCCTGTCTTCCAGCAGAGCCGGGCCGCCGGTGGTACCGAAATTGGGCAGGTTGACCGCCTGCTGCGCGTCCAGGCCCCAGGCGAGGGTGCCCCACAGGGTCTTGGCGGTGAAGTGGATGATGAGCGCGCCGCCGGGGCTGCCCAGGCTGGCCACCAGCTGCCCGGTGGCCTTGTCGAAGACCAGGGTGGGCGACATGGACGAGCGCGGCCGCTTGCCCGGCTGCACCCGGTTGGCCACCGGCAGGCCCTGCGCGTCGGCCGGGACGAAGCTGAAGTCGGTGAGCTCGTTGTTCAACAGGAAGCCACCCGGCAGGCCGCCGATGCCGACCATCTGCCGGGCGCCGAACTGGTCCTCGATGGTGGTGGTCATGGCCACCGCATGGCCCTGGCCGTCGACGATGCTGATGTGGGAGGTGCCGTACTCGGGCTGCGCCGGCATGGGCGCCCATGCGGCCGGCCGGCCGCCGGGCTGGCCCGCCGGGGCGGCCTTCATGCTGCGGTCGCCGATCAGCCGGGCGCGGTCACGCAGATAGGCGGGGTCGATCAGGCTGTCCCAGCGGCCCGAGGGGGGCGCGACGAAGTCCGGGTCGCCGAGGTACTGGGCGCGGTCGGCAAAGGCCAGGCGCGCCGACTCGGAATAGAAGTGCAGCCAGTCGGCCGTCGGCAGGCCGTCCTGCAGCGGCAGGTGGGCGGCCGGGGTGTGCTGCATCAGCCCGAGGATCTGCGCGATCGCGATTGCACCCGAGCCGGGGGGCGGGAAGCCGCAGACCCGCCAGTCGCGGCCGCTGGCGCGCCAGTCGTGGCACAGGGGCTCGCGCTCACGGGCGCGGTAGCCCTGCAGGTCCTGCAGCGAGAGCTTGCCTGGGTTGGACGGGTGGAGGCCCACCTTGGCGACCAGAGCGCGGGCGACCTCGCCCTGGTGCAGACCGTCCGCGCCTTGCTGCGCGATGCGGCGAAGTACCGCGGCCAGCGCCGGGTTCCGGAGCCGATGGCCGACCGGATGCGGTTGAAGCGTCGTCGAGCCGGGGGCGGCCTGGTAGAAATAAGCCGCGGCGACCGGGTCCTTGCGCAGGTGTGCGTCGGCCAGCAGCAGGCCATGCAGCCGCGGGCTCACCGCGAAGCCGTCTTCCGCCAGCGTGATCGCAGGCTGGATCAGTTGGGCCCAGGGCAGGCGGCCATGCTGGCGGTGCGCCATCTCGAGCATGCGCAGCACCCCGGGCACGCCGACCGCGCGGCCGCCGACCACCGCCTCGTAGAAGGGCAGGGGCTTGCCGTCGGCGCCGAGGAAGAGGCGCTCATCAGCCGCAGCGGGGGCGGTCTCGCGGCCGTCGAAGGCCTGGATGCGCCGGCCGTCGAAATGCATCAGGAATGCGCCGCCGCCAATGCCGCTGGACTGAGGCTCCACCAGTCCCAGCACCATCTGCACCGCGATGGCCGCGTCGACCGCGCTGCCACCGGCGCGCAGCACCTGGTAGCCGGCGTCGGTGGCCAGCGGGTTGGCGGCTGCGACGGCGAAGCGGTGTGTGGTCCAGCCGGGCTTGGCGTTGAGCCCAGTGGAGGCCTCGGGGAGCTCGGGCCGCTGGTAGATGAAAGGGGAGGGCGGCGCCGGTGCGGCCACGACGGCCGCTCGGACGGGCGCTGCCGGATTTGCTGCAGGAGCGGGCGCTACGACGGCAGGCATGGGATGGCCCGGCGTGCCGGCGACGACCGCGCCGGGCAGGATGCCGGGCACCGCGGTGCCTTGCGGCCAGACGACCGCGGGAGAAGTCGGGGGTGCGCCAGTGGTGCCTGGCGTGCCCGTCGTGCCGGGTGGGACGGCGCAGGCCGCGAGCAGGGTGCTGGCGGCCAGCAGGAAGCCAGGCAGCTTGCCCTGCAGCAGGCCGAGCCCCGATGCTGGCGTCTGGCCCCAGGCTCGGCCTGGGGTCGGGCCACGGGTGGTGGCCATCAGCCTGGGGGGCCTGGCGCCCGAAAGAGGCCGGTCCGGCCGGCCGGCCGGGGAGTGGAAGGAGTGGAGCCTCAGGCGCATGCGCCCATCGTAGACCCAGGCCCGGCCTTTGTGTGCGCTGCCGGGCCTGCGCCTGTCACGTTTGACGCGTCAGCGGGGCGCGAGGCGGATCGCGCCGTCGAGGCGGATCACCTCGCCGTTGAGCATGTCGTTCTCGAAGATGTGCCGCGCGAGCTTGGCGTAGTCCTGCGGGGTGCCCAGGCGCGAGGGGAAGGGCACGGCCGCGGCCAGCGCGTCCTGCACCTCCTGGGGCATGCCGAACATCATGGGCGTTCCGAAGATGCCGGGCGCAATGGTCATGTTGCGGATGCCGGTGCGGGAGAGGTCGCGGGCGACGGGCAGGGTCATGCCGACGACGCCGCCCTTGGAGGCGCTGTAGGCGGCCTGGCCGATCTGGCCGTCATAGGCCGCCACCGAGGCGGTGGAGATGATGCAGCCGCGCTCGCCGGTGGACTCGGGCTCGTTCTTGCACATGGCGTCGGCGGCGAGGCGGATCATGTTGAAGGTGCCCACCAGGTTCACCTGGATCACCTTCTGGTAGACCGCGAGGTTGTGCGGGCCGGTCTTGCCCACCGTCTTCTCCGCCGGGGCGATGCCTGCGCAATTGACCAGGCCCATCAGCTTGCCCATGGACACCGCCTTGGCGACGACCGCCTGGCCGTCGGCCTCGCTGCTCACGTCGCACTTGACGAAGGCGCCGCCGATCTCGCGGGCGACCTGCTCGCCCTTGTCCGCCTGCATGTCGGCGATGACCACCTTGCCGCCGGCCGCGGCCAGCATGCGGGCGGTGCCCTCGCCCAGACCCGACGCGCCGCCGGTGACGATGAAGACCTTGCCTTGGATGTCCATGGAATGCTCCCGGTGAGTTGACGTTGACGTAAACGTCACATTATGCGGGCGAGGTCCCGGCGCCTGGTAGCCGCCCGGTCCGGAATTGAAAAAGCCCGGCGGGGCCGGGCTCTCGGGTAAAGCACGGTGGAACCGAGCTTTCGGGGGGCGGCGCCGTGAGGCACCCGCCGGAGTTCGATCGGGCGTTTTACTTGAAGCCGACGCGATCGAGCATCTGCTGCACCTTCACCTGGTGGGCGCCCACCGCGGCCAGGGGGATGGTCTCGGCCTTGAAGGCGCCGCGGCTCAGGGCCTGGAGGGCAGGGTTGTTCAGCTTCACGCCCTTGACGGTGGGCCACTCGTTGTTGCCGTTGGCGAAGTAGTCCTGGGCCTCCGGGCTCGCGAGGTACTCGAGGAAGCGCTGGGCGGCCGCCGGGTTCTTGCTGTGGCGGGCCACCGCGCCGCCGGCGATGTTGAGGTGCGTGCCCCAGCTCGCCTGGTTGGGGAAGACCACGGCCACGCGCTCCATCAGCGCCTTGTCCTCGGGATTGGTGGAACGCATCAGGCGGGCGATGTAGTAGGTGTTGCTCACCGCGATCTGGCACTCGCCGGCGCCGACGGCCTTGATCTGGTCGGTGTCGCCGCCCTTGGGGTCCCGCGCCAGGTTGGCCACCACGCCCTTGAGCCATTGCTCGGCCTGCTGCTCACCCAGGTGCTCGGTGACCGCGCCGAACAGGGAGAGGTTGTAGGGGTGCGAGCCGGAGCGGATGCAGATGCGGCCCTTGTTGCGCGAATCCGCGAGCTTCTCGTAGGTGTCGACGTCCTCGCGCTTGACCTTGATCTTGTCGTAGACCACCACGCGGGCGCGGGTGGAGAAACCGAACCAGGTGATGCCCTCGGGCGTCGGGGTGGCGCGGTAGGCGGCCGGGATGGCGTCTTCCAGCGCCTTGGACTTGACCGGCCTGAACAGGCCGTCGACCTCACCCTTGTACAGGCGCGCGGCGTCGACCAGCAGGATCACGTCGGCGGGCGAGGCGGTGCCTTCGGCCTTGAGGCGGGCGAGGATGCCGGCGTCGTCGGCGTCCACCCGCTTGATGCGGATGCCGGTGGCCTTGGTGAAGTTGTCATAGAGCGCCTCGTCCGTCGAGTAGTGGCGGGCGGAGTACAGGTTCAGGACCTGGTCCTGGGCCTGGACGGAAGCGGTGGCTGCAGAGAGCAGGCCGAGGGCGAGGAGGGCGGTGCGCAGCATCGGGGGCGATCCTTGGGTTCGAACTGGGCCTCATCATAAAGCAAATGAGAACCATTCTTGTTGCGATGGATCAAATGCCCGGACCGGGGAACCGGTCTCCCGGCGAAGGGGGCCGCGCAAAAAAAAGCCCCGGCGAGAGCCGGGGCGGAAGGATCCCTGAACCTTGAAGGTGTCGAAAGGACCCGAGGAGACAACCTGAAGGACGCCAAACGGGCGCCGCGGAATCAGTAACCACCCCTGCCGACAGGTTCCCCCAGGCAGGGGCAGGGACCCTCAGCGCTTGGCGCGGGTGGCGGTCTTGGCAGCCTTGGTCGCGGTGTCGGCCACGGCGTGGAAGTTGGCCTGGGCGACGTCGGAAGCCTGCTTCACGGCCTTCTGCACGGACTCCAGGGCGTTGTTGCCAGCGGCCAGGGCGGTCTTGAAGGCGGCGACGGCGCTCTCGCTGCCGGCCGGGGCGTTCTTGGCGGCACCGTCGACGGCGGCCATGAACTTCTTCTGCATGTCGGCGGCCTGGGACTCGAAGGCGCGGCCGAACTCGGAGCCGGTGCCGGAGGCGATCTCGTACAGGTGACGGCTGTAGGAGGCGGTCTTCTCGGCCAGGGGCTGGAACAGGGCGGCCTGCAGGGCCAGCAGCTCCTGGGCGTCCTTGACGGACAGGACGGCCTTGGTGCTGTCGGCAGCCTCAACCAGGGCGGCCTTGGAAGCGGTCATGTTCAGCTCGACCAGCTTCTCGACGCCTTCGAAGGCCTTGGCGGTGAGGCCGAAGAGGGTTTCGAGGTTGGCTTTCTGGGAGGCCAGGATTTGTTCGGGGGTCAGCATGATGGGGAACTCCTTTGATTCAGTGAAGGGTGGGTTTCTCAGCTTGCTGCCCGCGCCGGGACTGCTTTGTTGCGCTGCAGCATGGATCGAAGTATAGGGGTCTTCCCGAGGTTTGCAAGGGCTTTTTGCTGCATCGCAACAAAAAAATCGCGACCCCTTGGTATCGAGTCGGAAAATTAACCCTTTGGAGGTATGGGCGGCTCGGGGCCTGTCGCTCCCATGTCCCCCGGCCGAGGGCGGGGAGGCACCGCCCGCAACAATGCGGGGATGCAGGTGTTCTATGCCACCCAGTTCGTGCTGCCCTTGCCCCCGGGCCATCGCTTCCCCATGGACAAGTACCGGATGCTCCGGGACCGGCTGGTGGCCGAAATGGGGGACATCCGGCTGCAGCAGGCCGAGCCCGCCAGCGACGGCGAGCTGGCCCTGGTCCATGCACCGGCGTACATCCGGGCGATTGCCGACGGGTCGGTCGACCCGCGCATCCTGCGTGAGATCGGCTTCCCGTGGACCGAGGTCATGGCCGACCGGGCCCGACGCTCGGTGGGCGCCACCGTCTCCGCCTGCCGGGCGGCGTTCCGGGAGGGCGTGGCGGCCAACATCGCCGGCGGCACCCATCACTCCTATACAGACCGTGGGGGCGGCTTCTGCGTTTTCAACGACGCGGCGGTGGCCGCCCGCCTGATGCAGGCCGAATGGGCCCGCGGTGCCGGCCCCGGGCAGACCTTGCGCGTGGCGGTGATCGACCTCGACGTGCACCAGGGCAATGGCACCGCCCGCATCTTCCAGGGCGACGACAGCGTCTTCACCCTGTCCTTGCACGGTGAGAAGAACTTCCCCTTCCGCAAGGAGGCCGGTGACCTCGACGTGCCCCTGCCCGATGGCTGCGGCGACGCCGAGTACCTGCAGGCCCTCGAAGGGGCGCTGGACGAACTGGGCCGGCGCTTCGAGCCCGGGCTGGTGATCTACCTGGCAGGCGCCGACCCCCACGAGGGCGACCGTCTCGGCAGGCTCAAGCTCACCTGGGACGGGCTGGAGGCGCGCGACCGGCGCGTCTTCGACTGGGCCTGGCAGCGGAGGCTGCCGGTGGCGATGGCGATGGCGGGGGGCTACGGGAACCGGATCGAGGACACGGTGCAGGCGCAGGTGCACACCTTCCAGGTCGCCAGCCAGTACTGGCGGCGCTGGCAGAATGCATTTCGATCAGAGAGACAACACGATGAGCGAGAACAAGGACAACCGCCCCCAGCCTGAGCCCCGCAGCGCCTACAAAGCCTTCCGCACGATCGGAACCCGCTGGGAGGACAACGACGTCTACGGCCACGTCAACAACGTCGTCTACTACAGCTGGTTCGACACCGCGGTCAACGCGCTGCTGATCGAACGCGGCGCGCTCGACATCCATGGCGGCGCCACCATTGGCCTGGTGATCGAGACCCAGTGCAACTACTTCGCCCCGCTGGCCTTCCCCGAGAACGTCGAGGCCGGCATCCGGGTGGCGCGCATCGGCGGCAGCAGCGTGCGCTACGAGGTGGGCCTCTTTGCCGAAGGGGCGCCCGTGACGGCGGCCCGCGGGCACTTCATCCACGTCTACGTGGACCGGGAGACCCGCCGCCCCGTGCCCCTGCCCGAAAAACTCAAAGCCGTCCTGGAGACCCTGCGATGACCCCCTCCCAAGTTGCGACCCGTATCGAGGACCCGGCCAGCGTCGACGCCGCCATCAAAAGCCGCTTCTCGGCCCGCGCCTTCCTGCCCACACCGGTGCCGCGCGAGACCATCGCCGACATCCTGCGCGTGGCCAGCCGCGCGCCCTCGGGTGTGAACACCCAGCCCTGGAAGGTCTACGTGCTCCAGGGCGCGGCCCGTGACGGCCTGGTGGACAAGTGCTGCGCCGCGCATGACGCGATGCGCGCCGACCCGTCGCTGGCTGCACAGTATCCAGAGGCCTACGACTACTACCCGACCGAGTGGTTCTCGCCCTACCTGGACCGCCGCCGGGAAAACGGCTGGGGCCTGTACGGCCTGCTGGGGATCGGCAAGGCCGACAAGGACAAGATGCATGCGCAGCACCAGCGCAACTTCCGCTTCTTCGACGCGCCGGTGGGCCTGGTGTTCACCCTCGACAAGCGCCTGGGCCGCGGCTCGCTGCTCGATTACGGCATGTTTCTCCAGAACATCATGCTGGCGGCCCGCGCCCGCGGGCTGCACACCTGCCCGCAGGCGGCCTGGAATGCCTTCGCCAGCATCATCCTGCCGCATGTCGGTGCAGGCGAGGGCGAGATGGTGGTCTGCGGCATGGCCCTGGGCTTTGCGGACGAGGCCGCGCCGGTGAACGGCTTCCACACGCCGCGCGAGCCGGTGGAGCAGTTCACGACATGGCTGGCCTGAGCGT
>JACCEC010721293.1_pt1 | contig 10623 bp, 9 predicted proteins | sample 7450121 | NCBI WGS metagenome assembly JACCEC01 (sample SAMN15323455, study PRJNA562643) | freshwater metagenome | isolation source: river surface water | place: USA:Blue River Watershed | collected 2017-08-18 | reverse complement strand
GCTTCGCATGCACCCATATCAAATTGGGTAATGATCGCACCATCTGCTTCACGACGATGAATTGGGATGACATCTAATAATGGTTCGCGCGAAAGAATTACACCCGCTGCGTGCACACCCCACTGTCGCTTCAAACCTTCAAGACCGCGTGCGGTATCTACAACTCGCTTCGAATCAGGGTCTGCGTTATAGAGAGAGCGGAACTCCCCCGCTTCGCCGTAACGATCATCCTTCGGATCAAAAACACCGCTGAGAGAAATGTCCTTACCCATAACTGATGGCGGCAACGCCTTAGTTAACTTCTCTCCAACTACATATGGGTAGCCCAGAACACGGGTTGAATCCTTGATCGCTTGCTTTGATTTAATAGTTCCGTAGGTAATGATCTGTGCAACGCGATCTTCACCATACTTATTGGTGGCGTAACGGATCATTTCGCTGCGTCGACGCTCATCAAAGTCCAAGTCGATATCGGGCATCGAAATACGTTCAGGGTTAAGGAATCGCTCAAACAAAAGTCCGTGTTCAAGTGGATCTAAACCTGTAATTCCTAGTGAGTAGGCAACGAGAGAACCTGCTGCAGATCCGCGACCCGGACCAACTCGAATGCCCACCTTCTTTGCATGACCTACAAGGTCTGCAACAACAAGGAAGTAGCCAGGAAAACCCATCTTTTCCATTACTCCGAGCTCATACTTCAACCGCTCTTCATGTGCAGGTGTAATGCGTGCACCAAGTCGCTCTTTGAGGCCACGCTCTGCCTCTTTCTTCAGCCAAGAGTCTTCACTTTCACCGGCTGGAACCTCAAATTGAGGAAGCAGGTTTTCCCCTTCGCGCAAAGTAATGTTGCAACGCTCTGCGATCAGCAAGGTGTTATCGCAACTTTCAGGAATCTCCTTAAACAATTCACGCATCTGAGCTGCGGTCTTTACATAAAAGGAGTCATTGTCAAACTTAAATCGCTTCGGATCTGCCAAGGTGGAACCGGATTGAACACACAGCAACGCCTCGTGAGCACCAGCATCTTCTTGTCGTGTGTAGTGCAGATCATTTGTAGCAAGTAATGGCAGTCCGAGCTCTTTACCCAACTTCATCAAATCTGCTTTGACCCGGGATTCAATTTCGATTCCGTGATCCATCACCTCGAGAAAGAAGTTCTCTTTTCCAAAAATGTCACGGTAAACACTTGCTGCTTTGATCGCCTCTTTGTATGCACCCATGCGCAGTCGAGTTTGAATCTCGCCGCCAGGACATCCAGTAGTTGCAATCAATCCCTTTGAATACTGCGCCAACAATTCGCGATCCATGCGCGGCTTGTAGTAATACCCTTCAAGAGAGGCAAGAGATGACAATCTAAATAGATTTGCAAGACCTTCATTATTTTCCGCCAAGATTGTCATGTGGGTATATGCGCCACCACCTGAAACATCATCCTCGCCACCATCTGCCCACTGAACTCGCTTCTTATCAAAACGAGACTCGGGTGCAACGTAGGCTTCAATACCAATAATCGGCTTTATCTCCGCCTTTTTAGCAGCCTTATAAAACTCAAATGCTCCGAAAACATTTCCATGATCTGTCATGGCAATGGCGGGCATGCCCTGGGCTTTAACTTCGGCCATTAAATCGCCAACACGTGCTGCACCATCGAGCATCGAGTACTCGGTATGGACGTGAAGGTGGACGAAATTTTTCTCGGACATGATTGGCGAGATTAGTGGTTACGGCAGAACGGCGTCGGAAAGCAACGCCAGCGAGCGTGTGAGATCGGCTGGATAAGGGGCGTGGAAGTTGAGCGCCTCCCCTGTGACTGGGTGGGCGAATCGAAGCTCTGCTGCATGAAGCCACGGTCTGGACATCTGCAGACTTTTCGCTAAAACTGGATCTGCTCCATATGTGGTGTCGCCAACAAGCGGATGATGTAACGCTGAGAAGTGAACACGAATCTGATGGGTGCGACCTGTTTCAAGTTCGATCTTGACCATAGATACGCCACGATAAAACTCAATAACTTCATAATGGGTTATTGATTCTTTACCCGTTGCCATAACAGCAAATCGATGATCCTCTTTTGGATGGCGATCGATCGGAGCATCAATAGTTCCCGTGGTCGGATCCATGTGTCCCTGAACCATTGCGTGATAAATCTTGTCAATAGTTCTATTTCGAAATGCATCCTTGAGTACATGAAAAGCCTTATCGCTTTTTGCGACGATCATTAACCCACTGGTTCCAACATCCAAGCGATGAACAATTCCCTGACGTTCTGCTGGACCTGAAGTTGAGATCGTGTAACCAGCCGCCATCAAAGCACCTACAACTGTTGGACCGGTCCACCCTGGACTTGGATGTGCGGCACATCCAATTGGCTTATCGATAACAACTATGTCTTGGTCATCGTAAACAATAGTGAGACCTTCCAGCGGAGTTAAAGGAATTGGATCTGTATTTATAGGTGCCGGCATCAGGACATCAATAACCTGTCCTGCGGTAACGCGATCAGATTTTGGCATGGCTTTTCCGCCAGTTGTAATGTCTCCATCTTCAAGCAGCTTTACTACCGCTGTCCTTGATAATCCCAGTACACGTGTGAGTGCGCTATCAATGCGCTCTCCCGCGACTCCTTCTGGCACCGATAATGTGCGCAATTCGCGGTTACTCATACCTGCGAGCCTACCTTTGTTATGGGTGGAGTATTTCTCGCCGTTAAAACCATTGAAATCAGGGCTGCTGTAACGATTGCAGTGTCTGCGATGTTAAATACAGGCCAATTTGGAAGCTGTAGCCAATCAATTACATGTCCTCGTAAAACACCAGGTTCGCGGAAGATACGGTCAACCATATTGCCCAGAATTCCGCCAAGAACTAATCCCAAGACCACCGCCCACCCGCCAGATGTGATTTTTGGTGAGTAGTACAAGATTGCGATCATAACTACCAAGCTAAAGAGGGAGAGAAATATCGTTGCTCCGGATGCAAATGAGAATGCTGCCCCTGGATTTCGAACATATGTAAGTTGGAAAAAATCTCCAAACACCTTGATATTTGATCTGTAGGAGAGATTCTCGACCGCCCAGATTTTTGTTGCTAAATCAATGATCCAAACCGCCCAGGCAACACCAAACAGTGTGCGCCATCTGCGCACCTTTAGCGCCGTTCTTCCTTCTGCTTGCACAGCATGCAGAGAGGCGCGCGTGGGAAAACTTGGAGGCGAGCCTTACCGATTGGAGAACCACACTCCTCGCAGTTTCCATATGTCTTGTTATCGATTCGTTCTAAGGCACGTTCAGTTTGCAAAACCATGTCTCGGGCGTTGATAACCAAGGACATCTCATGTTCGCGTTCAAAGGTCTTGGTACCGGCATCGGCTTGATCATCGCCAGCACCTTCGCCAGATTCTTGAATCAATGCGTCCATCTCTTGTTCTACAACAGCGAGCTCTTTGCGAAGACGATCGAGCTCCTTTGAAATTTCAGCGCGAATGGCTTTGATCTCAGCTGCTGTCCATGGAGATTCATTCTCACTGACAACCACTGGTGTCGGAGCAACCTTTATCGGCTTTAATGGAGCCACCTTCTTACCACTCTTAACTGGACGAGGTGGAGGAGGCATTACCAAGCGACGCTCTTCAATAACTGGCGCAACTACTGGCGCTGTAATGGTTGAGACAGAAACTGTTTGTGATTTTTCATCCACGGTGAGAGTAGTTTTAGAGGGAAATGGTTTCCCTGGAGCCTTCTTCACGGGAATACTCTTTACAGCAGATTTCTTTGCAGGAGCTGCTTTCTTGGCAACCTTTTTCGCCGGGGCCGCTTTCTTAGCTACCTTCTTGGCGGGGGTGGCCTTCTTGGCCACTTTTTTTACCGCCTTCTTGACCGCCTTCTTGACCGCCTTTTTTACAGCAGCCTTTTTGACCGCTTTTTTAACAGCGGCTTTCTTGACTGGCTTCTTAGGCATGTCGCGAACCTTATGCCTTTGCAGCCACCGCTACCAACTTCGCCACGGTTATTTTTACAGGATTCAATCATCTACACTTAGAGCCTCGCGTAAGGGGCGTTGACGGGGCTATCACCTCACGAGCCGGCAGGAAGAAGTAGGCCCAGGCCTATGTAGAACCAGCACACGAGATTTTAAGTGGCACATTCATATGTGCAAGGCGGGTGGTACCGCGAAAGCTGTGAATGCAGCGATCGTCCCTCCAGAGATTGTTTTCTGGAGGATTTTTTTATGTCATTTCGCGCCATCCCCGCAGCTGTTGATCTGCCTGCCGTCGAACACTCAATTTTGAAGTTCTGGCGCGAAAACTCAATCTTTGAAAAGACCGTTGCAGCTCGTGAAGGCGCACCTGCCTGGACATTTTATGAAGGTCCCCCAACTGCAAATGGAATGCCGGGAACTCACCACATCGAAGCACGCGTCTTTAAAGATTTGTTTCCACGATTTCACACAATGAAGGGCAAGCAAGTTACCCGTAAAGCGGGTTGGGATTGCCACGGTTTGCCTGTTGAAATCGCAGTTGAAAAGGAGCTGGGTTTTTCTGGCAAGGGCGATATCGAAAAGTTTGGCATCGCACCATTTAATGACAAGTGTCGCGAATCTGTTCAGCGTCACGTGAGTGCATTTACCGACATGACAGATCGAATGGGCTTCTGGGTTGATTTTGATGAGGCGTATTGGACTATGTCACCTGAGTATGTTGAATCTGTGTGGTGGTCTCTCAAAGAGATTTGGAAAAAGGGGTTGCTGGTACAAGATCATCGCGTTGCTCCGTACTGCCCTCGATGTGGAACAGGTTTATCAGATCACGAGTTAGCTCAAGGGTATGAAACTGTCACCGACCCATCTGTTTTTGTTCGCTTTCCAGTGACATCAGGTGAGTTAGCTGTGCTCAAGGCATCGCTGTTGGTGTGGACGACAACTCCTTGGACCTTAGTCTCCAATACCGCAATTGCTGTGCATCCAGAGGTTGAGTACGTTGTAATCGAAGTTACAGATGAAGATAAGACTGAAGTTTTAGTTGTTGCACAGAATTTAATGGATGCGGTTAAGGGCGAGAAAAAGATTCTTAAGACCCTTCTTGGAAAAGAGCTTGAGCGCCTTACCTACAAGCGTCCCTTTGCTTACATCGAGATTCCAGATGCTCACTTTGTCGTTCTTGCCACATATGTGACTACTGAAGATGGAACTGGTTTAGTTCACCAAGCACCTGCCTTTGGCGCCGATGACTTAGCGGTTTGTCGCAGTTATGGCTTGCCGGTTGTAAATCCAATTGCACCCGATGGACATTTCTTACCTGATGTTCCGGTTGTGGGTGGAGTGTTTTTCAAGGATGCTGACAAGGCTTTGGTGAAGGAACTTAAAGCAAGCGGTGCCTTGTATAAGCATCAGCAGTATGAGCACACATACCCACATTGCTGGCGTTGCCACACAGCGTTGATGTACTACGCACAGCCATCGTGGTACATCCGCACGACATCTATTAAGGATGCACTTCTTCGTGAAAATGCAGCCACCGATTGGCACCCTGAAACAATTAAGGAAGGTCGTTACGGCGATTGGCTGAACAACAATATTGACTGGGCGCTTTCGCGTAATCGTTACTGGGGAACTCCTTTGCCTATCTGGCGTTGTGAAAACAAGCATGAAATCTGTGTTGATTCACTTAAGGAGCTTGGCGCCCTTGCTGGACAAGAGCTTTCTAACTTAGATCCTCACCGTCCATTTGTAGATGACATCACCTTTGCCTGTGCTGAGTGTTCGCAAACAATGACCCGAGTTCCAGAGGTAATCGATTGCTGGTATGACTCTGGTGCGATGCCTTTTGCGCAATGGGGATATCCGCACAAGGAAGGCTCTGTGGAAAAGTTCAAAGCCTCCTACCCTGCCGACTTTATTTGTGAAGCGATCGATCAGACACGTGGTTGGTTCTACACATTAATGACGATCGGAACATTGGTATTTGATCAATCCTCTTACAAAACGGTGCTGTGTCTTGGACATATCCTGGATAAGGATGGTCGCAAGATGAGCAAGCACCTTGGCAATGTTCTAGAACCAATGGCACTCATGGATCAACATGGTGCCGACGCAGTTCGTTGGTACATGTTGGCTGCAGGTTCTCCATGGGCTGCTCGACGCGTGGGCCATGACAGCATTAATGAGGTTGTTCGCAAGACTTTATTGACCTATTGGAACACTGTCTCATTCCATTCTCTCTACGCCAAAGCATCTAACTTCGAACTTTCTCAAACCCCTGCATTATCTGAACGTCCATTGATGGATCGTTGGATTATCTCTGAACTCAATACATTGGTGCAGGAAGTTGATGCAGCGCTAGAGGATTTTGATTCTCAGATCGCAGGTCGAGCACTCGCCCGCTTTATCGACGATCTATCTAATTGGTATGTACGCCGCTCCCGTAGACGTTTCTGGGATGGAGATGTTGCAGCATTGGGAACATTGCACGAGTGTTTGGTGACCTTGACCCAACTGCTAGCCCCACTTGTTCCATTTATTACAGAACAGGTATGGCAGGAGTTAGTAATCCCTGCAGATTCGAAGCAAGCTGCATCGGTTCACCTTTCCAATTGGCCATCGGTAAATGTTGGCGCAATTGATACCGTGCTCGCCGCTCAAGTTGCTCTCACACGACGCATTGTTGAGTTAGGTCGTGCCACTCGCGCAGAGTCTGGAATCAAGATTCGCCAACCCTTGGGTCGGGCACTCATCGCAGCAAGCGGCTGGTCGACTCTCCCCGAGGCGATGCGTGAACAAATCGCCGATGAACTCAATGTTCAAACCTTGCAGGACATTGCAACCGCCGATGGCGATCTCGTTGATATCAGCGTAAAAGCCAACTTCAAATCTCTAGGCGCTAAGTTTGGTGGAGCGGTTCAGGAGATCGCTAAGGCGATCGCCACTACTGATGCGACTGTGTTAGTGAAAACACTACGTTCATCTGGAGTCACAACTGTAGGAACTTGGGAGATCACACTTGATGATCTAGTGATTACCGAGGTTCCCAAGAGTGGATGGAGCGTTTCATCCCATGATGGAGAGAGCGTTGCGCTAGATCTTGAGCTAACTCCAGCACTTATTGCCGCTGGAAATGTTCGAGAGGTAATCAGATTTATTCAGGAGCGTCGCAAAAGCGATGGCTTTGATATTTCAGATCGCATCAAGGTGAGCTGGAATGCAACTGATGAGATCGCAGCTGCGATTGAAACCGATCTTGCTCATATCGCCGATGAGGTGCTGGCGGTATCTATGACACGTGATGCTGGATTGGTGATTAAGGATATAGAGATTGGTGTTGAGGTTGCACTGGTAAAGCAGTAATTAAAGTCCGCGTACCAAGCTCATCAATAATTGTGTTCCAAAAAAGAGCACAATAAAACTCATATCTAGACTAACCGCGCCTAGGCGAAGTGGTGGAACAAAGCGTCCTACAAACTTCATTGGCGGATCGGTAATTGTGTAGATTGCTTCTACAAAGTAGAGCAGGATTCCCTTGGGACGCCAGGTGCGAGAAAACATTTGCACATAATCAAAGATTAATCGGCCCAAAAGGGCAAGCAAAAAAATTTGAAGAATATTGGCTATCAGTGAGCCGACGCTCAACATAATCAGCTCTGGTTAAAGAAACTTGCTTGAGCCGCTGCTGACTTATCCTCAGAGCTGACTGAAACATTTGCAGGTGAGAGAAGGAATACCTTCTTTGTCACACGCTCGATTGTTCCGTGCAAACCAAAAGCCAGACCACTTGCAAAATCAACCAGACGCTTGTGCTCAGACTCATCCATTTCAGTGAGGTTAATGATCACTGGATTTCCTTGACGGAAATGCTCTCCAATTGTGCGGGCTTCGTTGTAGTAACGAGGATGCAAGGTAATGATGCGATCCATGGCTGGAAGGTCGAGCTGTGGTGCTACCTCGACAACTCCTGAGTTACGAACCGCAGTAACCGCACGAGGTTCGCGAGTCTTGATGCGAACATCTCCTGTTGGAGGAACAGCTGGGGTATTTGCAGTTGCTGTTTGTGGAGTATCAAACTCGGGATCATCCATCAAACCAAGGTAATTAGCGACACGGCGCATTGCATTAGACATAGTTAAAGGTTACCTGTCGAGTGTGCGGGAACCGAGGATTGATGAGCCCACCCGTACATGTGTCGCACCATGGGAGATCGCCATTTCATAATCACCACTCATGCCCGCTGACAGGGAAATCGCCTTTGGAAACCGGGCCACAAACTCAGTGCGGATCACTGCTAATTGCGAGTATGCCGCCTCTGGATTCATCCCGACCGGTGGGACTGACATCAAACCCGCCAAGGTATGGGTCGATGAAGCCGAGACTCTTTCAGCGAGTTGATAGAGCTGATCAACCCCTGCTCCCCCGCGATGATGTGCACCATCTAAGGAAACTTGCAGAAAGATCGAGAGCGGATGTGGGGCAACCTTTTCAATCATCTCAAAGTGTCGCAGATCATCAAGAGAGTGAATGACCGATGCCCATGAGGTGATGCATTTGAGCTTGTTACTTTGAATCTGACCTTGAAAGTGCCAGTTACCTGTGACATGTTGTGATTTTTCTGCACCCTCTGCATCTCTATTTTCACCAAAATCGGTGACTCCAAGCTGCTGCAATAGCTGAACATCGCTGACGGGGAAGGTTTTAGTTACCACAATCAAGGTGACGGGGTGCAAAGCCACAGCTGAGATTTTAGAGCGGACTGTTTCAAGGTTTTGAGAGATCTCATCGATGCGGTTCATAGTGATACAACTCCTGCGAACCTACCCGTTGGATTTGTGCGCCGATGAGAGAAGTAAGTTTCATCTTCATAAGTACAAATAGTAGATGCTTCATATGAAATACCCGCGGCCACTAAATCTACAATAAGAGCTTTTGGAAGATCTAGGGCTGGTGTTCCGTTGCGAGTGGTAGCAAATGCCCGCGGATGTTGTTGCATTACATCTTGCTGCATCTCAAAGGGAACTTCGTAACAGGCTCCACAAATTGAAGGGCCCAAAATCCCGTGAATATCTATCGCGCCAAGGGAGCGCATTGTGTGAATAGCTTTGAGTGCGATGCGATTTACTAAACCCGCTCTTCCAACATGAATTGCACCTACCGCCTCCTTTGAAATCAGAAGTAATGGGATGCAATCTGCAACCATCACCGCTAGGCCGATACCGGGTCTTGTTGTGATCAGTCCATCACATGTGGGTGAATCGGAGCTGACTGAATCAACAATCACTATTTCATCACCATGCACCTGATTCATAAACTGTGCAGAACCAATTTGTTGGCGATTGGCAGCGACTGTTTCTGGATCATCGCCCACATGAAGAGCAAGATTTAAGGAGGCATAAACGCCAAGGCTTGAGCCTCCGCGCCTATCGGTAAAAAAGTGAGGCAATGCCTTACTTCATGAAGTCAGGAACGTCGATCTCATCCTCTGCAACTAACTCTTCAAAGGTCACACGACGTTTTGGAGTTTCGTTGCCAAGATCTAGCGCCACTGAGATTGGGTCATTAGATGCGATTGGATCGGCAACCCCACTAAGAGTTGCTGCATTAATTACAGGTGTTGCAACCTTCTTAGGCTCGCCGCCTTCAAATCCTGCAGCAACAACTGTAATTCGAACCTCATCACCTAGGGCATCATCAATAGTTGTTCCAAAGATGAACTTTGCGTTGGGGTGAACCGCTGATTGAACAAGCTCACAAGCTTCATTGACTTCAAAGAGACCTAAATCAGATCCACCTGAGACAGAAAGTAGTACTCCCATTGCGCCATCTATTGATGCTTCAAGGAGTGGACTTGAGATCGCAAGCTCGGCGGCGCGCAGTGCGCGGTTTTCTCCGCGAGCAGATCCGATTCCCATGAGTGCAGAACCCGCACCTGACATAACAGCTTTAACATCTGCAAAGTCAAGGTTGATCAAACCTGGTTGTGTAATGATTTCTGTAATTCCCTGAACACCGGAGAGCAACACTTGATCTGCGCTCTTGAATGCATCAGCCAAAGTAATTGTGCGATCTGAGATTGCGAGTAATCGATCATTAGGAATGACAATCAATGTATCTACTTCAGATCGCAAAGCTTCGATACCAAGATCTGCTTGAGCTGAACGAAGCTTTGCTTCAAATGAGAATGGACGAGTTACAACTCCGATAGTTAATGCGCCGATTTCTTTTGCAATCTTTGCAACTACTGGTGCTGCACCTGTACCGGTTCCGCCACCTTCGCCTGCAGTAACAAAAACCATATCTGCGCCACGAAGAATCTCTTCAATGTCATCTGCATGATCAAGTGCAGCTTCGCGACCTTTATCAGGATCCATACCTGCACCAAGTCCACGAGTTGTCTTACGACCAATATCTAATTTCACATCTGCATCACTCATTAACAAATGTTGTGCATCAGTGTTAATCGCAATGAACTCGACGCCCTTTAATCCGACATCAATCATTCGATTAATAGCGTTAACTCCACCGCCACCAATACCGACAACTTTGATGACCGCTAGATAATTTTGTGGTGAAGCCACTTTGTTTTCCTCCTTATGAACCATAAACCTCAACTTGAGCCTTACAATTCACTACTTTTCTATAGGG
>JACCEC010650751.1_pt1 | contig 10623 bp, 1 predicted proteins | sample 7450121 | NCBI WGS metagenome assembly JACCEC01 (sample SAMN15323455, study PRJNA562643) | freshwater metagenome | isolation source: river surface water | place: USA:Blue River Watershed | collected 2017-08-18 | reverse complement strand
CTCATCGTCAAATTCCGGAAGACTACCATCCGGGTGCGATCTTTCTACACAACACACTACCGATTCTCCATCACCCGATCCTTACAAAGACCGGGCCTCATCACAGCCGGTTCCCACTGCATCGAGTTCAACTTCTTCAGACCACGGATCAACGCCAGCCATTCTGCAGCAGTCGCGTTTTAGGCCAGATCAACTCTCTAACAACTCCGCGAGTTTTCGAGAGCGGACATCTCAAACCACGTCTAGTCAGAAGACAACCACGGTCCAACAGTACCTGGCTCATACTAATACACCTGCACCAACATCACATCAACAATTACAGCAACATCAACAGCAAAAGCAGGCAATCAACTCAGAATACCAACTTATATACTGTCTGTCTCCACAACAATTCTTCCCTCAACAACAACACCACAACCCCCCAATACAGTTAGCATCACAGAAGTTTCCACACCTAAACCACTTACCTGTCCACTGCACCTCTGTAGATCACTCTCCAGGGTTCCTCACAACTCCACAACTCCAACTCAGACAACAAACTTCCCACTCTAACCTTGCTCACACTATTCTGCCTGCACCAACAACATACCACCAACTACAACAACACCAAAAGCAGAAACAGGTAACCAACACAAAAAATCAGCACCCATACAGTCTGTCACCACGCCAAATTTTCCCTCACCAACAACAAAAAGCATCACAGGAGATAACACAACTAACCCACTTATCTGTTAATTCCACCCCTGTAGATTATCTTTCAGGGCCCCAGACCAAACAACATACTCCCCACTCTTACCTTGACCACACTCTACTGCCAACATCAACACCACCTGATCCAGTCAAATTATCCTCTCCACACCAGTCGAAGACACCTTCAATCACACAGTCTAACCTCCAACCACAAACAACACAGCCTACATACAGCAGCCTTAATCACTGTCATACACAACCAACAATGCCTCGCCCTATAACAGTCTCTCAGCAACAAGTGAACGACAACATTTCATCCGCCACAGAACCATCACCCATGGACATACAGGACGATAAAATAAGCAACACCATGACAGACCAAAACACACCAACTGAGCACAAGGACGCCTTCTCACCCAAACCCCGCAAGAAGAGAGTCGCAATCAACTCACCTGAGATCACACCACCACAAACCACTCTCCCCACTGCTATGGAAGTAGATGAACACTGTGAATTGGAGGCCATCAAACCTACAGTACTTGCCCACCGCTTCCAAGACAACACATTGCAGGAACAGATGACACCTGCACAAGTCAAAGCCACGCTAGCTAGTGACCAATGGAAGGAAATATGGGAACACCCACAAATCTTCTCAGAACTTACAGCCGACCCAGTACCCCCCACCCCTGGAGAAGTACTACCTTATGACTTTGACCAAGACGATACCACTACCAAGGAACTTCTCCTCTCCCTTAATAGACTACAACTGGAACACACAATGCGGGATCACGTCATGACTGCTAAAAATCAAGACAGATCCAGAATGCACCCCAAGTTCAGCCCCTTCACCCTCCGATATCATGAGAAAGACACAAACAAAGCTGTCGCCGTCAACTCCAAAGGAGAACGAGCATACACGTTCAAACTAAAAGACCTCAAATTAGAAACGGAAGGAACCAATTTTGATCTTAATGATTCAGTCACTTACTCCACCATTTGCTCTCTCACCCCAATACTCCTATGGAAGGATCTTCAAGAAGTCATCGGATGCAACTCCACAACAGATACACTTGAGGAAGGACCATACCGAATTGTGCTTAACAAGGACAACACCCACAGTATATCCTTTCAAGGACAAAATGGCACCTGTTGGAGATCATCACTGTCTACAGACACACCAAGCCACCCAGATCAATGGAACACAGTGACAAGAGGCTTGAAGCGTCCCACCCCACAGATACCACACAATGAAACTCAAAATGCTTTAGGCTCCAGAAAACAGAACCGCTATTCGATCCTTGAGGATGACGCCAGGACCACACACTCACTCACCTATACCTCACCCTCACCACCTTCCCCCACCATTAACACTTCAACACAACACACCAGCATTACAGATGAAATACCAGAGGAACTACCAACCACTAAAACAATTAAGGTCTCAAGAGAGGAACCTACCTGGGTAGATGACTCCTCAGACGGAGAAGCCACCCACTCCGGTGATGAAAAGCCACCACATCTCCAACAGACCCTTTCACATCGAGACATAAGAACACAGATCACCAGTCCATCCTCATTATCAGCCCTCTCATCAGCGTCGGACCCACATGCTCACTCGGATGGAGAAAATGGGCAATACCTGATAAATGTGGAACTGCAGTTGGTACCAGGACAAGAACACACTGACACCCTTTTTCAGAAAACACGGGACCTCCTCACCTACATCCAACAAGCTGATCCAACAGCAGCATTCCTGTCACGCACAACACTACCAAATGGTAAACCACACCCAGCCTTATCCTCCCCCACAGATAAACACTGGCCAACAACATTTCTAGCAGCTCAAAACTGGGTCCACACTTCTATGGACTACCTGTTCAAGTTACCTCCCATTACTGAACACCAACTACAAGCACGCCTATCATCAAGACAAACCAAGGAGGCTTACCAAACAGAAAGACCCTCTCACAAGCCCAAAACAAATCTCCCCACATCTGACAAAGGACCAGTAGCACTGTACATCACCATGAGACTCCGCACCAACATCCCTCATTTTGATTCCCTACTCACCTCCGTCAATATTGATCTACGCAAACTGAACATCAAAGTGTCTAGGAAAACATTACAAACATGGGATTCAAAACCACGGAAATTCCTATGCAGTGTGAATAGTAATCTTTGTGTTGATGGAGTCAAACAACTCCTCCTCCACCAACTAAAAGAGATGGAAAAAAGGCTCTGTAGACACGGCAAGCGCAGTACAGTTGATTGGTACGACACACCACTCCCGGACTTGACCATTACATTACGCGGGCTTAGACCACTACGTCTTCCAAAAGAAGAGGAGGAAAGAAAGACATTAACATTTGAACCATTCCCCTGGGACAGCAAACTAGTGTACCACATTGAAGCAGATGACATGGCTTGGCAACGACTTGAACCTCTCTTAGACTACCTTGTCGACACAAATATATTAGCACACACCTTTGGTCCTGCTGCTTATCTCTTGGATGCACCCAATAACTACCCCAGTCTAGACAAGGTTAGAGCATACCATAAACATGGAAGGATCAGCATAGGGTACAACCTGGCCACAACAGTCTTGGAATGCAATGATGTTCAAATCTATGACTATGACGTTAAAGTAGCGATGGAAGAAACTGACGAAATCGATGAAGAAGGCATCCCAACAGGAATCAAAATCAAACCCAAACCACCCTATACAAAGACAAATCTACGCAAGGAACTACAAAGAATTCGCATAAACGGTGAACCCCTCTTCCATACAGCAGTAATGACTTGTAAGGGACCAGATGCAGGCACCTCTCGAATAGTTATGCCATACAACTCCTTAGACCCACTCCGGCAACGGAAATACAACTTTGCCAAAACCACAGTTACCAATCTAGCCTGTTTTATGTATCATTGGTGGATACAATGTGGTTACAATGCTAGCACACGACAGCGGCTCATGAGATCCTTTTACTTGGAAAAGGCCCAACTGGCTGAATACTCCACATGGGACCACCTAGCTATGGTAGCCACACCCCAGTTCACTAACAAGAGAGACACATATCTCAACACGTTTGGTCACTATGACCCCAGTCACTCTGAGCAGACTCAACCCCAACACAACAAGACTGGACATACTCTAGAGATCAGTGATGAAATCAGAGCCAGCCTCATAAAACACCTAGGGAACAAGCACACCAAACACGACGAGATAGGAAGTCAGATCAGTGGAGTCTCTGCACACACAGGAGAAAGCAACCCATCCACATCCTCGACAGTTAACACCAACAACTCCATCAACCGAGTTCTCAAAACAAAGGACATGGCACTACAACTTGCCTCATCAAAAGCAAAACAAGCAGAACAAGAACACCTCATTGCCTCACTGAAACAACAAATGGAACAACTACAACGAACAACTGATATTGCTGAGTCTCAGACGCAGCAGGGTGCCCCCCACCTTAGTGGAAGCGGAGCCCCCCCTCCCGATGATCCCGGGAGTGGGGAGGCTCCGCAGGGGCTATAAGCCTACAGAGACACCCATCCTTCTCGGGCACTGAAGGATGGAGTAAAAAGTCAAGTGCCCAAGAACCTCCGGTGAGCCCCGGCAATGCGACTCACCGCGAGCAATTGGCTAGCATACCACAACCAGGATCACGAGAAAGACTATCATACACACTACACAGTACTCGCGGGACTGGAATCTCGGGACACAGGGAAAACACGACACCAAAAAACAACACTACAACATTGACACAAGAAGAACACAACAAAAATACACTTTCACCACGACAACGCCGGCGACAATCTCGACGGGACAAATGGCAGGTATATACTTTTCAATATGACAAAAGACAGAAGTACAAACAGTTCTATCAAGGATACCACACCTTCCAAACCAAACTCAAGGCCACCCATGCCAACCTGTCTTATGCTACTGCATCTTACTTCAATGATCCGGACAGCAGGCATTACTATGAACCACGACTTAACAGCACGAACGAACATCAAGTAAGATTGGGCCAAGACAAGGAATCGCGAGAGATGCGACGAACTCTAGAATTACTACAAAATGGGGGCACTGGGTTTCTTCCAGAATCCAAACGACATGGCTGGGTGAGACTCATGTTTGAAAACTGGAACAGCCTGGGCATTGGCACCCAAAGCTGGAAGTTAGACAGACTGAATTATCTTATTTCACATCTCCGTATAGATATCATAGCGGGCTGTGAAAGTCAATGCGACTGGACCATGGTAGACACACACAACCAGTTTCTCTCCCTATTAGCACCAGGCAAAGCGACAAAAGGGATGGCAGCACACAACAAAACAGAACGCATCCAGAAAGATCAAACAGGCGGCACTGCCATAGCGGGCATAGGGCGAATTTGTGACGTCATCAGCAACATTGGACGAGACCAAACTGGTCTTGGTCGCTGGGCTTGGATACGCCTGGGATCTGGCACCACCACTACGCGAATTGTCACAGCCTACCTCCCACACAAGCCAGGACGCAACTCACGTGGACGCACAGTCTGGGAACAACAATCCCGCTATTTTGAAGCACGTGGCGACCTTCGTTACCCATCCACTATTTTTATCGAACACCTACTTGCACTTATGGCCACATGGATCACAAATGGTGAGCATGTGGTACTCGCGATAGACGCTAATCAAGATGTATACTCAGGTCGCCTGGCTCAGAGCCTTAAGGAACCACCGTTTCAAATGACATGCTTAATGAAGGAAGCGACTGGAGAACCAGTTCCCAACTCACACTTCAGCGGGCACCGACAGATCTCTACAATATTTGGAACCAAAGGCATCATCACTGGCCACGGAGTATGCTTTCCGCACTGGTTTGGCATCGGAGACCACAGGGTCATGGTGCTGGAAATCTCAGCACACGCAGCTTTTAAAGGAGATTACCCCACAATTGCCACACCAAAAGCCCGCAGTCTAAACAGCAAAATACCTAGACTCCGACGGCAGTATTGCAAGACTTTGTCTCAACTCTCCGAGCAACATAAAATACAACAAAAGCTTGATGTCCTCACACAGGTCAGTGACCACCTCACCACAGACCAATTCCAATTTCTCCACGATAAATACGACATAGAACTGGGAGAACTCATGAGACATGCAGAAAAAAGCTGTACTAAGCGACACACCACAAGCATGGAATTTAGCCCCACAGTAGGCCAATGGTTGAAAAAGCGTGCAGTGCTCAAATGGATTCTCCGATGGCATGAAGGCAAAGTTCCAGACCCGCGAAATTTACTACGAGCAGCCAGAAGGCTACAGATAGTGGAACCTCTTAACCTAACTCGCCAAGAGATAGAAAGCAGATTAGTGGCTTGTATGCAACACATTTATGATCTCCGACAACAGGCCCCCACCCTCAGGAAGAGACACCTTCAATGGTGCCTCAATCGAGCACAAAAAAAGTCTGACCACAATGCCTCCAAAGAAATACAAGACATAATCAAGGCTGAAGCCAGGCGTCGGCAACAACGACGCATAAACGCACAAATCAAATCTAGGTCAGGCTTTGCAGTCACCAGCGTAAAAGTAGATACACCAGCTGGTGAAATAACATACACTTCTCGGGACCAAATAGAACAGCTCACATCACACCATCTCAGACAAAGATTCTCCCTGGGACAAAGGGCACCACTCCACAGAGGCAGCCTTTTTCAAGACTTCGGCACCTTAGGTAACACTGAGGCAACTGAACAACTTTTCAATGGAACCTATGAGTTCCCAGAAGGGTGTGACATAGCTACAATGCATTATCTCCAGGAAGCGACCCGTATCAAGACTGCACTACAGCAAACACCGGCGATTCAACAAGAAGTCTCCACACAGGATTTTATTACATTCTGGTCCTCTGCAAAGGAATCAACGTCATCCTCCAAAAGTGGACGACACTTTGGCCACTACAAAGCGATCATTAATGACCCTTCCTTAGTAAGCCTTCACGTAACTAACATCAATCTCGCAGCCACAAGAGGGGAACCACTTCAAAGGTGGTGTGAAGGAGTCAATGTCCTGCTGGAAAAAATTGCAGGCAACTCACACATAGACAAACTACGGGCTATATGTCTCCTCGAGGCAGATTTCAATTGGTGGCTCAAAGTGATATTTGCACGCAGAATGATGTCCCATATGTCCTCCACAGGAACTCTTCCCCCAGAACAAGGTGCAACAAACGGGAAAACTCCCCTCGACACATCACTACTAAAACAACTCTTCTATGACCAAGCCAACATACTCCATGAAGACTGTTCCTCGTCAAGCACAGACGCAGCGTACTGCTATGATTCTGCCAACCACGCGGCGTGCAGCATAGCACTACAGGCAGTGGGCGTACCCATAAATATGGTGCAATGCTATCTCACATCAGTTCAACGGATGCAATATTTTCTTCAAACAGGGTTTGGGTTGTCGACATACAACTATGGTGGAACACCTGACTCCATCAGCATGGGCCTTACACAGGGCTCCGGTGCATCACCTGGAGCTTGGTCAGCAATCAGTACAGTCATCGTAGGAGCATACAAACAACAAGGATATGGCGCACAGTTCTACTCAGGCTGGTCAGGGAAGGACGTATACCTAGCAGCGCTACTCTATGTGGATGATACGGACCTCCTACATTCCCCTCCCATAGCCAATCTTTCCACAAAGGCCCTAGTACAGTGGGTTCAAAATGCAATCACCTGCTGGGCTAACCTTCTTCAAGCTACTGGAGGTAGCCTGAAACCACAAAAGTGCTACTGGTACCTACTCTCGTACAAGTTTGTTAATGGTACTGCATCCTTACGGCCTTTATCTGAACTCAGGACCCACTCAGTAAATATTCCCCAACCTAACAACAGCACAGTTTCCATTGAGCTCCTTGACGCTTCCAATCCGACCAAAGTACTCGGTGTTTGGACATCCCCAAATGGGGACGGATCAAAAATGATAACGCACATGTTGGATAAGGGTGTACAATGGGCAGCACGAGTACAAACTAGTACACTACATCCACGCGAGGTATGGTACAGCCTAACAACCCAAGCCCTTCCTGCGGTCAGATACGGTCTAATATGCGTAATGGTGGAAAGGAGGTATATTGACAAACATTTACCCCGCTGGTATTATAATTGCCTCCCCAACCTAGGCATCAATAGGCACATTGCACTACAATGGAGAACTCTCCCCCGACAATTCCAAGGACTAGGCCTCCCAGTATTCTCCTTAGAAAAACTGGCTGATTGTCTCCGCTTACTACAACGACACTGGGGCTCAAACAGTACCCTCGGCAATGCACTGAAATGCTCCTTTGAATTAGTACAGCTGGAAACAGGTTTGGCTGGGAACTTTCTTATCAGAAACTACTCAAGGCTGAACATACTAGCAACTCACAGTTGGTTCAAACTCCTGTGGGAACTCATACATTACTACAAAGTCTCTGTAGAGTTCCCCGAGGATGTCTCCATTCCCCCGATCAGGGAACACGACCGAGTACTAATGGAAGACATTATAAAGATTCTCCCTCCCTCACAATGGATAGCCTTCAATAGAGTGAGGAAGTTCCATAAAATCTATTACATATCACAACTCACCCTATGTGATGGCAAAACGATTGATCCTGCCCTCCTTTCAGCAACGGCCTCTCACCAGAGCACAATGCGTTTTCCACGGGAATGCCCCACACCAGATGACTTCACTCTATGGAATGCCACATTGAGGGTTCTTACTTCCACAACACTCACACTCCCCACCAAATTGGGACACTTTATTCGGATGCCCTACACACCTACATACTGGACGACCAACCCCGACCACTCACAACTAGTCTTACACTCAGGGAAAGAAACGCTCGTATACACAGACCTACACCAACCCCGACACACAAGACGCAGACGAATATACACGAAATCATATATGACAGCACCGTCACTCAACACGACACTCCTTGCATCGGTTGTATCCAACGGAAACGGGACATACTCTCTACACTCGCATGCGACGCTTCTGCAATATACCACACAAACTGCCACAACTTTTGTCCACAAAATACGTCAAGCACCATTCAACCACCTCTACAAGAACATGAACATAGATGATGATGGGGATTGGATCGCACCTGCGGCACGCAGAGGATCACTCATTATAGTCCATGACGGGTCATACATGACACAGGTGGATGACACCATATGCTCGGCGGCAGTAGTACTACTTTGTACCGCATCTGTAAAAATGGGCACGATACAATTGTGTGAAAAAACAAACCATCGCACAGCTTCCAATTATAGAGGCGAAATCTTGGGAGGCATCATCACTAGTCATATTCTGACAATCGTCGACCAGCTCAACCCTACATCGGAAGGTACAGTCACATGCTTCTGCGACAACCTAGGAGTGATACACCACGCACACAACCTTTTACGACAGCTGCCAGATAAACAACCACAAACAGACGTACTATCTTGCTTCCGACATAATTTGGCAGCGGTAAAGATGAAGTGGACATACAATCACGTTCAAAGCCACCAAGATGACATACACCTCATTGACGAATTACCAATCCCTCAACAATTGAATGTCCTTGCAGATGCCCTAGCCAAGCAAGCCCTTGGAACAGCCCACTCGACCAAGTGCTACAACAAACCAGAATACCCTGGTGAAACCATCCGTATATATTTAGATGGAGGCAAGGTGACCTCCTCGCCCAAGTCGGCCCTATATTCTTCCTGGGGAGCCCGAACTGCCCGCAAATTCTTCGACAAAAGACAGATTATTCGAACAAATGATTTTCACCTGATTCATTGGGACAACCTACACAAAACCATGGACAGCCTAACAAAAATGTTTCAGGTGTGGATCACTAAACACGTCTCCGGCTTTTGCGGGAACAACAGACATCTAGCACGGCTGTATTCCAAGATTGAAAACCGCTGTCACTGCTGTGGAGCAATGAATGAATCAATCAACCACATCACACGCTGTCCCAACCCTGGACGGGTCAAGATGTTCGATGAAACAGTCTCTGATCTGATACAATGGATGAAATCCAGACAAGGGCATCCAACGCTCACTCAAGCCATTCAAGTATACTTAAAAAATAGAGGGAAATTACGTATGACGACAATCTGCCAAGACTGGCCGACATTACACCCCTTAGCACAAGATCACGACAGACTGGGATGGGACAACTTCATTATAGGAAGGATATGTAAATCCCTATTCACGTTCCAACACAATCACCTTGTCCAGACGCACTCGCAACAGTCAATATCATCCTGGGCTTGCAAATTCACCCAACTCATCCTCAATATACCACATAAACAATGGTTATATCGTAATGCACGGATACATATCAGACTTGTGGAAAACATGACTGCAATTGAACACCAGGACATCAAAGATAAGGTGGCAGCACTGCTCAATACCGACCCAGATGAATTACTCCCCCAACACCGGCCACTCCTGCTACAACAGAACTTCACTCACCTTGGACAAGGATCAACACTGGATCGACAACACTGGATCGCGCAAATGCAATCAGCCCTTGCAGCAGCCAAACATAAAAGGCCACGTGAGGAAACAGACCACTTGGATAGTAATAAAAGAATTCGAATATAACATAGTCCTTACGTTAGTCCGCCACAGGACTGACAACGCCGAATCCGGTTTGAAGAAGTAGATCACAACTTCTGTATGGCTTATACGAAGCCATTGCTCTGCTTTTAGTGGAAAAGAAAGACTTTTGTCCGTGTCAGACCATGTATAGATTATAGGACACGATTTATTAAAATAAACAATGTTGTTGTTGTTGTTGTTGTTGTTGTTGTTGTTGTTGTTGTTGTTGTTGTTGTTGTTGTTGTTGTTGTTGTTGTTGTTGTTGTTGTTGTTGTTGTTGTTGTTGTT
>JACCEC013051231.1_pt1 | contig 10624 bp, 7 predicted proteins | sample 7450121 | NCBI WGS metagenome assembly JACCEC01 (sample SAMN15323455, study PRJNA562643) | freshwater metagenome | isolation source: river surface water | place: USA:Blue River Watershed | collected 2017-08-18 | reverse complement strand
GTATGGCCAACTCGCGGAGCGGAAGCGGGCGAGTTCGCGGGCGGGGGCAGTTGCGGCCGCCTCGAAGGCGTCGCGTTTGTCTTTTCCTCGAAATTCTTCCGATTGGTTGTTTCGAGCGAAGAACATCGACTCCTTGTTCCCAAAGGTTCCGCGGCCGGGAAAAAGGTCGGTGCCGACAATCAGCCATTTTTTTGGTGTAGGCGGGGTCGGGGCCGACACGACGGCGAAGCGAAGCGCGGTTTCTGCCGCGCCGAGGTAGGCGTTCATCTGAACGCGCGACATTTCGAGGGCTTCGGCGGTACGGGTGAACAGGTGTTTTTCGCGGTCTTCTGGGAGCAAGTCGCGCAGTTCGAGGTCAGGCAACTGGAGGAGGTCGCGGAGCGATTGTTCGTACTCGGTTCGGGTGAGGCGGCGCAGGGGGCCGCGTCCGTGACGTGCGACTTCAGCGCGGTCGGCTTCGGTGAGGGGCGCGGCGAGAGCCTTCAAGAAGGCGCTGCGGGCAGCATCTTCTAGGGTGGCCGACTTCGGGGGCATCTCGCGATTTTTCACGCGGTCGTAGACCTGGATCCACGTGTTGCGGTTGGCGGGATTTTCGGGCTGGAACGCGAGGGCGGAGATGTCTAGTCCGCCCTTCCGAGTTTCGGCGTCGTGGCAGTCGGTGCAGACGGACTCGAGGGTGGTGCGAATCTGTTCGGCGAGGGGCGTTGCGGCGTGGACGGTAGAGCCGGTGCAGAGGAGGGTGAGCAGGGCGAGGAGGCTGGATTTACTTACGTGCATGGGCTTGAACAGTTCGCGCGGTGGCCAGTGGGTCTTTAGTCAACGAGTCTGTGCGGTTTCAGTTAGCGTCTGTTTTGGGCTTGGCTGGAGCGGGCAAGGAGATGACGCGCGGGGTTCGGATGCCGGGGCGGATTTCGCCGCCGGGGATGGTGTCGCGCTGTTGCCAACGGACAGTGCCCGCGGTGACGAGGCCGATGGGAAGTTCTGGGCCGTTTTCCCACTGGTGGATGGTGGGGTTGAAGCGAAGGGTGGTGCGTAGGAACCCCTGATGCTGGTCGGGCGGGGTTTTCATTTGGGTCCCGTTATCGCCACCGGGAATGACGGGGCCAGCGTGCGATTCCAGCATGGGGGATGGAGCGGCGATGCGCGGTTCTGGAAGGTCGGGGAGTGGTTCCCAGCCATGGCTGGGGTGGTAGCGAAAAGCGTCACGCAGGGGGTGGCGGGTGGGCGTGGCGTTTTCGAAGCTGAGGTCGGTTCCGCTGGCGACGTAGAGCCAGCCGTTGTGGTGTCCGGCGGAAGCGAGGATGCGGCCTCGGCCCGGGAGAGCGGGGAGAGGCTTCCATCCTAGCTCGGGGTGGGTGAGGTCGAGGCTGAGGAGGGTGGCGAGAGGGGGCTGATCGGGCGCAGTGTGGCCGCCGACGAGGTAAAGTTTCGTTTGGATGCGGACTCCGGCGGCGTTTGCGAGTGGGGTGGGGAGTGAGGGCCAGTCGGTTTCGGTGGGGGTTCCGTCTGAGCGGAGGGTGAGGAGGAAGGTTCGCGCGTGGTGTTGGGTTGAGTCGCTACCGCCGACGCAGAGGATTCCTTCGTTGACGGGGAATGAACAGCCGTAGGCGAGCGGGCGCGAGAGGTGGCCAACGGTTTTCCATGTGCCGTTCGGGGAGTTGAGCAAATGGACACTGGCGTGCCAGACTTTGCTTCCGCCTTCCCACGGGAGTTTTTGGGGAAAGTTTGCCCCGCCGGCGACGGCGAGTTGGCCGTTGAGCAGGCCGGTGAATGGGCTGGCGAACCCGATCGCGTCATTGATGGGGGGCAGCTCGTCAGCGGCGAGGGCTGGGATTGCGGTTGAGAGGGCGCAGACGAGGTGAACGAGTCGTCGGGGAGGAGGGCGCATGCGGGAGAAGGTCGAAGAGGAAGGGTTGGAAAAACCGGCGTTGCGGTGGGATGCTCGGCACCATGAGCAAGCCATTAACGGGATACAAGGTGGGATTCATCGGGCTAGGAAACATGGGCTGGGCAAATGTGCGGCATCTTCAGGAGGCGGGTGCGGAGGTGGTCGTGTGGACTCGGAGCGGGCGGCATCTTGACGAGGCGGCGGCGCGGGGGATGGGTGTGGCTGGTGGGGCTGCGGAGGTGGCGCGGCGGGTGGATGGGGGGATTGTTTGCGTGAATGTGAGCGATACGGCTGCGGTTGAATCCGTGGTGTTTGGGGCTGACGGTTTGGTGGAGGGGTTTTCTGGTCGCGGCTTTGTGATCGATTTCGGGACGACGGGGGTGGGCGAGACGCGTCGGTTTGCGGCGCGAGTGGATTGGGTGGACGCGCCGGTTTCTGGGGGTCAGGTGGGTGCGGAGGCGCGGACGCTGACGGTGATGGCGGGTGGTTCTGAGGCGAACTTTCAGCGTGCGGAGCCGGTTTTGCGTGCGGTCGGGAGTCGGGTGACGCACATGGGGCCTGTCGGGGCGGGTCAGGTTACGAAACTGGCGAATCAGTTGATTGTGGCGCAGACGATTGATGCCGTGGCGCAGGCGGTGCGCATGGCGGAGTTAGCGGGGGTGGATCCTGCGCGAGTGCGCGAGGCGTTGATTGGGGGATTTGCGGCGAGCCGGGTATTGGAGCTGCACGGGGAGCGGATGATCCGTCGGGATTTTGCTCCGGGGGGGCGGGCTGCGCTGCAGTTGAAAGATGTTCGGCTGATTGCGGAGTTGGCGCGGGAGGTCGGGCTGGAATCAGCGACGCTCGACAACAGTTTGCGGCAGTGGGTGAGTTTTGTTGAAGAACGGGGTTGGGGTGATTTGGATCACTCTGGGCTCTTCAAACTGTACGAGACGTCCTCGGGGTCGAACCCCTGAGGCTGAGGCTATCAATCGTGGGTGGGAGTGGCGTTAAAACGTCCACTCCATGGGTTTGCGTCCTTTAATGAAGAAGGTGTGTGAGGCGCCGATGCCTTTGAGTTCGAGGGGGCCGTTGTCTTCGAGATCGAACTCTTCTTTGAGGAGTTCGGCAGTGGCGCTGGAGCAAAGAACTTTTCCGGGGATTCCGGCTGTTTCGATTCGGGAGGCGGTGTTGACGGTGTCGCCCCAGAGGTCGTAGGTGAACTTGCGCATTCCGATGACGCCGGCGACGACGGGGCCTGAGTTGAGGCCGATGCGGACTTGGAGGTCGGTTTGGTTGACCTCGTTGATTTTGATGACGCTTTCAATCATTGAGAGCGCGAGTTCTGCGGCGGCTTGGGCGTGACGTTCGCGGTGTTCGGGTGCGCCAGAGACGACCATGTAGCTGTCACCGATGGTTTTGATTTTTTCGAGGCCGCTGCGTTCAACGAGCATGTCGAACGCGCTGAAAATGGCGTTCAGCATTTTGACCAAGCGACTTGCCTCCATGGTGCGAGACAGTTGGGTGAAGCCGACAAGGTCTGCGAAGAGGACGGTGACGCTGGGATGCGCGTCGGCGATGAGTTTTTCCCCGCCTTTGAGACGGTGCACGATGGAGCGCGGGAGAATGTTGTGAAGGAGTTTGTCGGTCTTCTCCTTTTCGGCGACGACCATGTCGTGTTCCTCGCGGATGCGGGAGAGATGTTCTTTTTCGAGGTCGCGCAGGCGTTTGCGTTCGATGGAGGTGGCGACGCGGGCGCGGAGGAGGACGGGATCGAACGGTTTTGGGAGGTAATCCTCGGCGCCCATTTCAATGCAGCGGACGGCATCGCCGGTGTGTTGGCTGCCGGAGATGACGATGACGGGCGGGGCGGACTGGGGATGTTTTCGGATTTCGTCGAGCACTTGGAGTCCGTTGACCTCTGGCATTTCGACGTCGAGTAGCATGAGGTCGTAGTCTGCTTGCCCGAGGCGGTCGAGGGCTTCCCGACCATTTTCGGCTTCGGTCATGGTTTGGAATCCGAGCTGTTTAAGGGAACGAATGATCCCAACTCGCATCATTTTGCTGTCGTCGACCACGAGGATTTTTGCGTCGTGAACGGCTTCGGCGGCAGAGCCCCGCGCGGGAATATTCCCCTTGCGGTGCATGAAGTCCAGCGGGTCGTCGCTATGCTCTCCGAGTGTATCGTCTTCTCGGGGAGGTGGTTGGAGGGCGGGTTCTGCGGGTGTGGGCTGGGGAGCGGATCTGCCGTGGATGGGTTTGATGGTGGCGACGAGCCGAGCAGTCGGAAGGGTGACTGGGGTGTTGGGGGTGGAGCCGTCTACGCGCGCGGCGATTTCTCGTGCAAAGTCGCGGAGGATGCCGCTGCCGCGAAGGGTGATGGAAAGCAGTTCGTCAGAGAAGGCGATGGTCTGGGATTTGACGGCATCAAGCAGGAACTCGAGTTCGCGGGCGAGGTCACTGATGGGGGTCAGGCCAAGGTAGATGGCGCCTCCTTTGACGGTGTGAAAGTAGCGGAACGCCCGTTCCATGATGTCCTCGGTTCCGTTGGCGGGACCGCCTTGGAGTTCGGCTTCCAGTTCGAGAAGCAGGCGGGTGGTTTCCTTGGCAAACTCGGCGAGGAGCTCGTTGTCGTCGGAGAGAGGAACGTGCAGGGCTGGGTCGGCTGGGTCGGGACCGAGGTCGAGTCCGCTGGTGGAGGGGGGCGGCGTAACGTCACACGATTCTCCTTGGTGGAGGATGCTTTCGAGCTCGGGGATGAGCGATGCGAGGCACTCGGCTTTTCCGACGGCGGAGAGTGAATCGAGGTCAAGAAGTGCGTTTTCGATGCGCGTGAGGAATGCGGGTTCTGTGCAAGTGGCGGAGAGGACGGCGCATTCTTCGAGGAGCAGTTTACAGCGGAGGTCTTCGAGGGGTTTGCCGGCTGCGAGATCTTGCGTGCTGAGGGAGATGCGCTGGAGGAGGTGTCCGATGGTGGCGCGCGAAGTGTTTTGTTGGTTGGAAGTCATCGCCGGGGTGGCAGGGTTCTCTAAAGGTGAACTGAGAACAGTACACTGAGGCGTGTCCACCGTGCGAGTGGAGAGATCGTGTCAGTTTTACGACGAGGCGTAAGTGTCGACGCGTGCGGGTGACCTCTCGGGAGGATATCCGCCTACATTCCCGAGGATTTTCCGTCAGCGACGGGGAGTGTTGTCGGTGTCAGGCTCTCCGCCGGCGGGGTTTCTGTGGGGCTGCGGAGAAAGCGGCTGAACTACTCCGATTTCGTCCGCTTTGTGCGAGCGGTCGTTGCCCTCGGCTTGGCTTTGGCGCCTGCTCCGGACTTCGGGGTTCGTTCTTCGAACTCGAATCCGACTTTTCCGGTGGGCTCGAGTTTGAGGAAGGCAGAGAAACGTTTTCCTTTTTTGGAGATGAAGCCGCGGAGGAGGTCGGTTTTACCGGTGGCGCAAAGTTTGTTTAATTGTTCGGCGGAGACGGCTTGCTGGAGGATGACTTTCCCGGTTCGGAAGGTGCATTCTTTAGACGGGGAGCGGTCGCAGAGATAGTTGGTCGTATTTTCGACGACACGCCCCTGTTTACAAGCGGGGCAGGGCGCAATGGTTGGGAGGGAGGCGAGGTTTTCGGCGGAGTTAGCGGATTCGTCCTCTTCGAAGTCGAACTTTTGTTTCCAAGCCGACCCCTCGTTGATTAGGACGTTGGCTGCGAAGGCTCTCCCGAGTTTGGAGCGGAATCCCTCGATCGGACCTACTTTCCCGTTCTGGAGGAGCTTCACGACTTCATCGCGCTCCATCTCTCGTCCAGCCATGGTCTTCCAGATGGTTAGCTTGCAGCTTTGGCACTCGAAGAAGCGGAATGTTTCTCGGAACGGTGTGGCCTGACAGCGTGGGCAGGGGACATCGAGAGGGGTGAAGAGGCCCGAGACCTCCTTGCCCATGTTCGCTCGAACCTTTTCGACGAGATCACAGGTGAGGCGCTTGATTTCTCCGAGGAAAGCAGGGCGTGAGAGCTGGCCGCGCTCCATCTGTTTGAGGCGGAATTCCCATTCGCCGGTTAGCTCTGGTTTGCAAAGTGCTTCGGCGTGGATATCGCGGAGGAGAGTGATCAGAGAAATACCTTTCGCGGTCGCGTACAGGTCGCGTCCTTGGCGCAGGATGTAGCCTTCGGTGAGAAGCCCTTCGATGATTTGGGCGCGGGTGGCGGGTGTGCCGAGTCCGCGTTCGCTCATGGCCTCACGGAGATCTTCGTCTTCGACCAGTTTTCCGGCACCTTCCATGGCGGAGAGGAGGGTTGCTTCGTTGTAGCGCGCGGGCGGGCGGGTTTCGAGGGAACGGACTTCGATGGAATCGGTAAGAACGCGTTCGCCTTGCGAGACGGGGCAAAGGTTGGAATCGGACTCCTCTTCTCCTTCGGCACGCTCGGTTTGGGATTGCTTGCCGTAGATTTGCATCCAGCCGGGGTCGACGATGACTTTGCCGTCGGTTTTGAAGGCGTGGCCTTCGACGCGAGTGATCCGGGTGGTGACCTCGAACTGTGCGGGCGGGAAGAAGACCGCGATGAAACGTTGTGAGACGAGGTTGAAGATTTTGAACTCGCGTTCGTCGAGGTTTTTCGGGGCGGTTCCGGTGGGGACGATGGCGAAGTGGTCGCTGACCTTAGCGTTGTTGAAGATGCGTTTGTTTGGACGCACCCATCCGGAGGACAGCGCCTTGCGGGCATGGGGTGCGAGCAGGGGGCTATCGATAGATTCCAAAACGCGTCGCGCCGTTGCGAGATGGTCTTCGGGAAGGTAACGGGAATCGGTTCGGGGGTAGGTGAGCGCCTTGTGCTTTTCGTAGAGAGCCTGCGCGATTTGCAGGGTCATGCGGGCGGGGAAGCCGAAGCGTTGGTTTGCTTCGCGCTGGAGAGTGGTCAAGTCGTAGAGGAGGGGAGCGATTTGGGTGGTTGGTTTTTTTTCCTCCTCAACCGATCCGGGTTTGCCTTCGCAGGTTGCACGGATGGATTCCGCTTTCTGAGCGTCCCAAAGTCGCTCCGCTTTTGCGTCCTCCTCGCCTTTGCCTTTGGCGAAGGATTCGTCAAACCAACGTCCGGGATAGGTTCCGGCCTTTGCCTCGAATGTGGCGTGGATTTCGAAGTAGGGCTTTGCCTTGAACGCACGGATTTTCTCTTCCCGTTCGACGAGAATGGCGAGGGTGGGGGTTTGGACGCGACCGGCGGTTGTTTTGTGGAACCCCCCTTCAGCGGAGTTGAAGGCGGTGAGGGCGCGTGTGCTGTTGATTCCGACCAACCAGTCGGCTTCCGCGCGGCTGAGGGCTGCGTCGGCGAGGGGTTGAAGTTCTTGATCTGAGCGTAGCCGTTCGAACGCGGTTCGGATGGCGTCTGGGGTCATCGATTGGAGCCAGAGGCGGCGGAGGGGTTTCTGCGTTCCTGAGGCTCTGATGATGTTGCGAAAGATGAGTTCACCTTCTCGACCGGCGTCGCACGCATTGATGACATCGCCGACGTCTTTGCGTTTGATGAGGGATTTGAGAGTGGTGAGGCGGGACGCATTTTTCTCGATGGGTTCGAGGTCGAAGGCGTCGGGAGTGAAGGGGAGGTTCTCGATTTTCCACTTTCCACGAGTCGGTTCCGAGCCGGCTGGGGGTCGGAGTTCGAGGAGGTGACCGACAGCGGAGGAGACGACGTACGAATCGTTTTCGAAGAAGTCGCCTTTGCGTTCAAGTTTGCCGAGCGCTTTGGCGATATCTTGAGCGACGCTGGGTTTTTCTGCGATGACGAGGGTTTTTGCCATGGTCTGCGGTGGCCGTTTCGGGTTCGTACGGGGGGGTGAGAGGCGGGAAGGTGCGCGGAAGTTGTGAATCTTGCAACCCATGAATTTTTGGGGTGCTGGTGTTTGATCGGTTGTTTTTGTCGGGAAGAGGCTGAGGAGCGGTGGGTGACCCGTGCGTGCGGGGGGGTGGTGGTGGGCTTGAATCGGCTCGGGGGATGGGTACGGTTCTCAGATGGACCTTCTTGAGCATGACGCATTGGAAGGGCTTTTTCGTCTCGCGGTGTTTATTTCTGGCGACGAGGAGAGGGCCTTGTCGCTTTGTCGTCGGACGTTGCTTCAGTTAGAGCCGACCATTTCGATTGCTCGGAAGCAGGAACATCGGTTGACGGTTGCGGCTCGAGGGTTGATCGGCGAGTTTCTCTCGGACGGGTGGAGGGAGGAGCCCGGGGAAGATTATTCTGATCCGGAGGAGGGTAAGCGTCCGGACTTTGAGGCTTCTTGGTTGTCTATCTTGCCGAGGAGGGAGCGTGCGGTTTTGGGGGTGGTGTACGCGTTACCGCGTGTGGGGATGGGGGCGTGGATGGATGCGACGGGGTTCGTGGAGAGTACGTTTTTGAGTCATGTATGGAGAGGGATGCGTGCCCTTTTGAAACGGAAGGGGGTGACGTGTCCTGAGACGGATGAGGATTTGGTGTGGATGGGGGTGGCTGGGTGTGAAGGGGTGGCAGCGAGGCGAGTTCGCAGTGCGTTGCGTTATGCTGGGGAGATGGAGGGGGGGCGTGAGTGGGTTGAGGCGTTTGAGGGATTACGGAATGAGTTGAGAGGATGGTTGGAGGGGGTTCATTTGCCCGAGGAACCGGAGGAGGAGGAGCCGGAGGTGGTGGTTGAGGGGGAGGTTGCGGACTTGGCGGCTTTGCTGGAGCGGCGGCGGCGGCGCGAGAATCGGATGCTTGGGGTTTTGTTGGTGTTGGTGTTGGGGCTGGCTACCGGTTTGTTTTTTTGGTTACGCAAAACGGATGCGTATCGAGAGTACGAGGAGCAGTCTCTTTTGTTGGCTCGGGTGGCGCGGGGAGTTGCGGCTCCTTCGATTGAGCCGGTTACGGGAAGTTTCGCGGAGATGGAGGATTGGCTTCTGTTGAATGGTTTGGATGGGGCCGCGTTCGCGGGGTGGGACGATCGGCTTGCGGTGGCAGGGCGTCGGAAGGCGACGGCTTCGGGGGTGGAGTTTGCGATTCTCGCGATTCAGAAGCCGGAGGGGATGGTTCTCATGAGTCGAAGGCCGCGAGGGGCTGATGTTGAGGCGGATCCTGCGGGCACGGGGTGGCATTTCTTTCGGGACGCGGATTGGAAGGCGGCGTGGATGGCGAGTGAGGATCGGGTGATGACGGTGGTCTGGCGTGCGCGCCCCTCGGTGGATGAGGCTTGGAGTCGGATTCTGAGATAGGGGGTCAGGTTTTAAACGGGTTGCGGGCGCGGGCGGTCTGGCGTGAAGTGGTGGGCGTTGTGATTATGCGTTCCGTAAAGTTATCTCTGCCGTTGTTTGCCGCGTTAGTGATGGGTGAGACGTCCTGCGTTTCCTCGCGATTTCAGCGTGAATGGGCGTCGCCTCGGGCGATCCATGCGCCGGTTCAGATTTCTGGAAACTGGAGCGGTTTGTGGTGGAGTGAGGGGCCTTCCGGACATTCGGGACCACTCCGTGCGGTGGTTCGGGTTTCTGCGGAAGACGAGCGGATGTTGCGAAAGCGGCAGGGTGCGAAGATGGACTTGATGTTCGACGCGGGGTTTGGCGGGTGGCAGACGTTATTTTTGACCGTTCACAAAGGGTACGATTCTCAGATGAGTCTCACGCCGGCGGGGGATCATTATGACGTGGAAGGGCGTCAGGTTCTTTCAGGGTTGGGCGGTGGCGAGTATCGTTACTCGGGCGGTATTTACGGTGATCGGTTCGAGTTGCGCTACGAATCGGCTTACGACAGCGGGACCTTTTACTTGGAGCGGGTGAAGTGAGTGGCATCTTGCCGGGTTGTTCGGTGGGGTTCGTGGGAATTGGGGTGATGGGGCGGAGCATGGCGGGGCATCTGATGGACGCGGGATATCGAGTCAGGATTCACACGCGGACTCGGGAGAAGGCCCGGATGTTGGAGGAGCGGGGCGCGGTCTGGTGTGGGGATTTGGCGGAGGTTTCCGCTGGGGCATCTGCGGTGATCACCATGGTGGGTTATCCTTCGGATGTGGAGTCTACGTATCTGGGCGAGGGCGGATTGGTGCAACATGCGGCGGAGGGGACGGTTTTGGTGGATATGACGACTTCTTGTCCGTCCCTTGCGGAGCGGGTTGCTGAGGCGGGGAGTCGCCGAGGGATTCGGGTGTTGGACGCCCCGGTGTCTGGCGGGGATTTGGGGGCTCGCGAAGCGCGTTTGGTGATTATGGCGGGGGGTGATGTTTCGGGTTTTGGGGCGGCGCTCCCGCTCTTTCAGCGGATGGGAAGGACGATTGAGCATTTGGGCGGGCCGGGATCGGGGCAACGGTGCAAGATGGCGAATCAGGTGGCGGTGGCGGTTGGGATGGTGGCCTGGGTGGAGGCGTTGGTGTTGGCCGAGGTTGGGGGGCTGGAACCTGCGAAGGTGCAGGGATTACTTGCGGGTGGGGCGGCGGGGAGTTGGGCTTTTTCGCAGTTGGCACCCCGGGCGTTATCGGGGGATTTTGCACCGGGCTTTTTTGTGAAGCATTTGGTGAAGGACATTGGAATTGCCCTCGAGTACGCGGCGGGGCGCGGCTTGCAGATGGCTGGACTAGAAACCGCGGGCCGCCTTTACCGAGCCTTGGAGGGGGGCGGATTTGCCGAATGCGGAACTCAGGCGCTCTACCGCTTTTGCCGAGAGAGAGCGGGGTTGTAAGAGAGAGTCGGCTTCTGTGTCACAGAAACAGGGGCGGCTTGCGGGGGTTCGGGGGGGCGGGTTAGCTTGCGGTTATGAGAGTTTTAGTAACAGGCG
>JACCEC013116236.1_pt1 | contig 10627 bp, 11 predicted proteins | sample 7450121 | NCBI WGS metagenome assembly JACCEC01 (sample SAMN15323455, study PRJNA562643) | freshwater metagenome | isolation source: river surface water | place: USA:Blue River Watershed | collected 2017-08-18 | reverse complement strand
GAGGGCACGCGCCAGTTCGGGCGCGGGGAACAGGTGAACCCCGCACTTGGCCGCTTCCTCGCGGATCTGGGCGGCCATGAAGTCGCTGCCCTTGGCCACCACGATCGGAGCGCCATCGCCGTTCGGGTCGTACTCGAGGGCAACCGCGAAGTGCTCGGGGTTGGTGATGACCACATCGGCGTCCTTGACCCGTTGCATCATCCGGGCGTTGGCCATTTCGCGCTGCCGGCGTCGGATGTAGCCCTTGACCTCCGGGCTACCCTCCATCTCCTTCATTTAGTCCTTGACCTCCTGGCGGGTCATTCGCATCCGCTTGGTGAAGGAATACTTCTGCCACGGCACGTCGATCATTGCGATCACGGCGAGTGCCAGGGATACCGCCAGGGCCGATTCCATGGTGATCCGACCGGCCAGTGCCAAGGCTGGCTCCAAGGGCATCTCGCCCACACGCAGCAGGTCGTCCATGCGCAGGGACACGCTCAGCCAAACGGCGGCACCCACCAGCACGCATTTGAGGACAGCCTTGGTCAGTTCGACCAATGCGTGGGTTCCGAAAATGCGTTTGAGGCCATTGAGCACATTGAGCTTTTCGCCCTTGGGCGCAATCGCCGCGGTCGCGAACAGAAAGCCGCCGGTGAGCGCCGAGCCCAGGATGGCCATGACCAGTGTGGTGCCCAATATGGGAGAGATCAGCACCAGCCCGTTGGCGGTCTGCTCGGCAAAGGCTGCGCCCATGAGCAGGGGCTGTTCGATCGTTTTGCGGTCAAAGCGAAAGCCATCTGCGAACTGGGTCGCCAGCCGGCTGACCATCCAGGGGCCCGACAGCGCAAGCACCACCAGGGCAGAAATGACGACTGCTGCCGCGGGCAACTCGATGGAGCGCGCGATCTGACCCTCATCGCGGGCCTTTTTCAGGCGCCGCGCGGTAGGTTCTTCGGTGCGGTCCTGGCCGCTACTTTCAGCCACGGGGCACTCCCAGCAGGTCGCGCACGACGTCGAAGCCCGACAGCCACAGCCATTCCATACGGCCCACCATCGAGCCCAGGAAGATGAACAGCACCAGGAAGCCGCCAGCGATAGCGGCCGGGAAGCCCAGCGAGAACACGTTCAGGCTGGGGGCAGCACGGGAGACGATGCCCACGCCGATATTCACGAACAGCATCGCGATCATGATCGGCAACGCGACCAGCACCCCACCGAGAAAGATCATGGTCGACCAGCGCAGCACCAGGGTGAGCGAGGTCGGGGTGAGGATGGAGGTGCCTATGGGCAGGGTGCGAAAGCTTTCCAGAATCAGCGACAGCAAGATGGCATGACCTCCGCTGCTGACCAACACCAGAGAGGCAAGCAGGAAGAGAAACTGCGAGACCACTGGCACCGAGCCCATGTTGGGGTCCATCATGCTGGCCATCGCCAAGCCCATGGAGGCGGCGGCGCTCTGACCGGCGACCACCACCGCCGCAACCACCACTTGCAGGATCAGTCCGGCCAGGCTACCGATCATCACCTGGTTGACGAGTTCCTTGAGTCCTGCGGCGGAGGTCGGGTCGACCACCGGCCATTCGTACAAGGGGTAGACCAACCAGGTCAGCACCAGGGCCAGCAGAACGCGCAGCCGCACATTGAAGGCCGCCTGCGCAAAGAGGGGGGCGGTCAGCATCAGGGCCGAAATGCGCAGCATCGGCCACAAGAAGGTATAGAACTTCGCAATGATGTCTGCGGTGAGCAGCGTCATGGCCGGGTTCCTTTTGCTGTCCGCGAGGTTCGCCTGCCCAACCTGTCAGGTGAACAGGGCGGGAATGCGCTGGAAGATGCCGCGGGTGAAGTCCACCAGCGCGCCCAACATCCAGTTGCCGAAAAGCAGCAGCGACAAGCCCATGAGAATCAGCTTGGGAATGAAGCTCAGCGTCATCTCGTTGATCGAGGTGGCCGCCTGAATGATGCCGATCAGCAGGCCGACGATCAGTGCCACTGCCAGCAGCGGCGCGCTGATCAAAACCGTGGCCCACAAGGCCTGGCGACCCAAGTCCACCACCATTGCTGCGTCCATTTTCCTCTTCCTTTTTTTGTGTGCGTTGCGACGCCGGCCCTAGGGCATGGCGAAGCTGGAGGCCAGCGATCCCATGATCAGGCTCCAGCCGTCGACCAGAACGAACAGCATCAGCTTGAAGGGCATGGAGATCATCATGGGCGAAAGCATCATCATTCCCATCGACATCAGCACGCTCGACACGATCAGGTCGATGACCACGAAGGGGATGTAGATCAGGAAGCCGATGGTGAATGCGCTCTTGAGTTCTGAGGTCAGGAAGGCCGGTACCAGGGTAGTGAAGGGAACCTCGCCGGCGCTGGCCACTGGCCGGTTGCGGGCAATTTCCATGAACATGGCGATGTCGTCTTCACGCGTCTGCTTCAGCATGAAAGCGCGCAGGGGTGCCTCGCCGGCGGCCAGGGCCTGGTCCAGTGAGATTTTCTGGTCGAGGTAAGGGGCGATTGCGTTGGCGTGAACCTGTTCGAATACCGGTGACATGACGAACAGGGTCAGGAACAGCGCCAGTCCGGTCAGCACCACATTGGGCGGTGTCTGGCCGGTGCCCAGGGCCTGGCGCAGGATGGACAGCACGATGATGATTCTGACGAAGGCCGTCATCATGAGTAGCGCCGACGGCAGCAGCGTCAGCGACGTCATCAGGGCCAGCAGTTGCAGCGACAGGCTGTACTGGGTTTGACCACCAGCGCCCTGGGTCACAGTCACGCCGGGCAGGCCTGGGGCCGCCACAGTCGCCGCCCAAGACAGGGCCGGCAGCATGAACAGGGCCAGCAAGGCCAGACCAGGCAGGTGCCGGCGCAGGGCTAACAGGGGCGAGAGCTTGGACATCAGTCGCGGCCTTTTTCGAAGGCCGCGCGGGCCTGGGCCATGCTGGCCTGGAAGTTGGCGTGCGTGTCTGCGCCTTGCCCCTGGGGTTGTGACCAGGACGCCAGCGTCTGAATTTGGGTGGCGGTAATGCCCACCAGCACCTCGCGGTGGTCGACCCGGATCAGGGCCACCTTGTGGCGGGCGCCCAAGGCCATGGATTCAACCACTTGCAGGCGCTTTTCCTGCCGGCCGACGCCGCGTGCGCCCTGCAGGCGCTTGAGGGCCCACAGCAGGCCCACCAGCAGGACGATCACCAGCGCGAAGCTGGTGCCGTATTGCAGCAGGTCGGCGCCAGAGGGCGCGAGGCTGCCCGTGGTAGCGGCTGAGGCCGGTGCGGAGGCAGCCATCGCGACGCTCACAGTGATTCCAGACGCTCGCTGGCGGGCACCACCCGGGTCAGGCGGATGCCGTAGCGCTCATTGACCAGCACCACTTCGCCCTGGGCGACCACGGTGTTATTCACGAGCAGGTTCAGCGGCTCGCCGGCGATGCGGTCGAGTTCGACCACGCTGCCCTGTGAGAGGCGCATCAGGTCGCGGATCTTGATCGAGGCGCGTCCGACCTCCACCGACAGGGTCACCGGGATGTTTTGGAGCACGTCGGGGTGGATCTGCTTGCCGGCCTCGGGCGCATCGGCCATCGGGGTGTCGTTCTCGGTGTTGCTCATGGCGGGTCTTCCTTGGGTGAAATAGTCTTCGGGTTCAGTCGTGTGCAGCCGGGCCGATGGCCTTGACCACCATCACGGCCGCATTGGCGCCGAGGCTGCCAACCTCGACATCGAACACCGGCTTGTCGCTGGTGGTCATGCGTGCGTAGTCGGGCTTGCGAAAGGGCAGCACATCTCCCACTTGCAGGCTTTTCAGCTGCTGCATGGTGATGTCCACCTTGCCCAACGAGACCTGAAGCTCGATGGCGGCATCCTTGACCGCAGAGGTCAGGTCGTCGCGCCAGATCTTGTCGGATTCCTCGTTGCCATCGGCGCTTTGCAGGCGGTTGCGAAGCAGGTCGCGGATCGGCTTGAGCGACATATAGGGGATGACCATGTCGATGAAGCCCGGAGCAGAACTGGTCGACTCTGCCTCGAAACGGCTCAGGACGACCAGGTCGTTCTCGTCGGCGATCTGGGCGAACTGGGGGTTGATCTCCGAGCTGACATGCTCGAAATCCATGGTGGTCAGGGGCGCCCAGGCCTCCTTGTACGAGCGGAACAGGATCTGCAGGATCAGCTTGATGATCCGGGTCTCGGTCGGTGTGAAGAGGCGCCCCGGGGGCAGTTGTCCAACGCCGCGGCCAAAACCACCGAAAAAGCTGTCCAGGGAGCTGAAGATCACCGTCGGCTCGATCACGGCCATCGAGTAGCCGCGCAGCGGGTTGATCCGCAGGATGTTGACCGACAGCGGGGCGCGCAGGTCGTTCACGTAGTCGCCAAAGCGCATGATTTGCGCCCGCGTCGGGTTGATCCGAGGGCTGACACGCAGCACCTCGAGCATGCCCAGGCGGAACTGGCGAATGAACCGCTCATTGACCATGTCAATCGAGGCCAGGTTCACGCCCAGGCTGCTGTCCTCTGCAGCCAGGTCGTGCTTCTGCACTTGCAACTGGGTGTTGTAGCCCTCACCGTCGCCCAGCGGCTGGTCCCCGATGGATCGGGTCAGGGCTGCCAGTTCTTCAGGGGAGAGCAGGGGCTCGGAGGTGGCCATGGGATGCTGCCAGTGGAGGCGTTCGCTCGTCGTCCAGACTTATTGGACGATGAAATTGGTGAACACGATCTCTTCGATGCCGCCGAAATCCTCGAGCTTCTGGAGGGTGCTGTTCATCTCGTCGCGGATCTTCTCGGCCAGACGTTTGCGGAAGTCGGCCGCGTCGATTTCCTCGGCGCGAATCTGCCGCATCACGTCCATGGCCACCGAGCGCAGTGCGAACTCGTGCTTCTTGATGTTGGCGATCACCCTGTCGTCATAGCGGGTCATGATCGCAACCTTGACCTGCATGACCTTCTTGGAGCCGGTCAGATTGGCCAGCAGGTCCTTTTCGAGCTCGACGTAGCGAACCTCGAACTTGGCCATCGAGGGAGTTGCCATCGGCACTGGGGCAGCAGGGGCACTTCCCTTGGGTGCCGAGGCGGCCTTGCTGTCACCGCTGCCGTGGCCGTCCTTGGCGCCGCCGCCATGGCCGTCGCCGCCTGCGGCCGCGACTTTTTCGTCGACCGACTGCTTGTCCTTCTTTTCAAAGAAACCGGAGGCGAACAAGGTACCCACGATCGCGCCCGCCATCAGGATGATGGACACCAAGATGGCCAATATGGCCATGATCAACGGCTTCTTGCTCTTTGGCGCTTCGCCTTCGACTGCTGCTGCTTCTTCTGCCACTTCATGCTCCTTGGGGATCAGCCCCTATCAGACCAGCACGTCCCAGTTTGCACTGCTCGCCCGGCGCACGCTTGGCGCCGAAGGGGAGTCCATGGCTTCGGTGCCGGAGATGGCCTTTGTGCCTGTCTCCTCGCGCCTGCCGCCAGGCAGGGATTGCTGGGGTGTCGGATTCCCGCCAGCGCTCTGGCTGGAACCGTGTCCCACGTGCAATCCCGCAATGTCCATGCCAGCACCGGAGAGTACATCGCGTAGCCGTGGCAAGCCATCAGCCAGAAGTTCTCTTGTCATCGGATTAAACGCGCGAAAGGCAGCGTCAAGCTCGCCGGCACGCATACGAAGATCCACCTCCACATCGCCGAGCGTCGCCGGCTTGAGCATCAGCTTCATCGACCAGTTACCGCGTGCGATCTGACCGAGCACGCGCTGGCCGACGGCCTCGCCGAGGCGCTGCGCCAGGCTCTGCAGGGCTTCGGCTCTTTGCTGGGCCGATCCGGTCTGAGGCGTTTCGCCAGCAGCTTCAGCGAGGGCCAGCGCGCCGGTTCCGCTCGATGCGGCGCCCGGGGCCATTGACACGGCATTGCCCCTGGCATTGTCGGCGGCGGCCGGGTCCGGGGTCTTTGCAGCCCCGCCCGCTCCTTCTTCCAGCAGGGCCAGGACAAAAGGATCCACTTCCAGGGCCAAGACCTCCACCGACATGGATGCCCCTTTGAATGCGGCTTCAAATTTGCCGGCGTCGGCGGCTGGTTTGCCCTCTGTCTTTGCCAGCAGGCCGGCGCTGGCCAAGGCCTGGGCGGCGGCAAAGCTGCCCGCCGCGTCCGGCACAGTGAGCTGTGCCGAGGGGGTGGGGGAGGCCGGTCCAAAGTCACCCGCGAGACCGGATACCCATTGGCCGAGCCAACTGGCGGCAGGCGCCAGGCCCAGGGCCTGGCCCGGATTGATGCTCTGGCTGCCAACGCCACCGCCAGCGCCAGCGGCCCTATCTCCCACACCCATCGGCAAGGGGGCGACCGCTCCGGCCAAGTAGGGACTCTGAGCGGGAGTCAGCATGCCGGGCGGCAATAGGGCCCCCTCGGCTTGATCCACGGCTTGATCCTCGGACTCCTCGCCCGGCTTGCCTTCTTCTTCTTCGGTCTTTCCCCCTTCTGCGAACAGCCAGGCCACCACCTCCGGGTCGATCCCCTGCGCGGTGGCGAAGGCCGCCAGGCTTTCCCCGTCGGGCTGTCCGGCGCCTGCAGTGACGACTTCCAGTGTCGGGCTGAGGGCCACGCTGGTCAGCGCGGCGGCGCCGGTGGCAATGTTTTGCCCCTGCGGCAGCTGGCCCAAGGCCTGCGCCAACTGCAAGGAAAACGCGTCGCCTTCGGCGGTGGTTCCCGCGGACCCGGGGGCCGCGTTGGCGCTGGTGGCAGAGGCAGCCGCGTCCGGCTGCACGGTCTGGGAGGATGTGGTGTCGAGCGAAGTGGAGGACAGGAGCATGGTGTCAGGCGTGTCGTTCGAAAGTGTTCATTTTGCGGATGATCTCCGCGGCACGTGTGGCTCTTTGCAAGAACCGTGACCGGAGAGTTCTTGCCGCTTCCTCCTGCTTCCTCCCAGCTTCCCGCGCGCGCGAGGGGCCCTGACCGCGACCGCCAACCCCGGCATCCGGACCGGCGTCCGGACCGGCCGGCGAACCTCCGGTGTCGGTTCATGGTGGCACAACCTTTGCAACCAAGCCCCCGAAACACCCGAAAAACTGCCTAAAAACACCATGAGCATCGCCACACTGTCGACGATCCGACAGGGCCTGTCCCAATACGACAGCTCGGGCCTCGCCATTCCCGGCTTGGTCCTGCTGATCATGGCGATGCTGATCCTGCCGCTGCCCCCGCTGCTGCTGGACGTGCTGTTTACCTTCAACCTGCTGATCGGCTTGGTGGTGATCATGATCGCCATCAACACCAAGAAGCCCCTGGACTTCTCGGTGTTCCCCTCGGTTCTGCTGTTCGCCACCATGATGCGGCTGGCCCTGAACGTGGCCTCGACCCGCGTGGTGCTGGTTCACGGCCACGAGGGCCATGAGGCGGCCGGCCAGGTGATTGCCGCCTTCGGCGAGTTCGTCATCTCGGGAAACTATGTGGTGGGCGTGATCATCTTTGTGATCCTGACCATCGTGAACTTCGTCGTGGTGACCAAGGGCGCCAGCCGGGTCTCCGAGGTCAACGCCCGCTTCACCCTGGACGCGATGCCCGGCAAGCAGATGGCCATCGACGCCGACCTCAACGCCGGCGTGATCGACCAGGACACCGCCCGGCGCCGCCGCGAGGAACTGTCGCAAGAGTCCGACTTCTTCGGCTCGATGGACGGTGCCTCCAAGTTCGTTAGCGGCGACGCGATCGCCGGTGTGCTTATTCTTCTGATCAACCTGATTGGTGGCTTTGCCATCGGCCTGGGCCAGCATGGCATGCCCCTGGGCGAGGTGACCCGCCTGTATGTGCTGTTGACGATCGGCGATGGCCTGGTCGCTCAGATCCCGGCCTTGTTCCTGTCGCTGGCCACCGCCATCATCGTCACCCGGGTGACCACCGCCGAGTCGATGACCGAGCAGGCGGTGTCGCAGTTTTCCAACCCGTCTGCCTTGTTCATCGCTGCCGGCATTCTGGGTGTTCTGGGTCTGGTGCCCGGCATGCCGCACGCCGTGTTCCTTTTTCTGGGTGCTGCCGCTGCCGGTGTCGGCCTCTGGCTGGTCGACCGTGCCAACCGGGCCAAGGTGGCCAGTGAACAACCCGCTGGCCCCTCGACGGAAGCCCCCAAGGAACTGGACTGGGACGATGTCGAGTCGGTCGACCTGATCGGCCTGGAAATCGGCTACGGCCTCATTCCCCTGGTCAACCCGGAAAGCGGCGGGCAACTCATGACCCGGGTCAAGGGCGTGCGCAAGAAGCTTTCCTCGGAACTGGGCTTTCTGGTGTCGCCGGTTCGTATCCGCGACGTCCTGAGCCTGGAACCCGATGCCTACAACATCGTTCTCAATGGCGTCGTGCGTGCGCGCGGCACCGTCAAGGCGGGACGCGAACTGGCCATCAACCCCGGCTCCGTTTACGGCAAGCTCGAAGGCGTCGCCACCCGTGAGCCCGCCTTCGGCCTGGAGGCGGTGTGGATCGACCCGACCCAACGCGACATCGCCCGCACACTGGGCTACACCGTGGTCGATGCCGCCACTGCCATCGCCACCCACATGAACAAGGTCTTGCGTGACAACGCCTCGGACCTGCTCTCGCACGACGAGACCCAGAAGCTCCTGGACAAGCTGGCGTCCCGCCACCCCAAGCTGGTGGAGGAACTGGTCCCCGGCAAGCTGCCCCTTGGCGTCATCACCCGCGTGCTCCAGAGCTTGCTGACCGAATCCGTGCCGATCCGGGACATGCGCAGCATCGCCGAGGCGCTGTTGGAATCGGCCGCCCGTACCCAAGACCCGGACACGCTCACCACCCTGGTCCGTCCCAAGCTCGGCCGCCTGATCGTGCAAAACCTGCTGGAGAGCGCCGAGACCCTTCAGGTCATGACGCTGGCGCCGCAGATGGAGCAACTGCTCCACACCCTGCTGCAGCAAAGCGGCCCCGGGGGCCAGCCCGTGCTCGAGCCCGGCATGGCCGACAGCCTCTTTGGCGCATTGCGTGACAGCGCCCGCCAGGTCGAGGACAGCGCCGTGGCCGCGGTACTGGTCGTTTCGCCCGCCATTCGCCCCTGGCTGTCGCAGGCGACCCGCCACCGTATTCCCGACCTCACTGTCTTGTCCTACAGCGAAATCCCGGACGACCAGGCGGTCAAAGTGGTGTTCACCGTCGACGCCGAATCCAAATCGTCGCGTTCGGTGTCCTGACCCGCCCCGTTTACCAACCGAACACGAGCCCCTCTCAACACGAGCCGATTCCTGAAAGCGCAACGCCATGGAACTCAAACGCATCCTCGCCAAAGACAGCCGCACCGCCATGGACATCGCCACCAAGCGTTATGGCAGGGACGTTCTCGTGGTCTCCAGCCAGAGCGTGGGCGGCCAAGTGGAACTGGTGGTCGCTCTCGAGGCAACCCCCGCGCCTGCACCGGCTGCTGCCGAAAACGGCGCCAGCGCCTTCACCCAGGCCTTTCGCCAGGCCCTCGGTCCGATGCCCGATGCGCCTGCCGCGACCGGCCCCATCCTGGATGCGCCGGTCATGACCGCCGCCCAGGCTTTCGGACGCGCCAGCCAGGTCGCCGGCGCCAGCTCGGCCCTGACCGAGAGCCATACCCCTCAATCCCAGGCCCTGGCCGCCGCGCGTTCTGCTGCCGAGGCCTTGCGCCCTGCCAAGGGCGGTGCCGCTGCCAGCGCTCGCCCGGGCCGGCCGGCTGGCGCCGCGGCGACGCCCACGCCCGGATCCATGTCTGCGCCAGCGGCCAGCTTCACACCCGCAGCCCCAGCCGCCCCGGATCCGCGTGCGTCGACCGATGACGTTGCCGGCCGCCAGGTGGTTGACCTGGTTCGCCGTGAAATCGCCGCGCTGCGCAAGGAATTTGCCCTCAGCCGCCAGGTCCAGGCCTGGCAGGATGGCCGTCACTGGCCGCCTGCCCTGGCTCCTGTCATGCAGGCGATGCAGGAACAGGGTGTGCCCGCTGGCCTGCGGGCATTGATGGTCGACGCTGCCGCCGAAGTCGCTGAGGCGGCCGACCCGCAGGAGGCGCTCGAAGCGATGCGCGGCCTGCTTGCGGGTGCCCTGTCCGCACCCGCGGCCGTGCGCCTTGAGCGTGGTGTGCACGCCATCGTTGGCCCGAGCGGCGCCGGCAAAACCCACATGATTACCCGCCTGGCCCGCGCCGCTGCGATGCGCGCCGGAAGCCAGCAAGTCGCCATCGTCGCCTTCAATGACCAACGCTTTGGTGCCTGGAGTCACAGCCGGGTCCTGGCCTCGCAGGCCGGCGTGGCCTGCTTGCGTGCCGGGGATGTCGCCACCTTGCGCCTTATCCTGGACGAGCTTGCCGGCCATGCTCTGGTCTTCATCGATACGGCCGGCGTTGACTGCCTGGTCCAGGCCCGGCTGCTGCGGGACCTGCAACTGGGCATCCACCTGCATCTTCTGATGCCCGCAGACGCTTCGATTGGCGCGATGCGCAGCCTCGTCGAGAGCACCGCCGAGGGCGCGCCCACCTGGCGCAGCCTGATGGTCGGCAAGGTCGACGAGAGCACCTCGCCCTGGGCTTTGCTGCAGACGCTCAGCGAGGGCCGCCCGCCTGTTTCCTACATGAGCGACACGGGTGATGTGTAGTCTGCGCCGCGTGCCTTCAATGCCAGCCGCCTGGTCGGCACCGCCTTCGACCGCCTGGCCGAGGAGGT
>JACCEC012642995.1_pt1 | contig 10627 bp, 7 predicted proteins | sample 7450121 | NCBI WGS metagenome assembly JACCEC01 (sample SAMN15323455, study PRJNA562643) | freshwater metagenome | isolation source: river surface water | place: USA:Blue River Watershed | collected 2017-08-18 | reverse complement strand
GAGGGGCTGCAATATGCGCAGGCGCTGGCGCAGGCGGGTGTGGCCTGCAGCCATGTGTGCTTCGAGCGACAGATTCACGGCTTCATCCTGATGGGCCGGGTGCTGGAAGAAGCCCACACGGCTGTGGCGCTTTGCGCCGCCGAACTGCGCCGCGCGCTGCACGCCGGCTAGGGTGCGTTCAGGCCGGATTGCCCTTGGCTGATCGATCAGCCGAGCGACGCGCCTGCCAGGCGCCGACGATGGCGATGAGCCCGGGGATGATGATCAGCGCCCAGATGATCTTGCTCAAGTGTCGTTGTACCCACTCGAGGTTGCCGAACCAGTAGCCGGCCAAGGTGAGGCCCACGACCCAGATCACCGCCCCAACCACGTTGTAGAGCGTGAACATGCGGTGGTTCATGGCCGCCACGCCCGCCACGAAGGGGGCGAAGGTGCGAATGAAGGGCATGAACCGCGCCACGATGATGGTGACGCCGCCGTGGCGCTCATAGAAGCCATGCGCCTGCTCGAAAGCCCGGCGATTGAACCAACGACTTTGCTCCCAGGTCCACACCTTCTGCCCCACACGCGAACCGATCGCGTAGTTGGTCTGGTCGCCAGCGATGGCCGCAATCAGCAACAGGGGTATTACCCATTGGATGTCGATGAGACCGGCGCCGGCCAGGGCACCGGTGACGAACAACAGCGAATCACCCGGCAAAAAGGGCATCACCACCAGGCCGGTTTCCACGAACACGATGGCGAACAACAGCGCGTACACCCACGGCCCGTAGGCCGCCACGAAGGCCGCCAGATGTCGGTCGACGTGAAGAATGAAGTCGATGAGCAACAGGGCCAGGTCCATGGGCGGGTATTGTCCCATCCCTACAATGCCCACATGTCCTTCACCCCGCCGGAAACGCCCAGCCTGAACGGCGCACTGCCGACGGCTGACGCAGCGGCGCTCTCGACTTCGCACCCGCGGGGTCTGGCTCGGCAACCGATGCGGCCAATCGCCGAATTGCCCGATGAGCTGATCAGCCAGATCGCCGCCGGCGAGGTGGTCGAACGGCCGGCCTCGGTGGTCAGGGAGCTGTTGGACAACGCCCTGGATGCCGGCTCGCGGGATATCGTCCTGCGCCTGAGCGCAGGCGGCATACGCGCCATCGTGGTCGAAGACGATGGTCAGGGCATTCCGGCAGAACAACTGGCCTTGGCGCTCAAGCGCCACGCCACCAGCAAGATCGGCAACCTCCAGGAACTGGAACAGGTGTCCACGATGGGCTTTCGTGGTGAAGCCCTGGCGGCCATCGCGTCGGTGTCGGAGTTGAAGATCGTCAGCCGGACGGCTGACGCATCACACGCCACCAGCCTTGAAGCGAGAAGCGGTGAACTCACGCCCGCCTCCCGCAGCGTGGGTACGACGGTGGAGGTGCGCGAACTGTTCTTCTCCACGCCGGCCAGGCGCAAGTTCCTCAAGAGCGAAGCGACCGAACTTGCCCACTGTGTGGAGGTGATGCGCCGCCACGCGCTGGCGCGTCCGGACGTGTCGTTTTCGATGTGGCACGAAGGCCGGCTCGTCCATCAGTGGCGCGTGCCGCCGCTGATCGAGGACAGCGCCACCGCCGATGCGGCCCGCCATCGCCGCATTCGCGAGGTCTTGGGCGAGGAGTTCCATGCGGCCAGCCTTCCCGTTCAGGCCGACGCAGGACCGATGCGCCTGCGCGGACGCGTCGGTCTTCCGGATGTGGCGCGCGCCCGAGCCGATCAGCAGCATGTCTTTGTGAACGGCCGCTACGTCCGCGACAAGCTCATCAGCCACGCCCTTCGCGCGGCGTATGAAGACGTGCTGCATGGCCAGCGCCAAGCCGCCTGTGTCCTGTTCCTGGATATCGCCCCTGAGTTGGTGGACGTGAATGTGCACCCGGCCAAGACCGAGGTTCGATTTCGGGATGGGCGGGCCATCCACCAGTCGGTGCAAAAGGCCTTGGAGGTGGTGCTGGCCCAACCCCGTGCGGCCACTGCCCTGCCTGCGGGATCGGGGCCCGACGCCGGCCAGTGGCCACAGCGGCCCAGCCCCTGGATCCACACGGGGTCAAGTACCGGGCGCCAGACAGCCACGCAGTCCGCCTTGGCTCTACAGACCGCCGATGCCCTGTACCGCGCGTGGCCAGACCCGGCCGCACCGGGCCCATACGGGCAGCCCAGCGCGGCGGTACTGGCCCTCGATGGCGCCAACGGGCGTTCACCGGCTGCCCCACCGGACACCGGGTCCGATGCTGCTGTCAGCACCGAGGCGTGGCCCCTGGGGCGCGCCATCGCCCAACTGCACGGCATCTACATTCTGGCGCAGAACGACCGTGGCTTGGTGGTGGTGGACATGCATGCGGCGCACGAGCGGATCGTGTACGAGCGCTTGAAAGCAGACGAGGCCGCACGCGGCGGCGCGATGGCCTCACAGCCTCTGCTGATTCCGGCGAGCTTCGCGGCGTCGCCTGCAGAGATGGCGACGGCCCAGGACCATGCGAAGACCTTGGAGGAACTGGGCTTGGACCTTTCGCCACTGGGCCCGGCCACACTCGCCGTGCGCAGCCGCCCGGCTGCGCTCACGCAAGTCGACCCAGTGGTCTTGGCGCGCAGCGTGCTCGCCGATCTGGCGCAATGGGGCGCAAGCCGTGTAGTGGGACGTACCCGCGACGACCTGCTGGCATCCATGGCCTGCCACGGCGCCGTGCGTGCCAACCGCTCGCTCACCTTGCCTGAGATGAACGCCCTGCTGCGCGACATGGAACGCACCGAACGCTCAGACCAGTGCAATCACGGTCGCCCTACATGGCGGCAGGTCACGCTGCGCGAACTCGATCAACTCTTCATGCGCGGGCGCTGAGTCGACATGAACCTTCGAACACCGTCACCTGGATCACCCCCGCACCCCGATGGCGAGCGGCTGTCCAAGCGGATGACCGCACTGGGCCTGGCTTCTCGGCGCGAGGCCGACGAGTGGATCGAGGCGGGTTGGGTCAAGGTCAATGGCCAGATGGCCGTGCTGGGGCAGCGGGTGCATCCGGATGCCCGTATCGAGGTGGATCCAGCCGCTCGGCAGCAGCAGGCGCAGCGGGTCACGGTGCTGCTGCACAAGCCGGTGGGCTTTGTGAGTGGGCAGGCAGAGGACGGCTACCCACCGGCGGTGACCCTGGTCAAGGCCGACACACGATGGGCAGAAGACCGCGGCCACGTTCGCTTTCACCCTGGGCACCTGCGGCACCTGGCGCCTGCCGGGCGCCTGGACATCGACTCCACCGGACTTCTGGTGCTCACGCAGGATGGGCGGATAGCCAAGCAACTCATCGGTGAAGATTCGAATGTGGAAAAGGAATACCTGGTGCGTGTGGCCGTGCGCGGTGGCGGCCCGTTGCCGGCTGAGGGTTTGGCCAGGCTCAACCACGGCCTGACGCTGGACGGCGTGAGGCTCAGACCCGCCAAGGTCAGTTGGCAGAACGAAGACCAACTGCGCTTCGTGTTGCGCGAGGGCCGCAAGCGCCAGATCAGACGCATGTGCGAGCTGGTGGGGCTCGAGGTGCTGGGCTTGAAGCGAGTGCGCATCGGCAGTGTGGTGCTAGGCAAGCTGCCCCCAGGCCAATGGCGCTACCTGGGTGCGCATGAGCGCTTCGCTTGAGCACCACCCACACGCCACTGGCACGACAGCGGGGCCTTCGGCATGAATGACCCACAGGAACTGAACCGGTGGGTAGGCCTCGTGGGCCCCACCGCCAGCGGCAAGAGCGCGGTGGGCCTCATGGTGGCCCACCGGGTCAACATCGAAATCGTCAGCGTGGACTCTGCTCTGGTCTACCGCGGCATGGATATCGGTACCGCCAAACCGACGGTACGCCAACGCGCGCAGATTCCACACCACCTCATCGACTTGATGGATCCGACCGACCGGTACTCCGCGGCTCGCTTTGCGGCCGATGCGCGGCGGTTGATTCGGGAGATCAATGCGCGTGGGCGTCTGCCCCTGTTGGTCGGCGGCACCATGCTGTACATCAAGGCGCTGGCCGATGGCCTTGACGCCATGCCCAGCACCGATCCTGAACTGCGTGATGCCCTGTTGGCGCAAGGCCGCGAACGCGGCTGGCCTGCCCTGCATGAGGAACTGCGACAGGTCGACCCCGTCACGGCTGATCGGCTGAAGGTCAACGACGCCCAACGTATTCAACGGGCCCTGGAAGTTTGGCGCCAAACCGGAAAGCCGCTCTCGAGCTTTCATTCACCGCAAGGCGCTGCCCAGGGGGGGCTGCCACCGCGCGTTCTGATCAGCCTGGAGCCCAAGGACCGTGCCTGGCTGCATGAGCGGATTGCCTTGCGCTTCGATTACATGCTCGACGACGGCTTTGTGGATGAGGTCAAGGCCCTGCGCGCGCGTGGTGACTTACACCCCGACCTGCCCTCGATGCGCAGTGTGGGCTACCGTCAGGCCTGGGCCGCCCTGGATGAGGGTCTGGAGGGCGAGGCGCTGCGCCGCCTGGTGCGGGAGACTGGCATCGCCGCCACCCGGCAGCTGGCCAAGCGGCAGCTGACTTGGCTGCGCGGCATGAAGAGTCGCTGTGTTCTGGATGCGCAGGATCCGGCCAGCGCCGATGCGGTGGTGGATCTGGTGGTTCGACACGGGAGTTCGGTGTGCTGAAGGTCCAGGGCCTGTGCAAGCGGTACGGTGCGACGCCGGTATTTGCGGATGTGTCGTTCGATGTGGCGGCAGGCGAAATGGTGGCCGTCCTGGGCGAGTCGGGCGTTGGAAAGTCCACGCTGCTCAATGCATTGGCTGGCCTGGACAGTCTGGACGAAGGCCGCATTCGCCTGCACGAGACCGATGTGAGCGAGCTGGACGAGGACGCGCTGGCGCTGTGGCGGCGTCGCCGCGTGGGATTCGTGTTTCAGGCCTTCCACGTGTTGCCGCACTTGAGCGTGGCGCAGAACGTGGCCTTGCCGCTCCTGCTGCTGAATGTGCCCCGTCCCGATCGGGAGGTCCGCGTGCGGCAGATGCTGCAATCGGTTGGTCTGGAGGGCTACGATGGCCGCGAGCCCCGAACCTTGTCCGGCGGGCAATTGCAACGCGTGGCCATTGCCCGGGCGCTGGTCCACCGTCCGGCGCTGCTGCTGGCCGATGAACCGACAGGCAATCTGGAGCCCGAGACCGCCTCACGCATCATCGACCTGCTGCGCCACCAGGTGCATGAACTGAACGCCGCCTGTGTGCTTGTGACGCATTCGCAATCGGCAGCCCGTGCCGCCGACCGCGTGCTGCACCTGCGCGCCGATGGCATGGCCGAGCCCACCGGACGATGAGGTTTCTGCTCACCCTGCTCAGGGACATCAGCGTTCCCGAGTGGCGACTGCATCCGTGGCGACAGGGCGTGGGCGTCTTGGCGGTGGCCCTGGGCGTGGCCCTTGCCTTCTCGGTGCACCTGATCAACGAGTCTGCACTGTCGGAGTTCTCATCGGCGGTACGCAGTGCCACCGGGCAGTCCGACGGCGCCCTGCAATGCCCCAATTCTTGCGATGACCATGTGTGGGAGGCGGTGCAGCTGCAGGACCATGTCCTGGCCGCCAGCCCTGTGCTGGAGATCGACACCTATGCGCTTCGCTCACCGATCCTGGCTGGCGGCGACAAGGTCGAACGTGTGGGCATCAAGCTCATGGGCATCGACGCCTTCACCGTGGTCGCCGTGGCACCCGACCTCATGCCGAGGGTGGCGCCGGAGATCGGTGAACGACTGGGCTTCCTGCTGCCTGAGCACGTGTTTCTGAACCCTGCCGCACTCAGCGCGCTCGGCGTTCGACCGGGCCAGACGGTGCGGCTTCAGGCGGGCCTGGGCGTGAAGGAATTCACCGTTGCGGGTTCGGTGGGGATCAGCGGCTCGCCGGTGATGGTGGCGGACATTGCAGCCGCGCAGGAACACTTTGGTGCGATCGGACGTCTGAGCCGCATCGAGCTGCGGCTGGCGCCGGGCGCCACACGCGCAGAGTTGAGCACCCGCTGGCAGACACTGCCCTGGTGGCCCAAGGGCGCGCGACTGCAGGGGCCCGACGATGACACCCAGCGCGTGTCCACCGCGTCGCGTGCCTACCGCGTGAACCTCACGGTGCTGGCCCTGGTGGCCCTGTTCGTGGGAGCGTTCCTGGTGTTTTCGGTACAGGCCCTGTCGGTGGCGCAGCGCACGGCCAGCTTGGCCTTGTTGGGTGTGATGGGCCTGTCAGCACGCCTTCGCATGCGCCTGATCCTGTGCGAGTCGATGGTGTTGGGCGTGGTCGGCAGCGCCCTAGGGCTGCTGCTGGGCACCGCAGCAGCATGGCTAGCCCTGCACTGGCTGGCCGGCGACCTGGGCGGCGGCTACTTTCCGGGCATTGCGCCGAGCCTGCAGTTCTCGGTGCCTGCAGCCCTGGCGTTTGCCGCCCTTGGGGTGCTGGCCGCGCTGGTGGGCGGCTGGGCACCGGCCCTTCAGGCGCAAAGACTGGCCGCGGCGCAGGCACTCAAAGGCCTGGGCGGTACGCACGTGCGCGCACTCCCCGGCTGGGCAGGCCCTGCCCTGGTGGGCGTGGGTGCAGCCCTGTCCTTCGCGCCCGCTTGGCAGGGCATGGCACTGGGCGCGTATGTGGCCGTGGCCTTCTTGCTCTTGGGCGGCATCGCCTGCGTACCGACCCTGGTGGATTGGCTGCTTCGCCGCGCCAGGCCACAGGACCATGCCCTGGCGGTGCTGGCTGTCGGCCGCGCACGGCATGAACGGCAGGCCGCCACGGTGGCCGTGGCGGGTGTGGTGGCCAGCCTCAGCCTGGCCGTGGCCCTGACCATCATGGTGGCCAGCTTCAGAAGTGGGGTGGCATTGTGGCTGGAACAGGTGCTGCCGGCCGATCTCTACGCACGCACGGCCACCAGTACTGCAGCCAGCGATGGCGCCTTCCTGCCTGCCGAATTCGTGGAGGCTGCGGCCTCCCTACCGGGCGTCTCGCGAGTCGATGCGGCCCGGGTTCGTTCGGTGGTGCTGGACCCTTCCAAGCCGGCCATCAGCCTGGTGGCCAGACCGCTGAGCGAACAGGCCCTGCAGGGACGCCGCGTGTCACAGGTGCTGCCGATGGTGGCTCCTTCATCGCCGCCAGTGAGCACGGTCAACAACACGCATGCCGCCCTGGACGGCTATGTGACCGAAGCGATGGAGATGCTGTATGGCGCGCGACCCGGCACCTTGCTGGAGTTGCCGGTGGCGACCATTGGTGGCTCCGGCAGCACGCTCATTCGCATCCGCGTCAAGGGCGTCTGGCGCGACTACGCCAGACAGTTCGGCGCGGTGGCCATTGATCTGCGCGAGTACCAGGAGCTTACCGGCGACACACGGATCAACGACCTGGCCATCAGCCTGGATGACGGAGCGGACGTTGGAGAAGTACAAAGGCAGCTACGAGAAAAGGTGGCGCAACCGGCCTTGATCGAGTTTGCGGTTCCGGCCCAGATCCGCGCCATCTCCATGCGGATCTTCGACCGTAGCTTTGCCGTCACCTACTACCTGCAGGCCTTGGCCATCGGCATCGGCCTGTTTGGCATCGCCGCCAGCTTCTCCGCTCAGGTCTTGGCCCGACGCAAGGAGTTCGGCCTGCTCTCGCATCTGGGATTGACGCGCTGGCAAATCGTGTCGATCGTGGCCGGTGAAGGTGCCGCCTGGACGGCCGCCGGCGCCCTGGCCGGCTTGGTGCTGGGGCTGGCGGTCAGTGCAGTGCTGGTGCACGTGGTCAACCCCCAAAGTTTTCATTGGACGATGGAGCTGGTCGTGCCCTGGGACCGACTGGGGCTGCTGTGCGCAGCCGTGCTGCTGGCCGGTAGCCTGACGGCAGCACTCAGCGCGCGAACAGCCGCCTCGGCCGATGCGGTGCGTTCGGTGAAGGAAGACTGGTGACATGGCGACCCTGTTGACGCGACGACGCGGTGTGGCGGGCCTTGCCGGCCTCGCCGGCCTTCCCGGCTTGATCGGCTGGGCACGCTGGACGATGGCCACGCCTCACGCCCTGGGATCGGCCGCGGGGGTTCTGCCCTGGTTGGCGGGCACGGCCCCCCAACCGGCAGTGGCAGACCCTCAGGCCGACGACTTGCCGCGTCCAGGTCGGCCCCTGCGATTCCCACGCGACTTTGGTGCCCACCTGGGAACCCGGCTCGAGTGGTGGTACGTCACTGGCGCTTTGAGCCTCACCGCGGGCGGTCCGGCGCTGTATGGCTTTCAGATCACCTTCTTTCGCACGCGCACGGCGCTGGCCGATCGCCCGCTGGACGGTGCCAGCCGCCTTCGCGCGCGCCACCTCCTGTTCGCGCATGCTGCACTGACCGACGTGGCCTCGGGACGCTTGCTGCACGCCGAGCGGCTGGCGCGCTGGAATGGCCTGCCCCAGGACCGCGACGCTGCCGCCATCGCGTCTGTAGAAGACACCCACGTGCAGATCGGGCGTTGGCACCTACGTCGCCAGGGGCCACCCGATGCCTCCGTCTACGAGGGCGCCTGGCACGACGACGATGCCGGCTTCGGCATGGCCCTGAAGCTTCGCACCACCCAAGCCCTTGTGCTGCAGGGCGAGGCCGGCTACAGCCGCAAGAGTCCAAGACCTGGACATGCCAGCGGGTACTACAGCCAGCCGCAGATGCGTGTCGATGGCCAGTTGCGACTGCGCGGTCGGACCCTATCGGTGCAGGGTACGGCCTGGCTGGACCACGAGTGGAGCAGTGCCCTCCTCGACCCCGAGGCGGTGGGCTGGGATTGGATGGGCCTGAACCTGGACGATGGCAGTGCACTCACGGTGTTTCGCCTGCGCCGAGCCGATGGCACCGCGCTGTGGGCTGGCGGCTCCTGGCGGCCGGCCGGGCAGGCGGTGCGCAACTTCGCGCCCCACGAAGTGCAGATGCAGCCCGGCCGACGCTGGCGCAGCCCCGCCACGGATGCGGTGTATCCCGTGGAGTGGACGATCCAAACCCCGGCGGGCCGCCACCAGCTTCGTGCGCTGGCCGATGCCCAGGAACTCGACAACCGCCAGCGAACTGGCACCGTGTACTGGGAAGGCATCAGCAGCCTTCACAGCATGGACGGGCAGCGCCTGGGTATGGGCTACCTGGAGATGACAGGCTACGCCGGACGCCTGCAGCTCTAGTTGCACGGCTGGCCACGAACCTTCTGCGCCCGCCACTACACTCGAAGGCGGGGGCAAGCCCCCAAACAGGCACCCATGACCGACAAGGAACGCGACAAGGCCAAGAGCCCCCGATCACTGAGCGGACTGTTGCCGTTTCTGCGGCCCTATCGGCTGCAGATCGGCTTGGCGGTGCTGTTCCTGCTCTTGGCAGCTGCCAGCACCCTGGCCTTTCCGATAGCCCTCAAGAGCCTGATCGATCACGGCTTCGTATCGGCCGAGCCTGGCCAGCAGCTGATGAACCTGCGCGGGCATTTCGCTGCCCTCTTCGCCGTGGGGGCAGCCTTGGGCTTGTTCTCTGCCGCACGCTTCTACATGGTGACCTGGCTGGGTGAGCGAGTCACCGCCGACCTGCGCAGCGCCGTCTATGCGCATGTGGTTCAACAAAGCCCAGAATTCTTCGAAACGACGCAGACGGGCGAAGTCATCAGCCGCTTGACGACCGACACCACCCTCGTGCAGACCGTGGTGGGCTCATCGCTGAGCATGGGATTGCGAAACACCGTGATGGGCCTGGGCGCCTTGCTGATGCTGGTGGTCACGAACCCGGCGGTCATGGCACAGGTCTTGGGCATGCTGGTGTTGGTGGTACTGCCCTCGCTGTATTTCGGCCGTCGGGTTCGAAAGCTGTCCCGTGCGAGCCAGGATCGCGTAGCCGATACCAGTGCAATCGCCGCCGAGGTGCTCAACGCCATGCCAGTGGTGCAGAGTTACGTGCAGGAGCAGCGTGAGGCCGGCCGATTCAACCAGGCCACCGAGGCGGCATTTGATACCGCGCGCAAGCGCACCCGAATCCGCTCGGTATTGGTGGGCTTCATCATCACCGCCACCTTCGCCGCACTGCTGTGGGGCCTGTATCAGGGAACACAGTCGGTGATCGAAGGCCGCATCACCGCCGGTCACCTGGGGCAAACCGTCGTCTTCGTGATCATCCTCATCAGCAGCGTGGCCGTGTTGTCAGAGGTGTACGGCGACCTGCTGCGCGCAGCCGGCGCGACCGAGCGGCTGATGGAGCTGCTGTCCACACGTTCACCGGTGGCCGATCCCGCCCACCCTCACGAGCTGCCCGCCACGCGTGGGGGCTCGGCCGTGCAGTTCGAAGACGTGACATTCCACTACCCCTCGCGCCCGGCCACGGCTGCGCTGCGACATCTGCGGCTGCAGATCGAACCGGGCGAAACCGTGGCCCTGGTGGGCCCAAGCGGCGCGGGCAAGAGCACGGTGCTTCAGTTGCTGCTGCGCTACTACGACACGAGAAGCGGCCGCTTCACGGTCGATGGCGTGGATGTGCGAAATGCACGACTCAAGGACTTGCGAGAGCGCATCGGCATCGTGCCGCAGGACAGCGTGATCTTCTCCACCAGTGCCCTGGAAAACATCCGCTACGGGTGTCCTCAGGCCAGCGAGGAAGAAGTGGTGGCAGCAG
>JACCEC011401447.1_pt1 | contig 10627 bp, 10 predicted proteins | sample 7450121 | NCBI WGS metagenome assembly JACCEC01 (sample SAMN15323455, study PRJNA562643) | freshwater metagenome | isolation source: river surface water | place: USA:Blue River Watershed | collected 2017-08-18 | reverse complement strand
TAATTTTGTATGGTTCCCAAAAAAGGCAGCTTACGCTGCCTTTTTTATTTTAAACTGAGCATGATCAATAAATTCATTAGGTTTTTAAATGGCGTTTGAAATAGATCACGATTGGCAAGGAAATCTTGCCACACCGGTTGCCCGCATCGGAGAGAAAGCTAAAACCAAGCTACTCGTTCTGCTGTGTATCATTTGGGTCATCCTGGGTATTTTTGGCCATCAGCCATGGAAACCCTATGAAGCTTCCAGCGTTAGTATTATCAAAAACATGCTTGATCAGCAGCTTTGGCTCACAGCAACTGCTGCAAGCCAAACATCGCTAGAAAATCCCCCTCTGTTTTATTGGTCTGCGGCACTCTTTAGTCAATTACTCAGTCCGATTCTAAGCCTACATGATGCAGCTAGAGTTGCGAGCGCATTTTGGATGTCTTTAACCTTATTGGTTGTGGGCATGATAGGCCGTGAAATTTGGGGGCAAGGCCTGGGCAGACAAACCAGCTTTATCTTTATTAGTTCAGTAGGATTAATTGCTGTTGCACACTCACTAAGCCCAGCATTACCTGCACTCACTGGCAGCGCAATGGGCCTATATAGTCTAGCACTTGCAAGAAGAAGACCTTTTCGAGCCAGCGCATTACTAGGCTGCGGCATCGGAATTAGCTTTCTAGCAACAGGATTAATGCCAGCACTTATTTCAGTCGTATCTGCCTTATTACTTCCTTTATTCTTTAAAGCATGGCGCTCAAAAAGCTACGCAATTGTTTTAGGACTTGCTCTACTAATTTCAATGCCGTGGCTACTCCTTTGGCCAGCTGCATTATGGCAAGTTGCCCCAAATCAACTAATCACTTGGTGGCAAACTCAATTAGTGTTTTCTAACAGCACCCATATTGATTTACTAAGAACTATTGCATGGGGAGCATGGCCATCCCTACCATTGGCCGCATGGGGCTTATGGCATTATCGAAAAGTCCTGGTTGATAAACCAAAGTTTCAACTGATCATTACATATTTCATTGTTGCACTGACATTAATTGGTCTCAGCTCACTAAACGAAGTACCTGCACTCACCTTACTATTGCCATTAACACTCCTTGCAGGCGGCGCTGTTGAAACGCTTAAGCGTGGTGCAGCTGGCGCCCTTAATTGGTTTGGTTTATTTGCATTCGGTTTAGCTGGCATTCTCATTTGGTTAGGCTGGATTGCTTTTACAACCGGCTGGCCGGAACACCTATCAGTTCGAATGCACTTTCTTTCAGGCTTAAAAAACATGGACATCAATATCGTGAGCTTAACAGCAGCGATTCTGGCCTCCGTAGTTTGGATAGCAACTATCAACACAAAACGCTCTAATCGTGCTGCCATTACTGATTGGGCTGTTGGTGTAACTATGGTGTGGAGCTTGCTAATGACACTTTGGCTGCCATTAATAGATAACGCAAAAAGCTACTACCCAGTGGCCAAAGCATTAAAACACAATCTACCTAAAAATCATGGTTGCATTAATAGCATCATGGGTAATGACCAAGCTGATCTAATGCATTACTACATTAATTTAAAAACAAAACATATCGTCAGCTCCGATCAATTTAGTTGTGATTTACTATTGATACAAGCGGACAAAAAGCATGAAAAAATATCACTAAGTGATGATTGGAAACTCATCTGGCAAGGTAAACGTCCAGCTGATCGCAATGAGCGATTTAGGTTATACCAAAGAAAACAATAAACACATCTATGCAAACCAGCACGGAAAAAACTAAACTGATCGATCAATTTGGAAGGCAGGTAGATTACATTCGCCTATCCATCACTGACCGTTGCGATTTCCGCTGCACCTATTGCATGAGTGAGAACATGGAATTTCTTCCTCGAGATGAAGTGCTTTCACTTGAAGAATGCCTACGTGTTGTTAAAGCTTTTGTTGCGCTTGGCGTTTCTAAAGTACGCATCACCGGAGGCGAACCTCTAGTCCGTAAAAACGCACTTTGGTTATTTGAAGAAATCGGCAAACTCTCAGGCCTCAAAGAACTCGTCACCACGACTAACGGCTCACAACTTGAGCAACAAGCCCAAGCACTCAAAGCAGCAGGGGTTAAACGAATCAACATCAGCCTCGATAGTTTAAATGCAGAGAAATTTAAGAAAATTACTCGCGTAGGTGATTTGAACAAGGTACTTCGGGGTATCAGCGCCGCGCAAAAAGCTGGCTTTGATAATATCAAACTCAATACTGTTTTAATGCGCGGTATCAATGATGATGAAACATTATCACTGTTGGAATTTGCGATTGCTCAAAAAATTGATATTTCATTTATTGAAGAAATGCCACTCGGAGAAGTGGATCATCATCGCGAATCAAGCTTTGTTAGCAACACAGAAACACTCGCTAACATTCAAACAAAATTCGATTTAATTTCCAGCGAAATCAACACAGGTGGCCCTGCTCGCTATTGGAAAGTGAAAGATACCAACACCAAAATCGGTTTTATTTCACCACACAGCCACAATTTTTGTGAGGCTTGCAATCGTGTGCGTATCAGTTGCAAAGGTGAATTGTATTTATGCCTAGGGCAGGAAGACAAAGTTGATTTAATGCCTTTGCTACGCGACCACCCTAATGATGATTCAGCCCTCATTACAGCCATCTTATCCAGCATGCAAATCAAACCAAAAGGTCACGATTTTGATCTAAAACGTGCAGCGCCTGCGGTGGTTCGGTTTATGTCACATACAGGCGGATAGCGCATGCACATCACTGGAATCATCTTGGCAGGTGGCCTAGCAAGACGTATGGGCGGCATGGATAAAGGCCTGATTCCATTTCTGAACAAGCCCATGATTACGCATGTTATTAATCAATTAAAGCCGCAAGTTGAGCATATGCTGATTAATGCCAATCGCGAAATTGAACGTTATGAAGCTTTGGGCTTATCTATTGTTCAAGATCAAATCACAGACTTCGCCGGACCTTTAGCCGGTTTACATACTGGCATGAAACATGCAAAAACTGAGTTCGTTTTAAGCGTTCCATGCGACTCACCATTACTAGCAAATAATCTAGCGATTCGTTTAATGCATGCACTTCAAGAAAATAATGCAGATATTGCAATTGCAACAACAGGTGAGCAAACACACCCTGTATTTTGTTTATGTCGCACCAATTTAGCTGCAGATTTAGAAGAGTTCCTTACTGCTGGCGGACGTAAAGTTGAAGAATGGCAAAAGAAACATCACTTAACCATGGTCAGCTTTGACGATCAACCCACAGCTTTCAGTAACATTAATACTATGGATGATCTTACTGAACTTGAGCGTTTAGCAAACCATCAAAACTAACATCGTGAATACAAAAAAAATCATTCCAGTTCTAGGCTTTTGTGCGCATAGCAGTGGTATCGGCAAGACCACCCTGTTAACTCAGCTTATTCCGGCTTTAATTGCGCAAGGCTTAAGAATTTCAGTCATCAAACATGCGCATCACAGCTTCGATATCGACCAGGCCGGCAAGGATAGCTATCGCTTACGTGAAGCAGGTGCTGTGCAAATGATGATAGGCTCAAAAGCACGCTGGGCACTCATGACCGAGCTTTCACGCACACCCCAGAATGAAGATGAGCCAAGCTTGGCTTTACTACTTTCTCAAATGGATACTTCACTCAGCGATTTAGTCTTAGTTGAAGGATTCAAACACGAAGCCATTCCAAAAATTGAAGTGCATAGAGCAGAAATGGGCACGCCTTTATTAGCGCATGAAGATGAGAACATTATTGCGATCGCTACAGATGAAGCCGTCAATACTTGTAAACCCCAAATTGATTTAAACGATGTTTCTGCCGTTGCCACCTTTATTCGACAATGGCTTAAACTATAAAACAGCTTCAGAAAAACAGACATCAACCATGAGTAAAAAAACCTTAGCCGAACTTGCGAATACCCAAAGCCCTTGTGATGATTACGACCCAAATTCAATGGCGGTAGATCAAGCACGCTCAACGATTAAGGCCTTCTTAAATCCTGTTAAAGCAATTGAAACGATAGAGATAAGAGCATCACTTGGCCGCATTTTGGCAGAAGACATTATTTCGCCTTTTAATGTTCCAGGTCATAACAACTCAGCCATGGATGGCTATGCTTTTAATTCGGCAGATGTCGAACAATCAGGCAGCACGACCCTAAAAATCACAGGGAGTGCATTCGCAGGCAATCCTCTCACAGGAAGTGTTCAAAAAGGGGCTTGCATTCGCATTATGACAGGCGCAGCAGTGCCTGCTGGCGTTGATACCGTCATTGCTCAAGAACGCGTCAAAGTTGATGCAGATAGCATCAACTTTTCAGACAGCATCAAACCTGGCATGAACGTTCGTCTTGCTGGCGAAGACTTAAGCACAGGCCAAATTGTTTTAAAGCAAGGGCATTTAATGCGGGCGGCAGATCTGGGATTAGTTGCCTCACTCGGCATTCCAGATATTAAGGTTTACAGAAAACTACGCGTCAGCTTTTTCTCCACGGGCGATGAACTCACCAGCCTAGGACAAACCCTAGAAGCCGGACAAATTTACGACAGCAATCGCTACACTTTATTTGGCATGCTCACGCGTTTAGGCGTTGAGGCTCAAGATCTAGGTGCGATTCCTGACAATCCTGAATTACTAGAAAAAACATTAGAAACAGCAGCGCAAAACTCAGACGTCATTCTAACCAGCGGCGGCGTGTCAGTCGGTGAAGCGGATTACATGAAACAGCTACTCCAAAAACTAGGGCAAGTGCTTTTCTGGAAAATCGCCATGAAACCTGGACGTCCACTCGCTTTTGGCAAAATTGGTGATGCCCATTATTTTGGCTTACCCGGCAATCCAGTTGCGGTCATGGTGACTTTTTATCAATTCGTGCGTGAAGCTTTACTCATTCTGATGGGACAAGATGTGCCTGCTACGCAACCGCTGATGAATGCAGTGTGCGTATCGCCTATTAAAAAAGCTAAAGGCCGTACAGAATTTCAACGTGGGATTTTATTCTTAGCCGAAGATGGAGACTGGAAAGTCAAAACCACAGGCAATCAGAGTTCTGGCGTGCTCAGCTCAATGTCAGCAGCCAATTGTTTTATTGTTTTAGATGAAGAGACTGGCAATATTGAAGCTGGGGCAACGGTGAAAGTACAACTGCTTGATGGCGTGGTTTAGTTTAAAAACTAAAGCTAATCTTATCGCCAAGACTAAAGCCTAGCGAAAATTCAATTCCACCCCATTCCCTGCTGGGTCGCTAAAAAATATCTGCTTCTGTCCTGCAGATTGAATTTCACGCGTTCTAAACTCTACCCCCAACTGCTCCAAACGCTCAAGCGTCCCCACATAGTCAGTTGCGGTGAATGCCACATGATCAAAAGTCGTAGCCACATTCTCTTGGCGGCCTTCTTCTGGCTTTGCTTCAGATAAATGCAACACGTCTTTCTTACCGATATATAACCAATATCCAAAGCTGCTAAGCTTAGGCCGCTTGCCTACAGTCAGCCCAACCACATCACGATAAAAAACCTTCAGCAATTCCATCGTAGAAGGCTCAGCACGCAAGTTGTAATGATTAAAACCGAGGATAGACACAGTAAAACTCCAACAGATTAATAAGTTGATGATACAAAAAAAGCCATCACATGTGACGGCTTTTTTTGTGAAGGTTAATGCTTACTTAAACATATAGGAAGCACTCACACCAAGCATATAGTTTCTACCTGGGCCAGATTCGAAAGCTTGCGCAGAATTCACTTTGATACTGCTGACATAACTTTGATCAGATAAGTTATCCACTCTCGCAAATTCAGTAATTTTCCAGTTACTTAGTTGCTGTGTAAACCCAGCTCTTAAATTAAACAAAGTATTGGAGTCAGCTTTATAAGTTGGATTGTTTGTATCATATGCATTAGTTGAACTCACATAAATTGCCTCAACAGCAGTTGAGAAACCGTATGCTGGATATTTCCACATCAACTCAGAATAGGTTGTAGCAGTATAGGTTCCAGGAATTTTATTTCCTGATGACACTCTAGTTGTTGCTGAATTTGCATCGTTAGCAAAATTGTTTTTGAATTCGGCATCCATTAAGGTATAAGCACCATAGAAACTAAAATTATAAGGCAATCTACTATCTATCGAGAGTTCCAACCCTTTTCTTTCAGTTTCTGCAACACTCTTGTATGTTGTAAAGAAAGTTGGATTTACTGAACTACCATTGAGAGTTCGAGTGCCTGATGCAAAATTATCAGCAACAACAATTTCATTTTTTGCATCTATCTTAAACAAAGCCAAATTAACTCTGGTATTGTCAGTGACAAAGGCTTTAGCACCAATTTCATAATTCTTTGTTCTGCTTGGCTTCATAGTTAAATTTGGACCATCGCCAGAAGTAGCATTTGTATAAGACATTTCAGCAAAAGTCGGCGTTTCAAAACCCTCACCATAATTAGCATACAAGTTTAAAGTTGGCGTTACTTTAAACGTAGCGCCTAACACAGGACTCGTGTTTGAATACTCTAATGAACCACCATCATCGACAGTCGAATTACCAAGAAATTTATCATTTACATTCATTTTGATTTTGCTGTGGCGCATACCAGCAACAAGCAACAATCTGTCGGTAGGTTCAAATGTTGCTTGCGCATATTGATCTACGTTCCAAGCCTTTTGAAGCTCATCTCGCTGAAGGCTTGATTTTACACCGTTTGATGTACTCCATCTTTTTCGGTCATCCTCCATCATGTCGTAACTCATACCTGCAGAAAAACTAAAAGGCCTAGCGAATAAAGTATCCTTATATGTCCATCGAATATCAGCACCGCCAAAATCACGCTTAAAACCTGATGCTGCAGTAGGTAGATATTGTAGATTTGACCTCTCACCGTAATAAGTCATTAATCTTACACTCTGAGTATCAGAGAGATTATGATCTAAAATTATTCCACCATAAGTTTGTTCCCTGGTAACGCGAGTATTGCCAGTATAAGAAGAGGCAATAGCTTGCTTAGGATTCTGTTTAAATTGGGTTGGGCTCAAGGCCTGAGGGTCGTCCGTATAAGGCTGATTCAAATAATTTGCGACCAATGTTAACTTAGTATCCTCATTAAGATTAAAACTAATCTTAGAATTAAAATTGTCTTTTCGATATTCACTATGATCACGGTAGCCATTCGAGGTGATTTGTGAAGTGCTCATGATGTAATTGACATCACCTTGCTGACCTTCGATAGTCAGAAACTCTCTTTTTGTGTTGTAACTTCCAAAAGTAATACCACCAGAAAGTGTTGGTGTTTTTGAACCGTCACGCGTAATAGCCTGAACAACGCCACCTGAAGAGTTGCCATATAAAGCTGAGAAAGGACCACGTAAAAATTCCACCTGGCCGACAGTGTCGAGATTTAACGCACCCAACTGACCTTGGCCATCAGGCGTTGTTAAAGGAATACCATCAGCATAAATACGAACACCTTTAACACCAAATAAAGAACGCGCACCAAAACCACGGGTAGAAATTGATAGCTCTTGAGCAGAGTTGTATCGATTATTAATTACGACACCAGGGATTCGCGGTGAAACTTCAGACAAATTAGCGCCTAGGCGAGCATCATGAATAGTTTCACTATCAATTGCATCAATAGAAACTGGCAAATCAAAGCTATTTTGGGCCGATCTAGTAGCGGTTACAACGACAGGGTTCAAATTAAGGTTGATTTCAGCGAACGCTTGCGTTGAAACTAGGGCTGAAACCAGTGAAAAAATAAGTTTTTTATTCATTTTTATAATATGCTTGTTGAAAAAAGTGAAGCATTATAAACGCTGTCGTATATTTGAGTATCATGAAAATCATTAAAATAATATTTATATCAAATACGCCTTTTAATCTAAAAAAAATTAAAAAAATATTAAATTTCAATTACTTAAAAAAATAAAATGATGGAACTTTATATTTAAAGCTACACTCATAAATTGCACGATTAACACATTTGATATGAGGCACCCCGATGAATAAAACACTCACACATATCTTACTAGGCTTGCTTAGCATGCTGACTATTAGCGCTGGACACGCTGAATCTGACCCTAAAAAATGGCCAGTTGTTAGAGAAAGCTTTTTTGGCGAACGACCAATGGCAGATGCGCCATTTATTACTTTTAACGCTCCACGTCGTGCTGAAAGCGGTGCGCAAGTGCCTCTAGAAATGATGGTCGATCAAACACAAGCCGATGCGAATGCCATTAAACGTATTTATCTGTTAGTTGATTCCAACCCTATTCCATTAACAGCCACTTATCATCTGACTGACAAACTCGGTAAATTTAAATTAGCGACACGTATTCGTATGGAAATGGATTCATATATTCGTGCTGTAGGTGAAACTGCTGACGGCAAATTGTATTTAGCTTCTGTTGAGATTCGTGCTGCTGGCGGCTGCGGTGGCACTGTGGATGGTGATGAAAAAGAGATTCGGGCTGCTGCCGGTAAAATTAAATTAAATGTGGAAAGCCCTGTGAAATTTGGTGAACCAACCCAAGCCACTTTTATGATTAAGCACCCAATGCGCACAGGCTTACAGCGTGACTTGGTTTCACAAGGTTTTGTGCCAGCCTTTTACATTCAAAAAGCAGCGTTTACTTATAACAACGAAAAAGTAATGGATGTAGATATTGGTGTTGGCACCAGCGAAGATCCTTATTTACGTTTTAGCTTTATTCCAAGTAAAGCCGGCGTTTTAGATGTAAAAGCCGAAGACAATGAAGGTAAGCTATTTACCCACCAAACTGAAGTTAAGTAGTGGAGTTAAGTAGTTTTCATGCACCACTTGATGCTGCTGTGACAAACATTAACTATCACTAAATATGTTCAAATAAAAAGGGCGCTTTAAGCGCCCTTTTTATTATTTAAACTTCAAAAAACATTATTTCTTCTTGCAGGAACTGCTCCAAATTTTACATGGAGACATGCGGCTCATCGTTTCATCTTTAACAATTAATTGATGTTTTAAAGCACCTAAGATATGCACGACAATGAGTACTAGCAGAACAACGCCAAGCACCTCATGCGCTTCTTTATAAAAGTCACGACATGCAGCATTGTCTAAGCCAGCAACAAGTTCAGTACCAAACCATTTCAAGCCGTACTTACTGCTAATCGCCATCGCTACGCCACTGATAGGCAAAGCAAACATCAACAAATAAAGTAAGTGATGTACAGCTGTTGAAATTTTCTTTTCTGCTGCTGTCATGCTTGCAAGCAATGCAGGTGGACGATGCATGAGGCGCCAAACAAAGCGTAAAACAATCAAGGCTAATAAAGTAACGCCAATTGACTTGTGTAAATTGAAATAGAATGTTCTAGGTGAAACTTCTTCAGCCATCTGCCAGTTAAAAAGACCCAAATCAAACAAATCAAAAGATAAGGCTTTAGGCGCATCTTTAGGCAACTCTGCCATATACCAACCTAAAGCAAACATCGCAAAAATTGCCAAGCCTATGAACCAATGCAAAAAAATCGCGGTCTTGGTGTATTGATTGTTATTCATCTTATCTCCCTGTTCTAATGTATGATTAAGTTAATCACTTAAAGCTATTATATAGTGCCAGGCTATTAATCTCGCATCATTAAAATCATGATTTTATGAATGTGCTCCCAATTTAGGAATTTCTCATGTTGCTAAAAATTTTATTAGGCTTTGTTTTAACAATCACTTGTTACTTAGTGAACGCAGAGCCATTAACAATCGAAGCGCTGGGGCATGACGTTTATGTACATCACGGTGTACATGAGGACCTATCAGAAAACTACCATGGCGATATTTGTAATGTCAGCTTTATTGTTGGTAGCAAAGGGATTGCTGTGATTGATACGGGCGGCAGTTTCAAAGTTGGCCAACAACTCCGCGAATCCATTCGTAAAATATCGCCACTGCCTATTCTTTATGTCATTAATACGCATGTGCATCCAGACCATATTTTTGGGAATGCCGCATTCAAACAAGACGGCCCTGCTTTTGTTGGCCATGAAAAACTCCCTGATGCAATGGAGCGACGTCGTGAAAGTTATTTCCGTACGAATCAGCAATGGCTTGGAGAGAGCTTTGCAGGGAGTGAACTTATCAAGCCTAACGTTTTAGTAAAAGGCACACTCAAACTAGACTTAGGTGATCGAACATTACTCTTGACCGCTTATCCAACAGCCCATACCAATACTGATTTAACCGTGTTTGATAATAAAAGCTCAACATTATGGACAGGTGATTTGTTATTTGTAGAACGCACCCCATCAATCGATGGAGACATCAAAGGCTGGCTAAATGTGATTAACGAACTCAAAACACACGAAGCAGAAAATGCAATTCCTGGCCATAGCGGGCTACTTAAAGAGAGTAACTGGAAACAACAACTCAATAATGAAGAACGCTATTTGTGGACACTGCTCAATGATATCCGCACCAGCATTAAAAAAGGTGAGGTCATGGAAAAAGCGATGGCGACTGCAGCCGCTTCTGAGCATCGATATTGGCAATTATTCGATATCGTCAATCGTCGCAATGTGAATAACATCTATCCAAGTTTGGAGTGGGAGTAAATTTGGCTTAAAGCCCAGCATCACAAAACGC
>JACCEC011797675.1_pt1 | contig 10634 bp, 10 predicted proteins | sample 7450121 | NCBI WGS metagenome assembly JACCEC01 (sample SAMN15323455, study PRJNA562643) | freshwater metagenome | isolation source: river surface water | place: USA:Blue River Watershed | collected 2017-08-18 | reverse complement strand
GGCACCCACTTGTAGTTTGGAAGCAGTGGTGCATCCGGCCGAAAAAGTTTTCCAACCGCCGTGGCGTGATGGATTGATGCATAAAAGTCTGTGTAATCACCAATTCTGCAAGGCAGCTGCATCTGCACATCGGATTGCGGCACCAAGGCCGCTTTCAATCGTGGAGCTTCGCGCGCATCGACCCGGAGCCATTCGGTCAACCGGCGGCGAAACGATTGCCGCACCGATGGGCCCATCGCCATAAAGGCATTTAAATCACCCTGGCGCAGCGGCAAGGGAATAGCCTCGGCCCCAAGAATCTCTGCCGCGCTTGCGCAGTCCAGAATCTGATCGCCGATCGCGACACCGACCCGAGGCGGCTGCTGAGGCGCGCCGCGCCGAAAAGTGCCATAAGGAAGATTTTCAATCGGAAAATCACCGCCGGGCCGATTGGCGCTCTCAACCCAGCTGCCCTGGGTTATTTTTCCCACGATTCGGTGCCCCAATTATTGAAGAGAGCCATCATGCATCCAGCTTGCATGGCCCGGTGCCCGCTTAGTCTGACTCCACTCATTGAGCATGTCCCATTTCACGCGGTCTAACTCCTGCATCATTTTTGGCGTACCAGTATTGACCGCCAGCTCGAGTCGATGGCCATTCGGATCAAAGAAATAAATCGACTTAAAAATCGTGTGATTGGTGGGACCCACGACCTCAATGCCATCGCGCTCAAGCCGCGCCTTCACCGCCAGTAGGGTCTCCAGCGACTCGACCTCAAGCGCCAGATGCTGCACCCAACTGGGCGTATTGAGATCACGTGACATTTCGGGGCTATTGGGAAGCTCGAAAAACGCAAGGATGTTGCCGCCGCCGGCATCTAAAAATACATGCATATACGGGTCGGGGGCCTTGGTAGAAGGCACCTCGTTTTCAGCAATCGCCAACACAAATTCCATTTCCAGGTATTTTTGATACCACTCAACGGTCTGCTTGGCGTCTTTGCAGCGGTAAGCGACATGGTGAATTTTCGACAGCTTCATCAGAGTCCTCCGAGATGTTTACCGCAACCTGACCGATTCGCGGGCTAGCTGAAAAGCTTGACGCAAGACACGTAAATCGCCGATGTGATTTGATAAAAACAAGACCAGCTTGGCATTTAACTCATGGCTCTGTGCCTCAGACAGCCCCTCGTGGGCTGCGATCAAGGCCTCATAGAAATCATCTCCGGGGCTGAATTCACGAAAGACAGGCCGATCAAACTCCTTAAAATTCGGTTCAGTAATCAGTGGCATGAGTTGTTCCTTATCGTTCAGTTACAGGTGGCCTGGGCCAGCGCGGCAACGAGCCCTGCGCGGGATGGAGTCCGCCAGCGGGAGGCCACATGCTGATCCGGCCGCACGAGATATGCCGTGCCGTGGAGAGCGTCATAACGCTCTTTAAAACGACCCTTGTGATCAATGAGCAACTGCGCATCCGTACCGGAGACCGCCGCGAGCCCGGCATCGGCAGCGACCACAATCAAGCGAACGCCTAGGCCCCGGACACGGCAGGCTTGTAACTCACGAATCAACTCGGCGGCGATTGGCTGATGCTCCGCATAGATCAGCAATACAAATGCATTACCGATATTGCGCAGCAGCCAGCCTTGCTTGCCCTCCGAAACAATCGGCGCATCCTCCATGGGTGCGCCAGGAATCATTTTTCCGGAGAACTGCTCCTGATCCGGCGTATTCAAGCTGGAGTGATACAGAAATGAAGGTAATGAAAGCCGGCCAGAATTCACCAGTGATCGCGCAAACCGATGCTGTCGCGCAAGATCGAGAACTGAATTTCGAAATAACCGGCTGACTGCAGATTTCGGCGTAATAAAATCCGTCGAGCGGGTTGAATTCATGATGTTTTCATCGGCCGCATAGGACCGCTCTTCGTGGTAGGTGTCCAGCAGCCGCTCCGGGGCGGTTCCATCAATCACCAGCGCGAGCTTCCAGGCCAGATTATCGGCATCCTGCAGGCCTGAGTTCGCGCCACGGGCCCCAAAAGGCGAAACCTGGTGGGCGGCATCCCCCACGAAAAACACCCGCTGATGCCGAAAATTTTTCATGCGACGGCATTGGAAGGTATAAACACTGACCCACTCGAGATCAAACGTGTGTTGCTCGCCCAGCATTGCTTGAATACGCGGAATTACTTTCTCGGGCTTTTTCTCCTCCTCGGGGTCCGCATCCCAGCCCAGCTGAAAGTCAATACGCCAAACATTGTCGGCCTCGCGATGCAGCAGCACAGACTGATTCGGGTGAAAGGGGGGATCAAACCAGAACCAACGCTCAGCAGGAAAATCCGCCTTCATCACCACGTCTGCAATCAGAAAACGGTCCTGAAACACCCTGCCCTCAATATCCAGCCCAAGGAGTCGGCGAATGCCGGAGCGGGCACCATCACCCACGATGAGCCACTCAACATCGAGCTGGTAGCTGCCATCAACAGTTTCCACGGTAATTGTCGAGCCGGTCTGGTGCGCATCCACGGCAACGACTTTGTTTTTCCAGCGAATCTCGAGGTTAGAAAGTTCGTTGGCGCGCTTAACTAAAAACTCCTCTAAGTAATACTGCTGCAGATTGATCATGCCGGGCCGCTCATGATCGGGCTCGGGCGAAAGATTAAAGGAATAGACCTCATCGCTGCCGTTAAAGGTGCGGCCCACATTCCACGAGACGCCCTTCTCCATGACCGGCTGTCCGGCGCCAAGCCGATCCAGAATCTCCAACGAGCGCTTGGCATAACATAAGCCGCGCGATCCGACCGATACCGTACTGTCATCATCGAGCAATAGCACCGAATGGCCGAGCTGAGCCAGATCGATGGCTGCAGCCAATCCAACCGGACCCGCTCCCACCACCACAATTTGGCGTGCGGCGCGGCCGCCGATCTCGGCAGGCCGGCGATAGTCGAACTGCGGATAACGGTAGGTCGATAGCATCAGGCCTGGCCCTTTAGCTCTGAAGGGCCTGCCACATCTCCTGATCCCGCTGGGCCGTCCATATGCGAGGGTGCGAGATTCCACTCGCCTCATCAAATGCGCGGGTCACATCAAACGGCAGGCAATGCTCATAAATAAAAACTTGGGAAAACTTTGGATCCATCTTGGCGCGCACATGGGCCATGGTGGCCTTGAGATCTTTGCCTGCACGGACCGCCTCTTGCGCAGACTCATAAAGCGTTGCGACAAAATCACGTGTGTATGCGATTCCGGCCTGCACTTCTTTCGGGCTCATCAATGCTGGACCCCGGCCGGGCACAAGCTTATCGGCCTGCATCTGGGCAAGCCGATCCAGTGTTGATGGCCACTGCGCGAGATGGGCATCACCCGCATAACAGGCAGCGTCGTACTCCACCAAGTCGCCTGAAAACAAAACTTTTTCATCGGGCAGCCAGGCAATCGTGTCGCCTTTGGTGTGGCCGGCTCCGAGCTGCTTGATCTGGACCTCAAGCTTGCCCATCCAGATCGACATCTCACCTTTAAAAGTTAGTGTCGGCCAGGTCAGTCCGGGAACAGACTCAACGGCCTGAAAAAGCCGCGGAAAGCGGCCGATTTCAGAATCCATATCCTGTTGGCCGCGCTCGATGATTAAGTCATAGGTATCCCGGCTCGCAATAATTTGCTCAAGCCCCTCGCTGCGGTAGCCCGATGCGCCAAGTACACGCACAGCGTGATAGTGGGTCAGCAACACATACTTAATCGGCTTATCGGTGATGCTGCGCACGCGCCCAATCACACTCTGGGCCATGACAGGGGTGGCAGTCGCGTCAATGATCATCACGGCGTCATCGCCGATGATGATTCCAGTGTTCGGGTCCCCTTCAGCGGTGTACGCCCAGGCGTGCTCCGAGAGCTGTTCAAAACTTACTTTTTTTTCTTCGAGATCAGCCTGCGAGGCAAATGCTTTTGTTGTCACAACGGTCTCCTGGAGCGCGAATGTAATTCAGTTTAGACAAATTCATTCGATATTGTCAAACTAAGGCTGGGGCCAGGAGGCCGCAAACGAGGGACAGGCAGGCAATGGTCGACAGCCATGCCCGAAGCCGGGGATACCAGGGTGGCAGGCTGGCCCGGTTGGCAAGATCCGCATCCTGCCAATAGGCCAGGGCAAAGCCCACGATCAGCAGGCTCAGCGACAACCCAGAGTCCATTGCAATCGCAAGAAAGCCCATCAAGGCCGGGATCACGCTCCAAATATAGCGACGGTTTTTTCGGGTCCGATCCAGGCCAGGCAGCGTCATCGCAAAGCCCCAGTGCAAAGCCCCGACAAAACTCAGAATCACAGCGCCGTAGGCAATGAGCAGGCCACGGGCGAACGCCATCGCATCGGCAGGGCCAAACATCACGAGACCCGCAAGACCAACAAATGGGATGAGGCCGCCATAGCCGAGGGCCGCTACCAATGCGGGGGGCCGCATCAAAGACGATGAGGCAGCAGTCGGGACATTCATTTTGTGAAGGCTACAAGCCGTCGGGTTTTTTAAAAAATGTTGTCCGATCAATCGAATCAATCGCCATCGGAAATCTTCGGCCATCACGCTCGACCTCAATCGGTATCCGCGTGCCCGCCCCACCCAAAGCCCAGGCGCTTCGATACAAATCAGCCAGCGTTCGGACCTCTTTGCCAGCCACGGCGGTAATGAAATCTCCGGCCCGAAGGCCAGCCTGATGAGCAGGCCCATCTTTACTTACCCGCAGAATGGCGACATAGCCGCTGCTGTCATCGGGCGTAATTCCCATCCATGGATGAATGCCCGAGGAGCGAACCCCGTTCGTCAGAAGATCTCGCTGAATTGGTTTTAATAAATCAATCGGCACGAATAAATTTCCGGGCGAAAACATGCCCTGGGCCATTGCATCACGGACATACAGTGAGCCAAGACCCACCAGCTCGCCACGCTCATTTAAAAGCGCTGCGCCAGCCCAGGCTGCATTGGGCGGAAATGTGTAAAGCGCCGACTCCAGCAGATATTCCCAGCTGCCAGCAAACGAACGACGTGACACCAGCTGAGTCGCGGAGCCCGGGCCCAGGCCCTCAAAAGGAAGCACGATCATCAACTCTTGATCGACAAGTTTTCCAGATGATCCGATCACTAGGGGCTTTAGCTTGATGGGCAGCAGGGGTCGTAAGACTGCAAAGCCGGTCGCATGGTCATAGCCAATCACGCGCGCAGGATAGGTCGCACCCGAGGATACGATGACATCGACCTCTTCGGACTCGATGACGAGATAGCCGATGGTCAGGATATGGCCCTGCCCGTCAATGACAACACCCGAACCGAGACGCTCACGGCCAAGCGTTGCGTTGGAGCGGGCATCTTCCACCGCCCGGCTGCGCACCGCGACCACCGACTCCCGCAGGGCAGAAAGCGCATCTGTAGAGGCAGTCTGACCAATCGCCGGGGCAATAACAACGCCTTGCAGCCCCAGGAGGACCAGAAGCATCTGAATGAATCGTCGGCGCATGTTGTCTATTGTTCTCCGGCTAGAGTTTTTTGGTCAAGGGAAGATGACCATATTGCATCAATTTCCGCCATGCCCGGTGGAAAGCCAGCAGTCCTATAATTCCGCGCATGGCGCACCTCTTAATCACTGGCCACAGCCGAGGGCTCGGCGCGGCGCTCACGCATCAGTTGCTTAACGAAGGCCATTGCGTGCTTGGAATCTCGCGGCATCCCATTCGGGATCTGCATCAATTCAAATCCTCAGCATTTCAAGAGCTATGCGCTGATCTCGGCCAAAATGCCGGTATCGCCTCGACTCTTGAATCCAAACTTTTCGAAGATTTTTTTAATAATGTCGAACAGGCGATTCTGATCAACAACGCTGGCCTGCTCGGTCCGATTGGTAGGGCTGGCCAGATAAATGGTGCCGACATTACTCAATCTATCGCCGTCAACGTGGCAGCTCCGCTTGCGCTAACGAACCGTTTTCTTGCAATCACCGGCCGGTGCAAGGATCGCCGAATCGCTCATCTCTCAAGCGGCGCAGCCAGAACTCCATATCCAGGCTGGAATATCTACTGTGCCTCAAAGGCGGCCCTTGATCATCACGCGCGCTGCATTAGCCTTGAGGGGCCAGAATACTGCCGAATCGAAAGTATTGCTCCGGGCGTCATCGATACCCAAATGCAGGCTGAAATTCGGGCCTGCTCCCTTGAGCAATTCCCGATGCGGCAAAAATTCGATCAGCTCAAGGAATCGGGCAGCCTTGCACCGTCAGAAAGCGTCGCGCGCAAGTTGATCCAACATCTCTTTAGCCAATCATTTGGAATGAGTCCCTGCACTGATCTGCGAGAGATATAAGACAGCTTAGCCAGAGATCAAAAGCTCCTTGGCGTGGGTGATTCCCTTATAGGCCAGCACTGCATCAGACATCGAGGCCAGAGATTGCATCAGTCGATCACGACGGCCCGCGATTGCGAGTGTTTCGTGAAGTGGCTCAACAAATACCCGAATAAGAAAAAGGCTGCCCTGCTCAAAAAGCGGTATCGTAATTTGCCGCTCACAACGAAACCAGAGCTGCTCCGCTCTAGAAATATTCACAAAAGAATCCTCACCTGGATCGCGTGAGAGCGCGTCACTTCCTGAGAGTGTCCAGACATAACGTACAAAGGGGCCCTTGCTCTGCATGGCCTCGGAAAGCGCGCGGGCCGAGCGCTGAAGCGCCTGATTCTCAGCAACGGGCGTATGAATCTCAAACATCGATTGGCCCAGCTTTTCCTCGGGCCGCCATCCGCTGGGAAAAGCCACCGATAACGCACTGGCCCGTAACAGCCCATCCCCACCCGGCTGCATCACGACAAAGTCCTCCTGTAGGCTCAGGGTCAGGGCCTGAAAGAACTCGTAAGCCGACTGGGGCTTAAATCCGCCAAGCCAGGCCAAGCCACCCTGAGCATCAATGGGGCCGGATGGGCTGGCCAAGGCCTCAATCACCGCCTGCTGTAAGGCCGCCCAGTCACTCTCGGTGCGGCCCTCAGCGAAAATCGGGCAGCGGCCCTGGGCCATCAGCTGACGCTTTTTCCCTGTCCAGCGCGGCCAGTCGCGGTCCTCCAGCCAGAGTGGCTCGCCACCAAGCTTGGTCAAGTCAGGCTTGACCTGAAACGATTCCTCAACCGGAAAAGGCGCGGGCAGACGCTGCGGCCAGGATGCGAAACCGGCGGGCATGGCCTGCTCAGGAAGTCGATTAAGGAGGGTTGGGGGCGCAATCACAAGCGGCTTCATCCTGCTCTTAACGGGGCTGGGGACCTAGGGCAAACACGGGGTCTGCCAGAATGTAAAAAGATGTTCGTACTTTTAAGCGAAAATTACCCTGTTTTATTCCCAAAGAAAGCCCACTTCCATGATTAAGTCGATTCGCCTGCTGACAGGCCTGATGTTCGCATTCCTTCTGGTTCAGGCTGGCCTTGCCTTGGCAGATACTCCCCACGGAGATGATAAGTACCGGCCCAATGTCGGCCAAGAAGGTAAGGATGTGATTTGGGTTCCGACCAATGATGAACTGGTCGCGAAAATGTTGGATACCGCCAAAGTCACCGCCGCCGACATCGTTTATGACCTCGGCGCGGGCGACGGCCGAATCGCAATTGCAGCCGCAAAGCGCGGTGCACGCTCTGTGGGTATTGAATTTAATCCCGATATGGCTGCCTTAGGCCGACGCAACGCGCAACGCTCTGGTGTTGGCGATAAGGTGAAAATCATTAATGGCGACATCTTTAAAGAAAATTTTTCTGAAGCCACGGTGATCACGATGTACCTGCTGCCCGATCTGAATATGCGGCTGCGACCAACGATTCTGAAAATGCGGCCGGGAACCCGCGTGGTCTCGCATGCATTTGACATGGGTGACTGGGAGCCTGATCAGCGTATTGAGACCAGCCGGGCCAATGGCTATTACTGGGTCGTGCCGGCTGATGTTGCTGGCGAGTGGTCGCTGGAGGGCTTAGACGGCGGACCAAAAGGAACCCTGCAGCTCACTCAACGCTTTCAGCGTGTTGGGGGCAATCTGACCATCGGCAAAAATGTGCAGCCTATTCTTGGTGCCCAGCTTGAAGGCAATCGGCTCTCATTTCGCTACCTCTCCGCCAGTGGCTCGCTTCAGACCGTGAAAGCCGTCATCAAAGGCAATGTGCTGGAGGCCGATCAACAAGGCGGCACCTCTTACTCCCAGGTTAAGGGCAGCCGCCGCTAAGAAATCCTGAGCATGACTGAAGAAAAAGCGCCGCAGCGCCTGCTGCGGCCTCTGGGGGCGGTTGCGATCATCGTTGGCATCGTCATCGGTGCCGGCATTTTCAAAACCCCATCAATGGTCGCCTCAGTCACCGGTGATATCGGCTGGCTGGTATTGATGTGGTGTGCTGGCGCTGTGATCTCGCTGGCGGGCGCACTTTGTTACGCCGAGCTCTCAACGGCCTACCCCCACGCCGGAGGCGACTATCACTTCTTAAGCCGGGCCTATGGCAAAAATGTCTCGTTCCTCTATGCCTGGGCCAAGGCCATGGTGATTAATACCGGCTCAATCGCGCTACTCGCATTTGTCTTTGGCGATTACATGAGCAAGGTCATTCCGCTGGGCAGCGGCTCATCGGTCATCTGGGCGGCGGGCATCATCATTGTGCTGACCGCCATCAATATTCTGGGGCTGCATGTCTCCTCCAATCTCCAATCCGCCCTAACCGGCTTAGAGGTGCTGGGATTGATCTTGATTGTGATTGCGGGCTTCTCGGTGGCAGGACCGTCGACACCTCAGCCCGAAGCTTTCTCCTCTACGCCGCCCGTGGGCTTGCTCGGCCTTGCGCTAGTTTTTGTATTGCTGACTTTCGGGGGCTGGAATGAGGCGGCTTACATTTCGGCAGAAGTAAAAGGTGGTGAGAAAACCATCGTGCCGGTCATCATCATTAGCCTTTTTGCAATCACGGTGATTTATTTACTGGTCAACCTGGCGCTGTTATCCGGTTTAGGCATTAAGGGCTTAGCCGATAGCAAGGCACCGGGCGCAGATCTGCTCAGTAACGCCTTTGGTCCGATCGGTGAAAAGGCCATGGGAATCTTTGTCGCAATCGCCACACTGACCAGTATCAATGCAACGCTGATTGTCGGCGCGCGGGCAAACTACGCCTTGGGACGGGACTGGCCCACTCTGCGCTTTCTCGGTTACTGGCAGCCTTATCGCGGCTCACCGACTGCCGCTTATATCTCTCAGGGCGTGATCAGCCTTGCGCTGGTGGCCTTCGGTGCCTTACAGACAAGCGGCTTTGAGGCGATGGTTGAATTTACCGCCCCCGTCTTCTGGAGCTTTTTGTTTCTGGTGGGGGTTTCAGTTTTTGTCATGCGGGTTCGGGATCGCGGAGGCCATCGGCCGTTTCGCGTGCCGCTTTATCCCATTACGCCACTGATCTTTACCGCAAGCTGCGGCTACCTCGCGTATTCGAGTGTGATGTACGCCCAAAGCAAGGGGGCGCTACATGTATCACTCGGGGTAATGGGCTTTGGCCTTGGGGCGCTCATCATCATGATGCTTGGCGCCCGCAAGGCTTCGACTAAAACTTCTTAGTCAATCTTCGCGCCGGAGTCTTTCACGACCTTAGCCCACTTGGTGACCTCGGCGTTGACCAGTTTGCCGAAGTCCTCGGGGGATTGGCCGCCCGCCTCTGCACCGAGGGCCCGCCAGGCATCTTGAAGTTCCTTGGTCTGAAGGGCCTTGGCGACCTCTTGCTGCATGCGAACAACGATATCGCGCGGCGTACCCGCAGGGGCCCAAAGTGCGTACCAGGTCTTGCCATCAAATCCTTTGAGTCCCAGTTCCGCAAGCGAGGGGATATTGGGCAGTGCGAACGATCGCTTCTCGGTGGTGACCGCAATCGGCGTTAGTTTCCCAGAATTGATCTGCGGCACCGAGGTTCCAAGGCCATCAAACATCATATCGATCTGACCCGCAAGCAGATCAGCCATTGCCGGACCAGCGCCGCGATAGGGGATATGCGTAATGAAGGTGCCAGTGGCGCCTTTGAACATTTCGCCAATTAAGTGATGGGTGGTGCCACTGCCTGCTGAGCCGAAATTCAGCTTGCCGGGCCGGGCCTTAACAAAGGCAAGAAACTCTTGGTAGTTCTTAACAGGAACGCGCGATGGATTGACCACAATCACATTCGGTACCGAAGACACCAAGGTGACCGGCACCAGATCTTTTTGCAGGTCATAGCCCAGCTTGGGATAAAGCGAGACTGCGATGGTGTGATGGACTGCACCTACTAAAAATGTGTAGCCATCAGGCGCAGACTTCGCTGCAGCTTCCGCACCGATGGTGCCGCCTCCGCCACCGCGATTATCGATTACGATGGTCTGGCCAAGCTGCGAGGTCAACAGTTTGCCCAGCGGCCTTGCAAAAGCGTCCGTACCGCCACCAGCAGGAAAGGGCACGATGAATCGAACCGGTTTGTTGGGCCAGGCCGACTGGGCAAAGGCAGGGGCAACCCCCGAAGACAGCAGCGCACCTGCGCCCACTGCCCCGATAAATTTACGACGCGTTACTGTAGACATCCCGGCTCCTTCAGCGGAAAAGACTGGCCGAAACAATGGCAGAAAAGCGGCGGCTTGTGCCTCGGGGAAATCCCCCGCCT
>JACCEC010835118.1_pt1 | contig 10634 bp, 8 predicted proteins | sample 7450121 | NCBI WGS metagenome assembly JACCEC01 (sample SAMN15323455, study PRJNA562643) | freshwater metagenome | isolation source: river surface water | place: USA:Blue River Watershed | collected 2017-08-18 | reverse complement strand
CCGATAAAATTGATAAAAGCGACTTTTAAAGGGGGAGGTTTCATTTGAGTCATTTTTGAACCCTGACAAGCAAATAACAAACTGGTAGTAATTATAAAAATAGTAATATATCTGAGTAATTTAGACATAGAAGATGTCCCCGATGGGTTTATGATATACAGCAGAAGGCAGGAGGCAGTGGTGAAGGGCTACGCTTACGCTCACCAACCGGGGCAGGAGGCGGGTCTGATAGCACAATGTGGCGTAAGCCATGTTTTCCGTTTTAGTTTGTACCTGATTGACTTGCCATCTGCCGTAAATTTATGGTCATTCCGATTAAATGCAAACATGGAAAAAGTTTTAAAAGTCATTGAAGACGTAATTACTAACCCACCAATTCCCCATGAACCCCATAAACAATCTTTGAAAAATTGGGCAATGTATTGTTTACGAGATAGAGGTTTTATAGTTGTTTTTGCCCAAAATGCTGATTTTGCTGTACAATTGAAAACGGGGGAAAAGTTCTATTTTAAAGTTACCAATCAAGCTGATAACTTAGACAATGATGTTAACTGGATAGTTTGGGATGCTATGAATAAAAAAACCTCTTTGATGCGGCAATTGTGATTTTTGACTTTTGGTGCAAACCAGAATTAATTCTATTCCCCTAATTTTGGTAAATTAGCAAAAACCTGTTGCACCAATTTCTGAGTTTTATTTTCTAGTTGTTGCCAATCTACATCACCATATTCATCAATTAAGTTAGTATCAATGTCAACTGCTGTATTTCCCAGACTATAATTCAGAAAACATACTTGATAACACAAATCCCACAAATCCACACTCACTTGTTGCTGTTGACGCTGCAAAAGTAAGTGGTATCCCGGATAAGGCATGGGCATAGTAGCGAGAGTTTTTTTAATTTCCTCTATTTGTGTGGGTGTTGCAGTTTCCATATCCTCAATCAACTGGGTGACTAAGGCTTTGGTTTCATCAGTGGTGTTAGCAGGCCAAGTTAATATATCTTGGTAAGTAGCTTTCCAATTAGATATATCAAGTTGTTTACGAATATTATCAATCACACGAATAAAAGCAGGTTGCATCAAGATCTCAGCTTGTTGCCATGAGGTAGAATTAGTTATCTTAGGTGGCATTGTTAGTAAATAAGGATACTGATGGCAAAGTTAACAATTTCAGAACTTCTACGTTAATTTAAATCTTTTCTCAAGATACCTGATTTCAGAAAAGGAAATTTGGAGATATTTACTACTAGCGGGAAAATGTAAGCTATCAAGCTGGGGAGGGAAATTTTATGATAGGCAAATTACTAGATCATCGCTACCAAATTATTCGCATCTTGGCCAATGGGGGATTTGGTCAAACCTATATTGCCCAAGATACCAGACGGCCAGGCAATCCCATCTGCATGGTCAAGCACCTCAAACCCGCTAATAGTGATTCTAATTTATTTACCACTGCTAAACGTCTGTTCCACAACGAAGCGGAAACCTTGGAAAAACTCAGCCACCACGACCAAATACCCAGACTTTTAGCTTATTTTGACGAAAATGAAGAATTTTTTCTAGTCCAGGAATTTATTGATGGCCATACTCTCAATGAAGAACTCATTCCCGGACAACCTTGGAGTGAAACCCAAGTTATGCAAATGTTGCTGGAAATTTTAAGTATTCTGGAATTTGTTCATGAACAGGGTGTAATACACCGCGATATTAAACCAGATAATATTATTCGCCGTGCAAGTGATTATAAATTAGTTCTAGTGGATTTCGGTGCGGTGAAGCAATTACGCTCATCCTTAGTCACCGTTGGTGGACAAGGAACAGCTACGGTAGCAATTGGTACACCTGGCTATATGCCAACAGAACAAGGTCAAGGCAAACCTAGACCCAATAGTGATATTTATGCCTTGGGGATTATTGCTATTCAAGCATTAACAGGGGTTCCAGTTAGTCAATTACAGGAAGATCCTGACACGGGAGAAATTAACTGGCAACATTTAATCCCGCTTAATCCTGGCTTAGTGGGAATTTTAACTAAAATGGTGCGTTACCATTTTAAAGAACGTTATCAAACGGCGACGGAAGCATTACAAGCTTTTCGAGACTTGATGAATATTACTCCTGAACTATCTCAACCCGCTACATCTGTACAAATTATTTACCCATCTTCTCAAAAGACTACTTCAGGATATACACAGCAAACAATGGCGGTTTCTCCTGGTAATCATATTCGTTCTCAACCGGCTTCCCAACCTCGTGATCAAATATCTATTCCCAAAGAATCAAATAAACCCGATCTTTTACCTTTATTAATTGGCATATTTTTAGCCGGTGGTTTAGCAGCTTTATTTACCAATATATATCCTAATTTTAAAAACCTAACCGCTAATTTGACAGGAGAAAATAATCAAACAACAAATAAATGTTTGGTGGTAGTTGCGGCTAATTCTAATATTCGTTCTGAACCCAGTGCTATTAATTCTGATAATATCTTGAAAACCTTGGGTACAGCTAGTCAGTTTGAGGTGACAGGGAAGCGGACAAAACGTGGCTGGGTAGAAGTCAAACTTCCATCTGGGCGTTTAGCTTGGGCGCATTCTGATATTATTGCTAATCATGAAAACTGGATTTCTTGCCGTCGGGATAAAGGTTTGGGGATTCAAATTGTAGATGACAGTTCTTTTATTGCCTCCCGTCCCGTTCCTTCAGTTCCAGCGACACCTAATGTACAAACTCCTAAACCTCAAATATCTAAACCACCAACTCAAGATAAATCCAAAACTGTAGCAAAAGCTAGAGAAAAATTTGAATCGGGGGATTTACAAGGAGCAATTTCTTTACTACAATCAACTTCAGGAAATGCCGTCTCTAGTATTAAAGAAACCGTTGATACTATTAATCAATGGCAAAAAGATTGGGCAAAAGCAGAAGCCTTAGCTAATGACATTAATAAAGCTATTGATAATGGTAAATGGGATGAAGTTTTAGCCTATCGAGATCATCCAGAAAAACTTCCTAATATTAAATACTGGCGTGATAAAATAGAACCTATGTTTAAAGAAGCTGCTGATAATGTTGCTAAACAAGCATTGCCCCAAACTAATAAACCCACTCCTGCCCCAACTCCAAAGGATGGAGTTTAGAGGATGTTTTGAAAGTTATGAAAGTGTCGAAAAACGAAGTATATAACAAAAAGTAAAGTTACTTAAAAACTTCTTCCCTCCTGCCTTGTCATCGGGACAATTTTTAACACCGACCTACTTATAAGGCTAGTAACTGTTAATTTTTAGAAGTTGTTTTGGCAGCAAAATGTTTTTGCATCACTTCTAAAATCATGGGTGCAGCAACGCTACCACCACCACCACCGGAATGTTCTGCAAAGGCCACGATTAAAATTTCGGGTTTATTAGCAGGTGCATAAGCACCAAACCAGGCATGATTTTCTTTAACTCCCCCTTTCCAAGCTTCAGCAGTACCACTTTTACCTGCAACTGGGGGCAGATTTGGAACATTTAATACTTTCCCTGTACCTTCACTGACTACCTTCCGCAACCCATCACGCAAAATTTTGATGGTTATGGGTTTGAGATATAAAGATTCCCTCCAGCTTTTAGCATCTTCATTATCCTTGAGTATATGAGGCTGCACGCGATAACCACCATTAGCAGGAACAGCAAACATTACAGCGACTTGTAAAGGAGTCGTTTGTAAAGCCCCTTGGCCAATAGACATATTCACAGTATCACCAACAGTCCAGGGTATCTTCCAGGCTTTACGTTTCCACTTGTCATCGGGAACTAAACCTTTAGTTTCTTCTGAAGCAAATTCAAAGCCAGTTTTTTGGCCAAATCCATATTTGCGCGTCCATTTAATCAGCGTTTCTCCGCCTATTCTTTTACCAACTTGATAAAAGAAAGTATCACTACTCCACTGCATCGCCCCTACAAAACCCAATGGACCAAAACCGGTATGATTCCATTCACCAAACCTAGTTCCACCAATAGTTAATGAACCATAGGTTGGTAATACTGTATCAGGGGAAAATTGACCTGATTCTAGTCCGGCGGTTGTGGTGACGATTTTAAAGGTACTAGCCGGAGGGAAGGCACTAATAGCCCGATTAACTAAAGGATGTTCAGAACCTTGGACGCTTTGCCAATCTTTTTGGGAAAGTTTTTGCTTGGAAAAGATATTGGGGTCAAAGGTGGGATGAGATACCATGGCTAAAACTGCGCCATTTTTGGGATCAAGTGCGACTATTGCGCCGTTACGGTTGCCTAATGCTTTTTCGGCCGCCATTTGCATATCTAAATCTATGGTCAAATGTATATCATTACCAGCTTTAGCTTGTTTGCTTCCCAATACTCTTAATGGTCTACCGCTACCATCCACTTCTACCTGCTGTCCGCCCCATTCACCTCTTAACAATTTTTCATAGGCTTTTTCTACCCCCATTTGTCCCATGACATCTCCTAAACGGTAGCCTTCAGCCTTCTTTTTTTGTAGTTGTTCGGCAGTAAGTTCACGGGTATAACCTAGTATATGTGCTAATACTCTACCGTGGGGATAATAACGGACAGCTTCAGTATTAAACTCTACTCCTGGTAGCTCATTTTTATATTCTTTTAAGGCTGTAATTTGGGCTTCATTCAAATTACGAGCAATGCGAATTAAGGAATAAGGATTAACAGCAGATTCTTCCAGGATTTTTTCAATATCTTCTTGGGGTATTTCCAAAATTTTCGCTAGACGTGGACCAACTACAGGCCAGGAGGGTTTTGTATGTGCCATTGGCAACAAATAGACAGATCGAGGATAACGAGTGCTGGCTAATAATTTACCTTTTCTGTCAAAAATATTACCTCGTTCTGGTTGTTTGGGAATAATGCGAATCCGATTTGATTCTGCCCTTAATTTATGGTTTTTTCCTTGAATAATTTGTAAATATACCAATCGAGCGCCGATTCCAGATAACATTAATAATGTGAATAAAATTAGAAATCGAGATTGTACACCACGTCCAACGGTGCGTGTATTTTTTTGACTACTGAGTAATGGTCGTAAAATAGCCATAGAACCAAAAGATAATTTTGGGATAAATTGGTAACAGGTTACAGGTTGCAGGTTACAGATAAAAACTTAACAACTGACAACTAACAACAGACAACATTAAATTATTTTATAAGGGAAATGCCGAAAACCTTTGAAGATGTAGCTGACTTAGGATAGCTACATCTGTTTTCGACAAGGGATGAAGGCTAATCAGAGGATTTATCCTGCATTGACTTTGGACTAGGTAAACTGTCTATCCAATCTTCTATTAGTCTAGTTACAGAATATTCTTTTTGTTCGGCTAATAACTTTAGTTTATGGAATCTGCGCGGTGTCGTTCTAATTCTTATATATTCAGTCTTCATCTTGTCTCCTGTTTGTGTTCTATATATGGTACTATATTAATAGGTCGTAAACAATAAACTCAAAAAAATATCCAAAGCAGAAATTTCTAGTCGGGTGACGGAAGCTTTGAAGCTGGTAAAAATGGAAAGTTTGCGATCGCCCTCGTCGTTAAATTTGGTGAAGCAACACCAAAAAAATAACGGTCTAAGCAGTTAGCATTTAACCTGATATCAAATTACTGAGTGTTAAATGGTTACGTAAATTTTTATAACAAAATTATTTATTCAAGACAAAAATATATTTTTTATTCTACCTTTTATTGTATCCTAAGAAAGCAAATTATTATCATAACTATTACTATGGGGTTGTCAATTGTTACTATAGAACAAAGAGCAAAAGAAGCTCAAGCATTAAAAAGTTTTCTTGTCTATAGTCTGATTAGTTCCGTAGCTTTACATATTGGGCTAATAGCTTTATTTCTTAACAAATTCTTCCTAAAATTACCCCAACTTCAAGAAGCACCGATTGAAGTAACAATTCTGGAAACCATACCCCAAGAAATAGCACAATTACCCCTAGAAATTAGATCTTTACCAACAACAAATTCCGGTGGTGGTAGTAATCAGGGAGGAGGAATTTCCACACCTACAGACACAGCTATCAATATTATTAGATCTTCTGTCATACCCATCACTCCAAAGAATCCATCCAAAACCACTAATAAATTTATCCCTCAAAAATCTATCACTCCTCAAACTCAAACAATCACACCTCCCACAAAAACAAAAACTAACTCAATTCAAAAGTCTGAACCTGTAATCACACCTACTCCCATAGAAACTAAATTAATACCAAAATTAGATGAAAATTCAGATAATCTCGCATCCAATCAACCTCCACTAGAAACAAACTCTAGAGAAATTGCACCGATAAATTCAGAAACTCAAACTAATGCTAATTCTGAGAATACTGCTAATAATTCCACTACCTCTACACAGTCTTCAGAGCATAGAAATATTTTAGCGAATTTAGGTGATAATAGCGATCGCCTTAGTCATAGCTTAAAAAATATTTTTGGTACTGGTACAGGTTCCGGTACTGGTACTGGTACTGGTAATGGCACAGGTTCCGGTACTGGTACTGGTAATGGTAATGGCACAGGTTCCGGTACTGGTAATGGTACAGAACCCGGTGTTAGTAACAAACCTAAACCAGAAAATACACCCATAACCAGCACTCCCAAACCTCCCAGCGAAAACGCTTCTAAACTGAGTCGGGCTGATTGTCTTCAATGTCAAATTAAATACCCAGAAAGAGCCAGAAAGCGCGGCATTGAAGGTAATCCAGAAGTTGCTATTGATACAGACAATCAAGGTAATGTTACCCGAGTACGCTTAATCAGTTCCAGTGGTGATAGTGAACTAGACGAAGCCGCCCAACAAGCTGCTCAACAGTGGAAATTAACACCCAACCAAGCAGGAAGACAAGGAGTAAGAGCCTCAGTTAACTTTGCTATCAAAGGATCACAACGCCACCGTAAACTTCAAGAACGTCAAATAGAAAAACAAAGGGAAGTCGCTAAGAAAAAAACTATCCCTATTACTACCGATATTTCCTCCGAAAATACAACCAGACGCAAACGAGAATCTTCACCCCCTGAACCTAAAACCGTTCCATCCCCTCGTCAGACTATAGAACCTGAGAAACCTAAACAAATCGAAGAATCTAAACCTCGTCGGAGTTCACCCGAGCCAGTCAAATCTGATACAGATAATCGAGTTGATCAAGGTAGATCCGAAAGAGTACAAAAAAGTCGCAGACGCTTAGAAGAAATTCTCCGTCGTCGTCAAAAGTCCTCCGAGTCACCATCACCAGAAACACCTATACCACTCCCATCTGAGACTACATCATCTCCTGATTCCAATAGTAATTCAGATAGTAACAATTAAGATGTAGGGTGTGTTACGCTACCGGTAACACACTCTACTGATCTGGGATTTTTTTATCTATGACAGCTTGTCTTTTGACACCATTGCGATTAATAGAGAAAATCCCAATTGATGATTTTTTGTACCTGGTGTGAGTCCATAAATATGAATAAGAGTTTTTTTTTCCTGCCAGTTTCTTTTCTGATGATACTGGTAGTAAATCCTGTTATGGCTGCTGATCATGACAATAATAAAAAAGCCGTAAATTCAGATATTTCTAATTTAAAGGAAATTGAACTACCCGCCACAAATGCTAAATTATTAACTCAACAACCGGCCGAAAATGAAGTAAAACCGGAAGCAGATATTACACCTAAAGATGATGCTGATATTTCTGTAGAAGCTATTGGCGAAAAAGATATTATTCCCGAATCTACCCCCACCTATGTAATTGAAAAAGAGGAAATTCAAAAACAAGGTGCAACTAGCGTTGCTGATGTGTTGAAAAAAATGCCTGGTTTTGCCATTAATAATGTCGGTTATGGTGCAGATATTCATACTGGAACATATTATCGAGGTGCATCAATTGATCAATCTGTATTTCTGATTAATGGCAGACCAATTAATACAAATATCAGCACCTATCACGGTAGTACCGATTTAAATAGTATTCCCATAGAAGCCATTGAAAGAGTGGAATTATATAGCGGTACTGCCTCTTCTTTATATGGTTCTTCTACCTTTGGAGGAGTCGTTAATATCATTACCAAAGAAGGTTATGGTAAACCAAAATTTAACGCTAGTGCAGAATTTGGTTCATTAAACTTAAATAATCAACAGTTAAGTTATAGTGGTTCAAGCAATAAAGTTAAATACAACTTTAGCTTTGAAAGATTTTTTGTGGATAACCGTTATTCTGTACCTGTAGGTGCTGCAAATAGAGATAGTGAAGGAAAATTATTTAATGCAGATACAGCTACCAGCACTTATTTCGGTAGTGTAGGTATAGATTTAGATCCTAAAAACTCTTTGAATTTAGATGTAACTACCCTGAGTAGTCGTCGGGGTTTAATTTATTTCGGTTTCCCGTTACAACGAGATAGATTAGATCATGATGGTTTAAATGTTGGGTTATCTTGGAAAACTAAATTGGGTAAAGGGGAAGATTCCAATTTAACAACTACATTGGGATATAACCGAGATTATTTCAGCACCTATGGACCAACGGCAGTAAGATTTTACCGCACTGGAGTTTTAGATACACAGCAATTTAAAGCCAGAATAGATCATGAATGGAAACTTAGTCAAAATAATCAATTACGCTGGGGTATAGATTTAAAAAATACCGATTTAATCGGCGATGTTGTGAGTACAAATCCTCCCCTAATTCCTAAAAATGAAAAAGAAGATAGAAGTGTCTTGAATACAGCTTTATTTGCTGTCAATACCTGGAAAATTAGCGATGCTTTACAAGCAGATGTAGGGTTAAGACAAAACTTTGATAGTCAATTTGGGAGTTATTTTAATCCTAGTTTCGGTGTACGTTATGCTATTAATCCAGCGATCGCCGTGCGTGGAAGTTGGGCGGGGGTGCAGCGTAACCCAGGGTTAGATCAATTATATGTGTTTGATACAGTTCATGATTGGAATCCTAACCCCAATTTACAACCAGAAACAGGTTCTACTTGGACTGCGGGAATAGATGTCAGATTATCTGAAAATTTGTTAGGACAATTTACTTATTTTGGTAGTAGTTTAGATAATCGTTTAGCTGTTGACTCGACTACCCGAACATGGATAAATATTGGTTTAGTAGATACCAATGGTTTAGAAGCGGCATTACAATTAAAAATTGCGCGGGAATGGTCAACTTTTCTCAACTACACTTATACAGATGCTCAAATCAAAACGGGAACAGAAAAGGGATTGCAGTTAGGCTTAATTCCCTATTCTCTACTACAAACCGGTATTGGTTATCAAAAGAATGGCTGGCAAGCGAATTTATATGCTACTTATAATAGTGGTACTCGTCGTTCTGTTTTTAGTAGAAATATACCGGGAGAACGGAGTACAGATTTTGCGCCATCTTTCTTTAATTTGGATTTTAGTGGGCGCATTCCTCTGAATAAAAATTTGGGGCTAACTTTTTATTTAGAAAATCTTCTCGGTGAACAATATGAAAAAGTGAATCGAATTTATAGCCCTGGTTTTACTTTTCGTTTGGGTTTAAGTTCCAGTTTATAGAATTTTGTAGATTTGGTTGGGTTGTGCTGTCGCTTAACCCAACCTACGGTTCTACGCTTCTAGATCAATTCCCAATTCCCGCAATTTAGCAGCTAATTTTTCTGCTCTTTGATGTTCTCTATCTGCTCTTTGATGTTCTCTATCTGCCCTTTGTCGTTCCTCCTCTGCCCTTTGTCGTTCTTGCTCTGCCGTTTGTGGTTCTTGCTCTGCCCTTTGTGGTTCTTGCTCTGCTTGTTCTGAACTCCACAGTAGTAAATTACCTGATTTATCCCACCAACGCAGCCAGTTCATGGTTTTTCCTAACCTTTCCCCAGGCCAGATTCCCAGATATAATTCTAGTTGTGGAATCCATACCCTTCCCTGTGAATCTACGGATTGAGACGTATATTTGTTATCTTGCAAATAACGCGCTTCTAGACTACCTTCATAGGGGTCGTAGGTGATGTATGTGGGTACTTGCAGAATCTGTTCGTAAAAATGCAGTTTACCATAGGGTGGCGTTGATCTAATGGATAGTTCCCCTCCCTCTGCCTCCGAAAGAAATTCCATCACAATTGCGATGGCTGCACCATCTGTATTAGGGGTATAACTACGACGAATTACCCCCTCTGGTACGGAATGTACTTGGGGAACATAAAACCAGTCGGGAGCTTTGACGATAATCTTTTTATTAACTGTTGCTACCAGCCCCAAATTCGAGCCAATCAACATTTCTGGCTGAATGTATCCTGAAGCTCCCAATGCATCGGTTAAAGCCGCAGCGTGGGCGGGTTGTTGAATATTTTCCACAGGATCGTCTGGTAACATAAGGCAAGGGGCAATAGATAAGAATCCTATTTGATTTGTGAACACAGGAAGAGTGAGACACCCGACTTTTTAGAAAAGTCGGGGATCTTGTTGTTCATCACTAATGTAGGATTGCTATATCAAAGTTTGATCATGAATTTCCATTCCTATGATCATCGTTCAATTTTTTCACCAATCACTATTAGTATTCTCATCCCAGATTTGCAATTTCAATTCTTGCAAATAGTTTAATCCATTTTGAATTTGTGTTTCTCTTCCT
>JACCEC013197646.1_pt1 | contig 10636 bp, 10 predicted proteins | sample 7450121 | NCBI WGS metagenome assembly JACCEC01 (sample SAMN15323455, study PRJNA562643) | freshwater metagenome | isolation source: river surface water | place: USA:Blue River Watershed | collected 2017-08-18 | reverse complement strand
CATTATGGGCTGCCTTGAACAAAACCTCATCACCTTTAACTAGCGCCACACTAGTTTGCGCAGTTGAGGTATCAATGGCTAAAACAATCTTCATATTTGAAATTCCAACCACCGCTGCCCATTGAAATGAAATTCAACCTCTCGATCACAATCTTTTACCCCAGAGGTGATGACAATTTCTAAGTATTGATCAGTTAAGGTAGATATGAAATCTCTACCCCACTCAATTACAAGTACACTACTTGAAAGGTAGCTTTCAAAATCTAAATCGGAAAAATTACTTGGATCAGAATCTAAAAGACGGTACGCATCAATATGGATGAAATTTGGATTTCCTTTGTGAATTCGACTAATTACAAAGGTTGGTGAGGTAACTCCTAAAATATTAAAAGCTGAAGCTATTCCTTGAGTTAAAACAGTTTTACCAGCGCCAAGCGAACCTGTCAGTACCACGACATCTGATGGCTTTAATTTCTGGCCAATTTTTTGACCTAATTCAAACATCGCTTGTGGTGAATTGATCGCAATTTTCATTAGGGGGTTAGTTTATAGAGAATAAAAACAGGCCCCTAGTTTCCTAGGGGCCTGTTTAATTTCTTACTTACTTATTGACGGAACTTCAGCAATGGTGGTACGAAGTTTGGATCAACAAACAAGTTTGGCTCATTCTTAATTGCAGCATTTACAGCTGAATTAGATGGAAGTCTGCCAGTTTTGGCTGCAGATGCTGCAAGTTTTGCAACTGCCAAGATTTGGCTAGTTGTGTAGTTGCAGTGTCCGGTGCCATTTGTTTTAACAACTGGAGTTACAGGTGCGCCAGCAGAGGAGAACTCTGTATAGACATCATCTGGCTTATTCCAAATTGTTAGAAGTCTGCCTGACTTTGACACGCCATTAGCAACAGATGCTTCATACTGATTCTTTAAGTATTGAGCAGCACCTGCTGGAGTGATGTGATCGGCAGTGGCAGCGAGTGTAATTGTAGGAACATCGATCTTTCCCTGAAGTTGATAAACACTGTTCATCTTGGCTACAGCTTGTGGATTTGCAGTAACCCGTGGGTTTAATCCAAGGAATCCAAGCAAGCTGATAGCACTGTTACGTCCAGTCAGTGCAGCAGCAAATTGATCTAACTCTTCGCTCACTCGTGCGATGAAATTTGTTTTCGAGTTATCGTAAACAACTCCACCATAACGAACCTCCATATCGTAATTAGCAATAACTGCTAACACTGCAGCTTCGGAACCATTTTCCAAGACCGCAAGAGCTGGGCTAACTGCCAAACCAAATGTGGTCTCAGATGCACCTGCAGGTCCTGATGAAGCATCATATGTAGGTGATTGAGTTGGTACACCTGCCATTAAACCAAGTGCGAGAACAGCACTTCGTAGTGGAAGCTGCTTTAAGGCAGCTGGTACTGAGGCAGGAGTGGTTGTTGGCCAGACTGCTGGTGCAGTCGGATTACGCAAGCTATCACCAACTAAAGTTGAGAGCTCTAGGAATGTTGTTAACACGGTACCTATATCGGTAACCATCTCAACATACCCTGCTTGACCTGCTGAGTATCCAGTTCCCTTAATCGCTGGGTTAAACAATGTCTTCATTCCCCATAGGAAATCTCCAGCCATTGTTATCTCAGCCTGTGCTGAGTCAGCAATACACATAGGAAGAGCTGCATCTACTGCGCCTGAATATTGTTCAGCAAGTGCTTGTGAGGTTAATCCAACCAGTGAATTTCCCCAAGTTACAACTTTGTTGATCTTTGAGTACTTATCGCGAGCGATTGTTAAGACCTGAAGAGCAGCATCAACACCCTCTTCTAAGTTCCAACCTTGAGTTTGAACTCCAGATCCAGCCAGTGCAAATCCTTGCGCAAGAAGTGCTGCGGCAACCTCTGCTGATGGAGCAACCTCTGGCTCATAATTGATCAAAGATCCCTTTGGTGCAACAACTGGGATAGCTGGCAGATTAACGTTGTAACGAATGCCATGTGAGTAAACCATTAATGTGCCATTGAATTTGGCTGGCATCATAATTTCATACTTGGACTTGTTACCGTCAGTTCCAGTGCACTTTTCAACAGATACAGATTTTGTACCTGATTGAACGCTGGTAGTTGTGCATGCATCGGTAGCTCTTGCTGCAGTTGGAACTGCAACTGTAAAGGTCGCGATCAGTGCAATGGATGAAAGGGTTAATAGCCCTTTACGTACTTTTAGATTTTTCATGAGTTTGTTGGTATCCCATTCTTAGGCATTGTTGGACGGACGAAGTTTGATATTTCAACTAATCCAGCACCTGAATCAGTTGTATAAATAACTAGTTTGCCGCCATATGGCTTTCCTTCACCCTTGGCATTTAGTTGGCTTACCCAGTAACCGTTATATCCAACACGGCTAGTAGCTGACCAACCAAGTGGCACTAAGCCTGCGCTAGCAAATTTTGATCCCTTTGCTTCAATCGCAGACATAAGTCCAGCACGAGTTAGGTTTCGACCAGCAGCACGTAGTGCTTGCACAGTAAGCATCGCTGTATTCATTCCAGCAAGTACATAGTTATCAAAGGTTACGCCTCTGTTGTACTTGGTGTTGATATCAATGAATTGCTTAACATATGGATCAGTTAGATCCTTTGCATCTGGCAAGAAGCTGGCTGTAATGACACCATCGATAGTTGTTGGCTTAACACCAAGTGCTAACAATGTATTTGCATCTGCACCAACTGAGCCGGCAAGGAAAGTGAACTTCTTAGTTAGCTCTAACTTCTCCGCTGCCTTCAATATTGTGGCAGTTACATCAGTTGTTCCAAACAAAACCAGAACTGGCTTGCCTGGGATAGCACCTAAGGTAGTAAGAGCACCTTCAGCTCTAGCCGCAGTCATAGAACCCTGTGGGTAGAGAGTTGGTGATGCTGTGAATTTATGTCCTGCTGTTGTAAATCCAGCAACACCATCTGAACCAAACTCATCATCTTGAGCGATCATGAATGTTGCTTGGCCTGGGAAATTATCCTTAATTACCTTTGCCATCACCTTGGCTTCCATTGCATAGGTTGGAAGCACCATAAATGTGGTTGGGTACTTGGCTTTATTAGTAAATCCACTAAAGCCGGTGTTAATAAATAGATCAGGAACATTGTTTCTGCCAAGAGCGGCTGCTGTGTAAGCCTTGGAGTGTGTTGCAGTTCCAAGCGCGCCAACTAATGCGAAAACTTTGTCTTTCAAAATTAGGTTTGTGGTTTGAGTAGCTGCAAGTGTTGGCAAGTACTTATCATCACGAATTACAAGTGAGATCTTGCGACCATTTACTCCACCATTTGCATTGATGTAGTCGAAATAGGCTCGCATTGCTCCTGGCACCTTGCCGTAGACAAGTCCAGCTGATCCAGTAAGTGGGGTTGAAGTACCCAATTTAATCGTGGTAGCTGTTACGCCTGTCGAGTTGGCTTGAGCGGGCACGATGCTAAGCACCATGGCGCTGGTTGCCACAATCGCTGAAGCAAGGGTTGCTCGCTTCATACTTTTGTTTCTGATCATTTATTTCCTTCCCTAGGGTTTACTTAATTGGTAAAACTTTTTTTGCTCAGTGGTGCTTCTTAAGCAGGTGACCTGGACCATTTGGCGTAAACACCACTGCCAATATCAGCAGCGCACTCACTAAAAATCCCGGTAACACCGTGGTTAAGTTGTCTGATCCTCCAATACGAGATACTACTGAATCGGCGATTTCTGGTATAGCCACCAGCACCAACCCGCCAAGAATGACACCTCTTAGGCTGTACAGGCCAGTAACAACCGCTGCTCCCAGCAGAGAAAAAGAGAGGCTGAGCGGAAAAGCACTTGGAGAGACCCCGCTAATAAGCATTACCAGCAAACCCCCAGACAAACCCGCCACCCCAGAGCTAATTGCAAAGGCACCAACCTTTGATCGCTCCACATTTATTCCAGAAAGTTGAGCAGCAACTGGATTATCTCTTACCGCTTTAAATGTTCTGCCATATCTTGAAGATAGTAAATTCACAATGAAGAAGACCATTATTAATGATGCAAGTGCGCTGATCCAAAAGAACCATTTGTACTGTGAAAAATCTTCACCAAATCTTGCAGGTGATGGGCCAACATCAAAGCTAATTCCCTCTTCAGCTCCAAGAATCGGAAATTGATTAGCAAGAGTGGGAAGTGAGATAGCAAGGGCAAGAGTGGTACCTGCTAGATAGGGACCACTTAATCTTGCTGCTACTAAGCCAAGTATTAATCCAAATACACCGGCAATTAACGCTGACATTATTAAGCCAATAACTGGATGCCAGCCGGCATTAAATATTGAAAGCGCCCCGGCATAGGCACCTACTGCCATAAGTGCACTCTGCCCTAATGACAACTGACCGCTGTAACCAGTAAGGAGAACTATTGATGTAATTGCCAGGGCATAGGTAGCAACAAAAGAGCCTTGGTATAACTCAAGCTCACCCACCCGATCTCCTACAACTAATAACAGCCAGCCAAATAAAACAAATAGAAACAATCTTTTTCTTGTCGTAGTTGGCTTATGCACTTTGTTAGCTTTTTTCACTTAGGCACCTCGACTTTTCTTAGGCGCAAAAAGTCCAGCTGGCTTAACAAGCAAAACCAAAATCAAAACGATAAATGCGGTTGGGAAGAATAACTTAGGACTGATGTAGGTTGTTGAGAAGATAATTGCAAAGCCTAAGATCATGCCACCTGCAAATGCGCCAAATAAACTCTCCAAGCCACCAATAACTGCGGCGATGAAACCTAGTACTAGTAATAAGTCCATGGCATTTGGATATAAAAAGTAACCAGGTATGTAAAGCATTCCAGCAAGGCCACCAAATGCTCCTGCTAATGCCCAACCTAGGGTTCGAACTGAATCCACTTTGATGCCAGATAGTTTGGCAATCTCAGGTGAATAAGCTGATGCTCTTAAAGCTAGGCCAATATTTGTTCGTTGAAACAACAAGGTGAGAAGTAATATTGCGCCAGCTACAAAAACTAAAACAAGTAGGTTGTAACTACTAAAGGCTATTACTGTTCCCATTATCTTATAACCACCAGTTGATACCGGTGCTTCAATTGATTGATTTGTAATTCCCCAGATAAATCCAATTACTGCTTGAATAATTCCAAGTAAGCCTAGGGTTGCCACAACTGGTGCAATCATCACAATTGGTCCAGACTTAACCCGCTTAAATATTGGGCGCATAAAGAATCTATCGATAACTGCTCCAATTACTGCCCCACTTACCACTGCAACCACCAATGCAATCCAAAAAGATCCAGTTCTCTGAATTACCGTGTAACCAATGTAAGTAGTTAAAACAGCTTGCCCAGCTTGAGCAAAATTAATTACTCGAGTAGATCGCCATACTAAAACGATGGCAATCGCCATCAAAGCGTAAATTGCACCAGAGGACAGAGAGGTTAGAACTGCGGTAATAAATTGCGTCATTTTTAAAACCCCAAATAGGCAGAGCGAACTGCCGGATCGTTTAATAGTTTTTCTGCGGAGTCAATCAATACAACTGAGCCAAGATTTAAGACTATTCCTTGATCTGCGATCTTTAATGCCCCCATGGCATTTTGTTCAACTAAAACCACTGTTAAATTCATACTTTTAACAAATGACTTAATGGTTTGGAAAATTTGTTCAACAATTAATGGTGCTAAGCCAAGGGAAGGTTCATCGAGAAGTAAAAGTTTAGGTCTGGCAATTAATGCTCTGCCGATAGCTAGCATCTGACGCTCACCACCTGAGAGTGATCCAGCTGATTGAGACATGCGCTGACCTAAAATTGGAAAGAGCTCAACGACTTCGCTAGTTGCTGCTTTGACATCTTTCTTATCTTTACGCCAAAGTCCAGTTAAGGCTAAGTTGTCTTTTACGCTCAACTCTGCAATTACAGATTTACCATCTGATACATGCATGATTCCAGAGCGTGCTAAATCCTCTGCCCGCTTACCAAGTATTGGAGAGGCATGCCAAGTAGCACTGCCTGCGGATGCCTCCTTTAAGCCAGATAATGTTCTAAGTAAGGTGGTTTTACCTGCTCCATTTGCACCGATCACAGCTGCTAATTGGCCTTGGGGAACCTTAAAGGAGACATTATTTATTGCACGGATTGCACCGTGATCAATTGTTAATCCTTCAACTATGAGGCTCAACTGTTCACCCCTAAATACGCTTCCACTACCGCAGGATCACGTCTTACCTTCTCAACATCTCCAGATGAAATGACCTCGCCAAAGTTAAGTACATAGAGTCGGTCACAGACAGACATAACTACATCCATATGGTGCTCCACCAAAATTACCGAGCATTGAGTAGCAAGATTATGAATAAGAGAGTTCATCCATTCAATATCTTGAGCTCCTAGTCCACCAGCTGGTTCATCTAATAACAAAATCTTCGGTTCTGAAACTAGCGCTCTAGCAATAGCAACTCGTTTTGTAACTGGATAAGGAAGTGAATCTGCCCTTTGGTCGGCAATTCCTGATGCATATACCCGCTCTAGGGCGGTCATTGCTCTTTGCCGCAGTTTTACCTCATCATTTTTACTAAGACCTAGTGCACCAGAGATCAAGCCACTTTTCGAACTCTTAGTATCACCAATCATTACATTCTCAAGCACGCTCAACTCTGGAAACAGTCCAACACCTTGTAAAGTTCTTGAGATTCCTAAATTGACTAATTGGTGTGGCTTGGGCCATTTATGTGATTTACCATGGATTGAAAGAGTTCCCGATTCAACATCTGCTAAACCAGATAAGGCATTAAAAAAAGTTGTTTTGCCAGCACCATTTGGGCCAATTAACCCAACAACTTCATTTGCATTCAAATCAAGATTTACATTTGATAACGCCTTAAGTCCACCAAATGAAACTGACAGTGACTTTATTGAAAGCAAATTACTGTTACTCACGAGGGTAGATTCTAGGCACACGAGTACCAATTCGGGTAACAATCTCGTAATTAATAGTTCCGCAAGCCTTAGCCCACTCATCAATTGTGTACTCACCACCACTACCATCGCCAAAAACAATCACTTCATCCCCAGTTTTTGCTAAGGAAGTAGCTCCAAGATCAACTACAAATTGATCCATTGAAACTCTTCCAATTAAAGGTGCACGTTTACCTGCTACAAATACACCAGCTAAATTGCTGGCGTTTCTTGGAATTCCATCTGCATAACCCATAGTTACAACACCAAGTTTTGTATCCACCTTTGTGGTTGCAGTACTGCCATAACCTACACTTTGGCCTGCCTTAACAGCTTTAACTAATTGCAGCTTAGAAATTAACTTCATAGCAGAGTTGATTCCTAAATCAAAGGAAGTTCCCATATTTTTAACATCAGGAGATAAGCCATATAAACCTATTCCCCACCTAATAATATTTTTGTGAGCATCAGGAATAGTTAGCGAGGCGGCTGAGTTTGCAAGGTGAAGATACTCACTCGTTATTCCAGCTTTTTTTAGTTGCTCAACTCGAGAATTAAATTCAGATAACTGAGTTTGATTCATAACAATTCCTGGTTCATCAGCTCTGGCAAAGTGAGACCAAATTCCAATTACCTTGACTGCTCCTGATTTAACTTGGTCTGCTAATTCAGGTATGGCGGTATCTAACTCGTCACCAAAGCCACCTCGGTTCATTCCAGTATCTAACTCAATATGTACTCTGGGAATTTTATTTAGTGCTTTTCCAGCCGCTGCAATTTCAGCAAGTAGCTCAACAGAAGAGATAGAAAGATCAATACCTAGATTAATCGCAGTTTTAAAATCCTCACCAGGTGGAGTTAGCCAAGCAATAATTGGTTTGGTGATCCCGCTATTTCGTAATGCAATAGCCTCCTCAAGTAATGCCGTTCCAAACCAATCTGCACCTGCCTCTTGAGCTGCCTTTGCAACTGTTACTAGACCATGACCATAAGCATCAGCTTTAACAACTGCTAGTACTTGGGATTTAGTTTTGCTTTTAATAAATTTTAAATTGCTAGCAATTGCTGCCAGATTTACCTCAGCCCTTGCGCGACTCATATTCCAAAGCCTACTTTGATTTAAGAGGGTTGGCGATCTGAGGTAATTGAGCGATCAATTGCAATTATTGCCACCAGCAATGCTGAGCCAATAAACAATCCGCCCAATAAATCTGAGAACCAATGTGTATTGCGATATAGCGATGCTAAACAAACGCCTGTGGTAATTATTGCCACAAACCAGGTTAAACGCATTCCTTCAAATGGATATTTATGTGAGTATCTAAAGATCAAATAGGCAGCAATTCCCCAACTCAGTATTGCATTTGCAGCATGCCCGCTGGGATAAGACAAACCGCTGTCGGTAAAGAAAAGATCAAAACCAGTACTTGGTTTGGTTCGGCCAAATAGTAGTTTTGATGCACCGACTGTTAAGTTTAATAACACCAATGAAAGAATTGAAAGATTTATTGGCCGCCATGATTTAAACCTGCGACTAATTAAAAACGCAATAATTAAAAGTATAATTGAGCTGACGCTACGTAGTCCTAGATCATCAACTAGCATCACCAATGTTGGTGTTTGCCCAGGCGTAATTAATAAAAAATCACGCTCATAAATCCACTCATCTACTCTTCTAATCCAGGTATTAGCTACTACCTGTTGAGTTACAAATGCATATAAAGCCAAGAATAAAACAGTGAGCTTAATAGCAGAGTTCATTTGCTTACGACGTTGTTCGGGCATTATTCCTACTCAACAGTTACTGATTTGGCCAAGTTTCTAGGTTGGTCCACATCATTGCCCCGTGCAACCGCCATCTCATAAGCAATTACTTGCAATGGCACAACAGATAAAACTGGCTGAAGTAAGGGATCAGTTTGTGGAATACGAATTAAATGATCTGCGCCAACAAAATCAAATTCACTAATTGCAATTACAACGGCTCCTCTTGCTTTAACCTCTTGGATGTTGCTAGCCATCTTTTCAGCAAGAACTGAATCTTCATAATGCATTATCGCCACAACAGGAGTGCCTTTATCAATCAAAGCTATTGGCCCATGCTTTAACTCACCACCTGCAAATCCCTCAGCATGCATGTAAGCAAGCTCTTTCAACTTCAACGCGCCTTCCAAAGCAGTTGGAAAACCTACATGTCTGCCTAAAAACAATACAGATTCTGAATCTTTAAATTTGCGAGTTAATTCTCTTAACGGCTCCACGGTCTCTAAAACTTGCTCAACCTTTGCAGGTAGTACAGATAATTGTTCAATAATTTCTTTTATTTCTTTTTTGCTTAAGTTATTTAATTGCTTGCCGATTTCTAGGCCAATTAAATACATAGCAATTAATTGGGTTGCAAAAGCTTTAGTAGATGCAACTGCAATTTCAGGGCCGGCATGGGTGTAAAGGACTGCATCAGATTCTCGGCCAATAGTTGAACCATTTGTGTTACAAACTGAGAATATTGTCGCTCCCTTAGATTTGGCGTAGCGAAGTGCCATCAAAGTATCCATGGTTTCACCCGATTGAGATATGGGAATAACTAAAGTTTTCTTATCTAAGCTTGGTTCTCGGTAGCGATACTCAGATGCTAGTTCAACATCTACTGGAATTTGTCCCCATTTTTCAATTGCATACTTTCCTACTAAGCCTGCGTTATATGCAGTGCCGCAAGCAATAATTACAATTTTCTCAAATTTTTTAAACTTTAGATTTAAATCAAGGCCATCTAATCTTCCAATTAAAGTGTCAGCTATCGCCTTTGGTTGTTCATAAATTTCTTTCAACATAAAGTGAGAGAAGCCACCCCGTTCTGCTGCGCTGGCATCCCATGAGATTTCATACTGCTTGGATTTAACAATCTGTCCGGCAAGATTTGTAACCTCAACTGAATTTGGGGTTATCTCAACCACCTCATCTTGACCAAGCTCTAAGGCAATTTTGGTGTGGGAAATAAAGGCTGCCACATCAGATGCTAGAAAATTCTCACCATTGCCAACGCCAACCACAAGTGGTGAGTTTCGCCTGGCACCGACAATATGGGATGGATCATCTGAGTGAATGGCAAGTAATGTAAATGAGCCTTTCAACTGCTTACATACTTGGCGCATTGCGGCTGCTAAATCACCATTATGCTCTTTGCGGGCATCACTTAGTAAGTGAACTACCGATTCGGTATCAGTTTCTGATTTAAATTTATGGCCACGCTTTTCTAATTCAGCACGCAATTGAACATAATTTTCAATAATTCCATTATGAATTAAAGCTAACTTGCCTTCATTATCTAGATGGGGATGAGCATTTGTATCGGTAGGACCACCATGTGTTGCCCACCTTGTGTGCCCAATACCGCTAGTTGCATTGGGAGTTTTGGCGAATACATCCTCTAAGTGTTTTAACTTACCTGCTTTTTTCTCGATAAATAATGGTTTACCAATTTCAGTTGGTAGAGCTATACCTGCTGAGTCATAGCCGCGATACTCAAGTTTTCTTAAGCCATCTACTACGGGAGTGAGTGCGGAGTTTTTTCCGGTGTAGCCGACAATGCCGCACATTTATAAAACTCCTTTAGCTTACTTAAGCTCTAATCTTACTAGTTGTGCTAATGAATCAGCGATCTTTTGCGCCAAAGGCAACT
>JACCEC013123422.1_pt1 | contig 10637 bp, 18 predicted proteins | sample 7450121 | NCBI WGS metagenome assembly JACCEC01 (sample SAMN15323455, study PRJNA562643) | freshwater metagenome | isolation source: river surface water | place: USA:Blue River Watershed | collected 2017-08-18 | reverse complement strand
CTAGCGATTTTTAAAGCTTTTTGCAAATCTTGCTATTTCATAACTTTTTGTGGGTTTGTGAAGGGATTTAACCGCGCGTATGTATACACAATAACACAAAAAAAATAATTTGTCAAGAAAATCGCCAAACCCTTGATTTTACCGGGTTTTTTTGGGGTCGCGTGATCGCGATCGGGCGGGCAGGCACGGGGTCACGCGATCGCGATCAGGTGCGGGCGCGAAGATAGAACGGGCGAGCGGGCGCGAAGATAGAACGGGCGAGCGGGCGCGAAAATAGAACGGGCGAGCGGGCGCGGGGTCACGCGATCGCGCGATCGCGCAATCCCGCGACCGCGTAGGTACTTCCGCGTGAGCAGACTATGCGGGTTGGCGAGCCGCTCTTTATGTCTAGGGACGATTTTTCAAGGATTCTACTGTTATTTAAGGTAAAATGCAGGAAAATTGTGCAGACATGGGTGGTGCAAGTATGAGCAATGCAGATATAGTAGTTACACCTGATGTGTTGGCTAAGTTTTTGCGGGTTAATACGAGTCGGGTGCATCAGTTGGCGAGGGAGGGGATTATCCCTAAGCCTAAAGGTGGCCGCGCTAATTGGGATCTTATGGCTTGCGTTCATGCCTATTGGGACTACAAGGAGCAAGCGACGGAAAAGCCAAAGGCGAAAGATGCTGAATATTGGGGGGAGCAAACGAGATTGACTAAGGCTAGGGCTGACAGGGAAGAATTAGACTTGGCGGAAAAGAGGGGGCAGCTTGTTGATGCGGTGGAAATTATTCAAGAGTATAGTAATTATGTGTTGGCTTGTCGGGCTAAGTTGTTGGGTATGCCGACTAAGTTGGCTTATGAGTTGATAGAAATGAATAACCCTAATATTATTGAAAATAAGCTAGAACAAGCTATTGATGAGGCTTTATTAGAGTTAGCATCTGAGGAATTTATTAATAGTTCTACGAGTGAAACCAATTCAGAAGATAGCCAGTAATTTCGCGCCGCCTCCCCGGTTGAAGGTGTCGGAGTGGGCTGATAATTTTCGGAAGTTGTCGCCGGAGTCATCGGCTGAACCTGGGCAATGGCGCACGTCGCGGGCTGAGTATCAGCGGGGGGTGATGGATGCGGTGAATGATCCGGCGGTGGTTGAGGTGGTGGTGATGTCGTCGGCGCAAATTGGGAAAACTGAAACTTTGGGAAATGTTGTGGCTTACTATGTGACTCAAGATCCTTCGCCGATGCTTTTGCTTCAACCTACTTTAGAAATGGCGGAGGCTTATAGCAAGGATAGGCTTGCTCCTATGGTGAGGGATTGCCCAAGTTTGGCGGATAAGATTGGCGATCCTCGCAGTCGAAAGACTGATAATACTTTGCTGCATAAAACTTTCCCTGGTGGTCATATTACTTTGGCTGGCGCAAATTCCCCGGCTTCTTTGGCTTCTCGTCCGGTGCGGATTGTGTTGTGTGATGAGGTGGATAGATACCCTGCGAGCGCGGGGACGGAGGGAGACCCGGTGAATTTGGCTAGGAAACGGACGGTAACTTTTTGGAATAGAAAGTTATTGTTGACAAGTACGCCGACGATTAAAGGCAGTAGCCGGATTGAGAGCGCGTTTCTGGCTAGTGATCAACGGCGGTATTTTGTGGATTGTCCCCATTGCCAACATGAGCAGGTTTTGATTTGGGCGGGGGTGAAGTGGGATGATGATCCTAAGTTGGCTTGGTATGAGTGCGGGAATTGCAATCGCCCGATTAATAATGGGCAGAAGTTGGAAATGATTCGGCTGGGTAGATGGAAGGCTACGGCAGAGTTTAAGGGGGTGGCGGGATTTCACTTGAATGAGTTATATTCGCCCTGGCGAACTTTTGGGGATGTGGCCGCGGATTTTCTGAAGGCTAAGGACAACCCCCAACAGTTGAAGGTGTGGGTAAATACTTCTCTTGGGGAAACTTGGGATGATCAGCAGGGTGAGACTCCTGAATTTGAGGAATTGGCGGCACGGGCTGAAGGTTATTCGCCGTCGTTTGTGCCTCGCGGCGGGCTGTTCCTGACGGCTGGTGTGGATGTCCAGGCTGATAGGTTGGCTGTGGTGGTGAAGGCTTGGGGTCGGGGTGAAGAGTCGTGGCTGATTCATTGGGGGGAAATCTATGGCGATCCTACTGTTGGGAAGGTGTGGGAAGATTTAGATGCTTTGCTAACTATGAAGTTTGAGCATGAGTTGGGATCTGAGGTTGGGATTCTTTGTTCTGCGATTGATTCGGGTTTTAGGCCGCAGGAGGTCTACCAGTTTGTGCGATCGCGCAAGTACAAGACCTTGGCGACTAAGGGGATGAGTACGCCGGGTAAGGCTGTTTTGGGGCGGGCTACTTATCAGGATGTTAATTATAAGGGTCAGGTTTTAAAGAAGGGGGTACAGTTGTTTCCTGTTGGCTCTGATGTGGCGAAGTCGGTAATCTATAGCCGCATGAAAATCAGGGAAGGTGCGGGAATGATGCACTTTCCCCAAGGATTAGATGATAGTTACTATATGCAGTTGACGGCGGAAAAGTTGATTGTGAAGTTTAACAAGGGTGTGCCTACTCGCGAATGGGTGAAGGTGAGGGCAAGAAATGAGGCGTTGGACTGCGAGGTTTTGAGTTATGTTGCGGCTTTGGCTGTGGGATTAAACCGCGCTAATTGGGAGAAGCTGGAGGCTCAATTACTGCCTAAACCAGAGCCAGAGGCGGCAAGTTCTACCCCAAAGAAAAAATCGCGGAGTGAGAGGGGGGCTGGGTTTGTTGGGGATTGGTGATAATATGGTAAGTACCTAATTATCTAATTCCCTAAACACAAAAGCCACCTGACGACAGGTGGCTTTTAGGTGCTGCTTTGGAGATGGCTGGGAGATGGTGGGGAGTTCGGTATAGAAGTTCGGTATAGTAAAAAGATACTACCATAAATAATGTCTTTACTGTTTAAATATATGTTAAGTATTCCCAGTCAAATTATTATTGGCGACACGGCAACTTGGAATGACCAGGGCTTGAGGGGACTTGACCCTGTGACGGGAGAGGTTGCTGATTACGTTAGCGGTAGTTATATTTTGTCGTATGCGATTCGTGGAAGTGTGGGGCTAAATTTAACGGCTGTGGCGAATGGTTTGGGGTACAGAACTACTATAACCAGCGTACAATCTACGGCACTGACGGCTGGCAATTATTTTTGGCAAGCTTTTGTAACTAAGGCTGGCAATAGGGTAACTATTGGTAGTGGACAGATTCAGGTGATGACTAATTTGTCGGTGGGGACATCTGCCTATGATGGTCGGTTGGAGGTTGAAAAGATGCTTGACGCGGTGACTGCTGCTATTCAGGCAAGGCTGACGGGAGGGGCGGTTCTGCGGTACGAAATTAAGGGCAGGGATTTGGAGCGTGACCCAATTCCAGATTTAATTATGTTGAGGGATAGATTGAGGGTTGAAGTAGCTAGGGCTAGGGCTGCTGATAAAATAGCCCAAGGCTTGGGAGATCCAAGGCGGTTGTTTGTTAGGTTTAATTAAATTCTGATTTGACACTCCCCGGTCTAAAGACGCGGGGATTCTACATTCATAGTCAAAACTTGCTCAACCAGGTTTGCACCAAGTAGAGTAGAGGCTTCAACTCCTGTAGCGTTACTTTGGGGATGCCCTCCCCTAGCTTTTGCAAGATTTAAAATATTAATTGCTGCATTTGTATCTCTATGCAACTCGCATCCACAAACACATTTATGGGTACGAGTTGATAGAGATTTTTTGACAATTACGCCACAACTAGAACACTTTTGAGAAGTGTAATGCGGTGCTACAGCTATAGCAACTTTGTCAAATTTAACCGCAAAATATTCTATCCATTGCCTGAACAAATAGTCTAAAGCACAGATGTGACTTCCTGAGTCAGTCACATCCTCAAGGGTTTTCGGCATTTTTCTTATAAGACGGCAATCTCTAGAGTTACCGTTAGTGCTTTACTCATCTTTTTCATCCTCATCCTTGTCGGGATGTAAGAATTGAGCAATCTTGATGGCGATGCTATCTGTGGGGACTCCAAGCAGATAGGCGATTATTGCTAGGTGAGCGATCGCACTTAATTCTGGAATTTCTCTGAGTGAGAAAGACTTAATTTCGGGAAGTTTATTTTTAAGAAACTCAATCTCAATTCTAATGCTGGACATAAACATTGTCGCTAGTAGGAGGAAGGCAAAGAAATAGCTGTATCCTTTTCCTACTATGGAGTCTTTTTTGCTCATCGCTCCCCTTTCTGTGAAGACAGATAAATAGCGATCGCGTGGGGTGCGATCGCTAGACAAAAAGTAAGTCTCTTGGTAGTTCAATTATACCATTTTGTACCGGGTGATGGCATAATTAATTTATTGATGGATGACCCTGTTTCAAGCTCTCTCGGAATCCGTCAAAGTTCCGAGAGTTTATTTTTCAACCGAAAAAAGATAATTGAATTGTCTTATTGTTGTCTGGTTCTAAACTTTGCTTGGTGAATACTCCACAGGGGTTTTTCAGTTTTTGCTTGTACTTTACGTCCGAATCTAAAAGTACGTAGTAGTGAATATCGGAGTAGGGGTATTGGCGAATCATGATTATTTCGCCGCTCTGATTCAGCTTTGGAACAAAGACTCTGCTACCTACTTCCATGGTTGAATTCCTAATTTTTCTAAGTCGGCATCTGCTAGGTATCGGTAGCCTTGGGGAGGTAGAATTCCTGCCTCTTTCATCTTGGATAGGGGGATGGGATTTATCTTTTTTAGGGATCTGGTGACGAGAATCCCATAACCTGGTTTGTCGCCTAGGTAATTTAAAATTTCTTCTTTCTCCAGACATAAATCTCTGGAGTGATCCACCCATTCATCCGCGCTCATTGTGATTAAAGAATGAGCCTCGAATCTTGCAAGAATTTGAGCAGTAGGAAGTGTTTCGTAGATAAGAACGTCATGGAAATCTAAGGCATTGTCGGAACTTCTTACCCTTGGTTTTGTCTTTCTGAGTTCAATTGTTTTTCTACCTTCTAAAATGTTCTGGCTATGGCGTGGGTGCAAACTAATTAGTAATGTTTTCATTTATTCCTGATTTGGTAATAGTTGGTTTTGCGCGATCGCCTTTTCGAGTGCTTCTTTTACTTCCTCAAATTGGCCACCAAAAGCAAATAAGTCGGCAGATATCAGACAATAGCGATCGCCTGATATCTGTAGAATGATGTCGGCTGGTTCTGCACCTGTGATGTGAGAATGTATTTTGGTGTATTGTTGAAAAAGTGTGTCCATGATTTTAGTTGTTGGTTGATTGTTTTTTGGCGTATTGAATCCGGGAATCAATACTTGATAGGTTTCTCTTTAATATCTCTGCGGCTACTCTGCGAGGGTTGCTTTGGGCTATCTGTAATTCCTGGATTGTCCAAGTTTTGTAGATTGGTTTGGGGTGTAAATTCAGTTGTTGGCAGCGATACCTGATTTGGATATAGGTCGCATCAATTAATGTAATTAATTCGTTCATTGTCATGTTTGAGGCGCACTGTTCTAATAGCCGATCTTCCTCTATAGTCCATCGCTTAATTTTGCCTTTACCTCTGGGCATAATTTTTTACTTAATTTATTGTTGTTTGGCTTTTTCTATTAGCAGAGAAATGTAGTTGTGAGCATAGAGGGGTTTTGAGCGAAAGAGGCTAATCGCCATTTCTTTTTGCGATTCAAGCAAAAAATCCATCTCCTGAATTTGTTGGATTGTGAGAGTTATCTTTTGTTTTTTTCTCTTTAGTAGTCGGATGTATCTCTTTTCACACTGCCAGGTGGAACAATTGGGGAGAAGGTAGCGAGATATCTGTCTGTAGGAATACTTCAGGTTTTCAACCCCATGAATGAGAACTTGGTCTTCCTGGGATGTCCAGGTTATTTCTGGTATACGCTCCTTTGGTATCTCAATTTTGGTTTTTGGTCTACCTGGACGGGGGGAGGGCTTACATTCCAAGCCGAGATGTTTCAGCCTGGTTTTTACTACTTCCTTGCCAATTCTTAGATATCCTGAAAGTTGTTTCAGGGTGCAATCTTTGGCGTTATTTTTCAGCCAATAATCCCTTTCGGGAGTCCAAAGGTATTGTATTTTCATGATTGCTTTACCAGGTTTTCAAAATATTGAATGGCTGCTTGATGTGCTACCTCTAGTCTGTTTTTTTGTCTCGATGGTGCCGCCTTTGCGGTTGAGATCATTCGCTCTATTTGATGGATTTCAAATCCCCTCATTCTTTGGTGAAAGGTGGCTTTTTCTTCTGGGGATAGCCAGGAACAACTAAGTAGGTATAGCCGCGATATTGCAATTTCTTTTTTTGTGGCTTGTGTTTCTTCTGGAGATACTCCCGTATAGGCCGCTGGTAGTGCTAATTGAGAGGGGTCAATGTATTGGTAAGCCTGTCTGTTTTCTTGGGGCATACCGTTGTTGGCAAATTCTAAAATGTCGTTGATTGATGGAAAGTAACTGTACTTTTTAGGGTTGTTTTTGAAGCAGCGGGCGATCGCTATGCGAACTTGTTGCAGGGGTATTTTCTCTAGTTCGGATATCCAGGCGGATTCTAAAATTCCACCATTTAAAATTGTTCCTCCATAGAATTTTTCTATTTCTTGGAGGGCGTTTCTCAGTTCTTCGCTGCTCATAGTCTTACTCCTGAAAAGTCAATTTTTGGCTTTGATGTGCGTTCTACTTCCTGGGTAATGTTCAGGCTGTGGTTGTTGGTGGCTTTTGATGCTTGCCACTTAATCACTAGCGAGGCTAGTGTTTCCCATTTGGTGGGGTCTTTTTCTAGGCTTCGGATGTAGGAATAGCCGTAGTCAATATCTTTTCCTTTGTTCTGGGCGGAGACGTATCTGGCGAAGTCGGGTTGTATGTCTCCCTGCTTTGTGGTCGTTACCCTGCCGGATTTGCGGTATAAGGCAATGATTTCTGTTCCCAGGTCTGTTTGTACCCATGCCTCTAGTTCGGCGGGTATGCGGGGTAAAATTCCGGTTTCTTGCCATGCGCGCCTAACTCTGTCTGCTGTTTTTTCAGCATTTGAAAGCGGCGCGGGAAAATTTTGCCCTAAAGATGGGTTATGGGTGTGTGGTAAAGATTTGGGGGTTTGCTGTAAAACACTTTCTGGTTCAACAATCTCAACTTGAGCGAGGTCGGGTTTTTCCGTTTCCGGTTTTTCCGTTTCCGGTTTAGCCGTTTCCGGTGGTTCAACAATCTCAACCTCAACTTGAGCGAGGTCGGAGGACTCTCCCTGATTTTTTTTCTTTTGATCTTTTGATTTGATGTTCTTCTTATGTGGGGGGTTGTACCCACCGACGGTTGAACCACCCACCGGTTGAACCACCGACGGTTGAACCACCGACGGGTTTACCCCCCCTGGATGATTGTTGTCTATACCGCGTTCTAGCTTGAATAGCTTACATTCTGAGACTTCTGCAAATACGTGGTAATCCCAGTCGTATCTACCTTTTGTGTCCTGGATTTTTACCCTTACCAGGTAATTATTTTCTTCAGCTTCATTGATGATTGATCTAAGTTTTTCCCTGCCATATCCCAGGCTGGATTTGATGCTCGTAAATGAAACATGAAACCCGTCAACGTGGGATTGAACCCAAGATATAAACCTGAAAGTACCGTCGCTAATTTTCAGATTTCGGATTAACTCGTTCGGTAATTTTGTGTATCCTGAATTCGGCGACCCGCCTTTGCGAATAGTCCCCATTACACACCTCCAAGGATGTGCAATGGTACAACTGTCCTATTGACAGGTTTTATGCAATTGTCTAGCATTTGAATTGCTCCTAGTGCTTTGAGTTGTGGTAGGGGCTGCCCTTCAACTGTTGGTAGCAGTGTGAGGGGCTTTTTGTCGTTCGACCAGTGATTGAGCAAATTCGACAACTTGAGCCGCAATGGTTGGATCGCGGTCGAGGCATCGGGCGATCGCCAAAACATCATCAACGATAGCGACTGGTATGCTGACTTGTTTGGTTTTTCCTGACTGCCATTGAGGTTTGAATCTGGATGTAACTGGAGGAAGTGCCGGGTTTGCGTTTGACATAATAGCGTTTTCCTCTCGATGTATCTAATATAGTGTATTGCCTGTACAAGTGGCAATAGGGGATAAAAAGAATTTTTCATACTAGGTATTTGAGCGCACTGGACTAGGGTATAAATTTCAGGTCTTTGGCTGGGATGATTCGACCGCCGTAGTCAAGGACAGCACCCCAACCGGTTGGGATATGTTCGGCGACTTTGATTCCATATAGTTTTTCTTTGGTAGAGAAATTTTCTATGTAGGCTATTTTTTCTCCGTGGGGATTCCACCAGTTAGGGGCATCTGTCCAGGTGTAACGAGGGCTGGGAAGTTTTGATGTTTGTAAATTTGGTGGTGAATTTTGTAAATTTGGTGGTGAAGTTTGTAAATTTGGTGGTGAAGTTTGTAAATTTGGTAAGGCGGTTGGGAATAGTCCGAGTTGTTCTGATGGTTTGGGGAGAAATTCTTCTTTTAAGTAAAAGAAGCAAACGCACCATCTGTCTTCTTTAACTTTGGCTATGGCGTGGGGTTGTTTGTTGTCAAATTGAATTTGATCGCCTTCGCCTAGTTGGACGGGAAGCATATTAGAAGTATCTTGGTTTTCACTGATAAAAAAAGTTGCGTTGCCGATAATGTTGATTGAGGCTGCACCTTTGGCGTAGGCTCTGCTGTCTCTGTGGGGCTTGATTAATGTTCCTTTGGGGTAGTGGAGAACTAACCCTTCATGGAATCCTGGTAGGAGTTTTTCTCCTATGCTTTCTATGAGGTCTGATTGGTATTTTTTAGCAAATGAATCGGGAATTTTAATAACTTCATCGCTTAATTTTTTGGTGTCTTTGCTGGCTAGTTTTACGAAATGTCTGAGGTGTAATTCTTTCCTGCCTTGGGCATAGGTTGAGACTGATTTAATCATGAATGGCTCGATGTGTTTCAACCATTTTTTTAGTTCTGATAATTTGCTTGGTGAAATTTTACCTAAATGTTTTACTGGTGTTATAATTGTTGTTACATTCATATTTTTATCCAAGGAAGTAGTTAATCCCCGTGAAATTCGGGGATTGTTTTTTACTGGTCAAATAATGATTGTTGGCGGCGTTTGCCATCAACATATTTGAGAGCTTCTGCTTCGATTTCTTTAATCAAATTTTCTGTTTCTTCTTCGGCTATGACATAAGGGGAGGTGGGGCAGGGATGCGCGCCGTTGATTTCGCGTGTGCCTGTGATGTTTATTCCTGTTCCCTGTTTTTCGCGCTTTACAGACAGCCCAATTACTTGGGCATCTAACCACAATGTTTCATCTAGTCCGATGGTTTCTATTAGGATTGGCAGGAGTTCATCTAGTAGTTCATAAAATTCGGATGTGGCTTCTTCTTCTGATGTGATTGTGGTTGTTAGGGATTCGCTTCTGTTGCCGTCGGGAGGGATTTCATAGGTTATGGAAATTTTAGTTTTCTTTCCTCTCTGGGTTTCGATTTTGGTAATTTGACGGGGCTTGAGGTCGCTCAAGGACTCGGTTTCTTTTTTGAGTGGTATGTCTCTAAATGCTGTCACTTTCATTGTTTATGTTTGTTGATGATGTCCGTTTCAAAGAAGGGTTGAGGATGAGAAATCTCGTCTAAGTCTATGTAGTAGAGCCACGCGTTCAAGGCTTTACATTTTTTTAATCCAGTACAGATTCCCCATCCTTTTATAGTTTGTAGTCTGTCCCCAAACCAGTATCTTGGCTGGGGGCTTTTGAATGGGAGAGAAGAAGGAAGATGCTTTAATTCCAAAGGAATTAGTCTCAATGGTGGGATGTTGTTAGTTTGCATTTAATTCTTCTGGTTTAATAAGTTCAAAGGTGATTCTGGGTTTTACTTTTTTGTCGCCTTGCAACTTTTCAAGGCAGATGGATATGAGGTTTATTCCTGCGTTGTCAAACTTTTTAATAATCTGTTCATAGGTGGGTTTTTCGCCTATGAACTGGAGTAATTCTTGTTCAAGGTTTTGCATTATTTAATTCTGATTTGAAGGAAAGTCCGAAGGCTGTGTAGCCATCTTTTTGAAAACTGAGGATAGCGATCGCTCTGGCTGTTTTTAGAAATTCTTTGCGGTAGAGCATTTGGAAGCCCCGCTCTTGAATTAAGTCTGCGGTGGCTTTTGCTTCTGCCACCATTTCCTCACTGATGAACTTCTGGAAATAGATTTGCTGAATTCGCATCAGCACTGCGGCATGGAGGCAGGGAATTAGGGATTCGTTGGGGTCTATGCCTGTGTTGCGTTCTAGGGTAGGGAGACATTGATCTGTTTTGCCTAGCCCTAGTTTTCTTTGTTGGATGTTGAGATTCTGGGCGACGGACATTTTGCGACCACTGCCGCGATGTGCTTTGGTTTGGGTCATAATCTGAATGGTTTTATTTTTGATTGCGTAGCCTGTCAAGCTGCGCTTTTCTTTTTGGGGGTTCGTTTGGCTGGGAGAGTTTCGAGTCGTTGTTTGCAGCGCTCGATGTGGAATTGGTATCTGGCTTTCTCCCTATCGTTGAGTCGGCGGTCCCTGACTTCGATTCCTATTCGGAATGTTCCATCACTGGTTAGTTTCCTGAGTTGGGCTG
>JACCEC012878500.1_pt1 | contig 10638 bp, 11 predicted proteins | sample 7450121 | NCBI WGS metagenome assembly JACCEC01 (sample SAMN15323455, study PRJNA562643) | freshwater metagenome | isolation source: river surface water | place: USA:Blue River Watershed | collected 2017-08-18 | reverse complement strand
CTGCGCCACGACGTAGACAAAGGACACCAGGATCGCGATCAGGATGCCGACGAAGCGCGCGGCATTGCCTTCGTAACGCGCACCCAGGAAGTCGGGGATCGTGAACTGGCCGAACTTGCGCAGGTACGGCGCCAGGAACAGCGCCACCAGGCAGTAGCCGCCGGTCCAGCCCATGATGAAGGCCAGGCCACCGTAGCCCGTGAGGTAGAGCGTGCCGGCCATGCCAATGAAGGAGGCGGCCGACATCCAGTCGGCGCCGGTGGCCATGCCGTTGTAGATGGCTGGCACGCGGCGGCCGGCCACGTAGTACTCGGCCGCGTCGCTGGTGCGGCTCATGAAGCCGATGCCCGCGTACAGGCCGATGGTGGCCAGCAGGAAGATGTAGCCGATCCAGTTACGCGGCAGGCCCATCTGTTCAAGGATGGCCAGGGCCACCACGAAGATCACGAAGCCGCCGACGTACCAGCCGTAGACCTTGTTCAGGTTCTGCTTGAACGCCTTGTTGGCCGCTGCGCTGCTCACGCCGCTGCCGGCGTCATCACCGAAGAGTCCAGCCATGGTGTCACTCCTCCTCGGCGACGCCGTGCTCGACGTCGAGTTTGTTCATGTAGCGGGCGTAGTACCAGATGATCAGGCAGTACGCGATGAGCGCGCCCTGCGAGCCCACCCAGAAGCTGAACGGCCAGCCAAAGAAGTTGAAGCTCAAATCGCGGGCGAAATAGCCCACGACGAAGGTCACCACGAACCAGATCACCAGCAGCACCGCGGTGATGTTCAGGTTTTTTCGCCAGTACTGGCGATGGCTTTCTGTGAGTTGCATGTCTCCTGCCTCTTCTTGTCGCCCGGACGGGCGGATCGTGGCCCAGGCGGTTACCCGCCTGGCTGCAGCCTGCCACGGCTGAACTCCGCCCGGCCCGGACCGGTGCGGCTGGCGCCCCCTCCGAAGGTCAGCCCGGCCCCGCGACGCGCAGGCCGGTCTCCCTCTCCAGTTGGGCCGCTACCTTGGGCTCGAAACCCTTGAGCCGGCGAATGATCTTCGCCGCCTCGTCGGGCTCCTGCCGGTCGACATGAACCCGGGCCAGCTGGTACCAGCCGTAGGGGCTCATGGGTTGCAGTTCGGTGTTCTTGCGCAGCGCGTCCGCCGCCTCGTCGAAGCGGCGCAGCTGGATCAGCACCAGCCCCAGGCCGTACCAGGCCCGGTCGAGCTTGGGCGCCAGGCGGGTGGCTTCGCGGAAGGCGCCCAGCGCATCGTCGAGCTGGCCGGCGCGCTCGAGCATGAATCCGTAGTTGAACCAGGCAGAAGCGTCGGACGGCGCCGCAGTGGTGAGTTCGCGCTGGAGCGCCAGCGCACGCTCGGACCGGCCCAGCTGGTCCTCGACCTGGGCCCGGCTGGCCAACGCGTAGGCGTCGGCCGGATCGATCCGGCTCATCGATTCGAAGATGCGCAGCGCGTCTTCCTTCAGGCCCAGCAGAAGGGCGATCCTCGCCTGCAGGCGCAGGATGCGCAGGTGGAGCTTGCGGGTCAGCGGCACAGGTCGACTCCGATCTCGATGCACACCTGGATGCGCCAGACGGTGGCGCCCAGCCAGGTGAAGCCCAGCAGCAGGAAGGCCACCAGCGGCACGTGACGGTCGATCACCGCCCGGGGCGTGATGAAGCGCGCGGCCGCCACGAAGGGACGCACCGACATGTCCAGCAGTTGGTAGAAGAGGTTCTCCTCGCGGCGGGCACCCGCGATGAGGCCCAGCACCCAGCGGCCCAGCAGGCACATCAGGGCAATCTCCGCCACCAGCTTGACAAGGACGAGGGTCGTCAGCATCTTGCACTTGCGTTGTTGACGGGCGGACTGTTGAAATATGCCCTTACGAGTTTCTTACATCCTTACGGAATTTATTGACGCCTCCCTAGGAAAAGGGGTTGCCCCCCTGGGAAAACACTGATCCGTGAGCCCCTCCGAACCCCGCTCCCACCCTGCCCTCAGCCGTCCGGCGACCGACCTGCTGGCGCACCTGCGGGCCCAGCTGCGGCAATGGCCGCCCTTCCAGGACATGGCCGACGCCGAGGTGGACGCCTTCCTCCTGGACTGCCAGCAGCGCTACCTTGAGCCCGGGGAGGTGCTGCTGGCGCCCGGCCAGGGGCCGGTGGACACCCTGTTCCTCGTGCGCCAGGGGACGGTGCTGAGCCAGCGGGACCGCCAGGGCCGCGACGACGCCTTCTCCTACCGCGCGGGCGACCTGCTTCCGGTGGCCGCCCTCCTCGGCCGGCGGCCGGTCGGCTCGACCTACGCCGCCGCCGACGACGTGTTCGTGCTGGCACTGCCCGCCACCTCGGTGGACGCGCTGGCGGCGCGCAGCCCGGTGTTCGCCGACTTCCTCCAGCGACGGATCACGACCCTGCTGGAGAAATCGCGCCAGGCCCTGCGCGAGTCGCTGACCAGCCAGGTGCTGGCCGAGCAGGGCCTGGAAACCCCGCTGGGCGAGCTGGCCACCGCCCGGCCGGTGCAGTGCCGGCCCGACACGCCCCTGGGCGAGGTCCTGCGCGAACTGGAGGCACGCCAGGTCGGCTCCATGCTGGTGACCGATGCGCAGGACCGGCCGCTGGGCATCTTTACCCGGCATGACCTGCCGGGCGTGGTCATCCGGCCGGACTTCCGGCTCGACCGCCCCATCGCCGAGGTGATGCGCCAGCCGGTGAGAACGCTCGACCACCACGCGACCGCGCAGGACGCCGCCCTGCTGATGAGTCAACACGGCATCCGGCATGTGCCGGTCACCCGGGACGGGCGGCTGGTGGGTGTGGTGTCCGAGCGCGACCTGTTCGCGCTGCAGCGGGCGAGCCTGCAGCAGGTGAGCGGCCGCATCCGGCGGGCGCAGGACCTGGCCGGGCTGCAGTCGGCCGCTGCCGACATCCGCAGCTTCGCGCGACAGTTGCTGGCACAGGGTGTGCAGTCGCGCCAGCTGACGGAGCTCATCAGCCATCTCAACGACCTGCTCACGCAGCGGCTGCTGGTGCTGCAAGCCGACGCGGGCGGGGTGGACCTGCAGCGGCTGTGCTGGGTGGCGCTGGGGTCGGAGGGCCGCAATGAGCAGACCATCGCCACCGACCAGGACAACGCGCTGGTGGTGCCCGACGACACCTCCGACGCGGAACTGGCGCGGCTGCGGGCCTGGGCCGACGGCGTGAACCGCGCGCTGGACGCCTGCGGCTACCCGCTGTGCCGGGGCGGCATCATGGCCGGCCAGCCCGCCTGCAGCCTGCGCCAGTCGGAATGGCTGGCGCGCTTTTCGGCATGGATCGACCACGGCAGCCCGCAGGACCTGCTGCGCGCGAGCATCTTCTTCGACATGCGGGCACTCGCCGGCAACGCGGCGCTGCTGGCGCCGCTGGCGCAGCGGGTGGCCGAACGGGTGCGGGCCACGCCCCGCTTCCTGCACCAGCTCGCCGTCAACGCCCTGGCCCAACGGCCGCCGCTGAACTGGCTGGGGCAGGCCTCGGCCGACGACAAAGGCGGGCTGGACCTGAAGCTGCAGGGCGCCGCCCTGTTCGTCGACGCGGCGCGCATCCTGGCGCTGTCGCAGGGCCTCGCGGCCACCGGCACGCGCGAGCGGCTGCAGGGCGCAGGGCAGGCGCTGGGCCTGCAGCCGCAGGAGTACGAGAGCTGGATCGGCGCCTTCGAATTCCTGCAGAGCCTGCGCCTGCGGGCGCAGGTGGACCGCCAGGCGACCGGCGACCGGCCGAACTGGTTGCCCTTCGCGCACCTGAGCGACATCGACCGCCGCATCCTGGCGGCGAGCCTGCGCGAGGCGCGGCGCCTGCAGCAGCGGCTGGCGCTGGACTACGCGCGATGAGCGCCGCTGTCAGCCCGACCGAGCGCTGGGTGCTGCTCGACGTGGAGACCAGCGGCCTGGACGTGCGGCGCGACCTGCTGCTGGCGATCGCCGCGGTGGGCCTGGAGGTCGACTGGGCCCGACGCCGGCTGGCGCTGCGCCCCGGGGACAGCCTGTCGGTCACGCTGCGGCCCGAGCGCGTGTCCGACAAGGCGAACATCCTCCTGCACGGGATCGGCGTGGGCCGCCAGCGCGAAGGACTGCCGCCCGCCGAGGGCCTGCAGGCCTTCGTCGACTGGGCCGCCGGCGCGCCGCTGGTGGCCTACCACGCGGCCTTCGACCGCGCGCTCCTCACCCGCGACAGCCAGCGGCACCTGGGCCGCGCCCTCGAGGCCGCCTGGCTGGACATCGCGCCCCTGTGCACGGTGTCGCACCCGCAGGTGCGGGCCCGCTCGCTGGACGACTGGCTGGCGCACTTCGGCATCCGCTGCCTCGCGCGGCACGAGGCCGCAGCCGACGTGCTGGCCGAGGCGGAACTGCTCCAGCGGATCTGGCCGCGGGTGGCCGCGGAGTGCGATTCGTGGCGCGCGGTGCAGCGCTACGCCAGCCGCCAGGCGTGGCTCGGGCCGCGCTGAGGCGCGGCAGGCCTCAGGTGTCGCGGCGCAGGCCGGAGGGCGTGCGCGAGGGCGCCGACCAGGCCGGCCCGTCGAACCACGCGTCGCCCTCGAGGTAGGCACGCAGCATCGGCAGCGCGTCGAAGCCCCAGAACACCTTGTCGTCGACGGTGAAGCTGGGTACGCCGAACAGGCCTCGCGCGATCGCGTCGTCGGTGTTGGCCTTGAGTTCGGCCTTCACCGCCTCGTCACCGGGCGCGCGGGACGGCGCCAGGGCCTCGGCCAACTGCTGCAGGCGCTGCGGGTCGGCCGCGTCGGCAGCGCCGCGCCAGGCGTGGCGGAAGCAGGTTTCGGCGACATGGCGGTTGATCAGGCCGTCCTGGCCGCAGGCCAGCGCCAGGCGCGTCAGCCCCAGCGGGTTGAACGGGTGCGTGGCCGGCATGTCCAGGGGAACGCCTTCGCGGTGGCCCAGCCACAGCACCTGGCGGTAGGTCCAGTCCCGCTTCGCAGGGATTTCGGCGGGCCCCAGCTGGCCGTGGTGCCGCAGCATCGGGCCGAGGAACACCGGCCGGTAGTCCACCTGCCAGCTCAGGCCCTCCAGCGCCTGCGGCAACCGCTCGAAGGCCAGGTAGGCAAAGGGCGAAATGAAGTCGAGCCAGAAGGTGATGCGTTTCATGGGGCGCTTCTCGGGGTAGGCAGGAACCAGGGGGCGGGATGTCAGTCGCGCGGCGCGGTACCCGGGCTGGCACGCTGCGCGATGCGGGCCCAGACGTCGCGGCGCGCGGCATCGGGCAGGGTGGACCAGGCGGCGATCTCGTCGAGGCTGCGCAGGCAGCCGGCGCACAGGCCGCTGGCCGCATCCATGCGGCACACCGACACGCAGGGCGAGGGCACCGGCGCACCGGCCCCGGCGCGCAACACCTCGCGGGCGCGGACCTGCAGCTGTGCCAGGCTCATGCGGCGCCTCCGGTCGTGTCGGGGTGAGTGGCCAGTTGGGTGCCGGGCGGTGCGGAAGGCGCTGGCGCCTGGGCCACGTCGGCCACCGGCGCACCGCCGGTGAGGCCCGGCAGGTCTTGCGGACGCAGGCGGAACACCGCATGCGGGTGGCCGGCGGCGGCCCAGATCTCGTCGAAGCGCAGCAGGTCGCGGTCGATCAGCGTGACCGGCGGCTGCAGGTGGCCCACCGGCGAAACGCCGCCAATGGCGAAGCCGGTGCGGGCCTTGACGAAGTCCGCGTCGGCGCGGCCGGTGCGTCCCACCAGCGCGTCGACCTTCTTCTCGTCCACCCGGCGGTCGCCCGAGGTGATGACCAACACCGCCGCGTCGTCGGACTTGCGGCGGAAGATGATGCTCTTGGCGATCTGCCCCAGCGTCACGCCCAGCGCGTCGGCCGCCTGCTGCGCGGTGCGCGCCGCGTCATCGAGCAGCTGGGGCACATGGGGATGGCCCATCTCCTGCAGCACCCGCGCGACGCGCTGCACACCGTCGGGCAGGGACTTCAGCTCGGCGCCGCACATGGTGGCCTCAGCCCGCGCGCTTGTTCAGGATGGCGGTGCCCACGCGCGAATTCGGCTTGCGCTGCAGGAACTCGCTGACGTACTGGCCCGCGTCGACCAGCTTGTCGAGGTCGATGCCGGTCTCGATGCCCAGGCCATGCAGCATGAACACCACGTCCTCGGTGGCCACGTTGCCGGTGGCGCCCTTGGCGTAGGGGCAGCCGCCCAGGCCGGCCACCGAGGTGTCGTAGTGCCACACCCCCAGCTCCAGCGAGGCCAGGGTGTTGGCCAGCGCCTGGCCGTAGGTGTCGTGGTAGTGGCCGGCGATGTGGTCGATGTCGTAGTGCCGCAGCGCCGCCTCCAGCGCGCGCTGCACCTTGCGCGGCGTGCCCACGCCGATGGTGTCGGCCACGCCCACGTGCTGCACGCCGATCTGCTTCATCAGGCGCGCCACCAGCTCGACCCGCTCGGGCGCCACCTCGCCCTCGTACGGGCAGCCCACCGCGCAGGAGATGGCGCCGCGCACGCGGATGCCCTTGGCCAGCGCCGCCTCGGTCACCGGGGCGAAGCGCTCGATGCTCTCGGCGATGGAGCAGTTGATGTTCTTCTGGCTGAAGGCCTCGCTGGCGGCGCCGAAGACAACGATCTCGTCAGCGCCGGCAGCCACCGCGCCCTCGTAGCCCTTCATGTTGGGCGTGAGGACCGAATAGGTCACGTCGGGCCGGCGGCGGATGCCCGCCATCACCTCGGCGTTGTCGGCCATCTGCGGCACCCACTTCGGGCTCACGAAGCTGGTGACCTCGATCTCCTTCAGGCCAGCGTCCTGCAGGCGGTGGACCAGGCCGATCTTGATCTCGGCGGGCACCGGCTGCTTTTCGTTCTGCAGGCCGTCGCGCGGGCCGACGTCAACGATCTTGACTTGGGCGGGGTATTTCATGGGGGCTTCTCAGGCGTGGGGCAGAAACGGAGTGATTGTCGCGCGTCTTGCGCTGCGGGCGGGCACCAGATGCGCCCTCAGTACCCCCGGCCGCGGTCGACGAGGCCGGCGATCGGCTCGCCGCGCGAAAGCGCGCCGATCTTGCGGGCGATCTGGGCGATGCTCTCGTCCCGCAGGGTGCGGGCCGAGGTGTGCGGCGTGACGGTCACCTTCGGGTGGCGCCAGAAAGGGTGCTCCAGGGGCAGCGGCTCCTGGCGGAACACGTCCAGCGTGGCGCCAGCCAGATGGCCCTCGTCCAGCAGGGCCAGGAGGTCTTCCTCCACCAGGTGGCCGCCGCGGGCCACGTTGATCACGTAGCCCCCCGGCTGCAGCCGCGCGAGGTGGGCCCGGTTCAGGATGCCGGCGGTGTCGGGCGTGAGCGGCAGCAGGCACACCAGCACCCGGCTGGCGGCGAGGAAGGCGTCGAGCTGGCCGGCGCCGTGGAAGCATTCCACGCCATCCACCGCGCGCGGCGTGCGGCTCCAGCCCTTCACGGGAAACTCGAATTGCGCCAGCGCCTGCGCCACGCGCGAGCCCAGCACGCCCAGGCCCAGCAGGCCCACCGGGAACTCGGCGCGGGCGCGCGGCTTGCGGAAGGACCAGCGGGCCTGCGCGGCGTCGGCCTCGTAGACGTCGAACTCGCGGAAGTGGCGGATGACGGCGTGGCAGACGTATTCGGCCATCTGCACCGCCATGCCCGCATCGTCCAGCCGCACCACCTGCAGGCCGGGCGGCAGGCGCAGCTTGAGGAGGGCGTCGACGCCGGCGCCGATGTTGAACAGCGTGCGCAGTCCCGGCTGTTCGTCGATGAACTGCTGCGGCGGCGACCAGACGATGGCGTGGTCTGCGGCGGGTGCGCCCGGCGTCCAGACGAAGAAGTCGGCCTCCGGCAGCGCGGCGCGCAGGCCGGCGAGCCAGGGTTCGGGCTTGTGGTCGGTACAGCAGAAGGCGATGCGCATGGCAGCCATTGTGTCGGGTCGGTCAAGGCCCTGCGGTCGCCGGGCGGACTGCGCGGTGCGCCCCAGGCCCGGCCGGCGGGCCCGCCTCAGGCGGCAGCCTGCAGCCTGAGCAGCTCGGCCCCCTCCGCCACCTGGTCGCCCGTGGCGTAGAGCAGTTCGACCACGGTGCCGTCGGCCGGGGCGGCGATGGTGTGCTCCATCTTCATCGCCTCCATCACCGCCAGGGGCTGGCCCTTGCGGACCGCCTCACCCGCCTTGACGGCGAAGGACACCACCTTGCCCGGCATGGGTGCGGTCAGGCGCCCGCCCTCGGCCTCACCCTCGCCGGCATGGGCCAGCGGGTCGCGCAGGGTCAGCGCGGCCGCGCCGCGGCCGGCGAAGACATGGTCCACCTCGCCTTCGCGGTACACCTGCACCCGCTCGCGCAGGCCGGGCAGGCGCAGGTCCAGGGCGCCATCGGGCAGCGCCTCCCATGCGAACGCCTCCTCGGCGCCCCCGCCCACCGCGAGATGCAGGCCGCCCCCATGCGCGTAGCGCAGCGCGGCCTGTAGCGGCTCGCCGGCGAAGTCGAAATCGAAACGGCGTACCAGCTCGCCATGCGAACGCCAGCCGTCGCGGCGGCTGAACGGGTCGGCCGTGGCCTGCGCCTGCTCGGTGTGCAGGGTGAAGGCCACCGAGGCGGCGGCGGCCAGCGCGGCCGGCAGCCCCTGCTGGTGGAACAGCGCCGCCTGCTCGCGGGGAATGAGCGCGGTGTCCAGGTCGGCCTGCGCGAAGGAACGGCTGCGGGCCACCAGGCGCAGGAACTGCACGTTGGTGGACAGGCCGACGATGTGGGTCTGCGCCAGCGCCGCGTCGAGCCTGGCCAGCGCCTCCTCGCGGGTGGCACCATGGACGATCAGCTTGGCGATCATCGAGTCGTAGAAGGGCGAGATCGCGTCGCCCTCGCGCACGCCGTCGTCGATCCGCACCGCGCCGCGGGCGAAGGCGGCGCAGGCCGGCTTGCGATAGACCTGCAGCGTGCCGGTGGCCGGCAGGAAATTGTTGTCCGGATTCTCGGCGCAGATGCGCGCCTCGATCGCGTGGCCGGTGATGACCAGCTGGTCCTGCGACAGGGGCAGCGGCTCGCCGCTGGCGACGCGCAGCTGCCACTCCACGAGGTCCAGGCCGGTGATGGCCTCGGTGACCGGGTGTTCCACCTGCAGGCGGGTGTTCATCTCCATGAAGAAGAAGGCCATCTCGCCGGAGGGCTTCTGCTCCACGATGAATTCCACCGTGCCGGCGCCCACGTAGTTCACCGCGCGGGCGGCGGCCACCGCGGCCTCGCCCATCTGGCGACGCATGGCGGGGGTCATGCCCGGGGCGGGGGCCTCCTCCAGCACCTTCTGGTGGCGGCGCTGCACCGAGCAATCGCGCTCGAACAGCCAGACATAGTGGCCGTGGGTGTCGCCGAACACCTGGATCTCGATGTGGCGGGGGCGCTGCACGTACTTCTCCACCAGCACCGCGTCGTCGCCGAAGCTGTTGGCCGCCTCGCGCTTGCAGGAAGCCAGGGCGGCGTCGAAGTCGGCGGCCGCCTCCACTGCGCGCATGCCCTTGCCCCCGCCCCCGGCGCTGGCCTTGATCAACACCGGGTAGCCGATGCGCTCGGCCTGCGACTTGAGGAAGGCCGCGTCCTGGTTGCTGCCGTGGTAGCCGGGCACCAGGGGCACGCCGGCCTTCTCCATCAGCTGCTTGGACTCGGCCTTCAGGCCCATGGCCTTGATCGCCGACGGCGGCGGGCCGATGAAGACGATGCCGGCGTCGGCGCACGCCTGCGCGAAGTCCTCGTTCTCGCTGAGGAAACCGTAGCCGGGGTGGATGGCCTGCGCGCCGGTGGCGCGCGCCGCCTCGATGATGCGCTCCCAGCGCAGGTAGCTGTCCTTGGGCGCGCTGCCGCCGATGTGGACCGCCTCGTCGCAGGCGGCGACATGCTTGGCGCCGGCGTCGGCGTCGGAATACACCGCCACGGTTTTGACGCCGAGGCGACGCGCGGTGGCAGCCACCCGGCAGGCGATCTCGCCGCGGTTGGCAATCAGGATCTTGTGGAACATGCTCGTGTCTCCTCCACCCGCGCTCAGGACAGCCAGGCGGGCTTGCGTTTTTCCAGGAAGGCGCGCACGCCCTCACGGCCCTCGTCGCTGGCGCGGATGTCGGCAATCGCCTCCACCGTGTGCTGCACCAGCGCCGGGGTGATGTCGTGGCCGGCCACGTCGTGCAGCAGGCGCTTGCAGGCGCGCACTGCCTGCGGTCCGGCCGCAGCGAGCGTGGAGGCCAGGGCCTGCACCCGCGCGTCCAGCTCGCCGGCGGGCACCACCTCGTGCACGAAGCCGATGCGGTGCGCCTCGGCGGCGGAGAAGCGTTCGGCGGTGAGGAACCAGCGGTGCGCCGCCCGCGCGCCCATGGCGCGGATCACGTAGGGGCTGATCGTGGCCGGAATGAGGCCGATCTTCACTTCGCTCAGGCAGTACTGCGCGGTGTCCACCGACACCGCCATGTCGCAGGCCGCCACCAGGCCCACGCCGCCGGCATACACGTCGCCCTGCACGCGGGCGACGGTGGGACGCGGGCAGGCGTAGATCACCTCCAGCATGCGCGCCAGGCCGGAGGCGTCGGCGAGGTTCTCGTCGCGGCTGTAGCCGGCCATGCGCTTCATCCAGTTCAGGTCGGCGCCGGCGCAGAAGGCCGGGCCCTCGGCGGCGAGGACGACGGCCCGCACCTCCTCGCGCT
>JACCEC011627044.1_pt1 | contig 10638 bp, 7 predicted proteins | sample 7450121 | NCBI WGS metagenome assembly JACCEC01 (sample SAMN15323455, study PRJNA562643) | freshwater metagenome | isolation source: river surface water | place: USA:Blue River Watershed | collected 2017-08-18 | reverse complement strand
GCTCAAGCAACACCGCACCCCCGCCGACCAAAAGCGAAGCGAGCACCAAAGCGATAAAGCCGTTTAATTTCAGGCGAGTCACGAGCAGCACAAGTAACGCAACGGCGGCGAGCGCAAGCCCGATAAGCTTCCAATCTTGGGGGTTCATAAGCGCAGATCCTTCTTCAAAGAGCCCCGCCAAGGAAAGCTCCGATTCCAAAAGGCTCCCGCTCCCAGCCTTACTTCAACGAGGGTGCCGCGCCTTTACCCTCGCTGGACGGATCCTCCTTAGAATCGCCTCCGCCGGTGGAACCTGCGGAAGGTTTCGCTGCTTCATCCTTCAAAGACTCCTCCAATGCCGGATCCGGTTCAGAGCCCAAGTCCAACGCCCTATAATAGTGCCTCCGCGCCAACTCAACTGCGACCGGTTTTCTGCGCAGGTAAAAAACTGCGAGGTTGAAATGTGCCCCGGCATCGTCCGGCTCGATCTCAAGCGAACGCCTCAGTTCCTCCTCCGCCGCCTGCACCCATCCCCTGCGACCCAGCGCTAACCCGAAAAAACGGTGCCCCCGCGCACTCTTCGGATCCAACGCGACCACCTGTGCAAAAGCGGCGATTGCAGCATCGAGCTTCGACTGTTCGAGCACTGCCAACCCCAAGCCCAGCCATACAGCAGGATTTTCCGGGGCAACAGCCACCGCACGCCGCATGAAAGACTCCGAGTCAGCCCACTGCTGCCTTCGCTGCGCAATCCAACCTAGATTCACCAACGCTCCAAGGTGGGAAGCATTCCATTCAAGCACCCTTGCGAAATCACTCGCCGCAGCAACCGAGTCATTCTTGGACAGCGCCATGATCCCAAGCTTGTAACGCTCTTCGATTGATTCGGGATCGGCAGTTACCTTTGGCGGAGCGTCCTTTGGCGGAGCGTCAGCGAGAGCGGGATCCTTTTTCGACTGGCTTGGTTTAGAATCCTCCGCACCAACGCTCAAAGTAAGCGCCAGACACACGGCTGCCACGCTCAACCACGCCGCCCGACCACGTCGAGAAGAAGACCAGCGAATCAAAGGACAAAGCCCCATAAGTTGATCTCCCTCAGCAGCAAAGCGAGCACACCCGCCGTTTACGCGGACGCCTTCCCAAGCGCCTGCGCGCGCTCGGTGGCTGCACGAACAGCGGCAATCATCGCCGAGCGCACTCCTGCCGCCTCCAACGCCTCAATTCCGGCGATGGTCGTCCCGCCCGGACTCGTGACCGCATCCCGCAAAGCCCCAGGGTGCTGACCTGTTTCCAAAATCATTTGGGCAGCGCCCTTGAGCGTCTGAGCCGCGAGCTTGAGAGATAAATCCCGCGGCAAACCCATTAAAACGCCACCGTCAGCCATCGCCTCCACAAGCATGTATCCGTACGCTGGCCCGCTGCCACTCAGCCCCGTCACGGCATCCAACAAGGACTCCTTCACCCGCCCCACAAACCCCACAGCGGCGAACAACTGCTCCACCAACCGCGCATCTGCATCCGTAGCACGAGACCCGGTCGCATAAGCCGACGCTCCGCAATTCACCAAAGCCGGAGTGTTTGGCATGACACGAACCACTCGCGCAGCAGGTCCCGCAGCCGCCTCAAGCTGCGCGAGCGTGAGACCGGCCGCGATTGAAACCACAAGCTTGCCGCCAAGCTCTGACTGCAGATCCCTGAGCGCCGCAAGCGCATCCTGGGGCTTCACACACAATACCACCGCATCAGCCGCAGCCACCACGCCTGCGTTCGCCTCAACCCGACGCACCTGCAATTCCGCCTCGAGCGCTTTCGCTGAATTTTCCACCACATCGCTTACAAAGATTTGGGACGGCGCACAAACACCCGCCTTCACGATTCCCCGCACTAAAGCAGAAGACATTTTACCACAGCCTATGAATCCAAGAGTCATGCTTCCGTTGTAAACGGAAACGACAGCAAAGGAAACCCGGAGCCTGCAGTAATTTGCACCCCTACCCGTGATTTCACCTCACACCAGCAGACCCTGTACCGCCGCATGCGCCCCCTCTTGACGTGCCCCTTGAACCTCTGTCTCAGAGTGCGGCTCCGAAACCTCTTTCTGGCCAGCCCGCACCGGCACCACCAAAACAGGCACTTTTGAATGTCTGATCACCCCCTCTGCAACGCTGCCCACGATCAGATTATAGAATGCTCCATGCCCGTGGCTTCCGAGCACCACCGTGTCAGCTTGATTCCGCTCCACTTCGGAAATGATCGTCCCCACGATAGGCCCCCACAAGTGCAGCACTTCCGCTGACACTGCACGTCCTTCAAAAATCTCCCGCGCCGCCCGCAGCCGTCCCTCAATAACTTGCGCGGCCGTGTCCTGAGTCACAGGAAACAGCTCCGGCGGCGCCACCCCCACGTAATCCACCTCCGGCTCGCTCACGTGCAAAACCACCGCACGCGCCCCAATACTCGCCGCCAAATCCGCGGCCACCCTGCACACCTCATCGCTCACCGGCGAAAAGTCGACCGCCGCAAGAACTAGTTTTGTATTCATGATTCCTTGTTCGCTCCTTTTGTTCACATCCACCGCGAGCCCCGCGCCGAGGCCCCGCCACTCCATCCCACCCAACCACCCGGCACCGATGCGCTCTGGTCTTGTGCCCCACTCTCATGCATCGTTCCACAACGCATGGCGGACCTATTTTTGAATCCCCCCGAATCCACCCAACATCCGAAAGGCGGGCAACCCCCGACCGCAGTCGCGGAGAACGCCCCGCTCGCGGAACGCATGCGCCCACTCTCGCTCAGCGAATACACCGGACAGGAACACATTCTAGGCCCCGGGAAGCTCCTGCGCCGCGCCATCGAAGCTGATCGCATCACCTCGATCTTGCTCTTCGGGCCACCCGGCACTGGTAAAACCTCCCTCGCAAGGATCATCGCTCTCTCCACCCACGCCCACTTTGAGCCTCTGAGCGGTGTTGAAAACTCAGTGGCAGATATCCGGCGTGCGTTGAATTCAGCCGCTGAACGCCAGCGAGCGAACGCCATGCGCACCATCGTCTTCATCGATGAAATCCACCGCTTGAACAAGGCGCAGCAGGATGTCCTTCTTCCCGATGTGGAGAAAGGCGCGGTGCGCCTCATTGGAGCCACCACCCACAACCCGTACTTCGTACTCACCTCGGCACTGGTTTCGCGTTCGCAGGTTTTCCAACTTGAACCCATCAGCGTGGAAAGTCTCATTGCACTCCAACAGCGCGCCATCGCGGACCCTGTCCGCGGACTGGGAGCGCACAACATCACGGCAGACACAAAAGCGCTCGAGCATCTCGCGATCCAATCCGAGGGAGACGCCAGAAAAACACTCAACGCACTCGAACTTGCCGCACTCACCACGCCACGATCTTCAAACGGCGATATCCACATCACATTACTGGAGGCCCAGGAGAGCATCCATCGCAAAGCCGTAGTGTACGACCGGGATGGGAGCCAGCATTACGACACCATTTCAGCGTTGATCAAAAGCGTGCGCGGTTGCGACCCGGACGCAGCTCTCTACTGGCTCGCACGGATGCTGGTGGGTGGCGAAGACATCCGTTTCCTTGCGCGGCGCCTCGTGATCCTCGCGAGCGAAGACGTGGGGATGGCCGACCCGCAGGCACTGCCGCTTGCGATCGCCGCACAGCAGGCCGTTGAATTCATCGGACTACACGAGGCGCAAATTCCGCTTGCGCACGCAGCGGTCTATCTGGCCACCGCACCGAAAAGCAACCGGGCTTACGCTGGAATTCTTGCGGCAAAAAAAGACGTCGAATCCGGAGTCACGCTGCCGGTGCCCATGCACCTGCGCGATGGAAAATTCGCGGGCGCAAAACAACTCGGTTACACTGGCTACCAGTATTCCCACGACTTTGATGGAGCATATGTACCTCAGGCTTACCTCAGCGAGGGCCGCAGGTACTACACGCCCTCTGAGAACGGAGCGGAACGAAGGGTTAAAGAGCGGCTCGAATACTGGCGGGCGTTGTTCGAGGAAGCGCAAGCAAAAACAAAATCTTAAGACAAACCGCAGACGCCAGATCCGCATTTATCGCGCGAGCACTCTTTGCGAAGGACGGCGCATCCGCATATAGTTTTTCCCCACCCATGTCTGACTCATTCGTCCATCTTCATCTGCATTCGGAATACTCCCTGCTCGACGGCACCGTGCGGATTCCCGAGTTGATGAAGAAAGTCAAAGCCTGCGGCATGCCCGCCGTGGCGCTCACCGATCACGGGAATTTATTCGGCGCAGTCGAATTTTATCAGGAGGCGGAAAAAGCTGGGGTCAAACCGATCATCGGTGTTGAAGCCTACATCGCGGCGGGCTCGCACAAGGAGAAAAAGAGCGGCCAGAACAAGGAACACGCATTCCACCTCACACTCCTCTCCAAGGACAACGCGGGATATCAAAACCTGGTCAAGCTCGTCTCGCTCGCGCATCTCGACGGCTTCTACTACAAGCCCAGGATCGACAAAGAACTCTTGTCCACCTACGGCGGCGGGCTCATCGCGCTTAGTGGATGCTTAAACGGCGAAATCAACCAAGCCATTCTCGCGGACGACGAATCTCGCGCGTGGAATCTCGCCGGGCAATACCGTGACATCCTCGGCAAGGACAACTTCTTCATCGAGCTCCACGACCACGGTATCGAGCAGCAACACCGCTGCAATCGGGTACTTCTCAAGATGGCCAAGGACCTCGGCCTCGGGCTTGTCGCTGCAAACGACGTGCACTTTCTTGAGCGATCACACCACGAGGCACACGACGTGATGATCTGCGTGGGCACCGCCTGCAACATCGCAGACGAAAAGCGCATGCGCTACGTGCCGGAGCTGTACTTCAAAGACCCCTCACAGATGTCGCAGCTCTTCCGCGAACACCCGGAGGCGCTGCGAAACACGTTGGAAATTGCGGAACGCTGCAACGTAAAAATCGAATTCGGAGTTCCTAAGTATCCGAACTACACGCCCCCTGAGGGCATGAACCAAAACCAGTACCTGCGCGAAATCTGCCAGCGCGGACTCTCGAGCCGCTACGGTGCCGATGCCGAGTCACCCCTGATCCAAGAGCGGCTGGAGCGCGAACTAGGGCTTCTTGAGAAGCAGGGCTTCATCAACTACTTCCTGATAGTCTGGGATTTCATCAACTGGGCGAAAGAACGCGGTATTCCCGTGGGCCCAGGCCGCGGATCCGCCGCCGGTTCGATGGTGGCGTATCTGATGGGCATCACGGACATCGACCCCATCGCATTCAAACTCCTTTTTGAGAGGTTCCTGAATCCCGAGCGCGTCAGTCCACCGGACATCGACGTCGACTTTTGTCAGAGCCGCCGCGGCGAGGTCATTGATTACGTCAGAAACAAGTACGGCGAACGCGCCGTCGCGCAAATCGCTACCTTCGGCACGATGGGCGCGAAGTCCGTCGTGCGTGATGTCGGCCGCGTGATGGGTTTCTCCTACGGTGAGTCTGACCGGCTCGCCAAAATGATTCCAAACGAACTTGGGATCACGCTCGCGGGCATTGACAAAAAGAACAAGGAGACGGGCCAGATTGAGCACACGGATGGCGCCATCGACAAAAATCCGGAGCTGAAGGCCGCGGTCGAGAACGAGCCGGCCACCCGGCAGCTCTGGGAGTACGCGTGCACCCTAGAGGGACTCAAACGCGGTTTCGGCGTGCACGCCGCCGGCGTGGTCATCAGCGACCGGGATCTGTCCGAGTACATCCCGCTGATGCGCTCCAACGACGGATCCATCGTCAGCCAATACTCGATGGGCCCGCTCACCGATCTCGGGATGCTCAAGATGGATTTCCTCGGGCTCAAAACCCTGACTGTCATCCACGACGCCGTCGCGCTCATTCGTCGGAAGGTGCCGGAATTCAAAATCGAAACCATCCCAATGTCGGATCAGGCGACTTTTGATTTGTTGAACCGGGGCGAGAGCGTTGCGGTGTTCCAGCTTGAATCCGGCGGGATGGTGAAGACCTGTAAAAAATTCAACATCAAGGATATTGAGGACATCAACGCGATCCTCGCCTTGTACCGCCCGGGTCCGATGGATCTCATCGACGACTACATCAAACGAAAAAAGGGTGAGTCCAAAATCAAATACGAACACGCTCTTCTGGAGAAAGTGACCTCCGAGACTTACGGGATTTTCGTGTACCAAGAGCAGGTGATGCAGGCCGCACAGGTGCTCGCGGGATACACCCTCGGTGGCGCGGATTTGCTCCGCCGCGCGATGGGCAAGAAGGACAAGGAGAAGATGGCCAAGGAGCGCGAGAAGTTCATCAAGGGGTGCAAGGAGCTCAACAATATCGGAGAAAAACAGGCGAACGATATTTTTGATTTGCTCGAGAAATTCGCAGGATACGGCTTTAACCGCTCGCACTCCGCCGCGTATGCCTGGGTGAGCTATCAGACGGCGTATCTCAAGGCGAATTTTCCGGTCGAATTCATGTGCGGTGTAATGGGGAACGAAGTCGGGAAAACGGACAAGCTCTCGATTTTTGTGGCCGAATGCCAGCGCATGGGGATTCTGATTCTCTCACCAGACGTCAACCGCAGCGGCTTGAGATTTGAACCTGAAATCGAAAACGAAAAGGCCGGCATCCGCTTCGGACTCGCAGCCATCAAGAACGTCGGCGAGGTCGCCATGGAGGCTGTGATCGAGGAACGCTCAAGCGGCGGACGATTTGAGTCACTCGAAGATTTCTGCGCGCGCGCAGACACAAAACGAGTAAACCGGAAGTCTGTCGAAAGTCTGATCCGCTGCGGCGCCTTCGATTGGACTGGAAAGGAGCGCGCGGAATTGTTTTCTGAGGTGGAGGGAGCAATGGCGGCGGCGGCAAGCATCGGCCGCGATAAGGCGCAGGGGCAGGTCTCCTTGTTCGACGCGCTCACCACAGCCCCTGCGCGGTCCCGTCCGAAAAAAGGCGCGGCGATCACGCCTTGGAGTCCCGAGGAAAAACTCGCGGCGGAAAAGGAACTGCTCGGCTTTTACGTCACCGGACATCCTCTGGACCGGTACCGGTCGTTATTCGACACCGGAAAGTACGTGGCCATTGCCAACCTCGCGACGCACGATGATCCGACAGAGCGCAATCCAATAGTCACAGTCGCCGGATCATTGGTGAGCGTTGACAAGCGGTTTTCAAAAAAGAGCGGAAAGCCCTTTGCGTTGGTGATTCTTGAGGATCTCACGGACTCGATCGAAGTGGGCGTCTTTGGAGAAGCATTCGCCAAGTCAGCTGTGCACATCGAAACCGGGAAACTCGTGTCCATCACGGCGCGCCTCGATGCACGCGATGAAGGAGTCATTCGACTCACCGCGAATGAAATCAGCCCGCTGAAGAAGCCGGCGACATCTACAAAACCTGTGCATCTGAACCTGCATTGGGAGGGCACAAGCGAGCAGGATCTCCTTGAAATCCGGGATGCTCTGCTGTCCAGCTCGGGAATGAGACCGGTCATCATGAATTTTGAACGGGAGGACGGCACACGCGTTCGAGTTATTCCTGCTCAACAGTTTAGCGTCGACTGGACACCGGCTCTGGAACAGAGGCTCGGGCGCTGGATCCGCGCTTAGACCCGCGGGTTTAATCCAGCCACCTTTGCAATAGCGAAGGCATGTGACTACAGACCTCGACGCAGAGTCCGCGCTGGCGTTAGATCACGCCAACCCCGATGAACAACCCCACAGGCAGCACACCCAGGTATTGCTGGTTCGTAGTCGCCCTTCTTTTTCCAGTCGCGGTTCTCAACTATCTGGACCGGCAGATGCTGGCGACCATGAAGGCCTCCATCACTACCGATATCCCGAATATCGCCAACAAAGCCGACTGGGGAATGATTCTCGCGTGCTTCAAATGGACCTATGCCGTTCTCAGTCCATTCGGAGGATTCATCGCGGACCGTGTGAGTAAAAAACACGTCATCACGTTGAGTCTGTTTCTTTGGTCTGCGATCACTTGGTGGACGGGCCATACCCATTCTTTTTCGGAACTACTTACTGCACGGGCGCTGATGGGAGTCAGCGAGGCGTTTTATATTCCAACAGCGCTTGCACTCATCGCGGAATATCATCAGGGGCCAACTCGTTCACGAGCGATCGGGTTCCATCAAATGGGGATTTATTTCGGCCAGATTCTCGGCGGATTTGCGGGATACGCCGCCGACTCGCCAGCGCACGGTTGGCGTTGGGCTTTCACAACCTGCGGCATCTGCGGAATCCTCTACAGTATCCCGCTTTTCAAATTACTGCGTGCGCCGAATCAATCCCACGCGAGTCTTGGGAATGCAGAGAAAGTCCCCAAGGAAACTGTTCATGATCGGGTTTCGATCCGCGGACTTTTGAGCGATCGGAATTTTATTTTACTCCTACTCTACTTCACCCTGCCCGCGATCGCCGGATGGGTCGTGCGGGACTGGATGCCCGAAATCCTTCGCGAAAAGTTCTCCCTCGGCCAAGGAAGCGCCGGAGTCAGTGCAATTCTCTACGTGCAGATCTTCTCATTAATCGGTGCTGTTCTGGGCGGTTTTCTTGCAGACCGTTGGACACGCTCCTCGGTGCGCGGCCGCATCTTTACAAGCGCTCTGGGAACGCTGCTTTTCCTGCCCGCCCTCTTCAGTGTAGGCAATGCAGCAACACTCACTGTGGCCGTCTTCGGACTCGCGGTATTCGGGCTCGGCTGGGGCATGTTTGACTGCAATAACATGCCGATCTTGTGCCAGATTGTTGGACAGAACTCGCGGGCCACGGCCTACGGGATCATGAACCTGGTGAGCATCACATGCGGGGGATTCGGGGACTGGACGTTCGGCGTACTCAGGGACCAAAACGTACCGTTGAACCTGATATTCGCGTGCTTTTCCGGCATCGCAATTTTGTCGGTGGCTGTGGTGCTGATGATCCGGCCGCGCGAAAGCTGAACGCCACGTCTGGTCTACCGGGTTTTTTGCGGGCCTTTCTGTGGCCCCCGCTGTGACTGGCCGGGTGGCGGCCCATCCTGAGGCGCGGGAACCCCCGCTGGCAAATCACGCCACTCCGCGGCGCTGAGATTGCCATCACGGTTGAAGTCGAGCTTGTCGAACATCCTCCGAACCTCCCTCAAAAACTCGGCCTCGCTGATCGCCCCGTCGTGATCAGAATCAAGTTTGTCGGGATGTTCCTTCACAAATCCCCCCATCGGAGATCTCACGCTTCCCGGGCCCGAATACTCGTCACGCGAAAGCCTGCCATCCTTATTTTGGTCATACCCTGCGAACGTGCGCTTGGCTTCACCGTCAAACTCCGCCGAGGATATTACGGAGTCGTTGTTGGCGTCTAACTCCGCGCCGTGCACCTGGATCCACGGCTTCCTGGGACCGTTCTCAGGATCCGGATTGCGCCGCGGACCAGTATTCCCGTTACGAGCAGCGGGCGGCCGATCCACGCCATTGGGAGGGACGCCCCCTCGAGACGCGGCGTACACCTCTTTCACGACACCCTGTCGCCCGTTTTGAAACTCAAACGATGCGCTTCCATCCGGAGCCTGGGAATACGACACAGCTCTTCTCTCACCACTCAGTTCGTAAGAAAGTTTCCAAGCAGTTTCAGAGACCGCCTCGAATCCAGTGATCTTCGCACCACGTAACGCCTGAAGCGATGGACGCACGGGATTCGCCCTTGGCTGCGGGTCAACCTGCCCCTCTCTCTCTATCACCTCGCCATGAAATCCACCGTTCACAAACGGATACTTTTGAGAGGCGTGGTAATGGTATCCGGCCGCGTTCGAGTGATGCCCGTTGAATGCATCCAAACCCATAGGAGCGGAGCCATCCGGCTCGCAGAGCCCCAAAATCGGATAGCCATCCAGCGCGAAAGCAATTGGCATCGCCGGTCCCACCACGCTCTGCAAATGCAAAGGCGCGGCATGGTAATGATAATCATCCGCGCGTCCGCAATGCCCACCCCACTGATCTAACTCGCCGATATCCGCGGAAACTTCGCCACGATTGTTCTGCGGGTTGAAGATCGGAATGCCATTCACCGCAAGAGCGATCGCTCCGCGAAGAAACTGGTTTTTGATTGTACGCGGCGAAGCCGCGGGCGTCGGATTCAAAGGAATCTGCCAAGCGTTTGCCCCCACATAACGCTGCAGGAGCGGCACCTGCTGCTGCCACGCGGTGATGCCGATCATCATCGGATGCGACGGCATCCCGTTGCTTTCCACATAAAGAAAGCGGTCATCGGAACGACTGGCAACTTTCGGTGCGAACAATTGGAACGGAGCAGCCTTTGCGCTTCCAACAAGGCTTTGCCCATGAGCGGAATTGGCAAGCGCCCCCACCAAAAGCGCTAAAGCGTGTCCAAAAATTAATCCCTCGTTGCCGCCAGACCTGCGTCGGATTTTCATCGCGCAAGTATCTACAGGACTGGCTTAAGAAACCGTGAAGCCAACCCCCATAAGCCCATGGCTGCTGTAACCCTGCACGCTGCAGATCAGGCCTGCATCCCCGCGGCCCGGGCCTTTGCAGCAGCCTCCTCCGCCCTGCGAGCAATCTCCTCAGGCTTTGGCAGCGATGCGAGCACCTCCGGAGGAATGTCAGCGGCGATCGCTGAAAGTTTCACAAGGCATTTTTG
>JACCEC011384110.1_pt1 | contig 10640 bp, 22 predicted proteins | sample 7450121 | NCBI WGS metagenome assembly JACCEC01 (sample SAMN15323455, study PRJNA562643) | freshwater metagenome | isolation source: river surface water | place: USA:Blue River Watershed | collected 2017-08-18 | reverse complement strand
CGGCTGCCGCTGCGTCGCTGTTCGCGCGCATCGTGTCGAGGTAGCTCACCCGGGGACGCGCGCGCTCAATCAGCGCTGCGACGTCAGGGGCCTTGATTCCGAGACCTCGGTGCGACGGGAGCCGCGCGAGGATGTCCGCCAGGCGGTTCTCGTTGCGCTCGGCGCCGTTGCGCGTCTCGTTGTCGGCGACCATGATCGCAAGGGCGCGGTCGTCGTCCACGTCGAGCAGCGTGACCGGGATCTCTGTCTCGCCCTTGGCCTTCAAATCGGCCCATCGGTGCTCGCCGACGATGATCCGCCGCGTGCTCTTCTGCACGAGCACCTTGCCGTAGAAGCCGTTGGCGTCGATGCTTTCGCCGATGCTCTCCCGGTCGCCCTTGTTGGGGTTCTCGGGGTGCGGCTCGATCGATTCGATCGCGGCGACTTCGTCCACCTGCGAACGCCAGTCGTTCTTTGGCGCTTCGGGCTTCTCAACCACGGCCGGCGCCTTCCCACGCTTCTTGCGCGGGGCCTTCTCCGTCTCGCTCATCCGATGCCGACGAACGTGGACAGGGTCACCTCGGCGCCGCCTCGCCGCACGTTCTGCCAGTGGAGTTGCGCGAGAAAGAAGGCCGCATGCTCCGACAGCAGCGCTGTCGAAAGCCACCTGTCGCGGGCACCCGCGCGCATGAGGCGCAGTTCGCGGATCGTTTGCGGCTCGCCGCGGCGAACCCTGTACCGTGCTCGCGCGCAGTTGTAGGCCATATGGGAACGGCTCACGTCGCAGCCCTCACGCACGACGCCGCAGCCTATCCCTTAGATAACCCCGGGGGCCGCGACATGCTGTCACAATCGACGGGCGCTCTCAGGCTTGCATTGCCGGTCATTGCGGAGACGTCGCGACACTGTGTCCCGTTGCGTTGCTCGCGCGTGGCCGCTGGCCTATCCTGCGAGCGTGCGACGGCTCCCTGAACCGCGACCCGACCCGAAGCACGTCGCCCTCGTGGCGGCGCTGCGGAGGCGATGGGGGCGGCTTTCGGATTACGAGCGGGGCGTGGTGGTCGCCTGCGCGGTGGACGCGGCGCTAGAGCCGCTGGAGCCACGGCGGGCCGCTTGGCTGCGGTCGCTGGCGGAGAGGTTGGGGGTCGACTTGCAACCGCTCGCGGGGAGGGTGCTGGACGTGGGGCCGTTGCCGCTCAAGCCGCCGGGGCGGGAGTAGCCTTTGCGGCGCGCATCTCGCGGGCGAAGTCCAGAAGGCCCATGCGGGCGACCATCTGATGCACCCCGGACCGCGTGATCCCGAGCGCCTTGCCCACGGGAGGGTAATGCCCGCCTGCGGCCAGTAGCATCTCCCGCAGTTGCTCGGCGGGGACCGTCGGAGGCGGCTTGGGAGGCGGGGGCGGCTTCAACCGCTCCCGACACAGGACTTGCTCCATGGTCAACTCGCCGGCCTCGTGTTTTCGCCAGCGGTTCGCGAGCGTCGCCCGGTCCAGTCCGAGCACGCGCGCCATCTCGGGCAGCGGCACGTCGCGCCCGTTGTAGGGGATCGTTTTCATCGTTTCCTCCGCGGCCTCGCCGTCATGGCGCGCCACTTGTCCACGTCCTCGACCCGCACGCACAGCGGGAGCCCTTGGTACGAAAAGAGCGCCCCGTTGCCGAGGGAGAACCGGAACCCGAACGCCGTCACGACGGGCCGCGCTTCGGCCTCCATGGCGCTGCGGAGCTTCCTGCGGAGGTCGGCTTGCGACGGGTGCGCGCGCACGTCACCGCGGGCAAGGATGAGCGTTGCGAGGTCGGCGCACGCGCGGGAGATGACGGGAGCCACGGCGGGGGCGTTCACGTGGTCTCCGGAATCCCGCGAGCCGCGCGCTGGACCTTTGCGAGCGCCCGCTGGAGCCCGCTCACCGCGACGGCGATCCCAGTAGCCAACCCGTCGCGCTTTTCTTCGATCGCGATCGTGCCGGCCTTCGTGGCCCACGTGACGGCGTTGGACAGCGCTTGTTCCAAGGTGACAGGTTCGGGGTTCTGCATGGTATCCTCAACGCGGCGAACCCCGCGGCCTCGGTTTTCCGAGACGCGCGGGGCCGCTCTGCCTTGTCGTCGACTACGCCGCTTGCGCGACGTCCAGCCAGTCGTGCGCGTCGAACACGACCTTGCCGGCCTTGTGAGCCGCGGCGCGAGCCTCGTGGCCCCACATCGGCGAGCACGACATGGCGCGCCCCTTGGCCACCGTCACGCCGTTGCCGGCGTCGGTCGGAGCGTGGCAGTCGCCCGCGAGCGAGACATCGGGCCAGCCGTCCACCACGATCAGGGAGGGCTCGAACCCCTCGGCGAACGCTTGCGCCCTGCGAGCGCCGCGGACCGTGAAGCCGCAGTAGACGCCGCGGGCATGCTGCGCGTGCGGAGCCACGAACACCTTGACGTCGCGGGCGCGGACGACGGTGTAACTGTGGCTCATGTTCTGCTTGAAAAGCAGCGTCGCTTTCGCGAGCGTGGCAACGGGCGAGGTCTCGGGAAGCATCGAAGCGGGAAGGTGCATCATGGTCGCTCTCTCCTCGCCGCATCACCGCGGCCCACTCTAGTTATCCACTCCGCGGCGCGCGTCAACTGCGGCGGTTACGATTATCGCGTGTAGAGGTCGGACCCCACGACGGCGGCATACCGCCCGCGGGCCACCAAGCAGCGCTTCGCGGCCGCGAGCGCCGCGCGATCGATGTCCGATCGGCTGCCGTCGCCGTACCAGCGGACCACGCTTGTCTTGGCCAGCGGCCGGAGCACGTAGGCGCCTCGAACGCTCTGCCGAACCATCTCGCGCGCGGCGGCGTCCAGCGCATCTTCCACCGCGCCGTCAGCGCCGAGCGGCATGCACGTGTCACAGTTGCAGTCGGCGCGGTGCCCGAGATCGTTGGTATCCACAACGCCGAAAGGTCCGCCCCCGCAAAGGGGCGAACCAGGGAGGCGTGGCGAGCGAGAATCAGGCAGCGGCGGACCACGTCCACACTAGCGCGTCGCCGCGGTCGTGCATGTCGATCTCGGTCGCGCCGAGCAACATGAGACCGCGGGCGGCGTCGAGCGCCTCGCGGCCGGATGCCTTGACGATGAACGCGGGAGTAGTCGGAGACGACACGACGAACGACGCCGTTTCGAGGATCGTCTGCGCGCTGGCGGCGGCCATGGTCTCTTCGGTGTGCATCATGTTCGTCTTGCTCCGGTTTGCCGCGGCGTCTCTCGCTGCGGCAAGTGGAAGATATCCACGCGGCGCCTGCGGTCAACTGTCAGACTTACGTTTTTTTACCACGAGCCCGCAGATGCTCCCGTTTGCGTGGCCTAACTCGCCGCCAGTTCGTCATTTTTGCTCGTCGCGGAGCAGACCGTCGAAGAGATCGTTTACCGCTCGCCCGAAGTCCGGCCCCACGTCTTCCGGCGTCACCTTCGCGATCTCGTCGCCGCGGTCCGTGCGGCGCCTCTCCTTGGCCGCTGCTCGGAAGGCGGCACGCAATGCCTCCGCCGCGGGGGCCACCCTCGGAGCATCCAGGTACGCTTGAACGGCCGCGTCCGCCTCGCGGGTGGCGTAGAGGGCACGCAGCGGAAGCGGAGACTCCCCACAGTAGTTGAGGTTACGACTGCGTTCGGCGGGCGGGCACACATGCCCCGTGGCGTATACGTTCGCCCACACGGCGGCCCAGATTGCTTCCAGGCGGGGGTCGGTTTCGGCATTTTCTCTGCTCATGGCTTTCGGGTCTCCTGACGCCGAAAGCCCCGGCCACCCTTGCGGGCAGTGCGGGGCGTTTCGGCGCGGGCGGCAGTCAGGGCCGCGAATCGTTGACGCGCTGCCACTCGCGGATCTCGTCCTCGCTCATGGCCATTCCGTCTGCGCGCGCGACCTCCCGATCCGAGTAGGAGCCGCCGCCCGGGTTGCCTCGCTTCACCGCGCGCTGGTCTTTTGCGGCGCAGTCGAAGGCGCCCCTGATCGTGCGGTGCGCGTGACCGCATGAGCCGCGAACGCTGCCCTCGGCGACGTAACCGCGGGCAATCGTGCGAAGCTGGGAAGCGGTGATGGTGGCTCGGGTCGTCATGGTCGGGATCCTCTCACGCGTTGGGGAAAGACATCAGAGCGGCGCACACGCACGCATCGTAGGCGCGGAGCCATGCGGCCATGAGGGCGCTCCGCTCGTCGGAGAAAGACGGGCACGCGTTGACCAGCGCCATCAGGGCAGCGTCAGCGCCCGGGAACCGGATGCGTCCAGCGGCATGCGCCGCCCGTCCGAGGTCCGCCGCTTCGCTCTTCGTTGCCGCCGTCTTGCTCATGGTCGATGATGTTAACCAGCGCCGAAGCGCCGTCAACCGCCCGAGTTACGTTTTTAGGAAAGAGCCGCGGCAAGCTCCGCGCACTCCGCCGCGTACGCCTTGCGCTTACCGGGCTTCACCGCGCGGGCGATGGGTTCCGACTTGGCGCACTCCAAGCGGTTGCGGGCGAACGCGCGGCAGGCGTCGGCCTTCTCCGGCTCACGGCCAGCCTGGTCCAGCGCGTCCCAAGCCTGCACAAGATGCTCGGCCGCGCACGCCGGGGCGTAGAACGACATCAGGGAGCGGACGGCGGCGGGAAGGGGACCAGTGAGGGGGCGCGAGGTGTTCACAACGGCCGAAGGCCCGACAGGTAGGAACCTGCGAGCCTTGGGCGATGGGGAGAGGCGGACTACAGCGAAAGGCCCACGCGGGCGGCAGCGCCGCGGACCGCTTCAGCGAGCCGCGGGATCTTGGACTGCTCGGCCACCTGATAGGCAAGCGCCGCCTTTTTGTCGATGACGAGGTACAGCACCAGCATACCGATCACGTTGTCATCGTTCGCGAAGTCCGGGGCCGGACGACCGAGCCGCACCATCTGCTTGCGCGCCCACGAAGCGATCTCGGCGTTGGTGGCGTCTTTCGAGATCCTGATGTCGCTGGTCTTCATGGTCGTTTGCTCCGTTTTCCTGGTGACCACCCTTCTTTAATCACCGCAGCGGCGCCGTCAAGCGCGCCGCTTACGTTTTCTCCGAAACAGTCACGCCGCGGCTTCCCCCTCTGTCAGTAGGTGGCGGGCAAGCCCAGCCGCATCTCCGCGGCCCTGAGCCTTGCGCCGAGGGCTTCCCACGTGTTCCACGCGGCATATGCGGCCGCGTACGCTGCCCCGCCGTCGATGGTGCCCGCGGCGCGTCGGGCATCGTTTGCGGCGTCCGCTTCGCGCATCTTGACCTTCGCCGCGGTGTACTGCGCGCGGAGCGCCTCGATCGCGGGCAGATGGGTGGCCAGTTCGGCGCTCACGGCATTCGTTCCCATGGCTTGCTCCTATGCGTCCAGATGTTCGAGTAGCGCTTCCATGTCGCGGTAAACGGTGCTGAGCGCGTCCAGCCGCGCGACATGCTCCCGCCGCGCGACGCTGTAGGCGTCCGGCCCCTGCGGGTAGTAGTCGCGCCCGTTCGGTTCCGCCGCCTCTAGCGCCTTGATAGCCGCCCGAATGGCGTTCCCAGCGTTGTTGTACCCTTCCTCCAGCGCTCGCTTGGACGTCCCCCCGGTGTGAATCGTCGGCTTTTGCATCACGCGGCCCACGCGACAGTAGACGCGCTCACCATGACGGCGTCGAACCACTCGCCGGAGTCGTCCGCGCCCGTCCAGCGAACCCGGACCTTCATCCCGTAGACGCCACCCATCTGCGTCCGCTCGCTCCGGCCGGTCTCGCGGATCTCGACGTAGGAGAAGCGGTCATGGTGATCGTGGTACAGCGCGTTCGTGGTCTCGACCGAAGCGCCATCCCAAGCGATGGTATCGGCACCGACGGTACAGATCGCAGCGACATTGTGACCAGCGCCGCGGCGCCACACGAGACGCGCGCCGGTGGGCTTGAAAACGTCGGACATGATGCTGCGGTTCGAGGGGGCCATCTTCGTCTTGCTCCGTTGTCGCTTTGCCGCGACCCCCTCTAGTTAATCATGGCCGCTGAGCCGTCAACTAGCAGACTTACGTTTTCTCACGCCGCGACATCTTCGGCGCGCTTCGCCTTCTCCGCCGGCCACGACACGAGGCGCGCGCGGGTCGGACGGCTCGCGAACGCGAAGGAGTCCCGGTCATCCGAGCGGGTGAGGTCCGCCGAAAACTCGACCTCGCAGCCGCGGAGCACCGAAACCCACCCGCCCACGTTCTCAAGATGCGCCTCGCACGCGTCGAAAAGCGCCTGCGGGAGCGTCCCGTTGACGAGGTAGACGCCCTCCGACGTCGCGACCTTGACCGTCATGCGGTAGACCATCGTGCGGTGCCCGTTGAACGCCCGCTCCTCGCCCTTGGCGGACACCACGACGCCCCGAACGGTCGTCCTACCCTCGGGAGCCGCCACGTTGACCTCGGGGGCCTTCTCGGGGCGCTGGACGCGAACGACGGGCGCGGGCGCTTCCTCGGAACGGAGGCGGGTCACGAGCGCCATGTGCGCCGCGGAAAGCCGGCGGCCCTTGTCCATGACCCGGAGCGCGTTGCCGGCGACGTCGGCCCGGAAGGTCCCGGGGTAGTCGGCGATCCACTGCGTCATCTCGGCGCGGAGCGGGGCGAGCACGATCGCCAGTTTCTCGCCCTTGCGGCGCGTCGTCGCTTCGCGCTTCACCTTCAGGAGCCCGCTTTGCGCGTCGCGGAAGGTCTTTCCGAGGTTGTCCGCGAACGTCCCCGCGCAGTCGACGCCGATCATCAGCCGCTCGGAAGCGCTGGCGATCCAGACGACATCGCAGATCCCCTGCCCGCAGATCGTGCAAGTGCCGGCGCAAACCGGAACCTCGCAGGTTCCGCCACCGTCCTCCGCGGGGCGCGACTCGTAGCGGGCCGGCTGGAGACCATCGAAGCGCCAAGGGCCGCGGGCGATGATGGCCTTGTGGTTTTCGTGGAGACGACCGAGGGCGGCGTTCGAGAGCGGCATGCGGACACCTTAATCAGCGGACGGAACGCGTCAAGTGGCGCGCTTACGTTTCATGCGGCACGCGCTTCCCGGTCGGCACCGAACGACCTCGCCGCGTAGGCGCGCGCCGAGCGGACGGCCGAAACAACGGCGCCGCCCGGCTGCGTGTCGCTGTCATCGTAGAAGGCTCCGCCGCCCGGCTGACGGTAGCCCTTGTCGCCCTCGCCGATGTAGAGGACCCAGTCGAGCCCGGGGAACGGGTCGCGCCGCACGACGGCGATACGCCACGGCGCCCCTGCTTTCGTTTTCGGTCCCGCGGGCGTGGCCCATTGGATGAAACTGCGGCGCTTTTCGTAGGCTTCCCACATGGCTCTATCCTTCCACCGCGATGCCGCCCGCGGGCCGCTTCGCAGCCCAAGCCGTCGGGCGACCGTCCTTCGCGTGCCAGCGGGCATTTGCGCGGAGCGCGTCATCCGGCGGCGGCCCCTCGTGGACCTTGACGTCATAGCCCGCGGCGGCGATGTCTGCGGCCAGTGCGCGCGAGCCGCGGAAGACGTACTCCCCGAGGTCGTTCTTGCCCGAGAAGACGCCGCCCGCTTCGGTGACGGCGCGCTTGAACGTCAAGGTGCCGTTGGCGGTCGCGAGGGCGGCAGCGGTGACGGTCGACGGGGAGCGGTAGAACGTGGGGAACGGCATAGGGACCTCTCAGTGCGAAGCGATGTGGGCGGCGATCTGTGCGGAGCGGGACGGCGCCTCGGGCGGCGGTTCGGCGCCGCGCTTGGCCACGCTTTCCGCCTTGTTGAGCGTCTCCCACAGGTACGCCGTCGCCGCGGCATCCTCGGCGGAAAGCTCGCCGGTGCCATAGCGAACCTTGCTGAGATCCTCTTGGAGTTTGGCGATCTGCTTTGCGATCCGGGCCATGGTCCTTTGCGCGGCGGTCTTCATACCCACCAGATTAACCAGGTCCGTTCGTGTGTCAACGGCGGCGCTTACGTTTCTCAGAAACTAGCGCTTCGCCCACTGAGAAACAGAACCGTGCAGGATCCCGGTCCCGGGCATCTTGACCACGGAACCGCCGAAGTGCGCGCGCGCCGCTTCGTAGGACCCGGAGAAGAAGCGCGGATCGCTGACAGGGGTCGGCCGCGGCGCGTTGCGCTTGGCGAGGTAAGCCTCAATCTGAGCGGCCGCGTTCTCGGCGGACAGGAGAGCGCGCCCGAGGCACTCGACCTCAAAGCCGTTCGCCCGGTGAATCACAACGATCGTTCCGATCCAGCCAGAATCGTTCACAGGAATCGAGGCGATGCGGTCAACCAGGGTCGCGTCGGTCATGCCCGGAACCTAACCAGGCATCACGTGGCGTCAACTAGTCCGCTTACGTTTTACGCCGCTTCCTCTTTTTTCGCTGGCACCGGCGGGCACACGTCCTCGCGCGTCGTCGGCGGACCCTGCCATGACCACCCCGACAGGTGGACCGCACGCGGGACGTCGTGGGCGTTGACCCAGTCGACGAGCGCCGAGCGGTAGATCCAAGGCTCCTCGCCGCCCTCGATCGGCAGCGGGTCCGCTGCCAGGGCGGCGTACCGCAGGATCGTTCGCCAGTCTCGGCCGAACGCCTTGCAGATCGCCTCCTTGCCGCGGACCTTCGGGAGCGCCGCCTTCTCTTCTGCCGTGCCGTCGGTGCGCACCAACCACGCCGCGAGCACCGACTCTTGGATCCATGGCAGGCCGCAGCGGTGCCGGATGCGGAGCGGGTCGCGCCCTTCGGGGTCCGCCCATTCGTCGACCGTCTTGCGGGATGCGATGTGCCCGATGCGGTCGACGATCTGCTCCAAGGTCGTGTAGACGGGGTCCTCTGCCGTGCCCCGCGGCTCTCGCTTTGCCCTGACGCCGAAGCCCGCCATCAGAGCGCGAGCCCCGCAGGCACCGCGGCCATGTCCGGCCGCACCTCCCCGACGTCATCCCACCGCACAGGCGCCTTGCGGGTCGCGGCGGGCACCAGCGGGTCGTGGATGCGGGTGACGCGCCGAACGGCCACCGCGAGCCGGCGGGATGCCCCCTTGGCGGCCGCGAGAAGCTGCCCGTCGCTGACGTCCGCCGTGGCCTCGCGGACCAGTCGGGGGCGCGCCTTGCGGTCCTCGCCGGCCAGTTCGGAGAGGCGCGATGCGAAGTCCGCCGCCCCTTGCTCCCATTTGGCCAAGCGCTCCTTGACGTCCTCGCCGGCCTTCTGCGCCACACCGATGGCCTCGCGCTCCGCTTCCCGGGGCGCCTCGCAGTAGCGCCACACCGCGGCCGCTTGCGCCGTCGCGCCGGTGGTGAGGTTGTCCACGTTGACCCCGTTGGCCCGAGCGTGAATCTCGCGGAGTGCCGTGACCCGCTCCTCGTGCATCAGGTCCTTGTTGGCGAGCACCTGTGCGGCCGCGACCTCATGCGGTGCGAGCCCCGCGCGAGCAACGGCGCCGCGTGCGCTCAGGCAGCGATTGACGCTTTGCTCGCCGCGAATGTGCGCCGTCCCCCCGTGCGTGGAATGCACCTTCATCTCGGTCGGCTTGGACCATGTCCGCTTCTTGGGCATGGCGATCTCCAGCGACATTGCCCCGCCGCCGAGCATCGGAAGGTCGTGGTCCGCCGTGAACAGCGCCGCCGTCGGCGAAGAGAACGGAGCCCGCATCTCGCGGACCGGAACGCCGGGGAGCATGCGGCCGATGGCGTGCTCCGGGAGCGGGTCACTCTCGCGCCCGAAAAGCCACAGGGCGAGGCCCCACACGAGCCCGACGTAGATCCCGCCCTGCCCGATGACGGCCGTCCAATCCTCCGCGGTGACGTCGCGACGCGGACGCGGGGCCTTCTCGCCGGTGATGGCTTCGTACAGGTCCGCCGTGGACGCGAAGCCGCGGGAGGGCCGGGGGGCGCGTTGCAGCATGGCGCGCTGCGGCTTCTGCGGCGCCTTGATTGCGGCCACCGCCGGGAACGCCTCGCGCAGCATCGTCGCAAGGTCCCCCACGTCCGGCGCTGCCCTCGCGCGACTCTTGCGGACGTCGCCCATCGCCGCGTGCGTGGCGTCCAGCTCGCGGTCCGCAATGCCCTCCGGCCGTGTCCAGCGATCGAGGTTGTAGTGGTCGTCCGCCACGCGCTCCGGGTAGACGTCCGGTTGCGGCGTGGGCACCCCGTAGTCCCGCAGGGTTTCGAGGCAGGCCCAGTCGTCCACGCGCTCCCAAAGCGGCGGCGCGAAGCGGTCCGAACCGCCGGCAATGGGCCGGATGCGGCGGCCGACGACGGTACCAGGCGGCGCAGTGCGGCCATGGCGGCTCGGGTGCCGTATGGCCTCGGCGCTGTGAACGGACAGGACGTCAATGGCTCGCCCGGGGGAAACGCGGCATCCCGGGACGCAGCGCTCTTTGCAGGACGGGTGGTGCTCGATCGAGATTTCGGGAGTCTGCACGATTTCTCCTTGCCGATACCAGCCCGGCACGATATAGGGTGCGCGCTCCCGTCACTGCTGTTCCCTCTGCATCCCCCCCCACGCCGCCCGGTACCCGCCGGACGGCGTTTCTTTTTTCTATGGCTTCTGGATAGGAGCCAACGCGGCGCGGAGTTCCGCGAGTCTTTCGCGAGCGGCGGTCTCCCCGACCTCGGCGATCATCATTGCCGCCAGTTGCGCCCGGATGAGGCTTGCGCCTGTTTTCGCGATCCCTTCCGCATTGTCCAGCGACTTGAGCCAGAACGCGAAGCCGACGGTCATGGCGTG